>WLWD01000529.1_pt1:0-107500 | contig 263655 bp, 195 predicted proteins | sample 6712731 | NCBI WGS metagenome assembly WLWD01 (sample SAMN12718690, study PRJNA576275) | sponge metagenome | isolation source: marine sponge | host: Mycale hentscheli | place: New Zealand: South Island, Marlborough, Capsize Point | collected 2014-11-01 | reverse complement strand
GCGTTGGGTGTGGTCCAATACACACAGTGTCTCCCACCTCTCAGTGAATAGTCCTGTATGAAACCGTGGTGTGTGTGTGTGTGTGTGTGTGTGTGTGTGTGCAGGTCCGCAAGTATCATGCCAGCTATTACCGCCCGGACAACCTCTGTGTGATAGTGACAGGACAAGTGGAGCCAGAGCATCTGCTCGAGACGATCAGGACATTCGAAGACAAGATAGTAGCAAAGGTAGGTGTGAGTGTGTGTGTGTGTGTGTGTGTGTGTGTGTGTGTGTGTGTGTGCATGCGTTTATGTATGTATGTGTGTGATACTTATGGCAGTGTTTTTCTGGTAAAATGTATTAAATAATAGTTAGGGGCTGTCTCGGTGGTAACTACCATTTTTAGGATTCCAAAAGTCCTGGGTTGTAGCGTACCGAGTGCAGTGAGGGCTCTACTTAGAACCCGAGGGATCCTAAAAACAGTAGTTCATACGGCTGCGCAGCGCCTCACTAATTTAGAACGTAGTGACTGCTCCTAACAAAGCATTGGAGGTGTGGGGAGGTTCACTCTGGCCTTTTACCGCTAGGTGATCCTCTTAGGTATGCTGCCACCAGACGACAGTGCGATGCCGCTTAGCAAGTTGCCACAGATAGAGTTGAATCATAAACTTGGCACACACACACAGAAGTGACCCAACTTCCGGTTACCCGGGAGTTTTATTCAATGAAGGATTGGAGTACGTGGATTGTGCCACGTACACCAAAATGATGTGAATAAGTGAATGCACAGCAACAATAAATGAACACCAAACAACACCACAAAACTCAAACACAAGCATATCGTAAACATTAAATTAAAATGACAAACAAGCAAGTGTTAGTGACGGTTGTCACCACGACTCCTTCCTCTCTCTCCATTTCTTCCTTTCTCTTCGCTCCTCCGTCTCTCCATTGCCGTTGCTGTGTCCGTTCCCACAGGAGGGACACAGGGTTTCATCCAGGGGGGGGGGGGGGGGGACAGGGGGGTTTTGACCCCCCCAGTCAAAATGCAAGGGGGGGATATCCCCCCACTTTTTTACTTACCTATTAAAGTTAATTGCCTACAAAAAAGTCATATTATATTGGAAAAACAATCCGAGCAAGTTGTGGGCCTTCTATGGCTATCATCATTAGCTTCGACAGTGAAGAAGGTTGAAGTCTATTACGAAGTCGATTCTTGATTTGTTTCCTGTCACTAAATGACCGTTCCACTGTTGCTGTCGACATGGGCAAAACCATAGCTATAGAGAGCAAGGTCTTGATATTGGGAAACGTCACACATTTTGCCTCACTTTTGAAGAACTGTAATGCTAGTTTTTGAAGTGAAAATCCCTTCATTTCTTCAAACAAAAGGGATTGAAATCCTTTCCATTCCAACCTTGTCTCATGTATGCTGACATCAGCTGGAGCTGAAAATGTCTCTCTATCATATTCAACTGTGGTAGGCTTTCCATAAAAATCCAGAAGCTTTTCCAATTCTGTATTTATTTTTTTTGCTTTTTTTTTTATTATTGGGGTTGCTAATGGGGTTAATTGATAGCTGTACTTTCAAGGGCAAAAAAAAGTTAAAAGTTACTCAGAGTATTTCTGCTTAGTTGTGAGATTAGGGAATCTATTATTTTAGATAGCAAAAAGTATTACTTAAAATTATTACCTAGTCCACTTTAATTTTGACCCCCCCAGACAAAAATTTCTGGATGAAACCCTGCACTAAGAATGCTTGATCCAGCAGTTCAACGTCATGGCAATTACTGAAGAGGATTTTGCCTCTTAAGTTTAAGTTTTGATTCGTAATGTATCCTCGTTGTGAACACATTGAAGTAGCTGGTAATATATTTTGTTTGAAATATTTTTGTAAAAACAATTCTGTGTGTTGTTGTTTGTGTGGGTACAGGGGGATCTCCCTTCCATGGAGCGCCCCTGGCAATCAGCAGTGCCTGATCTGTGTGCAGGTGTGACAGAGGTTGTTGAGTTCCCCACTGACGAGGAAGATGATGGCATCGCGAGGATGGCGTGGAGAGGACCTTCTGTACAGGTGAGGGAAGATACATGTCATGATGAATACAATTCTTTGTTGTTGTTGTTGTTTGTTTATTTGTTTTGTCTGTTTGTTTGTTTTTTAGCACACAAATGTGATTTTCGCTTGAATTCAGTAAAGATGACTGTTCAGCGTTGACCTCTTCAGTTTTTACTAATGTAGTCATTTTTTTCCAGTTATAAGATCACTATTCTCACACTATTCTCCAGTGAATTAATAAAAACACAACAAAAGTCATTTTTAAAAAGTCCTTAAAATGTGCAAACTTTCGATGCCATTGTATGGTTAGATATTATTCAAGTCTGTGTCTCTCATTTGATCTCCTAACCAAGTCTGTGTGTGTGTGTGTGTGTGTGTGTGATATGACTAGGATCGGTACGGGGTGACAGCCATCACATGTTTGGGGGAGTATCTCAGTGAGACGTCAGTGGCTCCATTAGAGAGGGACTTGGTGGAGGTGAGTGCACACACACACACAACACAACACAATGGCATTAAGTTGAGCCTCGTTCCTTCAATCAGAAGATCCGGTGCAATGCCTTTTTGAAGTAAAGCAAAGCATCTGGCTGGTTCTGTTTTAAAATTCTCTGTAGATCGAAGATCCTCTGTGTTGCGGCGTGGAGCCTCTGTTCTTGGAGAACTCCTCCACTGCCTACGGCTTCACATTTGAGGGTGTCCTCATGGACCACTTGGAGGAGTTGCCGGGAAAAGTGCGGACAGTGCTGGAGACCATTGCCTCGGGTAGTGAGGAAATAGACATGAAGAGAATGTCTGCCATAGTGAATAACCACATCTTAAACATCCGCAATAACGTGAGGAACTGCTAGGTCTTGTTGTTGTATGGGTGTGTTTGTGTGTGCGCCTGTCACGGACATTTTGTGGGAAGGTCTGTATTTAGCGGTCAAAGGTTGGATAGTGTAGTTTGCATTCACAGATTGTGTGTGTATATGTGTGCGTGTGTTTATGTGTGTGTGTGTGTATATGTGTTTATTTGTGTGTGTATAATATATGTGTGTATGTGTGTGTGTGTATATATATATATGTGTGTATGTGTGTGTGTGTGATAGGTGGAAGACTCTCCTCACTATTTCTTTGCTATTTCTCTCATTGGAGATTTCCTCTTTGGCAAGGATGGTCAGGTGGGTGGAGCCAAGCGGCCACGCCTATTTCTACATGGTGACATTTCATTTTAAAAATTGTTGTTGTTGTTAGTTTCAATTGTTTATGGATGAACTTCCTCGCTATCAACAACTCTTAACAGAGCCGGCCAGCTTCTGGGTGGGCATGATTAAGAAATACTTCATCGACGGACCTGCAGTAGCTGTAAGCCAACCATTCCTAAAGCCAGCTGTGCTTTTGATGACCTTTACCCAATCGATTACCTGCTTCAGATTCTTGGGAGGCCTTCGGGAGAGCTGGCCAGCAAAATGGCTGAGGAAGAGAAAGAGAGAATCAGCAACCAAGCCAAGGAGTTGGGAGAAGAAGGACTGAGTAAGAAGGCAGAAGAATTGAAGCAAGCTATGGCACAAAATGAGGTGGGCGGGGTTATCCAATTGTACTTGGTGATCTCTGAGAGGAAAACATTGTTCAATGGCCAGGGTTCCTTTAGACTTTCAATAATAGGTCTGTGGCCATTTTATTGTTGCTAGGTGGCCCCGCCCACTAGTCTCGTGTCCAGGTTGGTGGTTCCCGATACAGACAACATCTATTTCCACCCTGTCGTGACTCTGTCCAACCACGTGCCAGAGAGCACGCTCAGTGACCTGCCCGAGTACCGCAAGTTTCCTGTGCACACCTTACCATTCTTCTGTCAGGTTAACCACATTCGCTCAGGCTTTGTGGAGGTAATCTATATAATGATACACTTGTGTGTTGTCGATGACGGTGGTGGTAACCAATCACGCCATTGCAATAATCAAGTTCTGGCCCTTCATAAATACTAGACTGAACCTTTCTCAATTTAAGGGGTCTAAAGAAAAGCAAAGGTAAAGTGTGAAACAATCTCAGTTGTCACTGGGGAATTGGACCCAAGCCAGGGGTCATGGGTTCAATTCCCAGGCAACAAAATTGGGGAAGATTGTTCACTTACGGTAGCAAGCCATAATCCACCGGTAAAAGAAAGGCTAGCTATTACAAAATCATCTCAGACCAAAAGAATAATGTATTGGCTATTCTAATCAGGTATCAATATAGCTTGACCAATTAAAACCGTACATGTAAACGCTGTCTACATAAGAGAAGAAGCTAAACAGGTCAGAGACACTCACTGGTATATATTTTCAACGCGAAACTCCAATTACAGCACTCAGTCAACTTCCCAGAATAAACCTACACTACCGCTGGGCAGCAAGAAATTATTTGCTCATGTGATTACGACGTGACAATAGGAGGTGTAACCCACAAAAGTTAATAGTGCCTACACAGAGCTGACAGCTTCGCATTTTCTCTAAAAAAAAAAAAAAAAAAATCAGCCTGAAATTCAAAGAAGTAGCTCAATATACGGTCTTACTTATAAATATTGAGTTGTTCTGAGTAAGTTCGTACTTAAATCAACAATTAATTGTCAGTTATCTCCGAAATCAGAGCGTGACAACAGACAGACTAACAGGACGGCTACTATAACCCTCTCGTGCATGCACGCTCAGGTTAATGAGACTGTTACAAGTATTTGTACTCTAACCTATCAAGGCTTCTGGATGAGTGACTAAGAAAGTAGTGTGGAGTTGGGCCCTAGAATTGTTTACATGTATGATCTGTTGGTGTTGTTTGTTGTTGTTGTTTTAAAAAAAAACTAAATTTAAAACTGTACATGTCCAATATAATGGTATAATTAGAAAAATTAAATTTTGATCCTCCAATAATTTCTTTTTAATTAAATTATAACCAGTTCTTATTATTCCTTATAGCAAAGTTGTCCAACACTTTAGCCTCACTTTACCTTGCTCTACAGATGCAGGTTGCCTTGGATACGGCACGCCTCCCACCCCGCCTCTTGCTCTACGTCCCTCTGTTCTTGGAGATGGTGTTTGAATCCCCCATCCTTAGAGACAAAAGTAAGTGCTGGTGTTCATGTCTTGTAATGCCATCTGTCTGGGGAGTGACTTACAGGAAAAGACAAGTCATGTATGTATAGGCTACACCAACCACGATGTGGAGGTCGGTAAAGGGTTTACGCAACTGTGGGCCCAAAGCTCAAGGATAGTGTAGATCCTATACGGATCAAACAGAGGGGTGCAGCTGACTCTTACCATGGCTCTAGGCTATGGGAAACTAATTTTGATTGGACGGTTCACTTATTCACCTCCTAGGGAGGAAGTGGGGGTGGAATATATTCACTACGAATTAAGTAATCTGATTGGCCAGTTTGAACGAACCATGATACGCACCAGCTCTGTGATATAACATGAACAGTAGAATGAATTACTGATCCTAGAAGTCTATATAATGTTATTATAGTGGTAAAATGGCAAAACTGGCTGAAAAATAAAAGTAAGCACCACCACTCGGTAATAAAAATTTGACAAGGTTTGTCCAATCATTTCAATTAAGCCTCAGGGAAATTATTTTTGTCCACGTATGTGTAGCTAGTAGTACTTCTTGCTGCTGTTCTCTTAATGATGGGGCTTAATTAGAACGTACAGAGCTCGCTGTTCATGGAAGAAGGTTGTTTGTCGAATAATAATGTCATACTTATTTAGTCAAATGACTCTTGTGATATCTTAATAATTCAGTCATGTGATACCTGATAAGGTCATGTGATATTTGACAAGGTCATGTGATACCTGATGATGTCATGTTATATTTTATGAGGCCATGTATTATTTATTGGACATGGTGAATGTGATACCTGATTAGGTCATGTGATATTTGACAAGGTCATGTGATACCTGATTAGGTTATGTGATGTCTCATGTAATTCAGAGTGTAAATTGCTGCTTCTGTTTGTCTTTATTATAATTGAGCGCCACACAGGATTTGAACTAGTCTTAGCTCTTGTCGATTTTGCTTTGATCTCACTGTACAAGGCTTTTACCAACTGGATTCTACTTAACGACAATCTTTTAGCAGTAAATGTTGTCATGCAACAGCACTTGCGTTTGTTCTGGGAATACAGGTAGATGACGATATGCAATGTGACCAGGCTTGCTGTATCCGTGGTGACTGCACAGCTGTATCCATGGTAACTGCAAAGAACTGGGCACTATTACACGAATGTCTACTGCAGTCCCACATAAAATATTAGTTATGGAAATAACAATTTTTTACGTCATTAATAACTTTCACACTCATCACATGTGCACACATTCCTGTGCAATCTTCTCTTCTCCTTCTTGTTTCTTTCTTTCAGAGATTGTGGCCCATGAGCAAGTCGTAAAGGAACTCGATGCAGACTCCGTGGACCTGGGGTCTGGCCTGGGCATGGATGGGGAACGCTTTACTGCGGGTAATATCCCTCAGGCAGTGTTCATTCAGATGAAGGTGTGTGTGTAATAAAGTTGAAGTTGTAGGAAGGTGTAAGTAATTTCTCTTTTAATACAAACAGGTGAGACAGCAACCTGATTTCTATAGCAGTTTTTCTGTTTTAGCTGGCAATATTTGTTTAATTAAAAATTAAAACTTATCCGACGTTTCGACTTCTTGCCGAAGTCCTTCTTAGAAAGTTGAAACATTGGCAAAGTTTTAATTTAGCATATAATATTGGCTGTTAAACAAAAACAAGAACAACTGTCATTATTATGGTTATTTCAGCCGAGAATACTTCTGTCACTGACTTATTCCTCCTTTTTTTTTTTTTTTTTTTTTTTTTTTTTTCCAAACAGGTATATAGTTCTGTTTTTATCCTTCTTGTTGCTCCCATGTGCTCCCATCTCCAGGTTGAGGCTGAGAAATATTTGGTGGGCGTGGCTCACCTGAGGGAGGTGCTGTTTGATATTCAGTTCAGTGAGGAGAGGATTCAGGTGCTGGCCAACAAACTTGTCAACGATGTCTCCAGGTGAGGGAGGGGGTGTGGTCACAAGGCCCGGGAGGGAGGGAGTAGTTCTGTGGTTTAATTGGTTTGTGCGAATGTTTATATAAAGTGAGCTGTATTTCTATTAAGCATGCTACGTACATATCTGTACCTGGCTTGTAAAGATTGTATAGTTTTATAACATTTAATTGAAATGTCTATTTTTGCCGCTGTTTTGATTGTTGCCGTTGTGTTCCTTCCACAGTTACAAGCGTCAGGGAGGCCACGTCACCCGTACTATGCTGAAGAAGATGGTGTACGACGACACCAGCTGCCCCAACGTAGCGAGCATGCTCAGTCAGTCGGTATTCATCACGGCATTACTGGACAAGCTGAAGAATTCTACTCACAAAGTTCTCGAGGAATTTGAAGAATTGCGCCTCACACTCCTGTCTCCAGACAACTTCCGCCTGTTCCTAACCATGGACGTGAACAGTATTGACAGTCCTGTTGACCCATGGAGGACCTTCCTGCCCCAGGCAAGGTGGGTCAGCAGAAGGGTCATCGTAAGAGTGGGTAATGGTGGACATAAGAGTGGGTAATGGTGGACATGAGAATGGGTAATGGTGGACATAAGAATGGGTAATGGTTGATTGAAGTAGCCAACAGTGAATTGAAGTGGTTAGTTGGTAAAGGTGGATTGGTAATGTCAGATTTAAGATTACAATGGGTAGAATGAAGTGAGCCTTTGTTGTCCGACTCATCACTCATTACCTTGCTCATGACGCTGCCATGTGAACTGGTAAAGGATGGTTAGATTGTTGCGTGGTTTGGTGATAATGAGATTCATTTGCTGTAATATTTAACACTAGCAAGTACCCCGCCCACACAGTGGCACTTGATGTACTAATTTTGCAAATTAGGAATGCAGTACCATAAATAATTTTTAATCCATTCTAATTATACTCTACCACTTGGTTTAGTTTACATCAATTTCTCTCTCCTGCTCACTTTCTTCAGCTCTTTCATCTGAGTCATGGATTCCTTTCTCCTCCCTTGTCTCTTCCTTCTTCTGATTCTCAGTCTCTCTGTCCAATTGTGGACTTTAGCTCTGAGCAGCTATTGCATTCCTTTTTTAATCCTTTTTTTTTTTTTTTCAGTGTTCTTCCTTGCCTATTTTCACCTGCTTTTAGCAGCAGTAATAGGAGCCGTTTCCTGATTGCCTTGTACTGAATGTGAATGTGGTGATGCTTTACCCAATCAGTTCATGGTGACGGTTTACAAACCTCTTAGCTCGTGAATTATTCATGAATATGCAGCATCATCATTACTGACACACAAACGTATTATCATATACATGCAGAGAACGCCAGTGAAGTTGCCTACTTATGAAGTTTGAATTCTTGTGTTTCTTTTCCAGCACCATATCTCCCTCCGTTTTGCCGCCTATTCACCCTTTGAGAGACTTGGCTCGCTCCAATCCCGTGCAGTCCCAAATAGTGGGCGTGGCTGGAGTGGAGTCTAATTTTCTGGCACTGATGACCCCTTGTGTGTCTTCTTACTCGCACCCTGACCTCCCAGCTATAATGGTATTTATGGAATACCTCAAGGCACTTGAGGTGAGCTCAGGGGGGAGGGGCTGGGGTGATACTGGAAACCATGATAATTTTGATTCTGATTCCATAGGGCCCGATGTGGCGGAGGATTCGAGGGATGGGGCTATCGTACAACTATCGACTGTCGTGCAGTCCAGACAGGGGTCGGCTTTACTTCCAGCTGTTCAAGTCAGCCCAGCTGGTGCTGGCCTATAAAGTTGCTAAAGACATCGTAGTAAGTGGGAAGTTCTCATTAGTGAAAATCACAGTGGTAGAGTACTGCACTCGTGGACACATCTCATAGCTGCTGGGATTGGAAGAAGAACCCTAATTTATTAGACCATTTATTGAAGCCCTACATTACATTGATTTTTTTTTTTGATTTTTTTTTGTTTTTGTTTTTTTGTTACGCAACTATTTGGATGTACAGGCCTTTGTGTGTGTGTGTGTGTGTTTGTGTGTGTGTGTGTGCAGGAGGATTATTCCAGTGGGAGGACTAGTTTTGACCAGGGTCAAGTGGAGGCTGCTATTAGTGGAGTGTTGTTTGAAGTCATAGAGCCGGAGCAGACTGTGTCCGGTACTGCAGAGAATGTTGTTATCAACCACTTCAGAAACCTGTCGCTGACTCATTCCAGGTGGGAGGGGAGGGGCTTAGGGTCGAGGGTTGTCCAGTATCTGTAAGAGGGACATGTGGACATCCCATGGAATGTCCAACTGTCCCATGGGATCATGGGATGTGATGGACAATCCCACTGTCCCATGGGACCGTGGGATGGGATGGACAGTGGGACACACAATGCATCTGTAGATGGACAGGTGGAATGTCCCACTGTCCCATGGGACTGTGGGATGGGATGGACAATTTACGGCATTTCTGGACATCTATGGTAGGGTCGGGTATGTACATAAGGTACATTGTTACAGGTAATTGTTTTGAAACACTATTTCACAACTTAAGATTACATGTTTTCCATGTTTTCAAACAAGCGTTAGTTTATTATTTTGGGCCTACCACAGCTATATGCATACTTGAAGTCAATATCGCATTTTCATTTTCCACTTGAGATTGAAGTAGTAAAAACAATACACAATTCCAATTGACTTGTGCCACAACTTCAGAAACCAAGTGTGTGGTTAACTATCCGTATATGGCAAAGTTTGTTTTTTTGTTGTTTTTTTGTTTTAATAGGCGGAAGGTTGATAAATAGTTGATGTTTATTTCTTGTACTGACAAGTTCTCTTTGTCCTGTGTACATATGTTAGGGATTTCTTGGCCAAGGTAGCTGCTGTTAAGGTAGAAGATCTGAAGAGAGTTGGGGCTCTGTATTTCTATAGGCTGTTCTCTTCCAGTGATACAATAGTGTCTGTGTGCTGCAATCCGGCTAAAGTGGCAGAGCTCAAGAAAGAATTGGAGATGTAAGGAAGGGAGGGTAAAGGGTGGCCTGAAGGAATGGAGAGGTTAGGCAGGGTAAGGGGTGGCCAAAAAAGATTGGCACGGTGAAGGAGTGGATTAACAGTGGTCGATCCTGGTGAGACTTAGTGTTCAAGGATTAATACTCCACACATTTAACTCTATATCCCAGCTGCTAATATTTTTTGCCTAAAGATAGCCATATTTTTTTATTCACTGTTGCAATATTTTAAAAGTTATGTTACATAAGCAACCTGCAGCATTGAAAGTGTTTTCAGACCATTAAAAATCATTTTATGTAGTAGTTGACCTATCCTGAAGTTATCTAGGTTAAAACCTCACTATATACATTCAAAATGCCTGTGTTAATAGTACCTATATAAATTAATAGAGTTGTAGCCTAATGAAATGATTGGGGCATAAGGAGTTCAATAGTTCTTTTTATGAGTCATGGAATAAGTGCTTGGATGGATAGTTAATCCATGTAAGTATGTCCAGTCCTCACTGGCCAGGCAGCTGTCTTGTAAGTATGTCCAGTCCTCACTGGCCAGGCAGCTGTCTTGTAAGTATGTCCAGTCCTCACTGGCCAGGCAGCTGTCTTGTAAGTATGTCCAGTCCTCACTGGCCAGGCAACTGTCATGTAAGTATGTCCAGTCCTCACTGGCCAGGCAACTGTCATGTAAGTATGGCAGTCCTCATCTGGCCAGGAAACGTCATGTAGTATGTCCAGTCCTCCGGGCAGGCAAACTTCATGTAAGTAGGTCCAGTCCTCACTGGCCAGGGCAGCTTTGTCATGAAGTATGTTCAGTCCTCAAATGGCCAGGGGCCAACTGTCATGGAAGTATGTCCCAGTCTCACTGGCAGGGCAACTGTAACTTGTAAGTTACTGTTCAGTCCTCCACTGGCCAGGCCGCTGTCATGTAAGTATGTCCAGTCCTACCTGGCAAGGGCAGCGTAATGTAAGTATGTCCAGTCCTCACTGGCCAGGCAGCTGTCTTGTAAGTATGTCCAGTCCTCACTGGCCAGGCAGCTGTCTTGTAAGTATGTCCAGTCCTCACTGGCCAGGCAGCTGTCTTGTAAGTATGTCCAGTCCTCACTGGCCAGGCAACTGTCATGTAAGTATGTCCAGTCCTCACTGGCCAGGCAACTGTCATGAAGTATGTCCAGTCCTCACTGGCCAGGCAACTGTCATGTAAGTATGTCCAGTCCTCACTGGCCAGGCAACTGTCATGTAAGTATGTCCAGTCCTCACTGGCCAGGCAGCTGTCATGAAGTATGTTCAGTCCTCACTGGCCAGGCAACTGTCATGTAAGTATGTCCAGTCCTCACTGGCCAGGCAACTGTCATGTAAGTATGTTCAGTCCTCACTGGCCAGGCAGCTGTCATGTAAGTATGTCCAGTCCTCACTGGCCAGGCAACTGTCATGTAAGTATGTCCAGTCCTCACTGGCCAGGCAGCTGTCTTGTAAGTATGTCCAGTCCTCACTGGCCAGGCAACTGTCATGTAAGTATGTTCAGTCCTCACTGGCCAGGCAGCTGTCATGTAAGTATGTCCAGTCCTCACTGGCCAGGCAGCTGTCATGAAGTATGTCCAGTCCTCACTGGCCAGGCAACTGTCTTGTAAGTATGTCCAGTCCTCACTGGCCAGGCAGCTGTCTTGTAAGTATGTCCAGTCCTCACTGGCCAGGCAGCTGTCTTGTAAGTATGTCCAGTCCTCACTGGCCAGGCAACTGTCATGTAAGTATGTCCAGTCCTCACTGGCCAGGCAACTGTCATGTAAGTATGTCCAGTCCTCACTGGCCAGGCAACTGTCATGTAAGTATGTCCAGTCCTCACTGGCCAGGCAACTGTCATGTAAGTATGTCCAGTCCACACTGGCCAGACAACTGTCATGTAAGGAACACTTGGATGTTGTTAAATTGTGTGGCTTGGTGACCTCTGACCTCTCTACTCTTCAAGTTTCATGTCTACTTTGGTGCATGTTGCCCCAGTGTGTGTGTGTGTGTGTTTGTTTTGTGCTTGTTATGTGGGTTTGATTCCCACCAACTCGATTATGTTATATGTAAATGCATTCTGCTACCTACTGTAATATTTGTGTCCTAGTTCTTGAGTGAGGTTCAAGTGAACTAGCCTGGCCTGGCCAGAAACACTTACTACTCTTGTCTGGCAATGCATAGAAGTTCATTGGTACTGCACTTCTCCATCTCAGTACAGCCCCTAGTAATTATTGCAATTGTACTTCATAGTGGGGTTCAGTTTTAAATATTGTAGCAATCCCAAACAAAAAACAGGTTGATATATAATAGCAGCTTCTTTTTAAATAAAAGTTTACTACTTTCTCAGCTATGACATGACACTTTCCAAGAGCCAAGCCATAATGTCCTAACTTTATTTCTACTTCACCAAAGGTATTGTATTAACTCCTCCCATGATGATACTCATCGTCAAGTACACCTATCAACATTAAATGTTTTCTTCATAATTTTCTCCAATTGCAAGTTCACAAGTTTAAAGTGTGTGTGTGTGTGTGTGTTTGTTACATAGAGAAGGAGTGCAGAGTATGTTGGTGGTAGACGACCTCAACTCCCTGGCCAGCCGAGTGTAATTACATCCATGACAACATTTATAATCATTTCTTACAATTTTACTATTTCTAAAATGACTTTCAATGCAATAACCAACATGTTTGGAAGTTGTTCGCTGAGATGGTCCATTTTGCCCGGGCCACTCCTAGTAAATTATGTTCTAAATTAGTATCAATCAATCAACCTGCTTGTCTTTTCAGATCTAAAATTTAGAACTTTTATTTGATTCCCATACCAGATAAAAACCATCCATTGCCAAACAATACGAAACAAACACCTTTGATACAAGTCCCATCTCTGTCTGATGTCCCCATTCTATTGACACTACACTAGTCCTGCAAGTTTAAATTAATTGCTCTATGAAGTGCAAATTGCAGCTCATCAGTTTCTATCTGAACTGTCCCCGCTCGCCCCCTTCTGTCTCCTGGTAGTCGGGGTGCGTGTCTTCGATTGGCTTGTCCATATTCTCAAATCCACGGTACATGCGCAGGATGGCTATCACCGTGTCTTCCATGTAGGCGGGGCTCACGCCCAGGTCCTCAAGTCCTGGAGTGTTGGGTGTCACCACGTCTGAAAGGTGCAACTAAAACACATGAAAATAAGGGAAAGAGAAAATAGGTTCAATGATATTTAACTTTCACATAATATATTAGCTGAATATTTTTTCAAATCTTTAATTATTAATCTATTTATTCCATCTAAATTGCCATTTCAATCATTAAAATGCTGATTTATTGCATCTAAATAGCTCATTTTAGTCAGAAGTATATATTTTTTGTTAATCTATTCCATCTAATAGCTCAACTTTCTTTTGAGAAAGACTCAACGTGAGCTTTCTCTCAGCCACTACGGTTAGACATGCCGAGGCAATATGACCCAACACGTGCATGGTAAGTACCACAATATGACAAGCCATAGCATTTTATCTGACAAACCAGGCAGTCTGAACTGGACAGTGTCCCAGCTTCATCACATGCAATGCAAATTCTCTTGCTGCCGCTAGGTAGGCGGTCACGTGCACCTGGCAGAGCCAGGATGCCTATGCACTAAGCAGGCACTGTGAGGCATGCAAGCAAAACTGGAGCCGGGCTAGGAACTCGCAGGAGAACAGGCCTTTCCTCACAGCAAGTGGTGTGGGCACCCAAAGTCTCACCTGGACCATTGCTATTTCATGAGAAAAGGCCTTTTGTCATACACACAATCACACACACACACATGCAAATGACACCAGCTATCTATGCCTTACCCGTTTCATCATATCCCTGGTCATGTACGGTATGAACGGGTTGAGCTCCAGGAGGTAGGCGACCATGTTATAGACCCAGTGAGGAGGAGCCACCATCCTGCAAGGTCGATACATCACTCCAAAGAAATGCTGAATGAGATCTCCCAACTCATACTCCTTGGGACTACAACATGATAGGAAGAGAAAGGAGAGAGATAAAGAATGCACACAATCCATGTAATAACACGCTTGTATGTCAGTTATAAAGACAGTGTGTGTATGCATGCATAATTCATTCGCTGTGCTGGGTTGGTAAAGCATCATGAATGACGGTATCATGAATACATGGTCAAGGAATAAAAACAAACTGAAGCCAAGTACATACTAGAGGATAATAACCGTGGATGCTACTGCATTCCTAATTAGCAAAAGTTAGTACACCAAGCGCCATTGTGTAGCGGGCACTTGCTAGTAAATAACTCGTGCTCAAGTATAACGGTATAAGGAGGGGAGACCACCCTGCCAGGATTTTAGCTTCCATCCAACTGTTCCCTTTGCCTCAAAACCCTCAGGTTACAATTGCCGGCACTTACCCGGTAAACTCATAGGTTGCCTGTGACACGCCCTCGTTGATGAGCTGAACCACGCCTCCTGCCACGTCTCCTACCTGGTCTCACACACACACATTCACACAATGTTTTGTACAAGTAAAGAGAGAACATTTTATGAGAAACAAATGAACTAAATAGAAATACCTAAGGCCACCCTGAATTCTAAGATTTCTGGAAGCCTACTGGTAGTCTTTAGCAGTACAGAGAGAGAAGCTGAATTATATTCACTATTGAACTGCTCAGTGGAAGTTGAAGTGAGTCTACCTGTATTAGCTTTTTGACAGCACTAAACAGAAGAAGTGAATTATTCTATTGAATACTAGCAGCCTGCTTTTATTATTAGCCTATGGAAGTTGGAAAAAGTTTAAAAAAAGAATTGCTTACATTTATCTTGGAGCCCAGTTTTAATCCAGTGGGTGGGGGAGGAGTGAGTTTTCAAGACAAACACTTTCACCATTTGTTATTTAGATCCTAATAGATGGAATGGTAACAATACCTACCAGGAAATGTGTAATCGACTGCCGATGATAAACACAAAGCAAGCTATTGAATCACCCGATCAAACCGATCATGTTACTGACAGACATTCACTTAACAGACGACCTGTTGCACACACATGTACACAACACATGTACTCACTCATGCACAACAGTATCAGGTGAGGTCGAGGTCAATAGGCATATTTTTGTCACCAGAGTCCAGCCAAGACTTAAAACCTTCAATTTCATCTGAACTGCAAGCGAGAGTGTCGTGGTGTTTACTGATTTACTTGCCCTATCAAATGGGAACTTGGACATGATTGGCGGCTGAAATTAGCTAAATTAACTCCTCTTGAAGCGGATCAAAGCATCGGTCACGAGCAACAGATATACAGACAACTGGATTACTTGACCCTGCTGTGCTAACACGTACAGGTAACCAAGGTATAACCACAACCTGTCATGTGACAGTCACATGACCATGGTGCACACATACATAAACAGGTCTCTTGGTGATTCCGACTCCGTGATCCAGCACAGGAATCAGTCCGAAGGGAAAGATGCGAAGACTGGCGTAATATCGCAGGAAACGATCTTCGTGACCGTAGATATCAGATGGTCGTACAATTACTGCATCAGGGAACGCTTCCTTCACCACATCTTCACCAAATGCCTGCAGATTGCAAAGATCAATCATCTATTGTCACTATTATATTATATTATTATTATTACTACTACTACTATTATTTTTTAATTTTATTATTGCATGTATTTCATTTGGTAAAGATCATCAAGGTTATGGATGACTCCCACCTTGGACTGTAGGAAGGTAGAAGTGGACTCCTGATCTGCACCCACAGCAGAGAAATGGATGAGCTGCTTCACACCACATTCAGCACATGCCTCGGCTATCACACGCGCACCTTCTACATGGACGTCACTAAACGAGAAGTTCCTGCACACGTACCCAAAAAATAATTCTCATTGTTAATGTTCGTGGTTCATTTTTATTCTAGGAGTAAAAATTAACAGCTACACCTTACCTACTCACGCCTACACCTTACCTACTCACGCCTACACCTTATATACTCACACACACACAAACATACAAATTACTACACAAGGAAAGAATAGGCATTGTAATGGACAGCTTTTTTTTAACCTTACAAGATATGTTCACCCTTATGTAAATACAAGTTACTACCAACTGGTAACACACACACACAAACATACATTCTCTCTCTGCTATACAGTTTATTGGTTTAATGTTAGAGGAATCTCCGTGTGTCCATTAGAGAAGACAATATGTACGGATGTGTTAACATCCACACTCTAGTTAGCACTTGGTAAGTGTAAAATGACTTGTACACATGTGATGTTGCCAGTATAGTGTCCGAGCATGTGTGTGTGTGCGTGTGTCGCATGTTTGGCTCTAGACTATTCCAACTATACATTATTTCCTGAAGAAAGATTGCACTCACTAATACCAAATCTATATATAATACTTTTTGCACGAGTCAAGTACAATATGGGGTGTGGAGGTATTTTACGAGCATGAGCAAGTATTTTCACAAGCCGAAGGTGAGTGAAAATACAAGCATGAGAGTGAAAAGTCATCTCCTTATTGTAGGACGGGTGTATACTGTATATGGTTTACTGTAAATATTTTTCCAACAGTAAAATGGTTGTGCCTCAAAGCCTCGTCGTTCATAGGTAACTCCGCCTACATCTAAAAATACAGTTGTCCAGAACTACACATGGGCGTGTTGGAGCGTTCAATATGGGAAAATACTTACGTGATGCAGAAATACTCAAGGAATATATATATATGGCTATAGTAATAAACAGGAACTTATAGTGATAAACAGGTTTGTCTGTAATGGTGAAATATTATCAAAACACAACCACGTAAAAAAAGGGCTAGAAACAATCTGAGCGAGTGTGAAATTACTGTCTGGTGTCTCATAGCAAGAAACTTGTGAAAACTCCATGTAAAGTCCCTAATTCCCTGCTGCCCTCGATTCTAACAGAACAGTCTCTGCCACACATTCAGAAGTTCACAGATCCCTGCCCACAAAACTCACAGGTGTAGTTACAGAATAAAAATACAAATCACATGATGATACAGGTTCGATACGAGATGAACAGTGAGTGATATACAGATTCTTACTAGCTCAGGTACCAAGAACAAGGCAGCAGTTCCCAACACTCCACCCTTCCTTCCGTGTATAGACATGCTCAAACTACAAGGAGAGGTAACGACCTATTCCTATAGCTACAAGTTCGATAATTTCCGATGCCATTCTCCTGGAATATTTAGCTGTATCTTGCCTAAAACATGACAACTAGACATCCGTCCACAAGGTGTGCCTTGCCTAAAATATGACTGCTAGACATTTGCCCACAAGGTGACAAATAAATAACACAAACCTCTGTGCTCCTCCCCTTTCTCCACCCCCTCATAACGAACTGACATACCTCGTCTCGTAGTCCCTGCCCACCAGGTTGATGACTACGTTGGAGTGTTCCACCATCTGCTTGACAGACTCCTTGTCCGTGATGCTATAAGGCTACACACAAACAACAACAACAACCCACCATTACAGTGATATATTGAGCCAGCTCTGACAGAGAATATGAACCAAAGCCAGGGTATCTTTAGAACCAAACCTTGAGAGGAGAGAGTCAAATCAATATTTTATAAATTACAATGGGGTTTCTCACTTCTTAGAAATAAATGAAAAATTTAAGGCAAATGTCATCATGAAGGTCTTAATAATTTTCAGGGGGAGGGGGGCAAAACCATGTTCAGGACAGGGGCAAAATACCCCCTAAAACAGCCAAAAAAAAATTCCCTGCTAGCATTTTTCATCCCTTCCCTCTAAAAAGTTCAGCTCCAGAAAACCCAACATATTCAGAAAACCTTATATATATAAGGTTCCCATCACACTTCAGAACTTACGTTGAAGTGTATTTGACCCAAGTCTCCCATGAGTCTGAGATGGCGGTAGTCGTGCTCGTCCCCTCGGTAAGGGACGACAACCTGTGAGCCCGTTTTGCCCAGCCGGTTCACCATATAGCGACCCACGAACCCTGTTGCTCCAAACACAGTGGCCACCACACCACTGAAAGATGACCTTCCTCCAGTGCCCTTCTTCACAAGCGAGCTTACATGGCGCTGTAAGTGGAACAAAGACTGATAAACAACTGGCGATCCTTTACCGCAAAAAATCAATTCACATACACTTTTGCTAACACCCTAATACTTGATTCACCTTCAAAGACGGTACACGGGCTGCCACGGGAGATGGAGCGCTCCCGTCCCACTGGCACACTAAATAAGACCGATACAATAAAATGTCCTTTAATTATAAGTACTGCCTTTCATACCTGAAAGATAGCCAGCACTCCTCAGGTTTCCCCTCCAGGGGACTCTGCTTAGTGACATACCTCACTACTCACTGAAGTCCGCTAGACAATCTGCTAGGCTAACTAAACAAAACAACTGTTGGAAAAAGCATTAAATAGAGTAAGTTTCAGTGTAAAGGTTAAGTTTTGTTTGTGGGCGTGTTCTTTAAATAATGGAAACGGAAAAGGGGGCAGGGTCGGTATCATAATGCAGGTTAATTCGGTTTAATTTGTGCTTCGGAGGATGCTGGTTTGAGTGGAGGATGCTGGTTTGAGTGGAGTAAGGAAGTGTTTACTGTCCGGCGGAGAATGCAGCGGCGCTTCTAGGTCGTCTTAATCTTTACTAATCTTGCAAGCGCTACTCCTGCGACTATAATTGGGCATCCCTAAGAAACAAAAGAAGACGTTAGGTAAGCATTGGTAATGCTATTCATATTGGAGCAGGTTTGCTAGCTGGATGTTTGTCATTCATTAAGATCATTACGGACTTGATCAAAGGAGTTAGCTGGTTTTACGCACAAAGTAGACAGTGCATCCATTTTTGCTTTGTTTTTTAAGCATCCCTTTCTGTCTGTCAACCACCACTTGACTTTGGTGTGGCTGGTGCTCAGGAGTGGTTACTTTCTGCAAGACAGTGAGTGGTAATCGTGTGTTGTTGTATTGAAGTTGTTAATGTTCCATCAACTCTGGGCTTTGATAAACAGGAAACTGGTATCGCTGAGAAGATACCAACAATTTACAACTGGCTGATAAATGCTTATCTCTAACTGGTTGAAAGAAGTACATGTATGTGATTTGGAACTAAGATTATAGGTGCATGTCCAGTTGTGTCAAAGCATTGTGTGTTACAACCACTACTTAGCTAAAGAATATCACAAAGAAAACTTTTAAATTCATTCATATGTGTGCATGTGTGATTGTTGTATGGGCATTGTTATCTACACCGAGTTTCTCTTGTTGCCATGTATGGATTTATAAATGTAGTTTTACTAACAATTGAAAGAGGTGTGCCCTCGCTGCTTGATAGAAGGCAATGATACACAAATAACTGGAGCTGCCCAAGTGCAACACTATTGCATGATGGATAGAGAAATCAAAATACCATTGCCCATGTGATTTATGTTGTTGTTGTTGTTGTTATTGTTGTTGTTGTTTGCGTACAGTAACCCTTTACTTGTTATTCATTATTATTTTATTTACTATTATTTTTTATCTGGGAGTTAATTCTATTTATGACACAGGAATTTGCTGCGGCATGATATTCATAATCTGTTAATAGATCAATTTCACAATCTCATTAACTATAAATTTTTCGTGTGCACTCTCTTATGCATTATTACTGCTCCTATCTGGTACTTTTTATCCTCCCGTGATCTACCCTTGTTCCCATAGCAACTGAACACTGCTCATGTGCATACATGTGTATGCAATGGATATTTGGGCAGAGTGTTGACTTAGTCTGTGCTATCTAATCCATCCATCCAGCAGGAGCTGCTGCAATAACAGCCTATTCAACCTGTCATGTTTTCCGTTTCCCCTCCCCTCCCCCCTTTCCCTTTCCTTCTCATCGGCACCCTAATGCATCTCAAGGAAAGAAGCAGGTGAAATAAGAGACACAACTTAGGGCTTCATGTTCCTGGACCGAACATCTAATTTTGAGGATTCGAATTAGTGTGCTTTCGCTCTCTCTCTCTCTCTCTTTTTTTTTTTTTTTGTGTGTGTGTGTGTGTGTGAAAAATACAATAATACAATTGAGCACTGGTGCATTGGACTGTAGCTATAAGGTCATAGACTGGAACTGAAAATTCATGAGGAATTCTGGACAGGCAGGATGTAGTACATAAGTGTGGGAAGAAGCTAAGTTGGAATGAGAGTGTCAGAAGTTTCTGCCATTGTAGACAAGATGGAAAGGTAGCGCCGACTGATAGAGAAGCTGGTCAATGCATGTCGGTGCAAGTGGGACATTGAATGTGTTCTCATTTAGAAATAAAATTAAGGGAAGGAGGTAATTAATATGGTTGACGGGGTTTCAAAAGAGAGATAGGGGAAGATGGCAGGAAGGGAAGTGTTTATGGAGACATGCCTGACAAGCATGTCTGGAAGTGGAGTTCCAGTGCTGTGCTTCTCGTTCGTGTGGAAACTAATCTCCAGTTCCTACTACTAGGCCTTAGATCACGTGTTGCTCTGAAGGTGGGTGTGGCAGTGAACTGAGTGAGCACTTGAGGGAGGTAGAGTTTGGAGCTCAAGTACATATATTATGTTTTAGTGTGGAGGTCTGGTATTTTTGCCAAGTTGCTAGTGCAGCGAACGAAAACTAATACAATTGCAATACGGGACTAGTCAAGAGATATACTAGAGGTGCCAGATATACCCTATCTTCTAACTCTGTGTGCTTTGCATAGTGGTTCATAGCACACCATGACTGCTCGCCCACACACACACACACGTGCACACACTGATGGCTTGGCTATAGATAATGTACCACTCACTCTGAGTTCCATTCAGACACTGTGTTGACATCATCTCAGGAATCTCTGGTAGTTAAGGCAACAGTGAACAATATGGCTCCAAGAGGGTGGTTTCATATACTTCTAAATATAAGGAAGATTTGTAGTTGTGTTCTTCTTGTTGTTGTTTTTGTTGTTGTTGTTGTTTTGTGTGTGTTTTCTGGATAAATTTAAATGCCATAATAGGCATAGAAGAATGATGAATATACATTTTTAGACATCAGATTTTTATAACAAAATTTGAAAGTAGAGTGGAATGAAAGTGAAACTTTTATTAGCGAAGTTCTTATTGAGTTTGTACTGATGAGAAGAGGAAGACAGAGGATGGAGATTGGATGTACAGTAGTTAAGTGTAGTGGGTACTGAAGAAACTCTCATTATGAGTAGTATGATAGTTGTGTAGAGTTTATGTGTGTAATTTGATACATGACTATGGCCCAGGTAGTTGGCGGGTAGCTGGCGGGTAGTTGGCGGGCAAGTTGCTGAAGCCAGCCTAGTGGTCCTCTCTTGTGCAGACACTCTATTGCGACACACGCACACACACACACACACATACTCACTCACTAATTCACAGTGATTCATGGTCTAACAATATGTTTGCATGTGCACGTATCGATTGTAAAATATATGTTAAGTCTTAAATACATGGGGTAAGGCAATATATTAAGTTTTGTGATGTAATTGAACTAACTGGTCCATGTATGAACATGGTGTGTGTGTGTGTGTGTGTGTGTGTGTTATGTGATAGAGTTACCATGGACCTTACGGAGGACAAAGTGAGGCAGAAGGCAAGAGAGAACCTCTCCAAGCTCTACCAACTCTTCTCAGAGCACCTTCACTGCAACCAATGGACCAAGGAGGCCACACCTCTTTCCAAGGTCTGGTAGCCGTGTGCATCTCTGTGTCAATGAGCGGGTTTGGTTGATACGGTTGTTAATATACGGGAGTCATACGGTACAGGGAGAGCGTGTGTGTGTTTAAAAAGAAGGAAGTGATTAACAACAACAGAAGCTTCAGACACAGAAAACAATATCTAAGAAATTTGTTTGTGTACCGTATGCTGGGCGCTTCTCCGCTGCTTCTAAGCATGAACTATCTTGATGTTATATACTTTCAAAGATACTGCAAGTATGATACTTAAGTATGTTAAAGATCTGTAATAGAGAATTTAACCACATACTTTTTAAACCTTTTTTTGTGCAAGTCCTAAACAGTAAAAACTAAAATAATTGGCTTACAAGCACACACAAACACAAACACACACACATACACACACACATATGCACACACAGTGGTAATGAGAAAGAGATGCACTGTGTGCTGTGTGTGTATGTGTGTATTATGAGCAGACAGGATTAGATTTGAAACACCAAACCAACAAGGAAGTAGATGAGTACAAGCATGACCATGTCAAACATGCACATGTGATTCCATAACAACTTCCGTGAGACATCCAGTTCAATTTGTTCTTGAGAATGTGCTCTCGTGTGTATGTATGTGAGTATGTATGGCATATGTTTATATGTATATGTGTGTGTGTGTGTGTGTGTGTAGGATGAGGACCTATTGTGTATAGATTCCGTGAAGGCCATTGCCAACAGAGCTAGAGATATCATGAAGGAAGAGCCCAATGTCCTCCAGCTCACTGCCACACCTTCTTCTCCAATTGTGGTAAGCAACATCCCATTAAGAATAATGTCACTAGGACTGTTAGACACCTCTTACCTGTGGTATTACCAGAGTACAGGCTATATGGGGAAACCAGCAACTTCAGAGTGTGATTTTTATTCCTGGGCAATCATTTACCTTTTATTTAGATTGTTACGTACTGGCGTTCTTGGGCGTGGTCTGAACTGATAGTACTACCAGCGAGACTATGATCATACTTTATTTGCCCCTTACTAATCAAGTATAGTAACCATGGATACTCTGGTTTCATGTTCTTTAATAACAAGTGGAAGACTTTAACACTAATAGCAAATGAGATAGTTCAGCTATATTTCAAAAGAGAGAAAGCAGTGACTTAGGAAAGGAGGGAAGGGGATTCTTACACAGTACACAGTATATGGGAGTGTATTAGCAATGAGGTAAGGAAGAGAAAACTTACTGTGAGCTATCGAATGAATGCATGGATAAAATATGAGTTCTCTTCTATGGTTTTTCTCCTCTGCATTCCTGAAGCCAAGTTGAATGTTAAGCATTGAGTTGAAGTCAAAGTGAATTATCCTTTTAAGGGCACACTGAAGAGAAGGGATGTTATATAGTCCACTACGATGTGTTGTATTCGAAGATTGATAAAGCTTTAAGCATTAAGGTCTGTCCCAAGCCAGATTAAAGGTCCTTACCAAACGCACATCAATTTCATTACTCTATCGCGTGCCACTATCAATACGCCACATGTGTGGCCATATACTAATGATGTGCTTGAGCACAAAGGGCGAGCGAGCCAGTGCACAAACGAAACACTTCAAAATAATCTATCAGTCCATTTCTAAAAGTATAAGTACGTAGCTGTTGTGACTATTATATACTTTAGCTAACAAATACAGAACCACTTTCTTACCTCAATTTCCCGAGTACTGGTATTTTCTATAGTCTCTAATATATGTCATTCTGACTATCTGAATTGCCAGTATCTTTAGACAGCAAGCACTCACAGCTGCTAAAAAAGGTCGAGTTTTTTTTAATTACGTCTGGTAGAGGGTTTCAATACCATAGTAACTATTCGCCGTAACATTTTGCGACTTGAAAAAACAAGACGTTCTAAAGAATTACTGCACAATGTTGAGTCTAACAGTAAGTTTTTAAGACCTAAGTGCATCTTGTGGCATTCAGAAACAACCTAATACGAAGGGGTAAACAATTAATTTCCTGAATGATACGGGATCGCAAAACAATATTATGATTCTATTTAGTGGAGGTATGGGAAGGGGTAGGCCATGAAGCAAACACAAAAGCATGAGGGTCAAAGTACAAAATGACATACGTACGTCCACACATATATATAAACTAATGGTGTGCTTGAGCACAAATGGCGAGCGAGCCTGATAGTTAGGTAACATAAAATGTTACTATTTTTAGCTTACTTCATGCAAACACTATAAGGCCACTCCAAGTCAGTAATTAGTTTCTGGTCCTTTCCCTTGATCAATTGACACGCGGGCGGGCGGTGATTAGGACTTCAGGACTATTTCTAGAACTACATAGTAATTAGCTTTTCATAAGCATGATCTTCCAGGGTGATACTACTGTACGGGTGTCAGATACCACAGAAACGTTGACTAGAGCCATGCCAGGAAAAAGACTAGTCACAAGAGCTCAAGGGAAAGATGAAAAACAAAAACACTGACAAGCGAATTGCAACGTATGCAAAATGCAAAAATAGTGAAAATTATTGCTGGAAGTGTGTCATCACGTGATTTTTGCAACGTCAGCAAAGTCGTCAAAATTAGGAGGTTGTGTATTTCCAAGAGGGCGGTGGACCAGAAACTAATGATTGACTTGGAGGGGCCTAATAGCAGTTATGACATTTGATTTCAGCAAACAAATACAAAATCACTCTCTTACCTGATTAATGGTAACTTTTGTAGTATCAAACATCAACCGTTCTGATAATCTCAATCACCAGTAACTCTTGAACAAGCTCTCAGCTACGATAAAAAATAAACCAGTGTTATTATTTGTAATTTTAGCCAACAAATATGGAATTACTACTTACATCATTCTTGAGTATTGATAACTCTGTAGTATCAAATTGAAGTTACTTTGACCATCTTGAATTACCTTGAATTCTTGACAACAAGCTCTCAGCTACCAAAAACAAAGACAATCAATTTTTAGACACCCATACAAAATACTTTCTTACCCTCATTTTCTTGAGCAGTGGTAACTTTTGTAGTACCAAATTTGAGCCATTCTGACTATTTGAATTTACCAGTCACTGTTGACAACAAGCTCTTAGCTACAAAAAAGAAAGGCCAGAGTTATTTTTGCATATTTAGCTAACAAATATGGAATTACGTACTTACCTCAGCTTCCCTCGAGTAGTAGTAGGTTCCTTAGCATTAATACTACGGCATTCTGACTACCAATGACTCTTGACAACTAACAAGCGGCACCCCGTATCCCCCCTAAAATGGCGAAGTTTTGAAATTAAGTCTGGAAAAGGGTCTGGAAAAGGGTCTTCAATGCCATAGTAACCGGTCGAAGCAACTTTTTGTGTCCTGAAAACAAGCGTTTTCGCCGGAATTTTCTCACACTTCTGCGCTTAAGTATAAAGTAAGGCTTGCTTAATGCTGTAGTTTGAGAATAAGCTGGGGTCAAGCCTAAAAAAAAATGGTTTTTTTGGAGAAAAACGTTCCCCCCGCGCGCGTTTAAATGGCATACGTACCATCCCACATACATATATACATATAACATATACCCGATTTTGCATTATCCACCCCTAATACTGTCTCGCTCGCTTGCCAATAAAATGTATACACATATATGTGACCGTCTATAGGAAAACCAGGCACAACGCGGCACCCTTCGAAAAAAATTTTTTGCACTTACGGAGTTGTCGGCATCCAGATATTGAGCTCTCCAAGTTTTATCGTCGTAGCTTAAGTCGTTCCCGCTATAATAGACCTAACCGTTCCCTTCCGTCGGCTTGAAACAATACATTTTTAAGAAATCAATCGATCTTTTCTCGATATTACGCACGCCGCGTTGTGCCCGGTTTTCCCGTAGACGGTCACATATGTACATACATAAACATACATACCATTAGCTTAGTTTTGTACATTCCTGACTGTGAGTCTCACTTCACTTGCTCACCAATAGTGACATCCCAGTCCAATGAATAGAAACTCAAGTGATTAGTGATGGAGAAAGTAAGAATGTGTTCATTGTCAGAATTCATCAGTTGTTGATTTTTGAAGACAAGTTAATGAAAACCGTATTATAATTAATCTCATTCATGCGCTCTATTAGCTTTAAGTTAGCCCCGCACTGCCATTTCTTTCTCAATCACACTCTGTGGCCCCCTGCAAAGAGGTGGAGTTTGAATGAGATTGTGCCTTACCTGTTGTCATGCGGCAGTGACTGAAGCCCACACACCAGGAGTTTGTTGTTAAGGAAGAAATGTTGATTAAAGTCTTGAAGTAGCAGTGTTGGGTTCCAAACCCTAAAAGGTTTATTTAAAAGAGAAACACATCAGAAAATATAGAGTCGTGGTGTTTATACCCTGGAGCTATATTGGTCACCCAGGGACTATATACACCTGGTCACACTGGAGCATTCTAGTACTTAGTACTTGATTTATCAGTCAGTATTTGTTGTTGTGCTTGATATGGTAAGGGATAGCAATAGTTGGTGCTTGAGTAGTGGATAGAAGTTCAGTCGATGACCAAAAATAGCACACCCCCATTATCAGTTGCGTGGGAGGCTCTAATGGCCCGTGTTGCTTTAATGGGTCGTGTTGACCTCTAAAGTCTCGCTAATCTGCATACATAAGGCTTTGTTGTGTTCTGGTTGTCTGGGTCCAGCAACTTTCAGCTGGCAGCAATCTGTGAGAATTGAACTATGTTGCCCTCTTTTGGAAGAGATTAGCACCGGCTTCTCTCAGGACTCCGGGTACTGTATGTGTGAATTGAAAACATGCAAATGTGCCCATAAGAGGCGGCCATTGTCGTATCCATGGCAATGACTACTAACTCAATTGGAACATGCTTGTAAGTAAACGATGCATGGGTCGCTGCCAAGGTGTGCGTGTGTGCGTGTTTATCTTGTAACTACTCTGATCTTTTCCTTCCATCCCATATACATACATACATACATACATCGAAGCCATTGATTTAAACCACACCCACATCATTGGATGTTGATTATGTGCCATGTGGAATATCTTCCTCTAGCTTGTACGTCATTATACTATTGTGTATGTGTGTGTGTGTGTGTCGTGTGTCTACTTGCATCTGATAGTGTTGCATTCTTAGCTCACTAGTTTCATTTAATTAGTAAATGCTCTCTATTGGAAATAAGTTGTCAATGGCTGACTAACGAGATCAAAGCTATTTTCACGTCTTCCTGGAAATGGTCATGTTCAAGCAAATGTTTGAGTGTTTTTATAGCTCCTCTTTAGCTTGACACAAAAGCTACAGCTGGTCTCCTTACAGCATTTGAACCACTTCAAAGGGTAGAGAGGGATGGGAAAGGTGGAAGGACAATGCATTGGTGAGGTTCTCTTGTAAATTAGTAACAAAAGAAATGATGTTCATCTCTCCCAATATATGTATCTCATCTCAATTCAAAGAACACATGTGACATGAGAGTTGCATTATCCATTGTGTCATTACCATGGCAACATACGCAAGCAAGAAAATGTTGGGATATCAGCACCCAAACATGCATTGCTGATTTCGAGTTTTTTGGAGGAGTTTTTTTTTGTTGTTGGATGTTGTTTATTTTTTGTTACTGCTTAAACTGCGAGGAGGCCAGAATGAAATGGTGGGTAAGGGATGCATAAACAGCATAGCTGTTGTAAGTTTGAGAAGTAGAGATTGAATTAACAAGTCATACAAGTGTAATACTGAGATTTCAGGTAGAAGACATTCAAGGGGATCTTTGGATCACTATAATGTATACCTGAATAAGTGAATGCAACAGGTTGCTATCACAACGAGCAGCTAGTCATATTGATGCTAACTGTGGGCTTGGTAAGGTAATGTCTCTTATCTCCACATGCTGCCATTGATAAGATGTGGTTATATTGAATTCAGTTGTTTAGAACTAAAAAGATATAGGGAATAACTTTAGAAACTTTCCAGATGTGGAGGTTTGGTGCATGAAGAAGATCTGAGCTAGACGAGTAAGTAGTAGTAACATTGTGATCATTTTTAATAATTAGAACAATTAGTGGCAGTGAATGGGGAGGAGGAGGATGAGTGGGTTGGTCGGTAGAAGTTGTACAGTCACTAAAAATTGTACTAAGCACTAAGAGCCTAATATTGACAATGATTTGAGCAGTTGACTGACGTTTGTAGGATAGTGCTGGAAATAGTGATTTGGAAAGGTATAATAGGAGAACAAAGTTAATTTGCAGTTGAGTTGTGTCCCAATTAAGAAACCAATTCCCAATCCAATATTTCCGTTCAGTATTCATAGTCTGGGGGCTGTCATTGATCGGCTGCTTTATTGAAGTGTGTTGATAGTTGCCTGGGGCTTAGAATTCTATTGTCCTCCTCTGCATTCCTTTGCTTTTCGTTTTATCTTATGGTATACACTCTTTGAAATGACTGGGAAACAAGTGGGAGTAAGTGGAACTACATAAATAGTTGTTTGTTGATACTTCATATTTGAGTACAACCAGGGTCTATCTAGTGGGGTGGGTGGGGAAAGCTTTTCCCCTAAACTTCTCCAGCTTCCCTCCCTCAAAATTCTAAACTTTGCCCCTAATAGTTGCATATTGTGTGCAATGTATTTCAGGTTAATTACTCTCACTGATTATAAAGAAAAAAATACATTTTTGCCTTGTAACTTCATATTTAGAGGGTGGTGAATTTGGTCAAAATTCCCCTCCTCCCCCCCCCCCCCAACCAACATTTTCTAAATAGAACCCTGACAACATAAGAAGATACAGTAGGAGAAGAATAACATTGCTATGGTTGATACTCAGGAAATTATAGTGTTTAGAAAGAGAACATTTTCTCTGATTTTATTTAACACTCTGTTACAGCATTATATCTGTAATGACTCACTGGATTTATTGTATCACTCCATATTTGTAATTTTTGTGATGTGCATGTGTATATTGATGGAGAGACCTTGACTTCCTTCACTAAGTTAACGGTGTTTCTGGGTAGTTAGCTAGGGACTACTGGGGCAGTATCTAGGGACTACTGGGGCGGTATCTAGGGACTACTGGGGCGGTATCTAGGGACTACTGGGGCGGTATCTAGGGACTACTGGGGCGGTATCTAGGCCGTTACATGTCAGTATTTAAGTTACAGGTTTATTTTTTGTTTATTCTTTCCACCAATGTGTTGTGTTGTGGTTATAGTGCTCCAGTTAGTTGATTGTATTGTTTTGTTGACCTGCTAGGTGATTGGCGATATCCACGGGCAATGTTGTGACCTTCGCACCGTGTTCGAGAGCACGCACGGCCTCAGTCTCATGACAACTGCTTGCAGTGTCGATGACGGCGCTCAGAGGGACAGAGGCTCGCCCAATAGTCCCGACAACCACAGCAATCATAATGGCGTCGCAGAAACTCTTCAAGGTGCAAACTGCGATAGTGTCTCGAACGATTTGGGTGACATTGAAGAAGGGAGAGAAGTAGGCATGGCAGAAGGGGGAGTGGCAGGTGAGATGAGGCCCAGGGTGCGAAGCGGACCAGGACTGAGAAGGCCGCACAGAGGAAAGGCGTATCGACGCTATGAAAGAAACAAAACCTCACCAGACAGGGACGCCGAACACCCTCCTGCCTCAGTCTCCGAGGAGAACAAGGAAGGGGCGGAGAGGAGGAACGGAGAGCAAGAAGAACGAGAAAGCAGCCATGGTTCGGAGGAAGGCGAAGTTAGCCAATGCCCGTTGAAATTGTCGGGGGACATGGAGCAGCGATACTTATTTCTCGGGGACTACGTAGACCGGGGGAGTTACTCGTGCGAAGTGATACTGTTCCTGTTGAGCCTCAAAGTGGCGCACCCGGAGAGGGTCTTTCTTCTACGTGGTAACCATGAGTCACGATGCATGACTGCCAGGGAGTACTTGGACTGCCCTAGCTTCTTGGTGGAGTGCGAGAAGAAAATTGGAGAAGAGGCTTACGAGGGATTTATGACTGCATTCGATGCATTGCCGCTTGCTGCCATCCTCAGCACGTCACTGGGGAAGTGGTTTTGTTGTCATGGAGGTTTAGGCAAGTTTGTCATTTTTTTCATTCCGTTGTTGTTATTGTTGTTTTGTGATTATGTCAAAAACAACTGAAATGAATGTTTAATAGAGATATCAGTTGTTGTTGTTTTTAACCAAGTTTAACAAATTAGATATTTGTGTATTTGTATGCACTATTTAGAACTGTTGGCTGCAATACAGGAGGGTCCCTGTTTGCTAATGTGTTTCCAAGGCAATGAATTTCCTTTCGAGGAAAATGTGACTAATATATTGGCTGATATTCCAGTATGGTGTCAATGTTACTCGACTATGTATATATATGGAAATATTCAGCAAGTCTGTGATTAAAGAGTAATGAACTGTGACTGATTCCTGTTAATGCTCCTTTCTTGCCTATACAATGACATAACACAGTACAATTGGCCAGTATTGTGGTACCCTTAGCATGTCAGACACAATCAAACCAATGAGAATTTTTAGATATTTATAGTAATTAAAAAGTCAAAGTACTTGGTTGTTTTACAGGTCCCAAGATAAGCCACGTGTCTGACCTGGACAAGATAGAGCGATTCGTGGAGCCACCCCTTACTGGGACGTTCTGTGACCTACTGTGGGCTGACCCTTTGCTTGAGGAGGTGCTCGGATTCAAACTCTCTGACAAAGACTTCTCAGACGTAAGTAACAGCTAACACATTCATTAATTAACACTTATTAATTAGCAAAAGAGAAGTCGTTTAGTAATAACTTTAAAAATTTTTATTGTGTGCACATGAGAGCTAGCCCGGTCTAATGGATTGCACTGGATTTAGGATTGTGCATGGCACTGGTTGGATTATTATCGCGTAGGAGTTGTTGTTTTGTGTTGTGTGTATATAATTGTTGTTTTTTAAAACACCAGATTGCACGTACCACTACCGTATCATATTTTACTGGAGAGTTTTAGGTACAAGTTTGACAAAACTTGTTAACAGACTTTTCTTTGTGTATGATTCTCACACACACTCACTAACTTTCTCTATCAGTTTCTAGAACTTGACTACATGCCCAACCCACCACGCGGATGCTCATATTTCTATGGCAATGCGGCTGTTGAGCCTTTCCTGAAGGCAAACGGGCTGTTGGGTATCGTGCGTGCTCATCAGTGTAAAGAGGAGGGCGTTGGCTACACATATGCTGACAACAGAATTCTCACTTATACTTGGCCGTACGTCACTACCGTGTTCTCCGCCTCCAACTACTGTGGCAACCATGGCAACCGAGGGGCGGTCCTGTTGTTTTATGATAATGACATACAGGTAAGAAGATGGCTTCTTTTTGTGTGTGTGCGTGTGTGTTAAGTCAAACTATTTCTTTTCACTTATTGCAGGTTCTTAAAATGAATCAACACGGAGACTCATGGGTGGAGGAAGCCCCTTACCAACCCACAGGTTTCAATATCTGCTCTCAGATAAGTAAAGAAGTCCAAAAAGAAGAGAGTGAAGAATCAGTCGGCACCCCCACACCGCCCACTAGTCCTGAAATGCCTAGCAACAATGATGACAACAAGCAGCCGGTCAGCAGCAAGAAAGAAATAGAGTCGGACGACGAGACGGAAAAGGAGCCGGTGAAGGTGACCAAGCACGTGGTTATCAATCTACCTGAGCCTGAGGAAGAAGACAAAGAACCGGAAGAAGGAAAAGAACAAGGAAAAGAGACAATAATGAGACGAGACAGGAGCGGCCAGTCCGCATTGCGTCGCCCGGTGAGATCGCAAAGGTCTCAGACCATCCACTTTGATTCTCCTCCCACCACGGCCAAGAACAAGGATTTCCGTCGCCAGAGCATGGTGATGCTCAGGAAGGGTCACACGGGAGAGATAGGTAGCAGGAAGTTCAGGGCGGCGTTGCACAAGGACTCTGTGTACGAGGTCCACCCTGGCTGGGAAAGCATCAAGAGACTTAGTAAAGTCGTAGGGTGAGTCTAGTCTTTGAATGTTGATATTTGTGCCATTTTGTTGTTGTTGTTGTTGTTGTTTGGCTATAAATTTCACATTGTTATTACTTTGATTTTTTTTTTTTTTTTTTTACATTTGTATAGACGACTTCAGATAATCAGGAAGCAAGAAAATAGGCTTCCGAGTCTCCCATTAGCAACTGCAAAGCAGACTGATATGGAGACCCCAAATGGGACCATACGCAAGTGAGTACACTTCCCACGTGAATTTAGTGCTAAATATTTTTTTTATCTTTCATGATCATAATTTTTGGTGGTTACCTAGCGGTTATTGTGCATGTGTGTGTGTGTGTGTGTGTGTGTGTTTCAGGGAGCTACTATCACTGGTGGGTAAGACAGACAATTTTCAGCTTCATCTAGTCTTCAATTCCATAGACACTAACGGAGATGGCCAACTCAGCCTAGCTGAGCTCAACCAATTTGCACTGGAGTTAGGGTATGAAGTTGATACTTATAGGCTAGAATGCTGTGTTGTTTGTTGTTTGTTTACTTTTACCTTTCATTACAATAATAATTCTGTGATCTGGTTTATTGTTATATCATTTTTGTTTGTTTGTTTGTATGTTTACAGAAAGTCTCACTCCGATGAACTAGTGCAGGAGGTGGGGAAACTGATGAGAGAGATGGACGTTGGTGAGGAAATAGCACGGGCTCGTATATTTGCATGATTTGTATGTGTGTTTGTGTTTGTGTTTGTAGTGTGTGTGTGTGTGCGCGCATTCTGTACTCTAAAGACCGACTAATAAACCCTTATTATTATTTACCACTTTAGCTATTTGAATTCAATTTATATATGATTATACACCTGTACAGAGATGATCATGAACCATCAGAAGTTCCGACTCTGCCCAGTTTCCTTCAGAGTTTATTGCATGAATGATGTATGTAACTGTCGCTGAAGAAGAGTTTAAGAGTTGAAACATTTAACAGCACCAGCACTGAGTTAGCTCATTAACTTCAAAATAGTTTCTATATAGAGGAGCTGTGTATCCAGGGCTTACATCTGTTGACAGCACACACCAAAATAGCCCTTTCTGTTTCTTGCTTTGACTTAAGAATTCCTGAAAGCACAATTTATCTCTATTGTAAATATGAATACAGTATTTACTTGTATTTTTAATAACAAATTCACTTGCCAACAAATATGCTACTGCAGCCTTTTTCAGTACTAATTATTAGTATCCTGACAATTATTGTTATTATTATTATTTTATTTATTTTGTTTTGTTTTTTTTATTTTGTTTTTTTATTACAGACCAGAGTGGTTCAGTGAGTTTTGAGGAATTCACAGACTACATGGCATCCCTTTCCCAATTAGAGTCTGTACAGCATGAAGGTCCAACGACAGAAGACATTCCCTTTCCAATGCCACTCCAGACTCCTGTCTAATGAACACTTGCAGCACGGGCCACATCTTTTTTTAGCACGTGCTATTCTGAGAATATTTAGCAGCACGTCCTATAACATATAGGGATTTCCCTGCATAGCGTATAATTATTAGGTCATATTGTTGTTGTTGTTCTGCTTTTTTTTTTTTTTTTTTTTAATCACGTGCAACATTAAGCTATTCAGTGCACTATATTGTCATTAATTAATTAATTAATAATAAGGGGGCATCATCTTGGACTGGATGAATTGTCAGTATTTATTAGCAGTTTGTTTTATGCTCACATTTCACTATCATATGAAATTGATTTTAATTCTGAAGTATTCTGTTTGTACAACTGGAAAATTTGTTGTTTTTACATACAATTAGTGCAACTGTTACATTATCACTGAGAAACTGCGTGGGTGTTGTTGTCAATTATCAAGTTCTGGCCCTTCATAAAAACTAGATTGAAACTTTCTCACTTACAGGGTCTGGGGAAAAGCAAAGGAAAAATGTGAAAAAAAATCTTAGTTGTTGAATACGAGACTGCAGCAAGCGGTACTACTACTCAACAGTATAAAGGTAAAGTGTGAGGGTCTTGGAAATCGTGGGTTGTCGTAGCTCTGTGGTTAGAGCACTGGTGGCTAAAACCAGGGTTCCTGGGTTCAATTCCCTGACGCAAGATTTTTTCACATTTTCTTCTGCTTTTCCCCAGACCCCTGTAAATGAGAAAGTTTCAATCTAATGTCGTAAAGGTCATCACATACTGCATATAGAAAGCCTGAAGATAAAACAAAAGCTATTTTTCCATTTTCCTCCTAAATAATTCAACAGCTTTAACATGTATGTACACTTTGTTCAATGATTATTGTGAACTTTTCCTGATATCAAGAAGAGGAGGGACTTGAGGCTTAATGCAGGACACTGGATTATCATGGGTTTTCGAGTTTAGAATTCTCTTCAAGAGACAATGGCATCTTCCCTCTACGGTGGAATGTTTATAATGGTGCCAAATTTTAATCACATTCTGGGAGAAATGCATACAAAAAGGTTCGATTTGGTTTGCAAAATATTGGTTGGGTAAAGGGTCATATGAAACTCATTTCGTTATGTATGTATGCATGCATGCATGCATGTATGTATGTTTGCATGTATGTAAGTATGAATGTATGTGCGTACGTATGTACGTATTTACATAACTGAGTAACTAGTCTTGCCAGCCGTTCTCGGAGTAAGAACATCGTGTTCTTAGGGACCACACAGGTGCTTTAAGCAAACTCAACTTTGTGGGGCTTCTAGTGCAAGATGACAAAGAGAGGTGGGGTGCCCGAGTTGTTTGTGCAAGCCTGGGGTGAACCTACGTACACACAGGCACACACAGGCATAATGTGAGTGACTTGAAATTAGTTTTAAAGGACAGAAATAGCAGAGAAGGGACAGGGAAGGACTGAGAGAGAAAGAAAGTAGCTTAACATGTGTTATATTACTTTCTTTCTCTTTCAGTCTTAAATTGAGCACAAGAAGACAAAGTCACAGGCGAGGTGCAGCGGAGGCTAAGAGAGGAAGGACCCTTGCCTGTGACTTAGTCTTCTTGTGCTCACTATATTCTTACTTTTATGTTCCGTTACTTACCTCTCTCAGTCCTTCCTGTCCCTTCTCTGTGCATTTCAGGTTCTTTAACACCTATTCACCTGATATGCAGAGTGACCCGCCTTGCCTCCCTGGTGCCTTGGGGTGAGATGCGACAAGAAGGACCATGACTTGGGCATTAGCTACTGCCTAAAAGGCTTGTCCAAATCCGGGAGCCCGGCCAACTGTTCCTGTGGTATTCTGATGTAATGAAGGCTCCGCCCTGCCATCTGCCAAGAGTCTATATTGTGGAGTCCTCCACGCCCATCAACGCTGATGTTGTGGCTGCCCTGATGCGGAAGCTATGCCCAGCATACACCTCAGGAGGTAAAATTAGTACCCGACAGAATGTCCCGTAGTTGTTTTTTTTAAAACCACGCCTTCGTGGCGGGCTGAGCCTGAGTTCTCTAGAACAGGGGACCCGGTGCCAGGCCCCATATGACCAGGTGACCATGGCAGCCACTGGACAGATTGGGCCTCCTGTTGTTGGCCCCTCTTCCAAATTGGTCACACTTTGATCGCTTCAGGTGGATCCTGAGCATTGATGGCGAGTCTTTGCTGTCAACTGTGAGATCATCCCACCTGACGACTACAGATGAAGTTCCACCCCCCGTCGTCTCCGGCAACAACCCAAGGGAAAATCTAAAAAACGTTGTGCAACACACAGCCCACAGTTAACTCCAGATGCTGGTTGATTCTTCTCAGCAGTGTTGTGGTAATTGGTTAGCGTGGACATGGCAGATGGGCCAGCTGATGAACGAACACGTTGGATACCTGCTTGCATGTGCTTGAACATTGGGAATGAGGATCAATCCCTGGGGTCAGGGAGTCCCAAGGATATCTGTGTTACGCCATAGATGTCCAGAAATGCCGTAAATTGTCCATCCTATTCCACAGTCCCATGGGACAGTGGGACATTCCACGGGATGTCCACCTGTATCTCTACAGATGCATGTGTGTCCCACTGTCCATCCCATCCTATGGTCCCATTTTGCATGAATGATTGAGCAGGCCGATCAATGATTCCAACTCCTTCTGATGATATGCTCTTCTCTCTCCCCTCTCCTGAACCAAGCTCTTCAGCCTCTGATGCTTGTCCTCTGAGAGCTTCAATTAACTTGCTATCGTGTCAATGGCAATCCCCTGGAATATCAGAGCTGTCGTGGGACTCTCCTTTATCCCCGGGGTCATAGGTACTCCCAATCTGGTGCATACCTTCTCTAACACTGCCACTGATTCCACACATTCCCAGTGTTGGGTGGAGCCACTATAATGTAGTTGGTCCACATATCGAATGCCACCTGTTTCAGGCACCAGCACAGTGCATCGGCGACCACATTAATGAGTTTCGGTGTCGATTGCAAACCTATTGGCAAACGAGTTTACATAAACACTCCCTTCCCACTTTACTGGCTGTAATGGATGCACTGGTATCAGGTGATATGCTGATGTCCATCTTGGTTAACAGGGCACCCTGGCCCAGTCTCACTGCCATCTCAGCCACATGGTCCACAGGCATATAGCACAGTGATCCCAGGTCAGCATCAATCCCATTGTTCATACTGGCTCCGTGTGATGACAGGTCTGTTATCAGTCTGAATTTCCCCATACCATGACCCTTTGGGACCATGGTGATATACTCAGTGACTAGTCTCACGTAGCCAGACCCTTTACCTAACAGCTACACTTCCCAGCATAGCTGTTAGGTAAAGGGTCTGGCTATGCGAGACTACTCAGTGACCACTGTGGGGGCTCAATCCAACTGGTAGAGTCGGCTTGTTCCGATCTTTAAATGCTGCCACCAGGTTCTCCTCTGTGTACAGCACTGGTTACAGGTGGTAGTAAGGTTGATAGCTACCCCTTATGCTGTCCCCAACCGTGGCAAAGTAAGTTAGGTTTTAATCAAACAAACACAGACAACAGTAAGGAATTACAACAAAGAAAGAACACCAAAAATGACCACATGGCCCCTTTTTATAGGCACATGCTACAACTCCAATACACGCACACTTGTACATCAATTAACACTTAAATACACGGCTCCTGTTCACATGCACAGCACACACACAACACCACAAAGGTGACTCACACATTTACGCAAACAAACTGTTCCATGTTCACAAACACAAAGGTGACACATACAGTCACACAAACACTTCTTCTTCTCCTTGCTCTTATCCTTCCTCTCTAGCCCCACAACCACGTTTGAGAGCAACCTGGTTGATTGCATGTTGTTCTGAGGTCCATACCCCTCCAGAGACCTATCTTGAACGCCTGCTGCAGACCTCTGACCAAAAAAATCCGCATACGCCCTGTCTCGGTGGTGATGCAGGGCCACTTCCCAGAGGCTGACATCGAGTGGTGTGGTGATGTGGGTCAGTGCTTAAATAGTATGTGAATTTTCTGATCTGCACAGATCCATAGTCAGGAGGTCCACCGTGTATGGGTAAAGCAACTCCCACCCTGCAGTCATGGCATCAACAGCCATGCTTTTACAGGAGCCCCGGTGGGCCCTCACACTCCTAAGGGTGGAGATATCTTAGCTATATCTATACCCCCTTCTGAGCCCCATACCTACCCTCTACCCAGTGCTACCCACCTCATTTCCTTACACTTTACTCCCTTATGCCCAGCCCACACCCTCAATGGCAACACATTCGCTCAGGTATTACTCAGATGTGGTGGAATAGATTTCTAGAATGCTAAGGTGATTTGTTGATCAGTAGAAACAGAAGAAGTGATAGCACAGCTCTAGGATGAATGCTATCAACAAGGATATTATAGAGCGGTATTATTCTTTGCTGAAAATTGTTTTGTATGAACATGATTTACATTCAATACCAGCTCAAGTCTCATACATGTATCATTATATATATATATATATATATATATATAATATATAGCTATAGCTATATATGTGCATCTAGCATAATGGGTGGGCTAAAATATCCTGGCAATGATCATTTTCGATGCCCAAAACATGCATGGACAAAAGATGGATGTTCCTGGACCAAGATATAGTTGAGTGATGCAGATGAAATCAATTCAGATTTATTCGAGTGTGGATTTTATGGCATTTTTTTCTGCTGTTCCTAGGCGTCTCCTGTTGCTACCTTTTGATAGGCATAGTCCTCTTTATTAGTCAGATGTCATTTCTTTTGCATAAGCTGTTTGCCTCCACATAAAGAAATAAGAATTCAATCCAAGAATCCACCTTTTTCGTGAAAAAATATACTCTTTTAGCTACTAGTTACAACCACATTAAAGTGGACATATGAACTGGGTTTGCATTCATTCCAATTTGGAGCGCATTAGTGGAATATACTCTATTCACTACATGTTATTATTATTATTATTATTATTATTATTATTATTATTATTATTATAACCATTGTGATGAAATTAAAGAAAAGCTCATAAAGAATTCTGAATAACAATATCATTATTTTGAATAATTCGGAAATTAAACAAATCAATAACTCAAAGTTCATCATGAGAATCTACATCTGTGGGCGTGTCATCACTTTCTACATCTGTGGGCGTGTCATCACTTTCTGCATCAGTGGAAGTAGAACCTTCATAGCGCTCTAACTCAGACTGCCTCATAATATCTTCAAAAATAGAGAAGTTCCAATTATCCTCCAACATGAACTCAAATGCATTCTTTAAGTTTCTTCTAGGAATTGGAAAATCTTCTATAATCCCATTGCAACCAGGTTGGAGGTGCTCAAATAACCCTTTCACGGAGTCCAGAGAGTTCACCATACCCAACTGAAGCAAGAGAAAGGCAAAAAGTTACCTGCAATCACTGTAGTGTGCTTTAAATTGAGAATGCATTCTAAATGTATCAAGGGTTTCATCTAGGATTATTTCTCTTGGGGGGGAGGGGAAGTCAAAGAAGAGTAAGGGTTGTTATGTTCATGTATAATGTGCCATTACTCATTATTTGAGATTTACACTCTACAGACACCTAAATCTTTGCCACAAGCTGTAGGTGTTCGTTGCAGTGGATACTTAAAACTGCCCCCACCCCCTCCTCCCTCCTCCCTCCCCTCAACTGCAGGTAAGAAGTTTCAGAGTAAGTCATAACATGACTAAGGAAAAACTGGTTTTGATCAAGCTATGAGAGTAAGTATCGAGGACCAGAAACACTTGACAATGAATATTTAGATTGTATTATTAGTCACTGGAAGGATAAAAGACATCGTAGACTCTGTGAATCAATTTAGAGCTAGCCTCTTAATTTAATAAAGGCATTGATCTTATTGGGGAGGGTTGGGGGGGGGGGGGGGGGGGGGGGGAGAGGGGGAAGTTGGAGTGGTTTAAGTTGGGGTGGTTTGGAGGGGGAGGGGGGAAACTTCTTCCTCCCCCTAGATGGAACCCTGATGTCTTAATTTATTTTTATGCTATATAATTAGAATATATACTGTTTATGTTACATCATATCTTCTAAATATACTCCAATAATGGAGCTATCAAGTTCTTAGCATTGCTTTTTTAAATCAGTGCCGTAGGAAGGAGGGGGCTTCGGGGGCTGGAGCCCCCCCCCCCCATAATTTGATGCAATCTAATGAGGTGATTTCCCACATGAACTCTTTTAAACCTCAAAACAGAGCCCCCCCACACCGAAACATCCTCCTACACCACTGAATATCACATGGATCATGTCATGCATTTAAACAAGTATACATGTGGAAGGACTAAATATGCTCATTAGTAATTTTTGTTGTGTTAAACTTCAATTACCTCAGAATACAAAGTGTAGAAACGGTTAGCATCAAGAACATTTTCTGAGATGGCCACTCCAACCATTTCCCTGTATGAAAAGAAACTGTCAAGAATCCATTGACAATGGAGGGGAGGTGTGGTGGTTATGCTGGGAGAAACAAAGACTGATTCCCCCCTCCCTCATTTGTCAGTATGTCTACTTTAGCACTAGCTATCTAATTACAGTATACTCAGTGCAGGCTAGATTATTCTTCGTCCGAACTCAATTATTAAATTAAACATTTGGATGAAAGTAATAAATGTTCATCACTTAGCTAGAAGATCAAACATGGTAAATTTATAATCAAATGGACGGTTATTGGTTAGATACTTTTTATCTGTTTTTATCACTGGTAAAAATATAGTCTTACAAGACCAATTCCATTTCTGGAAAAGGCTCAATCACTGATCCTAGTGGCTTATACTCTGGCAATTTCTCATCTGGAGGACAATCTGATTCAGTGAAACTGCAAACAAAGAATAAAAACTTTGATAACGGTAAACATAGTATGTTTCTTTTGTTGATTTCCTTTCCTCCTTTCCCCCCCCCCTTGTAAAAACATAGGATAACTAAAAACTTTAACTTACTCAAACTTTGACCACCATACATTTGTGCCAAAGTTGTGAGAAAATGACTTCACCTGCAGCAAAAATTTAATGGACATAAATAATATGACTGAACATTATATCCCAGCTAGCTATGGTAAATATTAACTGCAAGCTTCATGCATATGGATCACAATTTTAGAATTAAATTAGGCAAGGTTTAGGGCACATAAACAAAAACTACATTTATACTTAGGGACTTATCTCATCAAACAATTGAGTCGTCACGTGTGATTCCTCTATAAATAGAATGCTTGAATATAATTTAAATATAGAATCTGATGAACTCTCATTTGGAGCTTCATCTGTCTTTTGACCCAGGCATCGTTGCTGTAGCTAAAGGTCTATCCAAGTCGACCAGTGGTTATAAGAGAAGTCTTATATCAAAGCCAAAAGCAATTCAAAAGAATCAAACAGTATATAGAGATTACTTTTATAGAGCTCTTTTTATAATGTTTAGGAATTCTATAGCAATGAAACTGAAATTACTTATGAATGGAGGGAAGACAGATGTAAACTTCAAACATTAAACTGGATAAACTTGATTTGAAAGCTCTCACGTTATGAATCCACAGGACTGGCAGGTAAAGGCAGTCTCCTTCCTTAATCTCTGCTAAATACCATGGTATATGTGACAGTGCAGGATACTTGGTCATATCTACCCTTTATACATACAATACAAAGCATAGAAAACAGTTCACAATAATATTGACAATATACACATATGTATTGGTTACCCCACAATGTGGAGGTCAAAGGCCAGAGGATAGTTTAAATCCCATACCAACTGAACAAGGAGGGTTGCAACCGACTTGTACCATGGCTCTTATAGGAAACGAAAAAAAATAACTTTTGATTGGACGGTTCACATATCTTCACCTCCTAGGCGGTGGGCATGAAATGTATTCACCGCGAATTGAGTAATCTGATTGGGCGGTTTGAATATACCATAGTACAAGTATATGTATGTGTTTCGAGCATCAGTAAATAGATGCTAACCATATGTTGAAACCAACAATGTTATCACAATATTAGTCTACAGTAAAACCTCTGAATAGTAACCACATTGGGGACGGGACTTTTGGTCTCTTCTCAGAGGTTGGTCCTTTCTCAGAGGTTATCTTGTAAATGTCAGGGGATTGTTTGAGGCAGTATTTGCAAGGAACCACACCAGTCTTTATTTTGGTAGCAAAAGCCAGCTGATTTTTCCTAGTAGCTTGCTGTCCTGTGGACAATTATTTCCTACACTTTTTGTCCAGATGAAGATTAAAATAGAAGCATCACACTTTCTGCGAGCATTTAGCGAAGACCTTTTGTCCCAGACAAAATAGGATACTGTGGAAGTTGTGTAGTGTGCTATTTTTGATCAGCTTACGCGAGACCGCAATCTCTCAAATTTTCAATGGGTGTGGTCTTTGGTCGCTCTTAGAGGGGCGAATGTAGTTATTTTGAGCAAGATGGGATCGAGACATTGGTCGCTGGTCGGAAATAAGAGGTGGTTGCTTCTCGGAGGTTCTAAATGCATTATATTTGTTGTAGTTGCAATCGGGGGCGCATGATTTGGTCTCTCCAGAGAGGTCGGTCGCTTCTCGGAGGGGTTGTTAATAGAAGTTTTACTGTATAGTGATATGTACAGTTCAGCACAACATGGAAGTCCGTACGAGATTTAGACACCCAAGGATGGAAGGTCCAAGGATAGTGTAAATCCCATACTGACTAAGCACTAAGTGATGTCACCAACTTGTACCATGGCTCTAGGCATAAAAACTAGTTTTTGATTGGCTGATTCACTTCTTCATTTCTTAGGAGGTGAGTATGAGATATATTCACCTTGAATTGAGCAATCTAATTGGACGGTTTGAACGGACCATGGTACAAGTTACACATGACCACACAATCTGATGAACCACACCCACTTCATCAGACGATGATACACTCATTCCCTGCAACATCATTAAATCTCAAGCTCACTTCTCAACATCCACATTGTAAAACCCTTTCTTGAACTCCGAACCGATGGTCTCATTGTACTGTGGCTCAAACATCGTAAACCTTTTGACGCCACTCACGAGGCAGTGGAAATTTTCATAGCTGTCCGTGTGGAGTACAGAGTTCGTGCCTCCACTACTGAGCCAAATGTTAATTAGCATGATTCTGTCAAACACCTTCTCACAGAGCATGGGGCGTGGCAACTCCCATTCTTTATACAGGGGAGGAGGCATGTCTGTTACCATATAAATATCTTCTGTTTGATATCTCTGCAAGAAAAGATATCCCACTATAGCCAATTTCTAAACTATAATAACACTTACTTTTAAGAATTCTTTGATTGTGAGTGTAAAACGAGAGTCAGATCTGTTTTCCTTCTTCCCCAGTTCAACTCCTACGATTTCTTCCCCAGCAGTTTGGCTGTACCAAGAATATACGTAACAACTAAACCACTACATGGAGTAGCTCTAACTTTAACCAATGCATGAAAAAGTATTCAGCATTGGATTAAGATAAAGAGGATGGGGAGGAGAGGATGGGGAAGGGGTGAGGGGTTTGGAAGTTGAAGCCCTCTCTCCCTTCTTTTGGATTTCTCTGCACAAGTTGAACATTGTGGGAAAGTGTCACAGCATAATATAAATGTCAACCTGAAGAGTTTGTCAGATCTCGTCCCAGCCTAGCTAACAAATATTTCAGCCATCCCTTCTTTCACTCTCAAAACTACTCTAGATCTGACCCTAATATAACCAGCTACAGCTACTACAAAATGTCTGACCTGAGGTAGTCATCATTCTGCCACTTCTTCCATGCAGAGGCTCCATTCAATGCTCCTTCCATCACTACAGGAATCTTGGGAGTCACATAGTCTCTGTGAAACTCTACAGGTGTGGGGAGATGCTGGATTCTTTTGACCTTGATGGGAGGTCTGTGGGAACCCAGAGGCTGCATGTGACCTGGCAGTTCTGAACCATCTCCATTACTGCTGCCACTACTACCATTTGTGTCTTCACTAATACTCACTTCAAGACACAAAAAAGACAGCAAGAGTTTGAGAACAGTCCTCCTCTTCCAGTTCATTTGTAGGCCTGCCTGATTTGCTCTAAATGTAATATACTATAACAGTTAGGATTTTGTTACAGATTTAGTCTGAGAGGAATGCTTGTATGTGTACTTTTAATATTTTAGATACATTCAGTGGGCATGCCCACCAGGAAAAGAATGTTTACTTGACAAGTTTAAATAACTTTGATTAAGCTTCTAATGTAACTGTCAAAGTAGATGTATTGGCATATAGAGTATTTGGACAAGTATAAAATATTCAAGGAAGAGATTATATATACTAATATCAATGTGACATTGTAATGACTGATTACTTTTTATATTTTTATTTTTATTAATACAACAACAGATTACCAATATTATGTAACCGCTCTCTATATATGCACAGTAGGACTTCAGCTATCTGAGCAGTTGGGACAGATGTGTTTCAACTAACTGAACTGTTCAGCTAACTGAACACCATAGAGAATGTATTATAAAGTGCTAATGAAGGGGCGTGGTCAAGCAATTCTTCTTTTCTGCACGTGCTATTATCATATTTTGGACTGGAGCTTCGGATAATTAAAGGTCAGATAACTGAAGTTCCATGGTATATCAAAAGAAGAAATTAACAAACTTTATTTTCCTTTCTCTCTCTCTCTCGACTCTTATATGTCTCAATTTCACCCAGTTTGCATCAATAATGACATCACCATGATGTAATAGGACTATGTACACATTGTATTTTGAATTTTCTGATGTTCAGTACATGAAATGAAATATTTTGGGGAAAATGTTCAATTTTTTTTTTTTGTTAAAGTTCGTCATGTATGTCAGTCTCTCCATCTCCACCTCCTTCTTCAGTCTCAGGAAAAGGAACGCCTTCCTCTGGCCATTTGTCATCAAATCCTCGACTATCTCCGCCCTCTGGAGGCCCCTCCCACATCTCATTCATGAAGGAGTGAGCTTTCTTTAAGCTTGCCCTGGGTATGGAGGCGTGGTTTGTGATGACGCCGTTGCATCCAGGTTGCAGATGTTCGAACAGCTGTTGTATGTGTTCCAAGGCCACAACTGTCTCCACCTGTGACAGCAAGTGAAGACACATCAAATGGCAACTTTCTTTCAGGAGTAGACTGGCTACTTGATCACAAGAATGTTGAATTAAGTGATCACTGTGACCTCATGCACCTCCCCTCCCCTCGGCCCCTCCCCTCCTCCCCTCCCACTTCACTGACCTCAACTAGATGGACTAATAAATTGGATTTAGTTTATAGAAATCATAAAAATTCAAATCTTAAATATTAAAGTGAGATTTTCTATGACCACTATCCTGAGATAAAGGCAATCTTCCGCCCCTGACCTCAGGTAGCGTGCTATAGAAGGTTCAGTGCAGACTGTACAAACACACTTACTTCATTGATGAGTTCATGCAGCTTCTCTGCTCTAACTGAACCATCAGAATCAGCAGCTCGTTGCAAAGCTTCCCTAAAATCATAAAATAGAATATGTAAGCAACCAAAAAAAAAAAAAAAAAATTTTTTTTTATGAATGTGAAATGTCACCACAAGTTTACGCATACACTATAGCAGCTGCACCAAAAGTGAAACTTTATGCGTTATTTTCTTATTTAGTGAAAATTGAAAATTGTAAGATATACTCCTGTTCTAATAACAAAAAATTGAATGAATAAATGGTTGGCTGTTTATCAGAATTTAACTTAATAACATACTTTAAATTAGTACGATTTCCCCTTGTTTGTTAAAAACAACAACAACAACTACCACATGTTATAAACAAGAAGTTGTTACTGACTGCAACACTTCAGCCTTCCTACATCTGCCCCACTTAAGACATTTTGCTAGAAACATGTGTTTCTAATTAAAGGAAAAGTGCTCACACGATCATGAGTTCAGGAGATAGCTCTACCGTACCCAACGACTGATACTCCGGCAACTCACTCTCTGGTGGACAATCAGCCTCCCGAAATCTACCAGGAGACATAAAAATAAAAAAATAAAATAAATACAATAAAGTGTGTGTGACTGTCAACAGGAACGTCAGGCACAATGCAGCCTCCCTTTCTCCACCCCATCAAAATTTGTTAGCACCTTTGTTGGCTAGATATTGAACTCTTCAAGTTATATAGCTGTAGCTTCAACCGTTGCAAGCGTACGTGACCTAATTGCTTCAATCCACAAGCTATTTTAATACATTGTTAAGAAGTAAAAAAAATCTGTTCCAAATGTTTATGTGTGCTGTGTTGTGCCAGATTTTCCTCCGCACTGTCACATACAGTATATATATTAAAATATAATTATGTATAATATATATATAATATATATATATATAATTATATATAATACTTATAGCACGAGTCAGAGTACAATATGGGAAAATATTTTACGAGCACGCAAAATATTTTCACGAGCCAAAGGCGAGTGAAAATGTGGCGTGAGAGTAAAATATCATTCCCATATTGTACGACGAGTGTGATAAGTGATTTATTGCTGCCTTGATATTTTTTCTCAACCGGTTACAATTCAATTTTCATTGATTTTACTCGCTACGCGCATGCGTAGTGTACCGTACAATATAAACCGTACAATATGGGAGAATACAGAACGCTCGCGTGATGCGGAAATATTCAATTAAAAATATCAAAGCTGCAATAAATATATGTATATGTATAGTTATAGGAATACTGGGATGAATTGCTGAGCTTTTCAAACCTGAACTTCACCATAATTTAATCATTGTTTAAATTGAAAACAAAAACAAAAACAAAAACAAAGCAAAACAAAACTTGATTGAACACTTGAGTGTGTGCTCGAGTACCTTTTCAGCAGTCATTACTTTGTGTGACTAAAACTTACCAGCAAGTTGCACCATCTGCCACAACTTAATGTCTAGAGCCGGCTCACAGTGCCGAGCAACCAGCAAGAAGAACTTGACCAGATCACATGATCATGCCAAAACTCCAAGGGGTGTAAAGTTTCTTAGTCTAAAGTTCACATTCTCTAGCGTTTTGTAACAAAGAAATAAATGAATAAATTAAGGAGCACACACTCGACAAATCAAGTGTCTTTAGATATCTTTATTGAGTATCTCTACTCTAGCTTGATAGCACTTGCAAAGCTTGAAACACTGCCGTGTTCCAGACAGACTGTTGACAGACAGACAGACAGACAGAATGAAAAACATAGCCTTCTCTCTTACATGCATGCAGAGGGCAAGAAGACCACCGCTAGTGCACCAGCACCACAGAGTATTATATATATATATATATATATATATATTTATATGACTCATTTCATTAGTAACTAGCTAATTAAATTATAGTAGGTTTGTAATTACAGTAAAACGTCTCTTATCCGGACGTCTAAGATACGGGCAACTCTATTATTCGGGCAGGTAAATCATAGAAAATTGCAATTAAAACAGTGGGCGAATGCAAATAATTTGTAATTTTCAAGTTACTCCAATTAAAAATGTATTGCTTCTGAGATATGGGCAATTCCTAGTTACGGGCACCCCTCTGTCCCAAGCCGCCCAGATAAGGGACGTTTTACTGTATACTTTATAAGTGAACTATACTTTCTATGCCACTTGAAGACACATTGAAATAGAAACCAATCCATGGTTGCCTGATGGCAGCTGGATAAACAGATAAAAACCGTTTCTGAAATGACATTTTGTCAATTTACGCATTTTCCCCAACTATCACTGAGATTTATAAGAACGTTAATGTGTGTGTATGTGTGTGCACGTGTGTGTGTTTAAATGTACAAGATGCATTCTTCTTGAAGAAGTGAAAGCAAGAACTTACTTGAACTGAGTCCACCACAAATTAATGCCCATGTTGCGGTCAGTAGACTTCACCTACACACACACACACACACACACATGCACACACACACACACAATAAAACGTGTCGAAAAAGCAGCGTTCTTCCCTTCTTCTGATGGGCTATAAAATTGTGTAGAATGGAATAAGATGCTTAATCTCGACTGAAGTCATGCAGAGAGATGAATACTGTTTGAAAATGCCTCATTTTCACTGTTGTTGAGTCCGCCCCTTACGTTGTGGATCCACAGGTACGGCAGATACAGGCAGTCTCCTTCATTCACCTCCGCCAAGTACCACGGTATCCGTGACAACTCAGGATACTTGGTCATGTTCACCCTTTCCACACACACACAGCGAGCAGTAAAAATACGCACCAATACTAGCTCGTGCAAAGTAAAAGTTAAAAAAAAATCCAAGCAACCCATAATTAACTAAGAGGCACTCAAATAATCGGAATAAGTGTAACACTTAGAAGTCATCTGGACAGGGCAATTGTATTTTTTTTACTGTCTAATTATTAAATTGTGAACACAGATTAATGTGTACGTATGTGTGTTAGTATGACAGTTGTTGTCTAGGGACAGACTCAAACAGTCACTTGAATAAAGATGCACTTTTAAATCTTTGTATTCCACAACTGATCTCTTCTGCTCAGCGTTTTTAATTAATTCCAACTGCTAACATGTTGCTGTTTGTTTTGCTACGTATATTGTGTCTGACTGACTGTTCATCCCAGTCTGATACAACACTGAAGGAAGCATGGATACTTGAAGAGAATGTAGCAACTACAAAGTCTCCCCCATGTTTCGTTATAGCATGTCGTTCACAATCTTTAGAGAAAATAGCAATTATGTTGGGCTTAAGGAACATTAAAAAAATAGCATTCGTTCAATGGCAAGTCAGGTGAAGGAGTTTATTCTAACATTTAGCTGTACAAATACTGCCATACTTTCATAGCTGTGGAGACAGTGTTAGCTTCACTATGAACATATGTTACCCTATATTTAAAGTCTTTTGACATTTTCTTAATGCAATATTAGGTAAAGGGTTTACATACAGTGAGACTTTAAATGCCTCAAATTATGGCTTTATATGCTTATCTAAGCGTGTTTTGAGGTTAAAAAAACTCGCCTTTTTATACACTAATGATTTAAACATGATGAATATACCTATATAGTAATAAATTAAGATCATAGCTATATATAATATCGTGTCTTTTGTGTCCTACTAAACTTTCACACAAAATTGGGAGTCCTTCAATTTGAGAATTGGAACGATGTGTATATAATTCACACCAAAAGTGAGAACAATTCCTTCCTAGAATAATAGCGGCACAGAACTATAAGAACTGATTGGCTGTAAAAACAACAACAACAAACAAAATGAAACAGAAAACAAAAGATCCAGTATTCAAGCTTCCAGTTCTCTTACAAGCAGTATCCATGTAACTTGCATGGCAACCCCTCCAAAATACACTTAGTTTTGAGCAGTACAAGTAAACACAGGAAGAAAAAAAATGAAGTCTACATATATCATCTCATCACCCAAAGTTACTACCAGCAACTACCACTCACTTCTCCACGTTGATATCGTAGAAACCTTTCTTCTCGTGCTCCGGCCCGATGGTGCTGTTATAGTGAGGCTCGAACATGGAGAACCTCTTCTTTCCGCTCACGAGGCAGTGGAAGTTCTCGAAGCTGTCCGTGTGGAGGACGGAGTTCGTGCCCCCGCTGCTGAACCAGATGTACGTGTACAGGAGGTTGTCCAGCAGACCGCCGCACAGAAGTGGGAGTGGCAACTCCCACTCGTTGTACATGGGAGTGGGAAGGTCGGTCACCATGTAGATGTCCTCTGACTCGTACCTCTACAAGAAGAGGATTTGTCAAGCTTTTTAAAAATTTAATAAGCTACCACAAAATTGTGAAACAAGGATATTACTAACAACAAACAACAACATTGTTATCTCTTTCATCACCCATTACATTTTATGAATAATATGACAATTTTAAATATCTGGGGATTGTGAATTATGGGTGAAATCCAGCGAATCCTTGTGGTATTGATAATATCTGTGCAGTGGTAGAAGCTAGTCTGGTCCCAAGTCTTTCAGAATAGGGTGTGTAGAATTTTGTTATGAAAATTTCACTTACATCCAAAAACTCTTTTACAGAGATAGTGAATCTAGGATCCGATCGATTCTCTTTCTTTCCTTCTTCCACTCCGACCATCTCATTGCCAGCCAGTTCTCTGTACAACAGATACCTTGTGAACAAGATGATAATGCCTGGTATCGGAGGGAGGGGGGGGGGGGGGGGGGGGGGGGTGGAAGGAGGAGGAGGGGAAGGAGGAGGAGGGGAAGGAGGAGGAGGAAGTGAAAAAGCATGTATATATATATATATATATATATAAGTACCAGAAAAAAAAATTACTACTTTAGATCCACTAATATAAATAACCACAACCACAACAACAACAATAATAATAATTATAATAATAAATAATAATAATAATAATAATTGGTTCAACCCTGTACTAAATCAGTAAAGATTAGCAAGAACTACATGCTTTGGGAATATATATATATATATATATATATATATATAATAGCTTGCTGCATTTTCCCACTGCCATCAGCTGGAATGGACAATTTGAGTGGACTCTGGTGGGAAATATAATCATCTGACCTAAGGTAGTCATCATTCTGCCACTTTTTCCACGCAGAGGCTCCATTCAATGCTCCTTCCATCACCACGGGAACCTTGGGAGTCACATAGTCTCTGTGAAACTCTGCAGGTGTGGGGAGATGTTGGATTCTTGTGACCTTGATGGGAGGTCTGTGGGAGCCCAGAGGCTGCATGTGACCTGGCAGTTCGGAACCTTCTCCATTAATGTTGTCAAACTGCACCAGCAGCAGGAAGGGTAAAAGAAAAGTCCATTTCAACACCATAACTCAAAAACTTAATCCACTCAGCAGCTGGAGTGGAACGAATACTACTTTTGAATAAGCAACGCCCCCTTTGCTGAATCAGCGTAAATCTATTAACTCGTACGGTCACGCCTCAGGTAATATTGAACAGTCGCCAAGGGGAGGGAGCGGTACCGGTGATGGTAAATGGCGATTCATCTGGTTCTGCAGCGTAGTAAATAAGCCGTTCTTTCGATGGGCAACTCGGGCAGTTCGGAACTGGAAGGAAACGGCATGGAAATCCAAAGCCAGGGTGAAAATGACCTTTGGACTGTCGTCTTGGAAGGTTGTGAAGATGGCAAAGGAGAGGGAGTGAGCGTGTTCACGAGGACGCCAGGAGAGGGCATTGTGGCTGGTCTCTGTAAGAGTGCAGCAGAAGTAAGCTTGCAGATATGTTTAACTTGCTTTGATTGACTTTAAGTGACTAAATGAACCTCTTCTCTTCCCCACTACCTTTTAAGGAAGCAAAGTCAATTTATTATTATTATTATTATTATTATTATTATTTATTATTATTATTTATTTATTATTATTATTAAATTTTTTTTTTTTTTTTAAAGATGATTGTACGTCTAAATTGGCTAAAAGTTTGTTGTTGTAGTTATTTTTTTGTACAACTATAAAGAAACATTTATCCCACTAAAACTCATACTACACTACTATGAACAATTTCTTCATGTCTTGATTTGATATGATGTTATTTATTTCAAACTACGTACACCAACGTTCTTGCAGTACAACACAGTACAATCAATGTGCAGTCAATACAGCAACAAGAAATAGTACTAGACTAGTGATGTGCTTGAGCACAAATGGCGAGCGAGCCTAAAGACTATACTATTTTTATATGAATGATTTTGACTTCTAACACTGAAGCTACTGAAAATAAGGTCCAGTTTTTAAATTTAGCATACAGGGTAAAGGGATTTCAGTGCCATAGTAACAACTCTCTGCAACTGCTTGGAAGGAAAAAAAAAACAACAAAACAATACACGTTATTTAAAAGTTTTCTTTGTGATATTCTTTAGCTAAGTAGTGGTTGTAACACACAATGCTTTGACACAACTGGACATGCACCTACACAGACTTACCTCGCAGTAGTCTAGTGGACAATGTATTTTCAAGTAAATACTGTTGCGCACGGCTTATAACCATGACAAAGAGCGCATTGACTTACCACCGCCACTAACTCGAATAGAAATGGAAGTCCCTTAAGTTTTCAAGTTTTAACTGCACCCGCAAAAGAATTCAAAACGGTAAACAATTCAATTTCTAGGGTGATACGGGTACTGATCGATAAACCAGAGGATTCTGTTTAGTGCAATTTGGGACGGGGTCGACCACATAACTAACACAAAAACATGAGGGTCAAAGTACAAAATGACATACGTACGTCCATATAATATAAATAAATTAACATTCCCGATTTTCGATTATGTTACCCCTGTAAGTGTCTCGCTCGCTCGCCAATAATAATAGCAAATATTCTCCTAACAGCCATGAAAGAAATAATGTATGAAAAATTATTATTTTTACATAGTACCAGATTAGCTATGGAGTGCACTAAAAAGTAGCTATTCGCTGACTAAATATTAAGGAGGCGTGGTGTCTGTTCATGTTCCTGCAGAGTCTACGTGTCCTGCGTCATCCCAACATCTTAAAGTTCCTAGCGTGCGAGGCAACTTTAGATGGCGTCACCGTGGTGACAGAGCCAGTACTCCCGCTCTTTCGCACCCTGAAGGAGATGAGCTTGGAAGGCGTTGTGGTGGGCTGGAGATGTGTGGGGGCGGGGCTGAGGTTCCTCCACGACAAAGTGGGCATGTCTCACAACAACGTGTGGGCGGGATGCATCTATGTGAATGTCCTGGACAGTCATTGGAAAGTGGGAGGGTTAGAAGCAGCTGCCAAACTCAAAGACATTAATGCCAGGGTAAAGTGAAATGATAATTAACGATACCATACAGGGGTGTTGCCACTTTTACCCCCAATGGATTTAGACTATTCTTGAAATGTTGTGGGGATTGATTTTTTGTTATTTGGTAAATACTCATTGCCAACTCATAATGTCCAGGGTTTCAGACATCCCATCCCTATTCAAATTAACTGTATCATCTCTAAGTATAGCCCCCAACTTTTTTCAACATCTGGCAAGGGTTGTTATAATAAGCAATATTACTCTGTTGCACATAACATATATATCACAACTACATATATGCAGTGTATGTATGTATGTATGTATATGTATATGTATGTGTGTCTGTGTGGATAAGTTATTGTAATTTTTTTCTTTCCTTAGTTTTTGTCCAGTGTATCTGGAATTAGGAACTCAAAGGCAGTCCCTCCAGAGGACAAGGTAAAGGTCTCTTGTGATGTATATGATAGAACCAAAGAGATGTATAGTGGAGGGTTTTCAATACATATGTATACAAAGCAGGGTGGAATTTTTCCTGGGGTGGGAGACACTACTGTACTTAGCCACACCCTTTTTAAAACCCACACTACGTTGATGCACATATCTATCTGAAATGTATATACTTCACACTGATCAGTGTTTGGTCACATGCATGATTGCATAATCTTACTACTCATAGAATTCAACTTTAGCTATTATACTATAATTAAATTCCAATAATTTGGAGGGCGATACAGCTAACATGTAACAAGTGCTCCCCTGTGTATGTAACTTTGTTATATCTACCAATATTAGGTGTTTCGTATTTTAGATATCTGCGTTATGATAGTGTGTTAGTATGCATATTTATATGTAGAGTTCTTCTGTAGTGGCCGAGTCAGTACCCGTTCATGCTAGAGACGTGTGGGCTTTGGGAAACTTTTTCATTGCTGTCATCGAAGAAGCGGGCTTGGAAGGTAGGCAAGCGTTGAATGTGTGTGTGTGTGTGTGTGTGTGTGTGTGTGTGTGTTTAGTGGATATTCAAGTGGTAGTGGTAAATAATTAAGACACACACATTTGTTTACCATAGTTGCTGTGTTAACAGCCATGGATTAAAAAATGTTGCATCCCGGTAAATTTCCCACTGGCATTGTATATTTCTCCCTGTTGTGTGTGCACTTGTACTGGGACAGTTATTAACTATAATTCGGAAATTTTGCAATGGTAACTGTGGCATAAATAGTTAAACCATGGAAACTCGAAATTGTCGCTAAATTCCTAAAATGCATGGTTAACTATTAGACACACACACACACACGTAGTTAATTCCCCATACCTCTGCGGCATTGATTTCACACCTCACACTAGTAATGAAGTGCCCTACGAACAGCTGGCTAGTGGACTAGTTCCTGTGTGGCTAACACGTATGTATGAGAACAACACTGAAAGTAGGAAATAATGTCAAAGTACTGAACTCTCTTGCACTGAATCACTGTCTATAATATTAATAAGGTTGCTATATTAGCTACCTTAAATTCTCGTACCCCCCTCCCCCTTCTAAATAATTTGTTATTGTTGTTGTTCTAGGCGAGCTTCAGGAGGACACATTCCAATACATCAGTGACCAGCTCCTATGTCCTGACCCAATGCTGAGGCCGGAAGTATCTGAGATACTACTCCAACCATGGATGAGGTAAGGTACCGCAAGTGACATGTATTTGTTGGGACATGGACTTTCTACAAGTATCATGTGCGTGCTGGGAAGTGACATGTATGACCTCACAGCACATATGTCATCAACGTGTACACATGTGTATGTGCAACTGCTCCTTGCCTTTAAACTGAAGTTTTATTCTTATTTGCCAGCAATGTCTCCAGTCTCCTCACTGACTTCCTCAGTAACTTCACTCTGAAGACCAGACAAGAGAAGGATACCTTCTTCTGCTCGTTGCCGGAGCAACTGCACTCCCTCCCTCCCCTGGTGCTGGCGGAGAATGTGGTGCCCCTGCTCATTACTCCTCTGGTCATGGCCGATCCAATGGCTAAAGACACTCTTTGGAAGCACCTGTTCATGCCAGCGTCTACACGAGTGCCGCGTAGGAAGACCTTTACCTCTTCCAGTATCTCTCCACTGCTCGATGAAGACCTTTTCAAGTATGTGTATGAGTCAGCATGTTCTATTTAAAGTTTAGTAGGTACTGTATAATATGTATAATGTTTGAGGTAGACAGGAAGTTAAAGCCCCCCCTCCCCGCTTCTCTCTGACAGTTGTATTGTAATTTCAAACTCCAGTAATTTTAGTGTTATTGGCATGTTATGCTATAGGCATTGAAGTCATAAAATTAGCTTGTCTGTAACACCTTTAAGTATAGTGCATGTAAGTTATAAATGTGTATACTGTATGTGTATATTGTGCTGTTATATTGTGTGTTTGATGTACTCAGCACAGGCATGGGGTGTCATGAATTATCCTAAGCCGTTAATGTAAAATTTACCTTAGAAGAAGAGCCTTTGCAGTGTCTAAATCACAAGTTGTTTGTTTTGTTAAGTTGTTGTTGTTTTTTTTTGCTGTTGTTGCTGTTTTTGTTTTTTTTTGTTACTATTTTCTTGATCATGTCTTCGGTGTGAACTGTGGCAGTTATAACTTGTGGGCTGCCTTGGAACTATTTTAGTTTTAGATTTAGTCTTTCGTGTAATTGGCCCTTTTATCTTATTAGAGCCCACCTTCTGCCACTTTTTCTGAACTTGCTGGAGAACCGTGACTTTCATGTGAGAGTTCTACTCTTGCATCACATTGGCAGCTTCGTATCCCTGTGTAATCATGACGACCTGGTGGGTGTGGTGTTGCCAGAGGTGCTAGTTGGCCTGAAAGATTCCAGTGATGAGATGGTCAGCGTCACTCTGCATGCACTGGGTGAACTGGTGCCTTACGTGGGGGCGGAGCTTGTGATGGGCACATCCAGGAAGAGAATCTTTATGGATGCACAGCCTAGGGTAAGAGTGAAAGGAATGGGTGTGGCAATAGCCATGGGGCGTGACAAATGGTATTTCATGCATGGAGTGTATGTGCGAAGAGTATTATAAAAATAACGTTATATTGGGATACATAAATAATTTACACTGGATGAATTAAAATGAGTGGGTGTGATACAAATGCTATGGAAGGAAAGGGATTTTGTCTTGTATGAAGCTCATGGACATGCTGTAACTGACCATGTGCATATGTGTGTGCGTGTGTGATTAGATGAACACTCCCAGAGTAGTTAGCACCTCCACTGACTCTCCTGAGCAGTCAGGAAACTTTGTTTCTCCTCCAATCTTGCCGCAGTCCCAGCCTGAGGCAGATCCTCTGGAAACTACAATGATAACAACAACAACAACAACAACAGTGCTGCCTTCCCGGAGCCGCGACGAGCGGATGAAGCAGATGAGGGAGAAGAGAGAGCAGCAACGCCAGAAGAGACTCAACCAGAAGAAGATGGGGCTTGCCATCGCCGATGCTAACAGCACAGGGGATACAGAATCTGTGCCTATTTTTTCTCAAAGTGTTGAATCGCCTCAGTACTCCCCGAGCATCAGTCATGATGAGGTATCCGAGGAAAGCGGTGCAGCGTCCAATACCAGCTCAGGAGTTCTCAATCGGCGATTGATGCAAGCACCTTCCACCATCGGAGTTGACGATACTGCTTCGGCAACAGAGGAAGATGACGATGATGAGGCTGAAGAGGGCGGGGAGAAAGGGGATGATTGGGGGGAGAGATGGTCAGACATTGAAGACTTCGGCAGTGCTAAATTTGGAACATCTTTCGGCTTGCCGGAGCCTCCGAGTACAGTGATAGAGCCCCATCCTGTGTCAAGCATGAACGGCTCGAGCACTACTAATCCCAAAGCTTCCAAACTGGTTCTCAAGTCCAAGACAAGCGACAAAAAAGAAGACAGTAATGAAGGCGGCAAGAGAGTGGGTGAAAGTCCAGGTGTGAGAAGAGGGAACCTGAGCACCAAGGAGGATATGGAGCCAGCACCAGTGGAGGATGAACTAGATCTCTTTGCCGACATGGCTCCCAAGTTTCCCTCTAGCTCTGCCCCACTTTTTCCAGGGTCTCCTGGGTTACATCGGACGACCAGCAATAGCAGTAACACAGGTCCCATCTCAGCGTCAGTGAAAGCAGTCAAGGAGGTGGAGGAAGTACATCGACCGAGTAGTTCTTCACTGATGTATCAGCCTCAATCAGAGGTACCTGATAACTTATTAACACTGGAATTGTAGTCTAGTGTTAGGTGATCACAGGTACCTGATAACTTATTAACATGTGGAATTGTAGTCTAGTGTTAGGTAATCACAGGTATTAACCAGTGGGGAGTAGTGGGAAATCTTTCCCCCCAAACTTCTCAGCTTCTCCCCTAATGTTTTACAAACTGTGTGCAGTATGCTATTGAATTTGAACTCCAAATTACAGCGTTTAGCTATAGTTCGTGCTAATTACTCTCAATAATAAACTTATATTTCTCTTTCCTTTATAATCTGTTATATATAGATAGCGAGCGATTTACCTAAACTCCCTCCCCCCCCCAAACAAAATTTTCTAGATAGAACCCTGGTAATTGTGAAAGATTAAATTCATGTAAAGGCCAAGATATCATGTATAAGGGATACTAATACAATACTTGATGATACACAAGGTAAAAAAGTAAAAATAAAAAAAGTGGAATGTTGTACAAAACTATAGCTTTTATATACTTTTGCATTTTTTCTCCTCAGGAAACTGCAGAAGGTGGTTGGGGGGAAGATGACTGGGGCAATGAATTTTAGCCTTCCCTCTTAACAATTTCTATTGCATTAACTCATTCAGCAGGGGTGACCTTACCAATTTCTTCATCTGGCCACTTTGAATTTCTCACTTTTCCTTCATCTATGTTGTTTATATTTATTCTTATATAGTCCTCAATTTATATCCCATGTGACTGGTTGTATGATTTTGATAAGGGGAGTATCATCGGTAAAGGGACAGCATGACAGAATGATCAGACATAGATGAAATTGAACCGACTCAGTACTTGTGGTAAACTAGCAATGACAGGTCCATAACCAGCTGCATTGTCATAGAGTTCAAACAAAGGGGCCGCCACTAGCTTGTAGTTCCTGGGAACGGAGAAGAGGGCTTTCTCTGGCAGGGACACTAGGAACAGCCGCTTGTGCTCCTTGGGACGGGTGCAGTGTGCAGGTTTGTATGGGTATTGGGGGGCTTCAAAGTTGGGACGCCACCAGTTGGCCACCACTTCCTGTACACGCGAACAAGTGATCACATGACATGATTAGTGCAACATGTAATAAATAATTGTGGATAGAGGAATTACACGAGATAAGAACTAAAATAATTGGGGAGCAAGCAATGTGAATGAGACACTTACAGGGATTACACAATCGAGATTCTGTGGTGTTTATTTATTTATTCTATGGTTTATATGGTATGTGCGACCACTTTTTTGCCCACACCACTGATTACATAAGTTGGTAAAGCGTCTTGATAAAAATAACAAAGTAACAAATCTGCTGACCAGGCTTGAAAAGCAAACTATATGGAGCAGACCTAAGTGCCTACCACTAGTAGTAAAACATAGAGTTGATTTGGTAAAGGGTCGTTGCTTCTTTTTTTTTGTGTGTGTGTGCTTTTTTTTTAACAGGTCAGCTTGCAATTTTCCGTTGTATAATTAAATTGATAAATATACTACTCACAGACACTGTCCAGTCTGACTTGACTCCATCATCTCTTCCCAGCGTAGTGTTAATAATCCTTAACAAACCTTCCTCCTCTCCCTCACCCGGGGTCAACTCTCCACATGGCAACTTAAAGAATGTTGTACCTGGGAGGAGAAAGACAGAATAAGAAGGGAAAAAAAAAAAAAAGCTTAAGAAACACATAAAAAGTGACCTAACATAGTTAAGATTACGCTTCTCTATTTTTGCTATGTCTATATCATATTCCATGTCATGATTGCACATTGGGGCAATAATTCACGAGGATAGTAACTTCCACAGACTACAATCTGACTCAAACCTAATTTACATCACTAATTACTGATACTCTTAATAGATCACTAGGTCTGATGAAAAAAGCATTGAAATATAAGTGTTATCACATTCTATTTATTAAAATAGGATATTTCTAGAAAGATCATGTTACAATACATTACAATTATTTTTTTTATTAATCATTCATGCTTAAACCGAGTATTCTATATAAAGCACCTAACCATCCACAGTCACAGAGTTTGTTCAATATTTCACTCACCTAACTGAAGCAGTAGGACATGCGGCAAGCAGTGCTCGTGTACCAGCAGTACAGCTTCCACAGAATGGCGGATACCCTGTTTCTCGTAATCCTCTCTCATTCTATTAAAACGAGCTTCTACGGTTCTGTCTTTCTCATACATAGGGTCCTTGGTTCCGAAAGTATAGTTGGATAAAGGGTATAGTTTAATAATAGTTTCTTTACTGTTTTGGTAAGCAGTCATGATCGCCTCAAATGTAATTGTAACTCTGACTTTTTAGCTCTATTATCTTGGTGACGATTCGTTACATGGTAAAGTATCGCCATTACATCAAGTCCACAATCACCAATTTGTGCTACCTTCCAGGTTCGCTGGTGAGCCCTACCTTTGTTTGTAGTTCCGTTTGTGGTAGGGCAAGTGTTCCAAATTACGCTAAAATTACGAGACATGTCTGAGGCTAAGAGGGTACAGCTGTATTACGACGTTATATCTCCTTATTCTTGGATTGAATTTGAGGTAAAATCATTATAATGTTTGATTGTTTATAATGTTTGTTTGTTTATTTCAGTTTGTTGTTGCTAGCTATTGATTTAGCTACTTCAGCTAGCTCTATGAACAAAAAAATAAGAATAAGTAATAGTGTAAAATTAAGAAAATTCTTTCTGTTGCAGTCTGAGTGGATTATGTAAGATTATGTCTATTGGATTACAGTCAGCAATTATATGCATTGCTGAGCAGTGAGCAAAGGGTGGAGATAAGACTACAGAGTAAACTATTCTAATGTGCATATGAAAATAAACCCAAAATTTTGGCCTGTTTCAGCTTGAGCTGCATCTTTTCCTGGCTCCAATATAGCCATATCTCTTAGGGATGTGTGTGTATCCCAGCTGTGATTGGGTGACTGGCATTTGTTGGGGTGTGAATTTAAGGCCTTTTTTTTTCTTCATGAAGCAGTAGTGGTCCAGGTGGGACTTCGGGTGCCCGCACCATTTTCTGTGAGGAATGGTCTGTTGCTCCTGTAAGTTCCTAGCCCGGCTCCAGGAGTTTTGGCACCAGGGTTGGGGTCAAATACTTTGAATAGTATTTTAATACACATACAAATACTTTGAAGAACTCAAATACAAAATACCAATACTTTCTTAGATGTACTATTTCAATTACAAATACAAATACTTTTAAATTGCATCAAAATTACAGACAATGAAATGTTATAATAGTCGTCCTGTCTGTCTGTCTGTCTGTCTGTCTGTCACGCTCTGATTTTGGAGATTACTGAAAATTAACTGTTGATTTAGGTATGAACTTACTCAGGACGAAGATTTAAGACCTCAGCGGTGTACTTAGCTTTATGCTCAGGCTCCTAAGTGTTACTCAAGGTAAGTTAACGGAGTTGACCTTTGGTGCTTCATTTAAAAAGTATTTGAAATACAAATACAAATACTTCACCTTTTAGATCTTAAAATACAAATACTCCAAAAATATATTTAAATACAGCTTAAATACAACTACTCATGTATTTGGCCCCAACCCTGCATGGCACGTAGTGCTTGTTTAGTGCACAGGCATTCTGGCTCTGCCAGGTGCGTATGACCAGCTAGCTGCAGTAAGAGAATCAACAGTTGCATGTATGTATAGATGTATCTTTTTACTTTAACTTGAATGTTGCCATTTATGTTGCCATTTATTCCATTCTAGCTTCTATGTCGCTATAGAAGTCGATGGAACATAACACTAGAGTTCCGCCCTTTCCTACTAGGAGTGGTTATGAAAGCCACTGGTATGTATGCTAGTTATATAATAATACATTTGTGTGTATGTGCACATGCCTATTCATATATCATTTTAGCATCCCATTAATTTACTCAGAAGTAAATGCCAATGAAATGATAATACTTAGAAGTTGGTTCAGAGTAAACAATGTGTAATATTGTCTTTCGTTGTCGTAAATTTATTTCGCCTCAGGCAACAAACCTCCCGGATCAGTTCCAGCCAAGGCTACTTACTACGGCAAGGACTTGGAAAGACTAGCTGAGTACTGCCAGATTCCTGTACAAGCCCCGAAGGTAAGAAAGAAGGCGGCTATCTTTACACAAGGTGAACGCCTTGTCCTTTGAAGTGTCTTAGCATTTCCCAGTGAGTGAAATGTATAGCGGTGGGAAGCATCGACAGTTTCTTTAGTGCTGGTCAGTGGAAAGTTTCACATTTATGTTTATGGGTTTAGTGTGTCATTTCTGTTTTACATGACTATTATTAAATAATAATAATACTAATACTGAGTGAGGAAGAAAAATGGTAAAAACTGAACAATGCAACAAAATAAAGTCCTGGCAGGGCAAAGGTCATGAAAACAAAAAGAATAAATAAATAAATAAATAACAATAATATAAATAATCTAATTCTAGTTAATTGGAGTGCCCACCTTGAAGCAGAAGTCCTAGACACAAGCTTGTCATTGTCCAGGCATAAACAAGGATATATACAATTCAACACACTGACCAAGACTATACTTACCTTCTCTGACTTAAGTAGTGCACCAAATTGTGGATCCAACTTACCGCACCGCTCCAAAAAAGTGCTACAAAGTTTTATAACCGTTCCCGATATTTCCTCCAGATTTGCTCTAAAATTAGTGAGCGGTGCCTTCGGCAGGTACTTTGTCCTTGTGTTGTAGTGGAGAAGCCCCTGTAAGTATACAATAGTAGTAATCGTGCATAGCAACCATCAACAAAAAATTGCGTAGGCGGTATGCGGCCACATGAATTACACCTATAGTCAAATAGCATGCTTTAAACTGGTAAAGTATCATTAATTAAGGAAATATTTTAGTATGAATGGAATGGCTTGTCATCACTGTGCTATTGAAAGCGAGTGTGATGTTGTCAGGGATAAACTGTTTATATAGTTGATGGTGTGTTTTTGTTTGTTTGTGTGTGTGTGTGTGTGTGTGTGTGTGTGTGTGTGTGTGTCCAGAATGTAGCTGAAGTAATGTTCCAGAAAGGTTCTCTGAGTGCCCAGAGGTTCTTGGTGGCATCCATGACTGAGTGTCCAGAGAAGTTGGAGGAAATATCTCGTCAGCTATGGATGAGGGTTTGGTCTCGAGTAAGTCACTTTATTTCTGGGTGTTGTTGTTGTTGTTGTTTGTGTGTATACTTGACTTATATTAAAGTCGTAGTTAGTTTCATGATCTTACAAAGTAATAATTTTCTTCCTGAGGACGAGGATATCACTGAGAGAAGTAGTCTGTTGGAGGCGGGGATTAAGGCGGGGCTCGGCGAGGAAATGGCAAGCAAGATGGCCGACATGACTACAACTGAGGACATCAAACTTAAGCTGAAGGAGCTGACACAAGAGGCAATAGATCTTGGAGTAAGGGCTGAGACTTTGTAACTTGTAATTTCTCTTTTACTATAGAAAATAGAATGCTCAAAATCTGATAATTAGTGTGGATAGTCATTTTATAGGTTCTTGATACCTTTTATCATTTCATTTTTCATAATTCGTCTTTCTTGGTCAGTTCCCAATCTGTAGCCCCTCCCTATATGCAGGGATACCTGTAGTTCCCAATCTGTAGCCCCTCCCTATATGCAGGGATACCTGTATTTTGGGATTACTTCATGTTTACCCATAATTTGAATTCCAAACATAGTGCTTTGATTCCCCCCCTCCCCCCGTATCTGCCCTTGATGATATTAATTTATTGTCAATATTATTTTCTTCTAGTGTTTTGGTGCTCCCTTCATTGTGATTAACATGGAGGATGGAAGGAAGGAATCATTCTTTGGTTCAGACAGGATGGAATTGATTGCCCATATAATAGGTAAGTGGTAGATAAACCCATAATAATCCCCCCCCCCCCCCCACTCTCTTTTTCTCCGTCTCCAAACCTTACTAATAAAATGTCAAAAAGTCAAGCTGTATACGTATGCTCATGTATGTTAAAGTTAAAAGCTCACTGTATTATTTAGGAGAGAAATGGGAAGGACCTATTCTGTCTTGATGGAACTTCAGCCATGGTGAACTTTTTTGAGGACTGTTTCCATCTTATTTATACGAATTACTTTTTTTAAAATTTTTATCTCTCAGTCAATAATTTGTACTATTTTTTTTTAAAATCAAGAATGATTTAGACATCACTGATGTGTTGTGAACTGCATTTCTAACAATCTGAAAATGGCTGGTTTATTATTGGAAAAATATGCGCTGGTTTTTCAGGGTTTATGGAAAGTATAATCAATGCACTTGAATGCAAAAGGCTATAAAAAAAAAAATAATAATAATAAATAAATCAAAAAAAAAAAAAAAAAAAAGTGTGTTTGTTAATTCAACGATACTTACCATATATGCCAATCTTTGCTGCGGTTCAAATTTGCACTATACGAAGCCATTAGTCTGTCGTGTGCTGTAGCTGCGCTGCAGCAAATGTCTGGTGCAAAACGAGACCAATTGTTCTACGACGTCCTGTCTCCATATTCTTGGGTGGGATTTGAAGTGAGCGAGAGAAAGTAGCTAGCAAATAATAATAACCTGGGGGTGTGTGTGGGGGGGGGGGGGGGATGGGAGCGATTTATTGGTGGCGTATATCTGTAGGAACTTTCAGAAGACAAGTAGCTTGTGTTCATTGCGATATTATAACACACACAAACTTTAGTCAATTAACACACCCAATATCCAGGTGTAGGAAGATGTTTCAGGATGAGGGTGGGGCTCAAGTGCTTGTGTTTTGTGGTTTCATGTGAGAAATCATTATAACTATAAGCTAAGCTAATCGCGATATAAAGCTAGAAACACAGCAATCTGAGAAGAAGCCGCTCATTGTTTACATACAAAATTCTTAATGAAGACAGTCCGCGTGATAAATTGAGCCATACCGCGTGACTAAAAGCGGGCACGTTTTGAGCGGGAAACCTGTGGTTTTTTCTATTCCCATAGACTTTTTTGTACGTATTGAGTTTTGGAATAGCACTTTCTCTCCGGTTTTGGAGTTTACTGAGGGAATATTTTTAACCGCTTCGGCGCGAGCTTTCCAATGGTGCAAACCCCGGATGTGTAGCTGCTTCCGTTCTAAAGTTATTCAAGTTTTTCTTGCGGCCAACTCAACTTGGACATACTATAGTGATGTGCTTGAGCACAAATGGCGAGCGAGCCTAAAGACTATACTATTTTTATATGAATGATTTAGACTTCTAACACTGAAGCTACTGAAAATAAGGTCGAGTTTTTAAATTACGCATACACTGTAAAGGGATTTCAGTACCATAGTAACAACTCGCTGCAACTGTTTGAATTGAAGGAAAACAACAACAAAACAATACACGCTATTTAAACGTTTTCTTTGTGATATTCTTTAGCTAAATAGTGGCTGTAAAGCACAATGCTTTGACACAACTGGACATACACCTACACAAGACTTACCTTCGCGGTTAGTCTAGTGGACAATGCATTTTCAAGTAAATACTGTTACGTATGGCTTATAACCATGCCAAAGAGCGCATTGACTTACCACCGCCACTAACTCGAATAGAAATAGAAATGGAAGTCCTGTAAGTTTTCCCGTAAAAGAATTCAAAACGGTAAACAATTCAATTTCTAGGGTGATACGGGTACTGATCGATAAACAGAAGATTCTGTTTAGTGAAGTTTGGGACGGGGTCGACCAGCGAACTAACACAAAAACGCGAGGGTCAAAGTAAAAAAATGCCTTACGTACGTCCAAACATATATATAAACAAACAAACATCCCCGATTTACAATTGTGTTACCCCTGTAAGTGTCTCGCTCGCTACGCTCGCTCGCCAATTACCTTATTAGATTGTGGCCTAAACCCCCAAATTAAAGGGGTTGAGCTCTATCCCCCTGAGCCCCACCTACCCTTCCTACACCACTTGCAAGCATATTACCTATCCCATATACCACTCACTTTACCATATCATGATTACAAGCCTAAGCTTTTGGTTGCTGTAATTTTATGTTGTTACTTCTACAGATTCTTTGTCGCTACAGACAGAGATGGAATATAAAGCTTGAGTTCTGTCCCTTCTTCCTCTCTGGTATCATGGTGGGTAGCAGTAAGTCTATGTCTGTATCTTCCTAAGGTGGAGAGATGTGAATGTACTTCACCTTTACAGACAACAGGCCTCCAGGCATGGTGCCAGCTAAAGGTCGCTACATAGGAAGAGATATCAAGAGGATGAGAGAATTCTACCAGATGCCAATCAAAGCACCCAAAGTAAAGTGTACTGTATTTCATTGTAGTCACCATTTTAAAACAACAATCAGTAATAATACTAGTGATGTGCTCTAATAGCACAAAATAGCGAAGCGAGCGATGCATGTTCCTTGTAATTGCAGCTATTCCATGCATGCTTGGTGGGGCTACAAAATACTGTCAGATTCTTTACTTTGCTACCTGTTTCTGTTTCGTTTTAGCTCTCCTCCTCCTTGCCCTGTCTTTTTCATTTCTTATCGCTCTCCTTACTAATTTTTCTTCAGGAGTTTCTAACGCCCTCAAAGCTCTTGACCGAGCGTTTTCTAACGTTTTGTCTACTGGGCATCGCTACTTCGTACGGCGGGTAAACAAAACAAAATGTTGCTAAGAAGGTTACCCGGCCCGCGCAAGCGCGTAGGAGAAAGGGTACACACGTACGCCCACGCAAGAACAAAAACAATTTCTAGACCTAACTAAATATATATATAGCGAACTCATTAGAGAGTCGGCTCCGTTTGCTTCGCTTGCTTCGCTGAATTAGAAACGGAAATCAAGTCCTTTTACGATTGAAGAAAATAATCTACTTTAGTGCTCTGTGTGATATTTTTTTCCATGGGATCATACACAGTATGTAGCTTCCTTAGCAACATTGTTTTTATGGTAACTCTGAATTAAACTGTGTCCTGTAAGTCGAGTTTTAGTAGCACCCAAAACTTTGCCATTAGTCTTACCTTTAGTTCAATCTATAATTATTATGTGATTCACACTGGCAAGCATCTGAAAACTCTTACCCACTGGTTTTTGTACTATTTTTAAGTTAAGGAAAGCTGTAAAACTCAAATATGGGATTTATTCTTTTGTCATTGTTCTTACGTAGCTTAAAGATTGATTTTGTAACTGGTTTTAGTTCTCATACGCGTGTCCCTCTAGAATGAAGCAGAGGTATTGTTCCAGAAAGGTTCCCTGAAGGCTCAGAGGTTCCTGATTGCAGCTGAAAGTGAATGTTCAGACAAGGTGGAGGAACTCTCCCGGCAACTCTGGATGAGGGTGTGGTCTAGGGTAAGTAAGTGTGTCAGTGGATGCATAAGAGGTAAGGTGTGGTTGGTAGGATTAGTGCACTCAAGAGAAGGTGTGGTCTATCGAAAGGTAATACACTCTGAGACAGTTTTGTAATAGAGGACATTGGTGTTACTTTTAGTGCCTGAAAAAAGAACTCGTTACAAGCTAATGTCTCGTACAACGGTCCATACAGTTTAACAGCCTTAGCAACCACAGATATTTCAGGATGCCAACTAAGCAATGATATTAGTTTGTTTATTGGATTTAATAGTGATGTGTGTCATTTCGCAGCAACCTGGCCATTAGCCAACTAGAACTTCCATTGAGTATCAACAGTTTGTCACCTTTTGTTTTGTTTTTTGACAATCCCATGCATACGATTGTATCAGCTACTTCATATTAATTGTCCATACCTCAAAACTTAATAAGCTTTTTGTAACACAATCTGCTTCAATGGTAGCTCGCGATGCAGGGTTGGCTGAAACAGGTTCTCTGTGCCTTCAGAAATGTGAAGGAAACAAACTGCTGACAAGTAAGCTTTAAAGGTCCGATATTTCAGTCCGGCATGAACCAAGGGTGTGATTAGCGACAGAGTGGAACAGCTGTCAGTCCAGCCTGAGATGAACGTTAATGTAATAGGAAAATAATTTTAAAAGAGTTATCCTTAGAGTTTATAGAGTTGCTGACGGAGCTCTTGTTCTGTCAAAGCAAATTGCTAGTCAGTAGAGTAGCTATTTATTCTTTAAAAAAATTCCAAGTGGCAGAGTCCAAAGAAGTTAGTAGCTAAGTGCCATTTTTAATCTTCAGCAATTAGACTATTATATAGTGAAGAAACTTGATCCATGTGCCATTCTGAATTGTATTGAAGAATCACTTCATCTGCATAGGATGAGGATATCACAGAGATGGGAAGTTTGAGGGAGGCTGGAGAGAAGGCAGGCATCAATGGTGTTGTCCTTGACAAAATGGAGGCACTGATACAGACGGACGCTGTCAAAGAGAAGCTCAAGCAGAGAACTCAAGAGGCGCTGGACTTGGGGGTAGGATGGCATCTGCATGTAAAGATAGGTTTATTACCGTGGCATTATGTTGAACTAGTAGATGTACATGCAGCAGTGATATTTATTCTAGAATGTTTAAAAAAAAAAGTTTTTACTAGGTTCTTTGTTCCTTGTTTGTATCGCTCAATGTTTTGTTGTTCCCTTTATGTTTGCGTGTTTGTTTAGTGTTTTGGTACACCCTTCACGGTGGTGCACATGGAGAATGGCAGGAAAGAAGTATTCTTTGGGTGTGACAGAATGGAAATAATGGCTCACGTGATAGGTAAGGGGAGGCAGCTTGTTTTATTTTGTTGATTAGCAAATGACTTGATTTTGATGATTAGGTAATTATATTGTGTAATAGTATAATTTATCTATTTTTATTTTATGTATGCAGGTGAAAAGTGGGAGGGTCCACTTAATGGCCTCAAGGCTCATCTATAGTTGGAATTATTTTAACTCAATATCTTATTTATTTGAACACAAGATTTATTTAATGTCTGTTATTGTTTTACATTTTAATTTAAACCAGTTTGGTTTGGTAAAGGGTAGTTTTAGAACAGCGGTCTAATAAAGAGACCGAATGGCGATTGCTAAAAGAGTGCAACTGTTTTACGACGTTTTATCGCCGTATTCGTGGATAGGATTTGAGGTTAGAAAATAGGATGAACAACTAACTATTCGGTTTTTAGTTGGGATAATTAGATAATGCAACATACATCCTGCTTTTGCGTGTAATCCTGTAACTTGAGAGGTCGTGAAGAAGCACTGGCGTAAGAACTAGGGGAGCTGGGGGAAGTTGCCCTCCTAGACTAAGGGGGGCTCTTCCCCCCCCCCCCCCCCCCCTCTTCCCTTGTTTGGAGAATGCATGGTAGTCTGCATCTAATGATGAAGGAGGCTCATCTATATAGGACTGCACATAGCATTCACAACTGATCAGGCTTGTGGGCAGGACAAGGTGGGGCTTGTGTGAGCCCCCATTTGAGTTAACTGTGATTAAATTATTGTTTGATGATTTTTTTACTTGGTTTTACCAATCGATAGTAGTTATATGAGTGGGTAGTTTTTAAAAAAAGCATAGAAAATGCAAGCACATTCAATCCCACTTTAGAACATCTATCACGGTTTTGCATATGTGAACCCGTGCCAAGTTTTAGGGTAAATTAGTCAGCCCCCCTCCCCCCCAACTCGTAATCATCTTATTCTTACGCCAGTGAGAAGTATACACGAAATGTACTTGAATAGCCATAGCCATTGAAGCTATAGAAAGCTTCTATTTTGTGGTATTGTAGCTACAGGTCTGTACTTCATAGATAAAAAGTTATTTTTTGTGGATATTTTAGTTTTAATTACAATTTATACATACCAGTTTTAAATTACAAGAAATCTTCCAATTCATTTCCATTTAGATTCTTTGTCGCTACAGACAGAGATGGAATATAAAGCTTGAGTTCTGTCCCTTCTTCCTCTCTGGTATCATGGTGGGTAGCAGTAAGTCTATGTCTGTATCTTGAGGGTGAAGAGGTGTAAACGTATTTCATACTTGCAGACAACAGGCCCCCAGGCATGGTGCCAGCTAAAGCCCTCTACATGGGAACAGACATCAAGAGGATGAGAGATTTCTACCAGATACCTATTCGTTCACCGCGGGTGAGGATTTTTTTACATGGGTTCTTAAAATGTTCCCTGCTAAACATGTGTAATTTTAAAGAGTGTGTCCCATTTTTGTCAGTACTTACAATTAACCCACAAGCACCGTATAGTATACTAGCTACGCCATCCAAACCCTTTACCTAATTGCTCCTTTTTTTTTGCGGAGGGGTTGCATGCGCCAATTAATTTTCTAGTGTAATTCCACTTATCTCTGTATTTTCAATTCACTGTTGTTTTTTTTGTTGTTTTTTTTGTTGTTGTTTTTTAAATTTATTTATTTATTTATTATTTTTACAATCAGAACCCAGCGGAGGTGTTGTTCCAGAAAGGTTCACTGAAGGCTCAAAGGTTCCTAATTTCAGCTGAATGTGAATGTTCAGACAAGGTGGAAGAACTTTCTCGACAGCTTTGGATGAGGGTGTGGTCTAGGGTAAGGTATGGCTAGGATAGGTGTGGTATGGTAATATGTAGAATGGTATGGTAAAGGTGGTATTTAAATATGACCCGGAATGGTGAGGAGTGGTGTGTTGTTGTTTTTGTTGTTATTGTTGGTTGTTGTTGTTGTTGTTTTTTTCAGGATAAGGATATCACAGAGATGAGTAGTTTGAGGGAGGCTGGAGAGAAGGCAGGCATCAGTGGTGGTGTCCTTGACAAAATGGAGACACTTATACAGACGGACACTGTCAAAGAGAAGCTCAAGCAGAGAACTCAAGAGGCGCTGGACTTGGGGGTTAGTTATGTACAAAGGTTGAGATACATTTAAGCTACCAATGTCTTTCATCTCTGCTGTAGCTTTGTATGTTTGTGCATTATTGTGTTTTTTTTATTTGCACTTTTTATCATTTTTGCTCCCTTTGTGTGTGTGTGTGTGTGTGTGTGTGTGTGTGTGTGTGTTGTTGCTGTTCCCTTCATGTTTCTGTGTTTGTTAGTGTTTTGGTTCTCCCTTCATTGTGGCACACGTGGAGAATGGCAAGAAAGAATGGTTCTTTGGTTCTGACAGAATGGAAATAATGGCTCATGTGATTGGTGAGAGACAGATAGTTTATTCTAAGCTATGAATGACTCTTCTCTTCTTGTTTTCAGGTGAAAAGTGGGAGGGGCCACTCAATGATATCAAGGCTCAATACTGACCAGAAAAGCCAAGAAGTAATACCAAGATGGCTTTGAAGCAGCTGACGGTGCAGTGCCTTTATTTTAATTATAGAATTTTTTTAATACCTAATGATGACATCAATCTCTTTGTCTAGATGCAGTGAATGCAACACTATGCTTGGATGGTGTTGTTTTGGTTTTATTTTCTACATTTCTTAGTTACAGTTTTATACTAACAATAATACAGTAATTATATATTGCTATTCTAAGTTACACTTCTGAATTTTAGTTTAGTTTCCATAGCTAGTTGACTGATTCGTCTTATCGTCTTTTCCCCCTACCTTTCTAGCAACTTCATTATTGTTACGCAAGCAGAGATAAAATATAAAGCTTAAGAGTCGTATCCGTGTGCTATTTTTGATGTGTACAAAGCCACTTTATATACCATGGCTGTATTCAAAGACTAGCATCCTTGCAGCAAGTGTTTTTGAGTCAAACTGAGCATGAAAGGATTGCTGTAGAGACATTTTTTTTTGCCTTGACGAATGCTAACAGTGCTAGCTAGCTATTCCCATTCCAAAGCTGTGGCAACAGGAAACCAGCCAAGCATAGAGTAGCTTGGGACGTGGTAGAGAAAAGATACTGGGTCAATCATTAGATTATATATATGAGCCGCGGACTCAATTTATTTGCAATAATATAAGTCTTCTCAATTAAGTATGAATATAGACATTCTAACAATAATATATTCCCGATTAAGTGGTAGTTTGCACTACCATTAAAAATTAATACATTCAGTGAAGTAGCTATGACAATTATTGTTTCATAAGTAACCATGCGAAAGCAACAATGTTCATTTCAGAAATTCTTGAGTTCATTAAGAGGTCCTTCATATGTCTCACCTGCAAGAATTAAACTCACGATAACAAGAAGGTCACATGATTGGCAGAGGTAGTGTATTGGAAGTCATGTGACAGATTATGGAAAGCCAAGCTAGAGTTATGTTGTACAAACTATGACAAAACAAAAAAAAAGTTGTGTGACTAATGCAGATGAAGTCATGTGATATTGTGGTATATTGAGTTTAATTATTCATAACTGTGTTGTTAACTGTACTGGTTAGTGTGTCACTATGTCGTGGTTATTGGTGTTTCCTTTGTATCATCCATTTATACCAATGATTTGTGTAGTTCATCATTGAATAGTAATAATCCACAGTTCGTCTTGACAACTAATAAACATCAATTACAGTAAGAACTGGTATTGTATCAAGAATACTACAGATATTGACTATGGCAATGTGGAAATAGTCATGTGATATTGACTATGGCAATGTGGAAATAGTCATGTGGAAATAGTCATGTGATATTGACTATGGCAATGTGGAAATAGTCATGTGATATTGACTATGGCAATGTGGAAATAGTCATGTGATATTGACTACGGCAATGTGGAAATAGTCATGTGATATTGACTATGGCAATGTGGAAATAGTCATGTGATATTGACTATGGCAATGTGGAAATAGTCATGTGATATTGACTATGGCAATGTGGAAATAGTCATGTGATATTGACTATGGCAATGTGGAAATAGTCATGTGATATTGACTATGGCAATGTGGAAATAGTCATGTGATATTATGGCAATGTGGAAATAGTCATGTGATATTGACTATGGCAATGTGGAAATAGTCATGTGATATTGACTATGGCAATGTGGAAATAGTCATGTGATATTGACTACGGCAATGTGGAAATAGTCATGTGATATTAAAATAACGAGAGCTAAAGACAACTACATCATACACACAATTGCACCCTCACCAATCACATCAGCCATCAACTCCATCCTGTCAGATCCAAAGAACCCTTCCTTCTTGCCATTCTCCATGTGAACAACAATGTAAGGAGCACCAAAAGACTGTATGTTAATAACACAACATAACATACTCATGACATAATAATAAAATAATAATAATAATAAAATAATAATTAGAACCCATTGCTATATTGTTACTAGGTGTACTAACTTGGTAAGTGTGCACTATTTTTTGCCTTTAGGTATATAAACTGTGCATACTAACCACCCTTGGGGTATTGCTATTTTTGAATTTTAGTTTAATAGAATAGGCAGGATAAAGCTGTGTGAGGCCTGGATATGGTATGTGAGGGTCTGACCTATATGGGACCAGCCCTAGTTCACAACTCTCCTGCTGACGCTCATACCCAGCGGGTAGAGTTAGATCTGGAGATAACAGCTGGCAGCTACAATGCTAAAGTAAACCTGCCAGGTGTGCTTCAGCTGGCAGCTACAATGCTAAAGTAAACCTGCCAGGTGTGCTTCAATTGAATTTTAATTGAATTTTAATTTTGGGCCGGAATTGTGCGAAAATGCTGATAAACCAAGTTGCTAGTGGAAACTGGGCCGGCTTTGGGTGGCTTTGGGTAAACCGGCTTTGGGTTGGCTTTGGGTAAACCGGTTCTAAAATAGTTAGAGCATGCGCTCAGGTACTGGTGGATTTAGTGCACAAAGCCCTCGGGCCTACGCCCTTGGGCTTCAGTGCACTAAATCCACCAGTACCTAAGCGGTATGCTCTAACTATTACTAATAACATAATAATAATAAAAAAAAATAATAATAAAATAATAATAATAATAAAATAATAATAATAATAATAAAAAAATAAAAAAAAATATTAAAGTTGTTTTATGCAACAAAGCTACAGTCAGTAAACCTTACTCCTAAATCCAATGCTTCTTGAACTCTCTGCTCTAGTCTTTCCTTGATCTCATCTGTCTGTATCATTGCCTCCATTTTATCCAGTATATCACCACTAATGCCCGCCTTCTCTCCGGCCTTCCTCAGACTGCTCACTTCAATAACATCTTCATCCTATGTATAGAAAAATAAATTGATCCCCTGAAGAGGACTTCGGCAAGAAGTCGAAATGTCGGGTTAAGTTATAATTAATAATATTGGCTGTTAAAAAGAGAAAACTTTACTATTATAATTATTTCAGCCGAGAACGACTGAATCATGACTTTATTTTTATTGCATTGATTAGTTTTTACCATTTTTCTTGTTCATAACGTCAGGTACAGTTTTCTATTCTAAGCTAGAAACTAACCCTTGACCAAACATTTAGAAACAGTTGACGTGTGAGTTCCTCTAATTTGCCTGGACATTCAGACTCTGCAGCTAGTAAGAATTTCTGGGCGGTGACAGTTCCTATCTTAAACAGATTTTCTGCAGTTTTCTGTACACACACAACACATACCAAATGTAGTCATTCAATATACTTTCATAATTCCTGTAACTATTGTTGTGCCCCTCCCACCTCTGTGCACAGCAAGCATCTGGAAATACATCATCTGTAACTCTTCCTCACACGCGAGGGTCCTCTCCGGCCCCTCGCCTGTGAACTACACTGTATGTGCACCACGTTAACAATTTCAGTTTGTAACATTTCTCCCTTCCATACTCTCTTCTCGTACCCCCCTTCTCTTGTATCCTCCTTCCCAGAAACATTTTAAGTTTTATAACATCACATCCTGGTTTGACACTATGCCATTCATGTCTCAGCAAGCAGCCTCATCATCACCTATACCTCCTTTGTTTTATGTCATGTAGAAACTGTTAAATAGACCTTTGGCAACTCTTCTTTGTTCTGTGCCTCCTGTCTGACGTTTAAAATTCCAGCACCTGCGTAGGTCCACACGAACCCCTGTTCCTAAAAAACTTAAAGATTTAAGACTGAGGCCTCCTTGGCCACCTAGCTAATGACATCAACTCAGAATGTTCTAGCAAAAAGTGAAGTGTACTTTTACAGTGAGGTTCAATCCATAGCTGTACACCAGGTTTTCTGGAGAACAGATGTAACTAAGTCTCAAGGGAGATGGTGCAATGCACTAATTGTATTTAAACTGACCAATTATCTATCCTACATCAGATGTAATTCAAAACAGTAGCTAGCATGCACACAGATTTCTAGTAGCTATTCTCCCAGAAACTATATTAAGCAGCAATTTGATGCCAGTGAGTGTCTTTATAGTCTCAAACAAATAAGAAAAAGTGTGCACAGCTAGTAGCTATTCCCACATACTTGAGGAAACTTCACAGGTAATTGATAATATTTCTTTACTCTCATCAGATCAGTGAGCACGTAAGATTTTTTGGCTTGCACTGTAATAGGAGATACGTTACCTGCAAAGATGACCGCTTTAAACACAACCATACCAATTAATTAACATTTAAAAAACTTACCAGTGGCTTTGTACACTTCAAAAATAGCAAATGGACATAACTCCAAACTTATATTCCATCTCTGCTTGTAGCGACAAAGAAGCTGTCCGAAAAAAGGGAGGAGGAAAATATTAATACTTAGGCAAGTTTGATGTCATAAATAGAGTAGCTAATTTTTATTTTCTGATCCTGACGTTTTTTACCTCAAATCCCACCCAAGAGTATGGCGATGCAGTGTCGTAGAACAGTTGAACTCGTTTTGGAGCAGACATTTTAATTATCACTTTTCACAAGATTAATAATAGACCAGGCCTAGCAAGCTATATATAGTGTACCTGTGTGTGGGCTGCGTGACTTCTCAGAACCCACCAGAGTGCTGCAGGTAGTAAAACGCCGGATGAACGGCGAACTCCAGTAGTGAACTTTGACCAGTTAGCATCCGTTGCAGGAAATGACCTAGAATGCGTGGGCGACCCTTTACCAATCGCTACATGTAAGGGGGCTGGCTACGCGAGACTACTAAGGAAGAGGCCTAAGCCTAGAGATGGTATTCCTACACAAAATTGAAAGAAAACTTGGGGGGGGGGGGGGGGGTGTTGCTCTCAGTTTAGAGCTAAAAAAAATGGCGATATTATTATTCGATTTTATACTGGATTGCCTAGCTACTCTTAGTACTTTTTTACTTCAGAAGCAGCAGGAAAATTGTCCTGAAGTGAAACATTGTCAATCCTAACACACAAAGTTTGACAAGTAGATGAGTTATTTATGGTTTGGTATCAACTGGTGTGACATTTAGAAAAAAGATACTGTGGATTGATTTCTAGTCAACATGATGTCTAGAATACTTAATCTGGCTGGCTTTGAAAACTGTAGGGAAGAAACAATGCCATTGATCATGTTTTAAACAACATTATCCCAATTTTGATTATATTGAGCTTTTTATAGAGATGTCATCACCATCATCAATTTTGGACCCAGTCACCTAACAGATCAATCAATAGTAGAAGGGTTGACAAATTTTGTCAACATCCAAGCTAGTTGTTTGTAAAGATAATGATTGATATGCTTAGATTCTGTCCATGTAGACTGTAGCACCATTTAATAGATTATTACCACAACCTTTCTATTATGAACTACAAGTGTGTCACGCAATGTCACTGGGAATGGATGGTTCTTAATAGTCTTTTTCAACTCTAAGTATGTTATTGTTGTAAATACGCAGTGTGCATTCTTCCATGTGTAGTGTTGTTGGTTCTAGAAGTACAGCTATAGCTATGGCTACTTAATATAGTTTGTGCTAGCAGAAGATATCATTCATATGAAAATAAAACACTCAACAACACAACAATAGATGATCATAATAGTCTCATAGATGATGATCACACAATAAACAATCACGTCATGATTACACAAATAATTAAATTTTGTTATGCACATGTGCAAATGCCATGTGGCTAAATCAGTCTGTTAAAATCTATTTTACCGATACTGTTTGTGTAAAATATCTGTAATCGGCTCATACCCGATCCAACACCGATATTAATATCGGTACAACTTTAGTTAAAGTAGTAGTAGTAGTAGTAGTAGTGGTGATAGTAGTAGTAAAAGTAGTAGAAGTAGAATTAGTAGTAGTAGATAGTCTCTGCCATTATATTCCCTTAATAAGACTCATCAAATCTTTTTAAATTAATCATTCAATCAACAGTAGCAACAACTACACAACAAGTTTTACAATAACTACTAACTCAACCAATTAAAAGAACTTTCTCAAACAACCAAGTGATACAATCTTTAATAGGAAATGACCTGACCACGAAACCAAAGGAAATGAATTAACCACAATTAAAGTGTAATGAATCAAAAATTAGAAACACACACATTTAACTTATTTGGACATGTACTTCTCATAAACTGGGAAATTTTTGTATTACGTTGCTAGAGCTTTACATCGATTGAAAATCAGGGTGATAGAATTCAGGGGGTCATTACAGGATTTTTCACTGGAGAGACACTAATGCTTTACTTAGCCACACCCATATTTATAACCCACGCTAGTTTGATGCACATGCCTATATGAGAGTGTATATAAAGCTCCTACTATAAAACCTGGCTTTCCATATCACATGGAATTAGGTATCCTTTAATAATGCTATTTGATTTCTACATCACTAGTGATATGCTAACAGTTTGTAAAGATATATATATATATATAATATGATCTTGAGCCAATGAAAACTGGAACTGATATTGAATTTATGAACTGGGAGATATGATAAAGATGCCTGATACCTTCACAAAGGCTGTGCTAAAAATTACTAGTCGATAGGTCTTAGGACTTGTCTTCATGATGTGAATGATAGTCCCTTATTATTGGAGAGATTCTTATCATAACTGAATGTTTTACACAAATTTAGTGTTCATCTAAAGTACTTCTATGAAATTTTCCCCTGAGCGGCAGCTTCAAGTGAGATTCATGTTATCACCAATGTTTTTTACCCCTTTCTAGCAACTTTCTTTGTTGCTACGCAAGCAGAAATCGAATATAAAGCTTTAAGTCATACCCATATGCTATTTTTGATGTGCACAAAAGCCACTGAGTAAGTCTGTGGCTGTATTCAAATACTAGCTTCCTTGCGGGAAAGAAATTTGAATCATTTGCACCTAAGTGTCAAAAGATAAGGTAATAGAAAAACATTTTTGTGCATGTCCAAGCCATGGTGGGTGACAGACAACCAGTGGAGCATATAGAGTGGCTTGAGACTTGGTGTATAGCTATAAATGTTGATTATGAACAAATTCTTTTGTGCAGTAAATTTGAGAAGTTCTGAACTTTATGTGGGGGTGAACATTTGAGTTCCTGCACCTCTGACGTATTTCTCTGTCACTAGGGCTAAAAGTCAACTGATTAACCTTAAAATGAGATTGTAATCTTCAGACTGAATGTACTAGATATAGCTATCTAGACAGAAGTAATCTTAGCTACATATTCTCAAGTCTATATGGGCATATAAAACCCTCATTGCTTTAAGATGACTGATATATAAGTGGAGAAATGGCTTGGCAAGTTTTTTTTTTTTTGACAGTATGAAATTTCTTATACTTTTAAATGACACACCTAGTCATTCAATGGGTTAGATTAATTTTTAAAATGTATGCCAGTGATAAAGTATCAAACATATGAGCTTCGCAGTATTTAAAGACTACATGTTAATATTATGAGATAACTGCTCAGGGGGAAACATCACTGTAATACACGAATTATGTTGTCCTTTATAGGGGCAGCTGCTTCACTGCCAAAAATGAAATTGTTCAAGTCAGGTAGCTACATACACAAATTAGAGTAACTTTCTGGTCTTTGAAATTGTGGTAGCGATAAGCCTGATATTGGGAGGTTGCCATCACTGCGAGCAACTCAAAAGCCCACTACACAAAAACAAGTTTACACTGGATAGGCTTTGTATTATAATATGCTAGTTCTTCGATATTCCTTCAGCTGTAGCCAGTCAGTACATGTCAATAGTCACCACTGTCCTTTGTGATTTATTGGTGACCATAGGAAGTGATCATTGTGTCTCTACATGAAAAGATTTGTACTTAACAAAGAGAGCTCCTGCTGAATGAGTATGTACAAATAGTGAAAGAGAAATATATATATATATATATATTTGAGACAGTCAATTTATTTGCAATAATATAGTTCTTCTCAATTAAGTATGAATATAGACATTTTAACAGCACAATGTTACAGGTTAAGTGGTAGTTTGCACTACCATTAATAATTAATACATTCAGTGAAGTATTTATATTAATTATATTGTTTCATAAGTAACCGTAACAAGGCAACCATGTTCTTCAGAAATTCTTGAGTTCATTAAGAGGTCCTTCATACTTCTCACCTGCAAGAATTAAACTCAAGATAACAAGAAGGTCATATGATTAGCTGAGGTAGTGCATTGGAAGTCGTGTGACATGGATTGTGGAAAACCAAACTAGTTATGCTGTACCAGCTACATGACAAAACAAAAAGTGTGACTAATACCGATGAAATCATGTGCCGTAGACTATGGCAATATGGTAATAGTCATGTGATGTTAAAACAACAATTCAATGGAGCTGTAAGGCAACTACATCATACACACTACTGCACCCTCACCAATCACACTAGCCATCAACTCCATTCTGTCAGATCCAAAGAACCCCTCCATTTTGCCACTCTCCATGTGAGCAACAATGTAAGGAGCACCAAAAGACTATAATGTTAATAACACAATACCTTAGCACCAGCATATTCATGATCTAATAATAAGTTGTTGTTTATGCAATAAAACAACAGAATCTTACTCCTAAATTCACTGCTTCTTGGACTCTCTGTTCTAGTCTTTTTTTCATCTCCTCTGTCTGTATCATTGCCTCCATTTTGTCCAGTATATCACCACTAATGCCCACCTTCTCTCCGACTTTCCTCAGACTGCTCACTTCAGTAACATCTTCATCCTTACATGAAAGAGAAATAAAAGGATAGCTACTTGGCACAATTATTCTAACTAACCCTTGACCAAACATTCAGAAACAGTTCACGTGTGAGTTCCTCTAATTTGCCTGGACATTCAGACTCTGCAGCTAGTAAGAATTTCTGGGCTGTGACAGTTCCTATCTTAGACAGACTTTCTGCAGTTTTCTGTACACACACAACACATACCAAATGTAGTCATTCAATATACTTTCATAATTCCTACTGTAACTATTTTTGTGCCCCTCCCACCTCTGTGCACGGCAAGCATCTGGAAGAACATCGTCTGTAATTCTCTTTTAAATATAAAGAGCAGAATAAAATTAGCCAATATTTTTTCACAATATCTAATATTTTAGCTATAGAAGAACCTTCGGTGAAATAATAAATGAAGTGAAAGTAACAACATAAATATTACTTCTATTTAAAAAAATGTTATCACCTCAAACTAGCAACAAACTAGCAACAAACTGTCATTGTTTACTTTTTTTCAAATCAGTTTGTATGTTTCAAGGAGAGCTGAAATATTCTAACATGTTGTGCTACAAAAAGTATTGGGCATGATTCTATTGATTAAATCTCTGAGACGTAATAATGGGTATGCCATTACTCACTCAAGCACTCACTCATGGGAAGCTAATTCTGCAAACTAAGGTTACTAAGCCATATTATTACATTGAATTTCCCTGAGAACAGATGTAGCTACAGTTTCAAGGAAGACAGTGTAATGCACTAATTGTATACACACTGCTCCATTATTTTATCCTGCATCAGATACAATAGCATGCACACACATTCTATCAAAATTAGAAGTTTCCCCCCCAGAAAACTGTATTTAACAGTGATTTGATGCCAGTGAGTGTGTCCTTACAGTCTCAAACAAATAGAAAAGTGTGCATATTCTAGTAGCTATTCACACATACGTTAGGAAAATTCAGAGGTAATTGATAATAATTCTTTATTCTCATCAGATCTTTGAATATGTAAAGTTTCTTGGCTTGCACGGTACTAGGAGCTTTGTTACCTGCAAAGATGTAGTCTCTAAACACAGCTATACCAACTAATTTGACACACACAACATAAAAAAACTTACCTGTGGCTTTGTAGAGGTCATAAAGAGCAAATGGGCATAACTCCAAGCTTATATTCCACCTCTGCTTGTAGCGACAAAGAAGCTGTCAGAAAGAAGAAAAGAGGAGGAATATTGATTAAATTTCTTAGGCAAGTTTGGTGTCGTCACAAAATAATAATAAAATTTGTAGTTATAGCAGCTACACTAGCTACATTTTTCTTTATAATCATTTTTTTTTGTTCCTAAACATTTTTTAGCTGTCTTACCTCAAATCCCACAAGGTGATACAGTGTCATAGAACAGTCTAACTTTTTTTGGAGCAGACATTTTGATTACCACTTCCACGCCTTCGCCCCACTCCGAGAACGTCTGATAATTTGCGCCAAGTTTCCGAGAAATGCTCTGGAATATAATTCAGCGAAGCGAGCGAAGCGAGCTGAGCTGACTCTCTAATGAGTCCGCGGTATATATACTAGTGGTGCGCTCGAATAGCGCAAATGCATGGCGAGCGAGTAAATATATGAGTATAGGTAAAGATAATTTGTGAAGGAAATCGCTAAATAATAGCAATGATTAGGCATGAAGAGTTAACAATAACAGAATTACCTAATAAACTTCGAACGCAGTGGCAAAGAAGCGCAGCTTGACAATTTGCCATTCAGTCTTTCGCCAAGAAGAGAGTAGCTATAAACTTTTTGGTTGAAACTTAGTTGATTCTCCGTGCTCGTTAATTGAAAAATACCGGAACTGTAAACGCTTTACCTAACTTACGTAATTAGAAGCGCGGGCGAAATTTTTTGACGTACGCATACATACCTACATATATATATATATATATCTGAAATCTCAATTGAACACGACTGATAGTCAGCTTCGCTCGCTTCGCTCGCTCGCTGAATTATTGGCGAGTGAGCGTAGCGAGCGAGACACTTACAGGGGTAACACAATTGAAAATCGGGGATGTTTGTTTATTTATTTATATATATGGACGTACGTATGTCATTTTGTACTTTGACCCTTCGTATTTTTGTGTTCGCTCCGCGTTCGACCCCGTCCCAAACTTTACTAAACAGAATCCTCCGGTTTAGCGACCATTACCCGTATCACCTCAGAAATTGAATTGTTTACCGCTTTGAATTGTTTTGAGGGTGCAGTTAAAACTCAAAATCTTATGGGAGTTCCATTTCTATTCGAGTTAGTGGCGGTGGTAAGTTAATGCGCTATTTGTCACAGTTATAAGCCCTACTCAACAGTATTTACTTAAAATGCATTGTCCACTAGACGAACCACGAAGGTAAGTCTTGCGTAGGTATGTTCAGTTGTGTGAAAGTATTGTGCGTTACAACTACTATTAAGAATATCACAAAGAAAATTTTAAATAACGTGACTTGATTTTGTTGCTTCTTTTTCAATTCAAACTGTTGCGGGAGCGGTTACTATGACATTGAAACCCCTTTACCTCATACGTAATTTAAAAACTCGACTTTATTTTAATAGCTTGAGTGTTAGTTGTTAAAATCAAATTTAACAATAGTGTAGTTTAAGGCTCGCTCGCCATTTGTGCTCAAGCACACCACTAGTTTAGGTCTAGGAATTGTTTTTGTTCTTGCGTGGGCGTACGTGTGCACATTTTCTCCTACGCGCTTGCGCGGGCCCGGTAACCTTCTTAGCAACATTTTGTTTTGTTTACCCGCCGTACGAAGTAGCGATGCCCAGTGAAACAAATTCTGCGAAAGAGAGACAAAACTATTACAATCTTATCCGCAATTACAGGGAACATGCATCGCTCGCTTCTCTATTTTGTGCTATTAGAGCGCATCACTAGTTAATTTCGTTTTTGTGACGTCCTAGACCTGCGCGATATCTATTGAGCACCCACTGCGAAATAAAGCGCCGAAGTGTACAATTGTACAGCGAACTGGCGCTATTTGGACCCGGCTAAGAACCCCGTGTAGTTTTTTAGCGCTGATAAAATACTTCGAGAAGGGGGGTTAGCGGCGGTAGTGCAATTTAGCAGCGCTAGTGCAATTTAGCGGCGATAATTTGTGCAACTTTAGCGGCGATAAAACTTTAAACTTTAGTGGCAATAAAACTTTAAGGGGCTAAAAGTGCCACAATTATAATAGACTAACCTCCTTGTAACATCTAACTGGAGACCCTGTACCTACAGTAGAGTGCAAGGTACTAGAGTGTCAGTTTCTGTCAAGACTATTTATATAAACCTTTGTATTTACTGAGAGAGTAAAATTTGAATTGTCATGATATTAAAAAGTTTAACATAGATTAACTAACTTGTGTAAATGAATTAAAACAATACTGTTGCAACATTAGCAATGAGTGAGTAAAATATAAAAGCACATCGGGAAGTATTTCCTTTAGTATGGTATATATTTAGTTTCTGTGCAGACATGCTCCCAGAAACCTCCAACTGGCCAAACTTATCTTCTGGTGTAGCTACTCAGCTGGTTAGAGCAGCTGCTAAAATATCAGCTGGGGTGTGTGGTAGCCCCTGCAACCAACTATACCAGTGAGTTACAGGTCCTCTAGTACTAAGTATAGCAGTGAAGATACCTAGGGTAGAATAAACAACTTATTACACTCTTGGGAGTGATATGGCTAGATATTTCACTCTCAGGCTTTATTTTCACTCTGGCTCATGAAAATAAATTATGAGTCAGAGTGTGATATGACAGAAATATTTCAGAGCAGGCTAATTTATTTTCATGAGCCAGATGCTATTGAAAATAAAGACTGAGAGTGAAATATCTTGCCATACCACTCTGACAAGTGTAATAAGTGGTTTATTCCATACTAGATACCTTCACTACTGTAGTTAGTACTAGAGGAAGGGTAACTCACAGCCTAAAGTTGGTTGTAGGGGCTACCCACACCCCCAGCTGATATTTTAGCAGCTGCTCTAACCCTGTTGAGCAGGGTAAAGAGCAGAGGAAGGTAGCTGTAAAACCTGAGAAAATTGAAAAGTTTGGCCGGTTGCTATAACTACAGGGGTAATGAGCTTGCGGCAGTATAGCAGTATAGCAGTATAGCTGAAATAACAGAGGTAAACGCCCAATCAGATCGCAGTATTGATAACAATTAGTGGCATTCCATAGATTATACTAATGCATGCAAAGTGGTTGAATTTTTTTACCTCCTTATGGTGCTAGGATTGAAATATAATTTTGCGCTGGTGTTGCTGTAAGTGTTGTTGGTCAATAATACTGTGGTAAAATATTAAAGTTGGATGCATTGATGGTGCGTTATTAACGGTGCTGGAATCATAATCGGATATACTGGAGCTGAAACTGGATTAGTTGGAGTTGAAAGGGAATGTATGGAATAATATGGGATTATTTAGAGGAGCTAGATTTAGCTACTTGTGGCATATCTGAGTTTGTTAAAGTTGGTGAGATCAGGCTGTGCTTGTGAAAGAGACATGTGCACAGTTACTACAGTATGGTTTGAGCATAATTTTTGTGCAATTTACAAGTGAGCCAGAAAACTCCTTGGATTCATATCTGTAGCTTCTACTCAACCTGAAGAATTTGCATTGAACATCATGAATTTCAAATGATTATGATTATGATGATGATGATGATGATGATGATGATAATAATAATAATAATAATAATAATAATAATAATAATAATTTATCACTTCACAATTTCTTTCTCAGCCTTCTTTTACTCATTAGATGTATTTTCTCTCTTTCACAGGCTTTTGGTCACTACCGAGGGAATCGAACCCAGGACTGCAAGCGGTCCTGGGTTCGATTCCCGGTGGCTACCAAATAATTTAAATTCTGTATTGTTTAAAACGCCTGTGAAAGAGAGAAAATACATCTAATAATAATAATAATAATAATAATAATAATAATAATAATAATAATTATTATTATTATTATTATTATTATAATAATAATAATTATTATAAAAATAATTGGTGAAGCTTTGCCTACAGTATATAAGATAATGGGCTCGGCAATATTCAGATTGATTGCTACAAATCTCCTCATACTCTTTAGCATGTCTGCACATTGCTATATTGTGTAGTAAGTAAAGTTGATACATTGATCTCTTCTTTCTTCACAAAGTTGTATATGCATAGAAACACTTATTGAAGAAAAAAAGGTTTTCTTCTGACAATGTTGACAAGATTCATCCCTCTCCCTGCTTTTTGGGATTCAATTAAAGCCATTGCCTTCCATAGATTAGTCACTAATTCTGATTGAGCTGTGAGTCGCGCACGTACAATACGACGTAAAAACGCTCACTAGAACGCAAATTTCACACGCCCCTTAATGGTGACTTTACGTACATAGGTGAGTACGAATCCAATGTGCAGTAGAGTTTCAAGTAAACACAGTTTTATAGAACAACTACTAATCTGGCTATTGTAGAGAAAGCAACAAAACAAAACAAAACAAAAAAAACAAAAAAACAATGCCATATGTTTTAAATAACTTTATCTCAATTTTGATTGCACCAAGCTTTTTATAGAGGAGCCATCATCAGTTTATTTCTGACTTAATGGTGGTCACATTTCTGATAAGAAAGTTGCAGAATTATGTGGTGTTATTAATTTATTAGAACCTGAAGACATTATAACTGGTGGTCAGGGGATTTGATTTTCATGACATTTTAGCCAAAAAAACAAATCACTTTAAATATTCCACCATTGATAAGAGGGAAAACACATTTGTCTCTTGAAGAGAATAGGAAACCTGGAGTATTGCATCTGTTCTGCATCTGTTTGGATTCACATGGAAAGGGTTATTGGTAAGAAAAAAAAAATAGAAATTATATATTTTTAAAGTGAAATACCAAACTATTCTATTTCAAAGTGTATTTTTGTGTTTTCTTTTATTAAATTTTTTTTGAATGAAATGCAAGTGCTACAATTTGATAAAATAATAATGAAAATAAACAGGAATATTTTATTTAAAAATTTATGCCATGTTAGTGTAGCTAATTTAGTGTTGTTTTAGTTAACTAAAACTAAAACCAAAACCCATTAGTTTTGGAGTAGCTATTTTACTTTTGGTAAGAATAACTAAAACTAAGCTGTAGAGAACGTGAAAAAAAATATAGAAATATGTTATTTTTGAAGTTATTTGGGAAAACTACCTGTACTACTTTCTTTAAGGAGTTTCATTATTCAAGAATTTGAGAGACAACGTAAAGCCAATTGATAGTATAACTAACTAAATAGTCTACATGATATTGAAGAAATACTAAAAACGAACTAAATCTTCAAGGAGAATTTGAGAAAAAACAACAACTAAGCATTCAAGATATTTTTTTTTTAATGAAATCTGGAATCTCTAAACCAAAACAACACTCTAATGTTTGTACCAAAATTTAAAAAAAAATGTATTACTTCAAAATACTACTTTGTAAATGTACTTTGTTTTATAAAACCAATACCTTAATAAATCATAGGCTGAGGCCCCTGGTTTATAAACCTGGCCCATGGTTTATAAACAAGGCCCATGGTTTATAAACCTGGCCCATGGTTGATATACCAGGCCCATTGTTTATAAACCTGGCCCATGGTTTATAAACAAGGCCCATGGTTTATAAACCTTAAACTATATAGGCTGGTTTATAAACCTGGCCCATGGTGGTTTATAAACATGGCCCATGGTTTATATACTAGGCCCATGGTTTATATACCAGGCCCATGGTTTATAAACCTGGCCCATGGTTTATAAATCATAGCCTAGTTTATAAATATAGTGTAAGTTGTTGTTGTTGTTGTGTGTGTGTGTGTGTGTGGTGTGTGTGTAAAATGGTCTGGTAAAGTATTTACAGCTTCAAAAGTACTTACAGCTTCAAAAGTACTTACAGCTTCAAAAGTACATGTTTATATTAATGCACACCTGTGGATTCTTTTCATTATTATGGCTACTGCTCCTAATATGAGAGATTTGACAGAATTAGTTGCTGAAGTTTTTATGCAAAATTCAGCATCTCACACCCAGAATTTCACAAGTACAACATCTCCAAGGCAAGTTTTTACTTCTTTACAGTGGCATAGCTGTGGAGGGGCCTAGGGGGGCTTGGGCCCCCAATCACAAATATTTCATGAATCAATCATCGTTTCATTTTAACCTGGTCCATACATTTTATACATCACAAACACTGGTCGCCCATCATTTTCTGTCCAGCTATGCCTCTGCTTGTTTAGACTAATTTCATAGTCTGATTAATGTCTTTGAAGCTAGATGTGACCCAAATAATGCACTTTCATGAACTTCACCATACTTTAAATGTATGGACCAGGTTAAAAACTTACCTTGGAGATGTTGTTTTCAGCAACTAATTCTGTCAAATCTCTCATATTAGGAGCAGTAGCCATAATGAAAAGAATCCACAGGTGTGCATTAATATGAACATGTACTTTTGAAGCTGTAAGTACTTTTGAAGCTGTAAGTACTTTTGAAGCTGTAAGTACTTTACCAGCACACACACACACACAACAACAACAACAACAACAACAACATAACAACTTACACTATATTTATAAATTAGGCTATGATTTATAAACCATGGGCCTAGTATATAAACCATGGGCCATGTTTATAAACCATGGGCCAGGTTTATAAACCAAGCCTATATATATAGTTTAAGGTTTATAAACCATGGGCCTTGTTTATATATACCATGACCATGGGCCAGGTTTATAAACCAGCCTATATAGTTTAAGGTTTATAAACCATGGGCCTTGTTTATATACCATGGGCCAGGTTTATAAACCATGGGCCTGGTATATAAACCATGGGCCAGGTTTATAAACCATGGGCCAGTTTTATAGACCATGGGCCTGGTATATAAACCATGGGCCAGGTTTATAAGCCATGGGCCTGGTATATAAACCATGGGCCAGGTTGGTATATAAACCATGGGCCAGGTTTATAAATCATGGGCCTGGTATATAAACCATGGGCCAGGTTTATAAACCATGGGCCTGGTATATAAACCCATGGGCCAGGTTTATAAACCAGGGGCCTAGTTTATAAACCAGCCTATGATTTATACAAACTAAGGTATTGGTTCTTTTATAAAACAAAGTATTTTGAAGTAATACATTTTTTTTTTTAATTTTGGTACAAACGGCACCCCATAGTTTTGGTTGAACATTTACATTTTAGTTTTAGTTATAGTTTTTTGACAAAATATTTCAAGATTAATTTTAGTTTTAGTTTTTCACTAACAAAGACTACAATTTTAGTTTTAGTTTTAGTTTTAGTAACCAAAACAACACTACATTTTTAGTGTTGTTTTGGTTTAGCGATTACAGACTTTCTTAGTTTTAGTTATTCATACTAAAAAATATCTTGAATGCTTAGTTTTAGTTTTTCCCCAAATTCTCCCTGAAGATTATTTAGTTAGTTTTTAGTTTTTCTTCAATACCATGTAGAAGATTTAGTTAGTTATACTATCAATTGTCTTAGTTTTAGTTAATTTATGTTGCCTTGTTCATGTAGTTTTCCCAAAGAACTTCAAAAATGGCATATTTCTGTGAAAACTTGGGTATTATTAATAAAGTATGGTATTTGTTATGTAGTTTAGAGAATAATTACTTGATGGGAATTTATATTTTCATTTAATAATGACATAATTCAAGGTGAATTGTTTACAATGAAATTGCTTAGTTTTAGTTTTTGTCATCCACTGTCTACTGGTAGTTTTAGTTATTATCGAATTTACTGTCTTCTAAAATAATTAGTTTTAGTTTTTTCATATTCTCTACAGTTTAGTTTAATTATTCTTACCAAAAGCAAAATACCCCCAAAACTAAGGGGTTTTGGTTTTAGTTTTAGTTAACTAAAACAACACTATAAAAAAGATCACTTCACTACAGATTTTTGTCCATATTCTCTCTTAGGGAACGAACAAGTAGTAACTTTAACAGTAAATGGCATCTTAGAGGTGCTGCTATATTATAATAGCTATGGTTGCTTAATATTACTTTATTATGTGCCAGCAGAAGATATCATTCAAATATTGTAATGAGGAAAATCATACCATGGTAGTCTCACAGATGATGATTAAAATAATCACACTATATATCACATCATAATTACACAAATAAAACATTGGGAAGTAGCTATTAATTACAATAGTGATACTACTTTTGTGTACTAATGGATGAGTGGTTGTAATAGCAGCGGACAATGTTCATCAGAGTGCGAGAGTTGCTCTCATCGACTTCACTATTTGTGCTAGACAATATCTTGGCACTCACACATGCCAAGCTCGGTACATTTCTCGTGGCCGGATAGTGGCTGCACATGGCATAAAAACTCAAAACAGTGGAGTCAAAGTCCAAAACTTCAGTGTCCGGTCTAAGAGTAGCAGCATCATCGAACGACTTTTTGTACGACTTGCTATGCATGGCAGCTTCCTTCACGTTATCAACCTTCCATACTTGCGGCAGAATATCTTTGGTGGGACCTTGTTGAAGAATCTTCTCATTCCTGTCTAGTGTCACAGCATTAGAAATGACATATCCAGTTTTCTCCTCCCTATCTAGGTCGCTGATCTTTCCAAGAACTACAAGGTTCACATCACTGACTAGCTTTTCTTTGAATACCTCTTCGATGATATCTGAGGGAGCATCTTTCTCAATAGCCGGAAAAACCAAGCAGACTTCAACCTCATGGAACTGTTTGGCCATTAATTTTTGCTCACTATCTTTCATGTCTCTAAATTCTTTTTCCGTGAATTCTTTCCTGAATACTCGACCACGCCTGAGGACAATGTTAAAGTCTTTGCCAATTCTCTGCATCTTGCAGAAGGAGCCCTTCAAGACATGAACTACAGCGGCTGCATGAACAGGACAAGTACACACCCACAGAATCCTGTACTTTACTGGTTGTAACGTTTCAGCCAAAATTCTGTGTTCCTCGTCGACAGAAGTAAGAGAACAGATAAACTCTGTGAGGCCGTTCAGTCCCCGTTTCTGAATTATATTCAACAATATCTGGTTCTTCCCGCTTGTCGGCTCTGACGAGTACACTACGTTTTCGCGATCCGTCCTGTTAAATCGAGTACCTTTAACCAGCTCATTGGCTACTTTTCCCGGATTCATATTACCTATAATGTCTATCACTCGTTCTTCCAGAACATCGTGACACAAACGCTGAGCTGTCGTCATCTTTTGTTTACCAGTCTGGTAGATGTGGTCTGTAGGTAGGGTCATAGAAAGCGATAGGTAATGGTCGTTGTTACAAAATCCATATTAAATAAACTGTATGTGTATGTATGTTGTGCGAATGAGTTAAAAAAATTGTTTTTTTTAATAATGTACTTCAGTAGGTTAAATTTTGTAAAAAGGCAAGGATTGAATATAAGAATCTAAACTAGAGGCAAAAAGTTGACTAGTTATTTCCTTTCCAGCTCCCTGCAGAGGATTTTTGACTACGTACTCTACATAAATCTTGCTGTACAGGTGCCAAAGCTCGTCGGATAAGTTTCCCAGGGTGCTGTCGGTGTTCAGGACAAACTTTAGACCAGTTGCAGTTTCAAAATAATGGAGTTTGTACTTGGAAGTGCTGTAACTAACGAAGCCATCTTTAGAGCTCTTGTGGGAAAGTCTTGACAGAAGAGACTTTATAGAGAATATCATGCCGTACATCAATTTGAATTCTTCATCTTGAGATATTCCAGCCTCTTTATTACGCGTCCATTCCTTGTAAAATAGGCAAGTGCAATCTCTATCGAAGATGTACAAGTTGTATATAGTCATCGCACATCGAGTGTAACCGTTTGTTTTTCTCCAATTTGAGAGGTAAATGGTCGTTTATTCACTAACTCACTTTTTGCGCATGTGCTCCAACAGAACTTTCTTTTGATTCCGCGTGGGGAAGAAGGAGGGTGGTTCGGTTGCGTTAGTAATCCTAACTGTTCTTAGGGAATCAGCAGCCGACGATGGTGAGGTTTCTTAAAATTTCCTAAATAATAATTTTTGTTAAAACTTATTCGTCCTATACTGTTCGTAGCCGTTTGTGAAAGTAGTAAAAAACAAGGCTTATTTCAAGCGTTATCAGGTAAAATTCAGGAGACGTAGAGGTAAGTTTAGAGCATGCCCTAGTGTTTAGTAATTTCACCTGCCTTTAATTACGCAGAGGGTAGGACTGATTATCGCGCCAGAAAGAGGCTAGTTACTCAGGACAAAAACAAATACAATACTCCCAAGTATCGCTTGGTGGTGAGATTCACCAATACCGACATCATTGCCCAGGTAAGGTTTTTGTAGGTGGGCTATGTTCAACAATGTTTAGAAAAAAGTGGAATGTGAGCTCTAGTGTACCTTAAAATGGTGTTTTACTCACTATCGGGAAGAGTGTCAGATTCACTCTTTGATACTGGTGGGCATGGTCAAAGTAAACTAGAAGTTGATTGAGCTACCTGTGATTTGGTTTTCGATTATGTCCGTATTGGCAGTGGTGATCGCTAATGTGGGAATCAATGATGTAATACCAATATTTGCTACTCTTGAGTTTTTCAAAGATGATATTTCACCGTGTTTCTGAGATTCCCTGATATCCTTCGTCTTTTATTACTTTTTTTTCATTTCGACCAAGATTTCATTGTCAGTTATCTGTTTCAATTGCAGATCGTTTATGCCAGAATTGAGGGTGACAAAGTGTTGAATGCTGCTTATGCCCATGAGTTACCTCGTTATGGTGTGAAGGTTGGACTTACCAACTATGCAGCTTCATACTGCACTGGACTCCTTTTGGCCAGAAGGGTAATTCTTAAAGAAACAGTAGTGACATTATTACACAGTTTTTGCATTGCGGGTAAAACTCTGATAGTAAAAGTTCGCTGTAGAGAATATCGTACAGTTTGTATATACTTGCGAGTAAGTAATCATTTCCTCTGAGATGTGCTACAGCTTTTATCTAACTTGGTGGTTATCCAATGTCGAAGTTAGTGAAGGTTGGGATGGAGTGCTTTGTGCTTATATAAAAAATTTGATAGACTCGCCAATCTTTAAGGCTTGTCCTGTTAAGTCCACAGTGACCCCTGGATAGAGATTTTTGATTGGCGTAAATTGATTTGACTTTTTAGTTGTGACTTTGGGTATAAATTTAGTAGATGTTAGTTGGACCTGGTAGAAATTTGGTGGGTATTGATAGGAGACATAAGGTAGGAGCATTTGCTATTGGTACTACTGTCATGCTCAAGATATCCAATGGCTAAAATTTCACCATGGTTTAACTGATAAATCATTATACACTTTATTGGTCTTCTCTGATAGGTGCTGGCCCAGCTGAATCTAGCAGATAAATACAGTGGCCTAGAGGAAGTGAACGGAGAGGAATACACAGTGGAGTACACCGGGGAAGGGTCGCAACCTTTCCGGGCATTCTTGGACGTTGGCCTCATGCGGACGACCACTGGCAATAGAGTGTTTGCAGTGATGAAGGGTGCAGTGGATGGCGGTATTGATGTTCCTCACAGGTGAGATATGTAGTGAAAGTGTTAATGAGTGACATGGTGTTGGGACATTTTTTAGAACCAAACCCAAGAGGGGCCTTTTTTTTTTTCCCCCTCCCTTTCTTTCCAAAGGGATTTCTCATTTCTATGATATTGAAGAAAGTGTTGTGGTAAATGTTACCATGAAGGTCATAATTTTCAGGGGTTGGCAAGTGTCCCCCTAAAAAGGCCTATTTAAAACACCTGTGAAGGAACGTGCTTTTAAAGAAGTATTGGTTGACAAGTTTTTTGTATCATGATAGCACTCGTACTGTGGATTAGCCAGTTTGTGGCTTTTTGATATTTCTGATAATCTCCAGCATGAAGCGCCTGATCGGTTATGATGTGGAAGGGGATTCCTTGGACTCTGACAAGTTGCGGCACTGTTTGGTGGGAGGTCATGTGGCAGACTACATGCGCTACCTTTCAGATAGCGACCCAGAGAAATACCAGTCCCATTTTTCGAAATTCATCAAGGAAGGCATCAATGCAGACTCGGTGAGTATTAATAACTGAAAAGTTCCCGTGATTAATTTGTTGTTTTCTTCTCCCATTCAAACTGGGTTAAAAGCTCTTACTGCACCAGAGTCTGTGTCACGTGATACAAGTCTGTATTATTTGTTGTTTATATCTGTTGCAGATCGAAGAAATGTATCGCAATGCTCATATGAAGATAAGAGAAAACCCTGTGGTAGGAAAGAAAGAAGCAAAAAAAGGCGTTAAAGTGAAGAGGTTCGTGTATATATCTTACTTGTGGACTTGTTTTAGTTTCTTTGTTGTTTTTTTTTGTGTGTGTGTGTTGTTTTTTGTTTGTTTTACCCTCAGGTGGAATCGGGCTAAGATGTCACTGCAGCAGCGCAAGGACCGTGTGCGACAGAAGAAAGCAGCGTTTTTGAAGTCTTTGCAAGATGATTAACTTGTTTTTGTGCAGTGTTGATTGATTATAATATCATCTAATAGGAAAGTTTTGATGACAAGTGAATACTATACTTGGTCGTTAGCACGAGGAAGGACAGTCGTTTTTTTTTTGTCGCGTTGATTATTGCATACGTAAGCAGTTACGCCCACTATCAGATGGCTGTAGAGATTTTCCTGAAGTGGGTGGAGTGAGCGAGCGAGTAGTGTGGGGGTGCCTGGTGTGTATAGCGACCAAAAAGCGGGAGGATCGACTGCGCGCTTGAAGGAGAACGCTAAAGTTGTGGTTCTTCACGAAAGGGCTGTGACTGTTTTAGCTTTGGTTCTTTTGCTCTCCGTTGAGCAAAAATGATCGTGGCTGGTGTTGCGGTGAGTGGCGATTGTGTTCAGTATTGTAGTGTCTCAAGCTATCAGAATGTAATTTGTTAAATTGCTGGTTAGCTTGTGACGACTGCTAGGGCCATGTAGTTGTCCTAACAGGATACCCTGGGTTTGGACTAGAGTCAGAAAGTACAACGGCAGGAAACATTGAAAATGCCTTATGGAATATTTGTGTAACACTGCTTTGTAGGTTAGCAGAATTGGATAGGAATTGTTCATAGAGTACTGTTGACTGTAAATTTGGATTGTGATAGCTTTGTGCTATATGTAGGCCTTGTTTGTTTGTTTTTGTTGTTTTTTTAGTGCAAGGAATGCCCTTATGGTTGTATTGATGGCCTTTGCTGCTGACGTAGCTATTTGTCTAAGCTTGCATCTTTGTATGAGAGACGAGGCGGAAGACTCGTGCTGAAAGCACATGGTACATTTAGACACGATCGTGGATAATGTCTGCCAAGCTATAAACCCTTTTTTTTTTTCCCCTCTCATAGTACATTTTCTTTGAACATCCAATTTCACTATCATTATGACTCTAAATAATGATTTTATTCGAGTGTATCGTTGGACATAATGAGAGCATAATAAGTAAATTTCAAAGCAGAATAGGTAAATTTGACAAGCATTGGAGTAGAGCATAATAGAAGCATTATTGGCCCAGGCCTAGATATATGTAGAGTTAAAAACCCAACTATGCTACAAGTGAAAACTAACTTCTTTTGAAGTGGTTCTTAATATTTATAAAATAATGTTAGCATTTCATCAAAACCCAAAGTTTTTCCAACTGCAAAGGTGGATGGGGACTTGTTCTGTCCTTTTTCAACTTTTCTCACTTCCTGGTACTTAAATTTACAGTTGAATCATGTCAGGAAGTGGCAGTGTCCGTAACTGTGAAATTTTCATTACTCTGAAATCTAATTGACTCCGTTATGCCGAGCAAACTGACCATCTCCTTTGAAATAAAGGTCACACCAGCACGATAAAATTGGACTCACAAGCTGACGATGGCGATACTTACCATATTACTATATTGCTGTCTCTGTTTTAGTTTTAATGTGCAGACCGTTGAACACAAAGAAGGCCAAATATACAAATTGTGTGCTTTATTTAGATCAACATGTCTGTAAGTTAGGGACAGAATTGAAGCGACTATTTTGTTGTACATTGTAGGACAAAAAATTAGATTTTACTACTTTTGTGTGAACTTTTGTAATATTGCCATACCACTGCTTGCTCTGAAAATGTTTTACTGCGATGAATTTTCACTAGAGAATACCACTTTTTATATTCCTTGAAATAAAACAATTGATAAGGGACATTTTAAAAAAATTTATGAAGTTTATTTTATATTTACATTTTAGTTATAATTTGTAAATGGTTTCTCAGTTTTTGGAGTCATAGCAAATAAACAAGCTTGAGCTGCTATGTTTCTTTAGTCAGAGCGCTATTTCAGCTGTGAAATACAGGGTTTCATACAAGATTTTTTGTTGGAGGGGGATAATTAGAAACTTTTACACATATAAACATCACTCTCGTACTTTCAGTAGGGACTGCAAATGTTGAGAGAATAGGCAAATATCATACTTGACCCTCAAAAACAAAATTGTTGATGGAGTGGCAGTGGGGTAGGGGGGATCTAGTTTTGGTGTGTGGGAGGGAGGAGGACTTTCTCTGGAGGGGGAAAACTTTTGCTGGGCAGGGAAAATTCCACGGCGTCCTCCCCTCTGTATGAAACCCTGAAATAGCTTCCTCATTTACCTTTGTCCGTTTAGCTTGGCATAGAAGACAGGTTGTATGTTTGTTGTGTATATGTTGAGAGGGAAACTGCAGTCAGTGTTATCTACACTAGTTGGAAAACCTGTAGTGTTTGGAACGGTATTGCTTGTGCTACCATTCTTGCACCCTTCACTATTACAGTCTGCGGATAAATTAGCTGTTTGCGGTTTCAATTTTGTTCATGAGAAGTGTCAGTTGGTACTTTTGGTTCTATTTGTGATGTTAGTAATGTACATCAATGCATTGGTAGTATAGGAGTGACTTTACTTGTATTCTGCTGATCCTGGGATATTACTGTATGTTTTCTGTTATCTAAATTCTTTATATTATATGAATACAGTATACTAACATGTATATATATAATACATCGAAACACAAACATTGAAATGGTCGACTACAATCTACATATAGAAAATCCTTTGGTGCGAACCTATGATTAAAAAAAACAAAATCCTTGGGTTTAGAAATAATTGTGGATGCAGACAATTTCAAATTTCACAGTATAGGGTTGTAGTCTTGCCCAAACCCCCTGCCTTACCCCAAAGCAAATTGTTGTCTATAGGGCCCTGCTTAGGAGAGTTTGTGTGTGTGTGTGTGTGTGTGTGTGTGTGTGTGTGTGTGTGTGACCTAAATTCCAGCAACTTCCAGAGATAAGATTCTGTGTTGGTATGTATGTTTCTACACAATGCTACCAATGGGTTAGCACACACACAAACACACGCATGCACACACATACAGAGAGAGAGAGAGGCTCACAATGCCATTCATTTCTCTGTGGCACAAGTGTATAACTGAACTGTAGCGATCTCCTGTACTGTAGCTAAGCTAAAGGTGCAGCCATACTCCCCACTGTCTCTGGTTGGTTACTGATGGAATGCTCTGTGTGATATGAGATATCACAAGTAGCTGTTTGGTTAACCACTTTTTTTTTTCCTCCCCCTTATTGAGGTTTTTGGTCTTGCTTATCAACTGCCACTTGTTGAGATTTTCGTAAAGTTTGCTATAGAAAAGCAGTACCTGGTATTTTTGAAGCCACAGTTATGTAGAAATGGCAGAGGAGTATGTTGCGTTCATCCTCTGGTCTTTGCCTAGGCAATCTTTGTAGTTATTACCAATGGGTTGACACACACACACACATACATGCATACACACATACACACAGAGTGGCACACAGTGAGGTATATGATGGGTTAACCAGCTCATTTACTGAGACAGCTATGGCACAGTGTCCAGCTGAATTATGCAACCACCAACCATACTCCCCACTCTCTCTGGTTGATTACTGATGAAATGCACTCCACTAGTGGTTGATGAGCTGTGTGATATGAGATTTCATAAGTAGTTCGTAAAAATGTTGGTAGAAAAACTGCATTTTGGTATTTTTGAAGCCACATTTTTAAAAGTCATAGTTATGTAGACACTCACCATTTGTGTTTGCCTAAGTGCATGTGCATTCACTATTTCTTTCTCAGCACTCTATTCATTAGGTATACTCTTCTCTTTCACATACTTCTTATAATGAACATCGGATTCTGTATTGTTTGAGGAAGCCTTTGAAAGACAGACAATACATCTACATTTACATTGTACCATTTTTCGTCATCAGTTTGTATTATTATTGTTGCACGTATGGGGCAGTGTTCGCACCGTACTGTGTCACTTGTATACATTTCACTGGAACTATAATCTCTCTGGCTTTGTTCGTTCATTGGCTGACTCTCCCCAGAACATTGCGAGTGAAATTCTATTTATTGGGAGTGTACTGTTATAAGCGCTGCTTTTGATTATTTATATTGTATATAATTAGACCCAACTAAACACTTTCAAATACTATTGTAATGTTTATAAGCCTCAAGAATTGCACTAACGTCTAGGATACCAATGATGGAAGGGGTTATTCAATATTTACTCTCTCGTCGATTGTCCAGAGGGCTACGCACCCCCACATGCTTTCACTTGTAACTTGAACTGAAGCGTACGTAACAGAAAAATATTTGGCCTTGTGCTAAAGTTAATTATTGACCCCATGCAGCACTTCAGAACGGAAGGTAGAAAACCTTTGAGGAGACCCGACGTGATTATAACAGTTGCAATTTTGATTTTAATTAAAGCTAGGTGCATGAGCTATGACAGCTTGCCAGTACAACTCTTCCACGGTCCTTATTGCTTATTACCAGTACCTTTAGTTTCTTGTACCAATGTGAATAGCATATACCATGTCATTTTAAAATGTACTTAGGAGTCCGCAATTCTTTTCTAACTTCACCACTTAACCCGTATAGAATCCTCCTAATTAGAAGTGATCGTTATGTTATTACTAAAAAAGTGAACCCATCCATACATTGGTGTTAATTCTTTACATCCTTTGATGAAGCATTTGTGAAAGTTTCACTAAACCTGGGTATGATGACCAAGTGCAGTGTATGTAGTCAGGTTGTTTTTTTTTTACTAGCTATCAATATGTCATCAACTTTCACAGCTGTATTCTAATTTATTTTCTTTCATTTTTTTTAAAGGATTTTTGGAGGCGACGTAAAGTGGTGATCATTATCGGAGTGGCCTTCGTTTGCCTCGTGGCAGTCTTTGTTCATGTCAGAATCCAACCTTTACGGAGGAGTTCTTCCAAAGAGCGCAATGCTCAGAGTGCGGTGAATCTGAAGAAAGGTTCCCAGCCAAAGCACAAACCCAAAGTTTACGCGCCACCTCCGTTCATCATCAACAAACTGAAAGAACAGAAGAAAGGAGGTTTTGGCTGGCCACAGAACTCTGGAGGGTGGAAGCAACCAGCTCCACCTCAAGGATCCAAGGGAAAGAAGCCTGGAAAAGACAAAGGAAAGCCCACCCCTGGTTCTAGTAAAGATCAGCTTGCTCCACAGGGTAAAGGTAAAAAGCCTGAGCCTGGGAAACAGCCGCTTGTGCCGAAAAAGCAACTTCCTGGATCCGACAAGCACGACCCAGCACTCAAGAAAGGTCAGCCTGTGCCTGGGAGGGGACTGGATGGTAGTGTGAAGGATGGCCTCAAGCCCAAAAATAACGAGAAGATTCCCAAACAGATTGATCCCAAAGAAATGGAGGAAGACTACGAGGAGTGGGAGATGGAGAAACATGGGAAGAAAAGGAAGGATGCAGACAAACCTGTAAAAAAGAATGGAGCTGGAGGAAGAGTTAAGGCAGGTGTGAAAGGAAGAAAGCAAGATAAAATGGACGCACTTGGAGAGGCAGAGGATGCTGCCAAGAGGAAAGAGGACAAAAACTTTAACAAGGCAATGGGCAGCATGGATAGGTTTGATGAAGGGGATCCCGCTGAAGATGGGAAGGTTGTTGTTGACCAGCCTGGCAAGGCTGACCAGAGGCTCAAGGATAAGCAGAATCCTGTTGCAGGCATGCCAGGGCAAGGTAAAGGTGGCTTAGTAGGTGATCGTGCTGATCAAGTTCGTAGACCAGGTATGAAGGATAGACAAGGTCTTGGTAACCAACGCGGTCCACAAGACGGGGCGAATCGTCCGGTGGGTCAACCAGGACAACCGGGTCAAAATGGACAGGTCCGACAAGGTCAGCAGAATCAGTGGAATGCTCCAAATCAAGGTCAACAAGGTCAAAACCAGCGGAATCGTCAAAACCAAAGACAACAAGGTCAACAAAACCAGTTGAATGGTTTTAATCAAGGTCAGCAAGGTCAGCAAAACCAGTTGAATGGTCAGAATCGAGGACAACAAGGTCAGCAAAACCAGTTGAATGGTCAGAATCGAGGACAACAAGGTCAGCAAAACCAGTTGAATGGTCAGAATCGAGGACAACAAGGTCAGCAAAACCAGTTGAATGGTCAGAATCAAGGTCAACAGGGTCAGCAAAACCAGTGGAATCGTCAAAATCAAGGTCAACAAAACCAGTTGAATGGTCAGAATCGAGGACAACAAGGTCCAAATCAAGGACAACAAGGTCAGCAAAACCCGTTGAATGGTCAGAATCGAGGACAACGAGGTCCAAATCGAGGACAACAAGGTACAAATCGAGGACAACAAGGTACAAATCGAGGACAACAAGGTACAAATCGAGGACAACAAGGTACAAATCGAGGACAACAAGGTACAAATCAAGGACAACAAGGTCAGCAAAACCAGTTGAATGGTCAGAATCGAGGACAACGAGGTCAGCAAAACCAGTTGAATGGTCCAAATCAAGGACAGCAAGGCAATTTGAATTCCCGACCTCAGTCTATGGGAGATCCAGTGAGGCAGAAGCAGGAAGGTGGCGGCTTGATGGGAACCAAAAGAAGGTTAACTTCCACTGCAACGTCTGATGCCTACGTTAACACTCGTACGCCTGTAGGCACTCCTCCTTCTCTGAAACGCACGAAGCGGCAGGAAGCTGTAGTCACTGCATTCCAGCATGCATGGAAGGCTTATACCAAATATGCCTGGGGCAGTGATGAGCTGAACCCTGTCAGTCGTACGGGTGCCAGGTCAATTTTCGGAATGGGTCTGACTATCGTTGACTCTCTGGACACCTTGTGGATGATGGGGTTGAGGGATGAGTACCAGAAGGCCAGGGCTTGGGTGTCTGAGAGTCTGGACATTGCAGGGAACACCAATACTGTGAGTGTGTTTGAGACCACCATACGAGTGCTGGGGGGACTACTCAGTGCTTTCCATCTCACTGGAGACAAATTGTACCTGGAGAAAGCCGTAAGTTTGTGTGTGATCTCTGTCCTCTAGCTGTTTAGATTAGGGTGATTTGTGTGTGTGTGTGTGCATTAGTTTATGTATGTGTTCCGTGTTTATCACCACCTTCCAGGGTTTCGTACAGGATTTTTTTCTGGGGGGGGGGGGGGGAAGAGGTTAGGAAGGAGGGGGCCCCACATGTTTGATTGACCACACCCATTTAATTAAAAATCGTCTCAAGTCTAGAATTAGCGACAACAATCTTGGAAGACTAATGTGTATTGCAATTGAAGGACCTCAATTAACTGAAGTGAACTTTCACCAACTATTAGATATATACAAACAACAAACTCACAGAATACCATTATAAATCATAACCACAGAGTACCATGAAGTAGTAAATATTATTAATTTTTTTCATGAAATTCTGGGGGGTGGGGGAACTCAACCTGGGGGATGGGGGAAATCCCAGGGCGCCCCTACCTCTGTATGAAACCCTGCCTTCCTTTTTACACTCGCGCAAAAAAAAAAATTACAAATTCTCTTGCAACTGTTATACGCCAGCCAGGATGCCTGTGCACTAAGCAGGCACTGTGAGCCGTACAAGCAAAGCTAAGCGCCTGGAGCAGGGCTAGGAACTAGTTAGGAGGAAAATGGAAAATCAGATGGAAAATTGCCTGAGTTGGGCTTGAGCCAAGGACACAACCACTACACCACACAGCTGCACATTCACACACTCTACATACTGGAGTCATGTGTTCACTAATGACTTACAGTAGCTGTCCTTAGCCTACCAACCGGTGGGTGTACTGTCTAAGATGTTTTAATCTTCAATGCTGATATGTATTGTGCTATAATGCAAAGAAAATAGGCACTGATTCTCGTGTTAAAGATCCGCATCAATAACATCTTCAATGTTTTTCTGTTTGTGTATTGCAGACTCTACTTGGAAATCGTCTTCTCCCTGCCTTCACGACTCCTTCTGGCATTCCTGCCAGCTCCGTTAACCTTGGTTCTGGTAGTCACGGTGCAGGGTCCACCACTGTGGCCGAAGCCGGCACTCTGCAGCTGGAATTCAGAGACCTCTACCGGGCCACGGGCAATGAGACGTACAAGAGGGCCTGTGATCAAGCTTTAAACCAGATCTTGACTGCGTCGGAGGGGCGTATGGTTCCCATGACGATTGATGTGAGCACTGGGCGGTTCATGGGAGCGGTTTTTTCGGCTGGTGCTGGAGTGGACAGCTACTATGAGTACTTGCTGAAGCAATGGCTGCAGACTGGCAAGATGGAAGCCAAGTAAGCACGAGGACGGATTCATGTATAGTGAAGCGTTGTTTAAATGACAGCATTATGAGTAGTTCAAACCTTATTTCCCCTTTCAGTCTTATAATGTTAACACTTTCATTATCTTTCCCCCAGCTGTTTCTTTTTCTTATCCAACTCTTCCTTAACCTGTCTCTTCCCCTTTACCCACCCACCTTTGTTCCTTTTACCCTCCCCACTTCTCCCCGCCTCTACTTCTTCTATTTATCCACTTGTATTGCACCATTCTTCTCCCTTTAGCTCCCTTTTTCTCTCTTCTTCTCCACTCAGCCATTTCTACATCTTTATCCACCTCTTCTATTTTTACCCGCCTCCCTTATGTACCCATCTCTTTATGTCTATTCTTTGTCCTTCACCCGCCATCACTTTCTCTCATCTTTTCCTACAATGGTCACTCTTCCTTTTAGATTCCGTGATGCTTACATTAAATCTACCCGCGAAGTCCTCAGTTCTCTGGTGTCGGTGACCAAGCCCCATAACATGGCTTTCTTGACCCAGAAAGCATCCAGACAAGGCATGGGTTCTACCTCTATGGATCATCTCTCCTGCTTCTATCCCGGCATGCTAGCGCTGGGAGTCATGAATGAAGTGCTACCGGAGGCTCGGTCCATGGCTCAGAATCTAACGCACACGTGTTACTACATGTACAACATTACCACTCCCACTCACTTGGCACCTGAAATATTTCGCTTGAATGTTCGACCAGGGAATGAAGACGTGCTCAGATCCAATGTAAGTAGCAGAATCCTTTCTTGTTTTTTTTTTGTTTTTTGTTGTTTTTTTGTTTGTTTGTTTGTTTGTTTTTGTTATACACACATGAAATTTAATTATCTTATTATTTGGTCATTCTTTCTGAAGCAATAATAATAACAATGACAACAGTATTTCTCTGTGTAAACATAGTTAAAACCATTTAACATTTCAACTTTGTGAGACGCTTTAGAAAGAGGACAGTAACAAAAACTAATAATGTCGAGTTAATTTGTTTATTTTTATGGTATTGGTTGTTAATTAATGCATCAAGATGCTACTGCAACTTTATTTATGGTTGTTGTTGTTTTCTCCCTTTTTTATTTCTCTATTAAAACGACTCCTACTTCATTTTCTCATATGTGATACTTTGACATCTAAAATAAATGATAATTTTTGTGTAGGATCCTCGGAACATTCAGAGACCTGAGACGGTGGAGTCTTTGTTTTATCTTTACCGGCTCACCAAGGAGGCGAAGTATCGTGACTGGGCCTGGAAGGTGTTCGAGGCGTTTCGCAACAGTTCTAAGTTGGAAGGTGGCGGCTACGCGTCATTGACGTCTGTGTACAGCAAGGGCCATTACAAGGACAGAATGGAGAGTTTCTTTCTGGCCGAGACCCTCAAGTACCTCTTTCTCATATTCGAAGAAGATGATAGTTTCCTCTCGTTAAATGAGTGGGTGTTTAACACCGAGGCACATCCTCTCCCTATTTGGAAAGTGACATAGCAGTGGTGACTTAGTCCGTTGTTTGCATTCTTCTTTCTCTTTTCCTTGCAACTCGTGATTTCCACTCATAAAACTTCTATGCCTCTATTCATCGATCTGTGTTCTATGATGTTTTCACCCTTTACCTAATTTTAACTTTGGTCTTTGTTTAAACTTATCATTGTAGCAATGGTTAATATATTTTAAACTACAACATTTCTAATTGTATAGCTAACACAAGAACAAGACAAATAAAGTTGATAATTGCTATTAAGTCGTGTTTTATTTGCCTCCACTTAAAGGGAAAGCATTTCTTGTCCCAACGCCAAACGTCTGTCCAAATTTAAATTTTTGACCTGTAAAATATATGAGGTAACATGGCAATATATCAGAAAATTTTCCATTGTGATTGTTTTAACGTGAAAAAGTCACCTCGAACTAACTTATTAATTTTAGTAATCTATGCCTTTCACTGAACTGCACACATTTCTCATCAACATTCAGTGGTCTACTACTATCATTTTTCCTTGTATATTTAAGACAAACATCAAAAATTATCTACTCGTGTAAAATCTTCCCCAACTTTTTATTATAATTTTTGGGCCACTAAATCAAGTTGTTGTTTTTTTGTTTTGTTCTTGTTTTTATTTATTTTATTTTTTTAATTTTATGGCATACCATAAGCAAGACCAAACAATACTTTGAATTTCCCCTTACAATGTGCATGCTTCAACTTTACCTGGCACATGGCCTGTATACAGAGGTATCAATCCATTCTCCTTGGGATAGATTCCCACCAGTGCTGACACTTTCTCCTGTGGCTGATGGACCGTGATGGGTTCACTCAGAGTCCTCCTCCTGCGTTCAATATCTGCATTCCTTTCTTCATACGACTGGCTGGCAATGATCGGGTACCCTTGACCAAGACGCTTTCTTGCACGAGGAATGAATCCAGTGTAGCCGCTCAGAAAATACCGGCGTGGCTGGTTGTCCAGAGTGAAGTGTGAGGCCATGGCAAACTGTGTCCCGTCCATGTTGGCATAGTACGGCTGAGCCTTGGGTGCAATAGGCTTTAGGGAAATGACATTTTTACCCATTGTGGCATTTCTGAGCTCTTCCATCTTCTGTTGGTGCTTGTTCTGGTCTATTTCGAAAGAGGTGAAGGCTTTATGGCAGGTTTCTGCATACCTGTCTGCATAGAAGTGCTGGTTTTTAGGGATATATCCTAAAATGATGCAATTTGAGTCAATGGTATAAATTTATAACATTATATAATTGTATACAGTTATTATAGTTACATGCTGGTAGTAAAACAGTATATGAATAATAATAATAATAATAATAATAATTATTATTATTATTATTATTACTATTATTACTATTATTGTCAGTTTTAATTATTTAGAACTATTACAATATTGTACCTGTATAGCCTGGCACCATTTCGGGAACATACTTGTAGTCTCCCCAGCTTCGTGATCGGCCATGGTAGATGGGTTGGCTATATATATCCTGTCCACTCCTACTGCCTTGGTCTGGTTCAATGCTGCTGAGGACAAGGTTGCCAGATGAGGCTACTTGGGGTTCAGTAGAAGTCAAAAGTTCATGAGTATGACACCCAAAGGTTTTGCCAACATTGTACTTAAATTGTGGTACATAACCTCCGTATCTGAAATTAATAGTGTAATTATTTTATAACAATAACTCCTGAGTAACTTTTTCAGCAATTATAAACATAGGTTATAGATTTTTTTATTCAATCAAGGACAATTTAGATTGAGATCTTTCTTCAGCTTGTTCTACAAGAATGATAAAAATAGATAAATTCCATTTAATCATTCTTGTGGAGCAAGGTGAATGACTTCAGTTTGAAACGCTCTTGATTCAACAAATATTTTCACCTATGTTTGGTAATTGCTTAAAAGTTAGTTTAGTTTAGTACCAAAAACAAAGTAGTGAGCTTATAATAAACTCCTTTGATGTATGTATGTATTTGGGATAAAAGTTCCTTGTTTTTTTTTGTTTTTTTTTATCTTAAAAATAAATAATTATTCCTATTTTTAAGTGACATTTCACACTTCCAAATTTTTCACACCACACTATTATTCTCTGGAGTACAGGTATTCACGTGTTACTTACCCAGGTGTGTGATAGGGGTCCGATCTCATCAGAAATGACTTTTCTCTGGCTGTCATCCCGCCTTTTATGCCTAGACTAAACAAACGAAGTTGCCGGGTAAGAGGCGCGTGTAGAGTCTACCACAAAACTGTAACCTTAGTAACGGGAGAAACGCTTATTTGGTCACGTGCGTACAACATACGCACATACATACACAGCAACTGGAGGGGGCGTGGCTGCACAAACGTTCTGCTCCGCACATCACAATAATGGCGAGGAGACCTTTGGCTGCGCGAGGTGACTATACCAGGCAGGAAAGCGTAGTTGTTATAGAAAATAGTGAACCTACTACAAAGCACGCCTTTTCAAGGTTATCAGTCGTATGGCATGCCACCATGTTCCTTTTCTATGTTCTTCTTATCATTTTTGGTTTAAAGATGTCAGTTGATCTCCTCCCCTACTTAAAAGGGCGGGTGCCAACAATTGGAGGTCCTTTCAAATACCTCACTCACATCAATCTATGGCTCCAGTTGCTTTTCTTTGGTCTTCAGCTTGCAGCAGATCTTGGCTGCTTATGCAAAAAGAGAATGCAGAAAGTTTCCAGTTTTATCTTTGCTACCTTGGCTCTACCAACGTCTGCAACAATAGTTGTCACATTTTGGAGTGTATACTTCATTGACAGAAATTTGATCTTCCCCGAGTTCTTTGATAAGGTATTTCCATGGTATATGAACCATTTCTGGCACACCACTATAGTAGTATGGGTGTTATGTGAACTCTATCTCGTCAGTCATCAATTTCCAGGCACTCTCATTGGTGCTATCACCATAATTTTTTTCAACTCCATATATATTAGCTGGATCTTTTTTATTTACGGAAAAACTGGTCATTGGGTGTATCCATTTTTAGAACGCCTTTCACCTGTACAGCTAGTGTTGTTTTTTGCTTCTTCTATGTTTATGACATTTGGATTTTATTATGTGGGAAAGTGTCTCTCCCATGTAACAAGGAAAGATACAAAAAAGACTCACTAGTTTCTTTTTAGATTATTGTGTGTGCACTATTTATTGGAGATATCATTAATATTTTGATTTTTCTCTCTATTGTATTTTAAATTGATTAGAGTGAAATTATTAACAAATACTAAAATGGCTCAGTAACCAGAAATCTAACTTATGAAATGGCACTATAGATGGGAGATGCTATTTTAGTATTCCCAAGCGAGCTTATGCGTAACGAAGCTTTACCATACGAGGTGTGGCACCCAATACCGAGACGGACGCCTTAGCTTACGAGCTTTAGTTATGCAGATAAAAACCGAGTTTGATGGGGAACTGCAAAATGACAGCTTTACATTCCGTCGACGCCATGGAATTACTAAATTGTGGCACTTAACAATGGCGGGATTCTACTCTGCTTTGTTATTCGCAGGAATGAAGATGTCAATGGGACATGAAAGCATTTTGTCTCGGGATGGAAAGATTCCAGCAATTGGAGGTCCTTTCAAATACATGACTCACATCAACTTGTGGGTCCAGTTATTGTTTTTTGGATTTCAGATGTTGGCAGACAATTGCTCTCTAATAAATGGCAACATGCAAAAGGTGTCCAGTTTCCTATTTACCACTGTGGCATTTCCTATGTCTGCTGTAGTAGTAATTACTTTCTGGCCCATTTATTCCATTGATAGAAATCTAGTATTTCCTGAATACTACGATATAGTCTATCCTTGGTACATGAACCATTTCTGGCACACCACGGTTCTTCTGTGGGTTTTGGTTGAAATATGTTTATTCAATCACCAGTTTCCTAACAATCTTGCAGCAGGAGTGTCCATGTTGACTAGTAGCTCTCTCTATATATGTTGGGTGGTATATATTAATGTTACTACTGGCCATTGGGTATACTCCTTTCTGGAACACCTCTCACCTCTGCAAGTTGCCATTTTCTTTATATGCACTATATTTATATCATTTGGTTTGTATCTTGTTGGGAAGTTAGTTTCATGTCTACGCTGGGGGGTGAAGCCAAAACTGAACTAGTATTATTGAAACTGTACAAATAATGTTATTGTTTTCTAATTATACATACTGTGTTCATTGTTTATAATTGGTGTAAGGTTTCGGTCATCAACGATCTTTACCTTAATACTACATTAGGGCGTGCCAGTTTGTAGAAGCGTGCGGGAAAGTCCTAAAGAGCCTTCTTAGCTTTTGGCTCTCCGTAGAAATCTCGGCTATTGTGCTAGCGCATCAAAATGTCCAGAAGGAGGCCTCTACGTCCTGGTCAACAAGAAGAAGTGGATGGAGAAAGTTCTGCAAGTCAGTCGTTCGAGAAGCCATGCGTGATAGCTACGCGCTCGCAAGATCCAACAGCTTTCTTGGCTATACCTTGGCATGCATGTATGGTTCTATTCTACTCATTGCTCCTATACCACGGAATCAAAGTTCGATATTCCAACATGCATATCCTGGATCCTACTGGTAAGATACCAGTTGTAGGCGGTCTCTTCAAATACCTTACTCACATAAACCAATGGGTCCAACTTTTATTCTTCTCAATGCAACTCCTTACCGACATCACACCTTGCCAATATAAAGCAAAGCTCCAGAAGGCATCCTCATTCGTATTCACCACAGCTACTTTTCCGTGCTCTGTCCTTGTTGCCACTACTTTCTGGGGCATTTATGCCTTTGATAGGAAGTACGTTTACCCGGAAATTTTCGACACGTTTGTTCCAAGCTACCTAAACCATTTCTGGCATACGACTATAGTGGTATGGGTACTGTGCGAGATTTACTTGGTTTGTCACAAGTTTCCATCCACTTCTGCTGCGGCTGTGGCGGTATTTTTGTTTGGCTCCCTATACATAGGATGGATTTTTTACATTTTCTTCACTGCTAATTGGTGGGTGTACCCCTTCATGAAGCATCTCCCACCTGCCGCACTCTCTCTGTTTCTCGGGTTTTGTCTCTTCTATATGTTCAGTCTTTTCTTCTTGGGAAAGTACGTCTCGAATATGTGCTGGGGTGCTTCTGCAGGCAGTGACGGTGATCCAGATAAAGATGAATAGAAGTAGCAGTTGGGAGTGGCACTAACTGAATGACATACACTTGGATAGTTTTATGTAGTTATTTTGCTGGTATGTACTTATGAAGCTAAAACTTTGCAAAGCCAATACATGTGTATTTACATCTTGTTTTAGTCTTTTCTGTAGCATTGCTTATCAAGTTATTCTTTATGATACCCGTATGTAAAGTAACACCCCAGAAGACTGGCAGTTTACATTCAGTGTGATCTGTAGATAATGAACCACAGATATGCTTACGATGGCATAGAAACCATACATAGTAGACCTTCACTAATACAAACAGTATCGAGGTTCATAGCCATCTCTAACTGATTCACCTTGCCTATCTTTGTTTTTGTTTTTTTCACCTGGTTAGAATCAAGTGGCAAATTATTAGAATAGCATCCCACGCAGTCAGCAATTCATTTTGTTCAACATCGATAGGATTGACATCCCCAAACTGTTAGGATCACGGGGTTTTGGATTAGTAGGGTTTGGATCAGTGAGGGTCTACTGTACACGCTCATGCCATTGAACATAGCTGAATGACAAACAAAAAAAAAGCTAGGCCTCTACTAAATTTGCTACTGCAAACCTGATAAAGCATAAACACTGTTACCTTCTTTTTTTTTTTGAAAAATAAATTTGTATGTGCCATGCTAGCTGTAAAAATGCTGAAGTATGACATAGGTGATAAATGGGGCGAAATGACATGAGAAAGGAATAGTATTATAGTATTGGCAGTTGTGTGTGACTACACATGCACATACACCATCTTGTGATTCCACAGTGCATGCTGCAAATGAGGTCAGGTGACCGACAGAGTGCCAGAGAAGGGTGTGGCACATGATGTACTGCGGTTTCGATGGTTGTGCAGACTGTGTGCTTTCTTTTGATGGAGCGGGCTACGTCCCTTCAGTTCTAACACGTGAGATTCCAGCTGCTGACCTATGACTCGCATGGAGCTATACTTGTCTTCCAGTGTCTGTCACACACACACACACACACACACATACATGAATCATTGATTTCAACAAAGCTAAATGAGCCATGCCTGAGTGACTGTTTACCAAACACATTGCAAGCCATTCTTTTAGGATATTCTACCATATGTACAGTAGAATGTCAGTGAAGACACAAATAATTGTTTAACCACACCCCTTTGTTAGTGTTTTTATAATACAATTTCTATGGACCAGTGTGTTAACTTAAGACAATTAGCAAGAGAAGAATTTTTAAAGTTAACACAAATTATTTTCTAGTATCCAAAAAAAAAAAAAAAAAAAGTACCGTAGTCCAAAGAGTATAGCTAAAAATTAGGACTTACTGTCTACCAATGATTCAATCTTAAACTCAATTACAGACAGTCATGACGTTGCA
>WLWD01000113.1_pt1 | contig 263990 bp, 207 predicted proteins | sample 6712731 | NCBI WGS metagenome assembly WLWD01 (sample SAMN12718690, study PRJNA576275) | sponge metagenome | isolation source: marine sponge | host: Mycale hentscheli | place: New Zealand: South Island, Marlborough, Capsize Point | collected 2014-11-01 | reverse complement strand
TTATGCTCTTCATTTACAAATAAATGTCCAAATCATTTATATATTCAACATCAGATTTAATAAACTTGTGCTAGAGTGGAAGAGTAATTCTGCGAGGCTTTTTTTCTGTCAGTCATATTTGTTGGCATCTAGCTACTTAATCAGGTCATCATTATGCAGAAAGATATCTAATTATCATTACAGTTATGTGTTTCTGAACTTATCAACTGCTAGGTAGGACAACTCACCATGTGGTATGCAATAAACATGTAAATGAAAGAATTGGTTCAATTTGTAGTTTCTTATGATTCTAAAAGCAGGTTTAATCATTGGTAAGAGCCAAATAAAAAGACAATGTTAAATTAGTGTGTAAAATAAAAAGACATTGCTAACTTAGTTAGTGTATAAATTTAGAGCTACCTTATTTCAAATAAAGTACAGTGGTGGGGTGTGGAGTTTCACATTTTGGGAACCAAAGACTTCCTTTCCCAATTATCAGAATTTACAACACCCTGCGAGATCTAGTTTACAATAAAATAAATAAAGGCATCCATATCATTCTACACCCCAGAAAACCCTATGCTAGTGTGCACATACGCCTAGAATATGTTGGTCCAATTTTAATTTTTGCAGGTGTGAATTGAAAAATTCGCAATTTTGCAGAGTTCCCCACTGCTGATGTCCAGCAAGTAATTTTATACTAGTGGTGTGCTTGAGCACAAATGGCGAGCGAGCCTAAAGACTATACTATTTTTATATGAATGATTTTGACTTCTAACACTGAAGCTACTGAAAATAAGGTCCAGTTTTTAAATTTAGCATACAGGGTAAAGGTATTTCAGTGCCATAGTAACAACTCTCTGCAACTGCTTGGAAAGAAAAAAAACAACAACAAAACAATACACGTTATTTAAAAGTTTTCTTTGTGATATTCTTTAGCTAAGTAATGGTTGTAACACACAATGATTTGACACAACTGGAAATGCACCCACACAGACTTACCTTCGCGGTAGTCTAGTGGACAATGTATTTTCAAGTAAATACTGTTGCGCACGGCTTATAACCATGACAAAGAGCGCATTGACTTACCACCGCCACTAACTCGAATAGAAATGGAAGTCCCTTATGTTTTCAAGTTTTAACTGCACCCGCAAAAGAATTCAAAACGGTAAACAATTCAATTTCTAGGGTGATACGGGTACTGATCGATAAACCAGAGGATTCTGTTTAGTGCAATTAGGGACGGGGGTCGACAACCGAACTAACACAAAAAACGCGAGGGTCAAAGTACAAAATGACATACATACGTCCATACATATATCTAAACTAGTGGTGTGCTTGAGCACAAATGGCGAGCGAGCCTGATAGTTAGGTAACATAAAATGTTACTATGTTTTAGCTTACTTCATGCAAACACTATAATAGCAGTTATGACATTTGATTTCAGCAAACAAATACAAAATCACTCCCTTACCTTATTAATGGTAACTTTTGTAGTATCAAACATCAACCATTCTGATGATCTCAATCACCAGTATCTCTTGAACAAGCTCTCAGCTACGATAAAAAATAAACCAGTGTTATTATTTGTAATTTTAGCCAACAAATACGGAATTACTACTTACATCATTCTTGAGTATTGATAACTTCTGTAGTATCAAATTGAAGTTACTTTGACCATCTGAATTACCTTGAATTCTTGACAACAAGCTCTCACCTACAAAAACAAAAGACAATCAATTTTAGCACACAAATACAAAATTACTTTCTTACCTCATTTTCTTGAGCAGTGGTAACTTTTGTAGTAACAAATGAGCCAATCTGACTATTTGAATTTACCAGTCACTGTTGACTAGCTCTTAGCTACAAAAAGAAAGGCCAGAGTTAATTTTGCATATTTAGCTAACAAATATGGAATTGCGTACTTATCTCAGCTTCCCTCGAGAAGTAGTAGCTTCCATAGCATTAATACTACGGCATTCTGACTACCAACGGCTCTTGACAACCAACAACCGGCACTCTCGTATCCCCCCATAAAACGGCGAAGTTTTGAAATTAAGTATGGAAAAGGGTCTTCAATGCCATAGTAACCTGTCTAATCAACTTTTTGTGTCTTGAAAACAAGCGTTTTAGCAGGAATTTTCTCATACTTTGGAGCTTAAGTATAAAGTAAGGTTTGCTTAATGCTGTAGTTTCAGAATAAACTGGAGTCAAGCCTAAATAGCCGTGTTTTTAGGAGAAAAACGTTCCCCGCGCGCGCGTTTAAAGAGCATACGTACCATCCATACATACATACATATGTGACAGTCTATGGGAAAAGGGGGCACTTCACTCAAACCAAAAAATTGAGTTATAGCTACAATTTATCTCAACTTAGTGCTAAAATACTGGAGGGCAAAACCTTCGACGCGCAGAGAAACTGGCAGTTGAACTGGGCTGTATTCAGCAAAGCAATTGAACTAGAAATCGAGAAAACATAAATTGAATTTCCACTTCCGGTATAATTAATGTTTCCGTATACTTAACGGCATACTCCGCATACGCAATTAAATCGTACAGTCGCTTTTTAACGGCAACTAACGAAGTTTGCGTAGAGTTCTTTTTAGCTTTCAGAGCGTCTCACAGCCTGTTTTGTCGGAATCCTTGGCTACTCTACTCCATGTAGTGGTAAACTTTCAACCAGAGGTAAGCTGTAGATTGCATGCACTATTCTCAAAGCTATGCCGTCTTTTTTAGCTGCTTGTTTAAAACTCCGCCCATTCCCCGTTTATTGTACTTCGAGAACGAGAGAGAATAAAAAGTAGCTTGTCTTTCCACGCACGCTTGGGGTCTTTTAAGTTGTTTCGGCATTTGAAATTTGGCATAGACTTAGAGTAAGGGTCACTAAGACTAATTCTGCAAAAAACAAAAATAGGAGAAAGAAAGAATTTTCCTATGACTTACTTCAGGAGCCTATCAATTTCAATTTTTGCGTGAAGTACCCCCTTTCCCATAGACTGTCACATATATATAACATATACCCGATTTTGCATTATCCACCCCTAATACTGTTTCGCTCGCTACGCTCGCTCGCCAATAAACAAACATCCCCGATTTTCGATTGTGTTACCCCTGTAAGTGTCTCGCTCGCTACGCTCGCTCGCCAATAACTTGCTACGCACACAATAGCTACAAACCATAAATGAAGCGCCAAAGGTGCGAACCCCCAGCGCTGCTATACACTGGCTAGCTATTACAAAAATCATCTCAGACCAAAAGAATAATTTATTGGCAATTCTATCTTGATCAAGTATCAATATCTGGAGCGATGAAAATGGTAGATGTAAACGTTTCCATAAGAGAAGAAGCTAAACAGGCCAGGGATTACAGTCTGGCGTCGCCGACCCTTTTCCTTATATTATTATTATACGTGGGCGAAGGAAAAGGGTCTGGTGAAGCTAACGTATACTACTTGTGCAACATTTTCAACTTGAACCTCCCACATCCAACTAATGTTGTTTTGGTTGAACATTTACATTTTAGTTCTAGTTTTATAGTTTTTTGACAAGAAATATTTCAAGATTAATTTTAGTTTTTCACTAACAAAGACTACAATTTTTGTACCCTTTTCCTTCTATTATTATTATACGTGGGCGAAGGAAAAGGGTCTGGTGAAGCTAACGTATACTAATTGTGCAACATTTTCAACTTGAACCTCCCACATCCAACTAATGTTGTTTTGGTTGAACATTTATATTTTAGTTCTAGTTTTATAGTTTTTTGACAAGAAATATTTCAAGATTAATTTTAGTTTTTCACTAACAAAGACTACAATTTTTGTTTTAGTTCTGTTTTTTTCAATGTACAAATTTCAATCTAGTTTTAGTTTTTCAAATTTACTAACTTCCATTTTAGTTTTTTAGTTGTTTTTTTTTACTAAGGGGGGAGGGGGCTGGGCTAGATAGTCGAGTTACCACAAAATGCTGGCCAACAGTTTGCTTTAGCCAAACAAGTTGCTCGTGCTAGAAGAAACGATTGGGTAAAGGGTTTAGCCTCCTGGGACTACTACTGGTAATTGTGTCTTCTTTCAGCGAACAATTTCATTTTTAGTTTTTATTCATCAGCTCTATGACTTTTAGTTTTAGTTAGTATCATCCTATGTGAAATTTAGTTCTGGTTAGTTTACTAAAATGTTTTAGGTGTAACTAAAATTAATTTTAGTTTTAGGTTTTGTTATCATTTGCTCACGCAATTATGGTGTGGTGACAGGGGACGTTACACACTAAAGCAAGTACCTACGCGGAGCTGACACAGAGACTCCAACTGTCCCGGAATTTCAGGAACAGTCCCGGATTTTGTACCTTTGTCCTGATCCCGGAAGGTGTCCCCATCTGTCCCTGAAGATCGTCAACTAGCTAGCTGAAATTACAGTCGGACCTCGTTCAACGGACCTTCCGAAAAACAGACAACAGCGATACAGCGGACAAACACAAAACTACAGATGGATTCCTATTTTGTATATTAAGAGCTTCCGAGATGCGGACAGCTTCCGAGTTCCGGACAACGGACAGAACAGAATTCCCACTATTGCTACACCGTACGCCGTAGGTGAGTACGAATTCTCACCTACTCTTCCCTTCCCCCTACGCCCACATATTATGGGAAGGTAAAGGGTCGTCTACGCCAGACTACCTTTTTAGGCGGTATGGTCCCTGAAGCTATATTGGAAAAATTGGAGTCTATGCTGACAACTTCGCGTTTTCTCAAAATCAAGGTCTTAAGTTCATACCTATATTATCATTGGTTAATTATCAGTAATCTCGAATCAGAGTGTGACACACAGACAAACAGGCAGACTGGACAACCCTCTCGCGATGGGGGTTAAAAGTCTCGCTAGCCGGTCCCTTTACCTAACTGCTACGCGGGGTGTCCGTCGTGCACCAATCTCGTTTGGTCCTCCAGAATCTGGAGGAGCATACTTTCTATGCATAGCTTATTTGTTTTTTTTTAAACCTTTTGCGTGGGCGTTGCACAACTATTGCGTTTGAAAGTTAGACTTAGCCGCTGCGTTTGATCCGGTATTGTATATCCTATAGCACCTGGGACTGGTTGTAAGACCTAATTCGAAATATTTAGACCTTGAAGTAACTATTCTCGAGCTGCTGATTCTCTCAGCTATATTCTGAAAAGTGAGCAGGAACAATGCTTGAAAAGTTTGTAGCTGATAATGATGTCTTTGTCTTGTTGCCTATTGGTTTTGGTAAGTCTCTCTGCTACATACTACTAACTCGAGTAGTAGCATCTTTCCTGCAAGAATAGCATAAGGAATGATTTACGCGCACGTGAGGCAGCTTTAGTAGCATTCTTGATCATTACCGCAAAGCTTTAATGAATTACAGTAAAACGAAATTGGTGCACGATGGACGCCAGACCCTTTCCCCGCGTAGTGGTTAGTGGTCCGGTAAAGGGTCTGGCTATGCCAGACTAGTATAGGGTCTGGCTGGCGAAACTAAGCTGACCCTGACTAGAAGCTGAATTTTCGCGATTTCTATCGGAGTAACTTTTGCACGCTTCACGTGGTAAATCTAAGTTCTAGAATAGATACATGTACCCAGTGAGTAATATATTAAATTATGTTACGTATAAACCTACTGCTGTACTCTGGTAGTAGCAACTGTAAACCACATACATTGCCAAATTGATTGTAAGTAGAAATAATACTGAGCTATTGGTATGAGTAATAGCACGGGTAACCGTGCTATTGACCCCTAATAGCATAGGTTACCTTTGCTATCACTCACTACGAGCTTTTTAAAAAGTCATTTGCAATTGTAGCTAACTATATTGTTCACTCGCTGTCTCCTTACTTCAGGATTATAGCTTCCACTGGAACTTCGTTTTCAACGTGCGGCTCCTCCTAATCTGTTGAAAAACATTCCGTCTAATACGGGTAGAGCTTCTGTGGTAAAGAATGACATCGTATCCAACTAAAAACTACTCGAGCTGTATGTTTCCAAGGTTAACACTGCACGCGTGCGCACTTACCCCGTGAGGTATTTCACTTAGTTTCCACTTAGTTACCGAGGTACTAGTGATGTGCTTGAGCACAAATGGCGAGCGAGCCTAAAGACTATACTATTTTATATGAATGATTTTGACTTCTAACACTGAAGCTACTGATAAGGTCCAGTTTTTAAATTTCGCATACACGGTAAAGGGATTTCTGTGCCATAGTGACAAGTCTCTGCAACTGCTTGAATTGAAGGAAAAACAACAACAACTAAACAATACACGTTATTTAAAAGTTTTCTTTGTGATATTCTTTAGCTAAGTAGTGGTTGTAACACACAATGCTTTGACACAACTGGACATGCACCTACACAGACTTACCTTCGCGGTAGTCTAGTGGACAATGTATTTTCAAGTAAATACTTTTGCGCACGGCTTATAACCATGACAAAGAGCGCATTGACTTACCACCGCCACTAACTCGAATAGAAAATGAAGTCCCTTAAGTTTTCAAGTTTTAACTGTACCCGCAAAAGAATTCAAAACGGTAAACCCAATTTCTAGGGTGATACGGTACTGATCGATAAACCAGAGGATTCTGTTTAGTGCAATTTGGGACGGGGTGGACCACATAACTAACACTAGTGGTGTGCTTGAGCACAAATGGCGAGCGAGCCTGATAGTTAGGCAACATAAAACTAAGTATTGTTACTATGTTTTAGCTTAGTTCATGCAAAAACTATAATAGCCGTTATGACCTTTTATTTCAGCAAACAAATAACAAAATCACTCTATTACCTGATTAATGGTAACTTTTGCCATTCTGTGAATCTCAACCACCAGTAACTCTTGAACAAGCTCACAGCTACGGTAAAAAATAAACCAGTGTTATTATTTGTAATTTTAGCTCCGTATCCCCCTAAAACGGCGAAGTTTTGAAATTAAGTCTGGAAAAGGGTCTTCAATGCCATAGTAACCGGTCGAATCAACTTTTTGTTTCTTAAAAAGCAAGCGTTTTCGCAGAAATTTTCTCACACTTTGGAGCTTTAAAGTAAGGCTTGCTTAATCCTGCAGTTTCAGAATAAACTGGGGTCAAGCCTAAAAAGCCGTGTTTTTTGGAGGAAAAAAGTTCCCCGCGCGCGCGTTTAATTACATACGTACGTCCAAACATATATACAAATAAATAAATAAATAAATAAATAAACATCCCCGATTTTCGATTGTGTTACCCCTGTAAGTGTCTCGCTCGCTACGCTCGCTCGCCAATTACAATTAGTTACGCGCTATTTCACTTTCCCCGTGCGATTTCAATTGAACAGCGATTTTTCCCATACATTTTTGAATGCTTACGCGCCGTACTACTAGTGATGTGCTTGAGCACAAAATGGCGAGCGAGCCTAAAGACTATACTATTTTTATATGAATGATTTGAATTCTAACACTGAAGCTACTGAAAATAAGGTCCAGTTTTTAAATTTCGCATACAAGGTAAAGGGATTTCAGTGCCATAGTTACAAACTCTCTGCAACTGCTTGAATTGAAGGAAAAAAACAACAACAAAACAATACACGTTATTTAAACGTTTTCTTTGTAATATTCTTTAGCTAAGTAGTGGTTGTAACACACAATATTTTGACACAACTGGACATGCACCTACACAGACTTACCTTAGCGGTAGTCTAGTGGACAATGTATTTTCAAGTAAATACTGTTGCGCACGGCTTATAACCATGACAAAGAGCGCATTGACTTACCACCACCACTAACTCGAATAGCGGTAAACAATTCAATTTCTAGGGTGATGCGGGTACTGATCGATAAACCAGAGGATTCTGTTTAGTGCAATTTGGGACGGGGTCGAACACATAACTGACACAAAAACGCGAGGGTCAAAGTACAAAATGACATACGTACGTCCAAACATATATACAAATAAATAAACATCCCCGATTTTTTCATTTTTACCCCTGTAAGTGTCTCGCTCGCTACGCTCGCTCGCCAATTAATAGTACGGCGCATAAGTAGAAATAATACTGAGCTATTGGAACTTCAATAATAACAATTTCTTTATAAATGATTCAGTAATTCTTGGCTGAAATACAGTAGTATTTCCATTCTATTAACTTAGGGTGCCTGCTGGGCTCTATAACAGAGAAATAGTACTGAAAAGATCCTGTAGAGGCTACGTGTATGAGTAATAGCACGGGTAACGATTGAAATAGCACGAGGCGAAGCAGCCTAGTGTTATTTCAATTGCTTTACGAGTGCTATTGATCCCTAATAGCGCACAGGTTATCCGTGCTATCACTCGCTAATAGTAGGCCAGCTTTTTAAAAAGTCTCTTGCACATTATCCCTACTAGAAACTACTCTAACTGTACGTTTCCAAGGTTAACGCTCTACGCGTGCGCACTTACCCGTACTATTTCACTCAGCTACCGAGGTATTTCACTTAGTTTTACTGAGGTATTTCAATTAGTTACGCGCTATTTCACTTTCCCCGTGCGATTTCAATGGAACAGCTATTTTTCCCATTCATTTTTGAATGGGCAACTCACGCGCCGTACTAGTTTATTCCCTATAAATACGGTCGTGCGAATACGGGAATGCGAATTACTACGCGCGAGTATCCGACCAGCCAGGGAGTATTTAAGCAGCGCAGGAGAAAGCAAAAAAAAACAGAAATCAAAAATCGAGCACAGGCTCAATAATTGTGCTGTGCGTCTTCATTTGTCCGGAATTATAAGCGATGGAACTAAATTGGATCGCCTGCAGAGATGGAGATGTGCCAGAAGGTGCAGTCTTCGGAGGTTGGGATGCAATTGGCAAAGAACCACTATACATAGGTAGTTAATTTTGCTAGCAACTAATACATTATATTTTATTGATATTGTTTCTATGTTATTGTATAGGGAGAGCTAAACATGGTCGCAACAATATAGTTGGTAAAGTACATCGAAGTCATCACTGCTGCTTTGTTCCTTACAATGGTGTTGAACACAAATTTGAGGATTATGAAGTTCTTGTTAATCCAGGTATGTTTGGTAATCATAATCATCATCATTATCATCATCATCATCATCATCATCATCATTGTTATTGATATCTCTGAATTTTTTTTATTATGCCCACAGGTAACAGGGTACACCTTGAGTGGGAGTATGGAAGTGACGGTTGTGTACCTGAAAATGCAGTAGAAGGCGGAAGAGATTCCAGTGGCGAAGCCTACTACATTGGTCAGCACAGTCATCTTGGCGATACACTGCCAGGAAAAATACAAAGGAGTCACCGAAGATTGTATGTCTCGCACAATGGGAAAGAATATGGCAAGAAGAAATATGCTGTCCTCGTAGTTGTAGCTTAGATAGATAACATGAGCAAACAAACTTCCATTATGTTAAATAGTTCATTCACTGTGGATTGTTATTGTTTGAAATTTCTATATCTGAATAGTATTTTTATAATTTAGTGTTAATTTTTTTTAATACCAAAACTGTGATATGTAATATTAAGTTGACATCGCTCAGCTACACCTTTTGCTTGTTTAATGGTGCATGTTTTAGCTAGGATTTAATATGTAGTTTTGTAACACATGCACATCTCCCCATAATCATCAAGACTTTCCCAAAGCTACTTCAGCTACTATACAACACATACACACATTATAAACAGCGAATTATGAATTAAAAAAACTTTTACTAACAACCACTAAAAATTTCAACGCATCAATTCAATAAACATACACGAAGCTAAACATGTCTTAAAGGAACTAGTTGCAACTACCAAGTTATTATTAAAGCTAAAATTTACATGGCAAATCTATACTTTTATCAAGCAAATGTATACTGAAGGCAGTAACTCACCCTATTCATTGATGGATGCTAGTCTGCTGATTTTCCCATTTAATTTTGTTGATTCTTGTCAATTGCATACAGATTAATTTCAAATGCTCTTTTGCATGTTTTTTTTTTACAATATTCAAGAGTAGATTCAGGTTGTCTTATATAAACTTAGGCTTTACATGGTATTTGACGTAATAGTCCCCTTTCTTGCAGGATAGATGAAAGTTTACCTTTTGTAACCTGTGTCTTGTGTAGTTTGAATACAGTTCTAACATCAATTAGCTAGGTGATGCACTTTTGAAGCATTATTATGCTTTGTGTTATTCTTTCCCTTGACTTGGGTTTGTTTAGCATTCTGTTGATGAAAAAGATGCTAAACAGACAAAAGTCAAAGAAAACAGTAAATGCTTCAAAAGTACCATAAATATGTGGAACCGAAAGCATAAAAAGGAATTTAGACAATGTTATTAAAATACGTATTTGAAACATCAAAAGAATTTATCTTAACATTAACTGTTTTAAAATCACACAAGACTCTGAGAATTTCAAAAAAACAAACTTCCACCTATCCAAAAATATCAATAGTATATCAAGTACCATACGAAACCTCCAAAATGGTTGATAAAAGACTAATGGATGGACTCTAGACTCTAGAACAGCATACAAAGGATACAGAAAACATTGAAATTACTTGACGTAAATGCATTTTCAGTTGCTCAACATGCAATTAGGAAACATCATAATAATTGGGAAAATCTAAAAGTATAGTAGACCACCAGCTGCTGTTCAGAGTCATGTTGAATTGGGTGTGGCTTGGCCTTTTCATGCAATTTGGTAAATGAGATGTCATCAAGTGGTTAAGTGTTTGAAATGGAACATTCTACATTATTGAGATCGGTGTTATCTACACATTGAACTTTATTGCTCTACTATGACCTAGTCTACTACTATAAATATTGGATTGCATAGTGATGCTGATTTACATTGAAAGAGGATTGGATTGACTTGAATATTATTATTGATAAGTGTGGTATTGCATCTCGTGTTTATTGTAACCTCCCCCCCTCCCCCCCTCCCCCCCCCTCCCTTTCCCTTGGTGGCTGACAACATTACAACACATTTGGAATTTGAAAGTTTAAACTACATGTCTAGCCACTGCATAGCCAATTAATTACTAGTTAGAGGAATTTTTTAGGGCTTTACTTTTCCTACTTCCCCTGCTCTCACCTGCAATGTAATACAGTATGAAGTGTGGAATTTGAAAGTTCACTTGTTAAGTGAATAATCTGATAGCTATATGGAGGCATGAAGCCATACATATCTAATGTCTGGACTGCGAACCTAGTAAATTAAGTGGATTGGACACCAAAACACACTTGATAGGATTCCTCAATTACCAAATAACATTATTTGCTAAGTGTGCAAGACTTGGTTAATAAAAGGTTTTTACATTTCTACTTTTCAATCCACTTGACAGACAATCTGCAACCAAACTCTATTGATCTGGTTGATGGGCCTCAGAAACCTACCTTAATTTATTCATGTGTATGACATTGACCTAAAAGAAAACACATTACTCTTCCTAAAAATAATAAGTGATTACCATGGTAATATCTTCAATTGCTAAAAGACACATTCATGGCCCTGCCAGCCACTAATCAATAATTCTGAGTAAACCAAGCATTCACTTTTTTACCAGAAGCCTCTAAATTATGAAAGTATGGAGCATTGTTTACTCTGGCGATACAGAAAGGTAAGCATAAATATACAGTGGTTTACAATGAATAACATTTAAGGTCCAGTCAGGAACTCTACCATCTCTGTAGGTTACCATTCAGGTCTGTGTTATGAGCAACTTATTTGTCTTCAGTAGCTAAGCAGTATTCAAAGGAAGAATATGTTCTAGTTAATCAGGTGAAATTAAGATTACTTTAGTAAAGAGTTTGAATCACTTACTATGACATTCTGCATATCACAACTTTATTTAGTTTTTTTTTTTTTTTTCAGATCTGGCACAGTAGTACCAAAATAGCAAACATTGGTACTTCTGCTGCTCATCTACTCTCAAGCTGTTGGAGAATTACAAGAGATTGAGTATCAACTTGAAAAAGATATGGCAGAGACTCCCTTAGCCATTCATCAAAAAATATATTTTCAAATATAGTCCTTCATGCTGTATAATGGACTCTTTTAGCTGTTTGTAACTTCATAGTGAGAAATGCAAAAATTCAATTATGTAACCACAAGATAAAGTGCAAAAGTAATTCCGAAATGTAAACAAGTGGTTGGGCCATATTTTGAAACTGTAGACAAAGTAAACTAGTGGCTGGGCAACTGTTGACATAAGTTCAAAGTACAACTTTGAAAATATTGCTTCACCCATAAACCCTTTACCATATTCCAAAACGAGATGACTATAGTGTGCTCTTCTTTTTTATCCTTATACTTAAATGCATTTTGTACAGAGGGATCAGGTAATGTCAGGGGACAAGATATGATATGATCGAATATGCAAAATCAGAAATTGGCACCCAAACACAATTCTGTTTGTACACTGCATGTTAATAGTGGATTAGATACAAGAGCATCTTGCTTTACATGTGTGTATCCACTCCTATAGACTCCCTGCACTCACTCCTGTAGTCACATGCCAGTAAAGTGTGCCCTTTTTTGAGACAGTAGTTTGAAAGTATTAAAGACCAAGGATATCATTGACGTTTAATAACTACCTTTTGGCTGAATTGATAAGATATCCATTCAGTCCCATAGTCAGCTACAAGCTAGCTTCTAACTTGTATACCTTTACTCAATGAAAGCATTAATTCAAAACAGGGTAATATAAAAATAACTACCAGTGACGTCATGCCATTAGTGAATTAATTTAGACTTACAATTACTACACTTCATTAACTTGGTATTTCATGATTAATGGTTCTCATTTACCCCACCCAGGAATGGAAAAGTTACCTAAAATTGTCTTTTGAAGCTGTAAATTGTATCTGTTCTCTGAAATGGAGCTGAACTGGGTGGCCTGCAGAGATGGTGATGTGCCAGAAGGAGCAGTTTTTGGAGGTTGGGATGCTATCAATAGTGAACCTCTCTATGTCGGTAAATATACAACCATCATATTTTTGGGCTGCTACTAGCTACTAGTACTGTTTTTTTTTAATTACAATTACAGGTAGAGCTAAGCATGGTCGGAGTGTTGTAGTTGGTAAAGTACATCAAAGGAACCACTGCTGTTTTGTTCCTTACAATGGTGTTGAACACAAGTATGAGGACTATGAAGTTCTTGTTAACCCAGGTATGTATGACTGATATTCCTCTATTCTTAACAAAATATGTACTCTATTATAATATCAAAGGCAACAAAGTACACCTTGAGTGGGACTATGGAAGTGAAGGTAGTGTACCTGAAAATGCAGTAGAAGGCGGAAGAGATTCCAGTGGTGAAGCCTACTACATTGGTCAGCACAGCCATCTTGGCGATACACTGCCAGGAAAAATACAAAGGAGTCACCGAAGATTGTACGTCTCGTACAATGGGAAAGAATATGGCAAGAAGAAATATGCTGTCCTTGTTGTAGCTTAGATTGTTAGGCAAAATTTTTGTAGTTATCTCAATTTTTGATCAGACTTTTCTGGTAGCTAGCAGTGAATAGAAATACTTATATTTGTATTACTTGCATAGATTGTGATCACCAATAGTGCATTTATTTGTAACTACATTATTATTACTATACTTAGCAAGATTAAAATAATTGAGATTATTCTGTAAAATACAATTTACTTGAATGAATATTTCTTTAGTCTGTTTAGAAGCCAACTGGGTAGCATAACTCAGTGGTAGGTATGCTTGAGTAGCTGTTGAGTTTGATTTGTGCTACACGCTCTCTTCATTTAATATTTTACTTCTTATCAGGTATTTGAAATTCTTTATTAGATTCACATTAATTTTCAGCCATTTTTTAATCATTTTGTAGTAATTTTTTGTGTGAATTATAATTGTCACATTACCCTGATGTTGCAGTAGCTACAGGCAGCATACAGGCAGGATAATAGTTAATGATCCATAAAATTTCCTACTTTTGTGAGTGTTTAACCCAATAATTAGTATGGTAAGGGGGTTGATGTCTACTCCTACACAGGGTTCTGGGTTTAAGTGCAAGCTCCATTACATATGGTCACTGAAGGAGAAAAGTTGTTTAAGTTCAAAGTATACTATTGACAATCTCTTATAATGGTACAATAAATTTCTATTTAACCTACTATCGATACCCAACACACAGTCTTACCAAGTTTGGATTTTACATAATGTAAGTTTTCTACGATAATTTCTGTTCTGCTTACTAGATGTTAAATTCACTGTGAGGTCCTATGTTTCATCATTATAGTTAGCTTGAAATTTGAAATGGAAGCAAATTTAATAGCTTTCTGGTTTAATGTGAAGTATACAATAAGTTTGCATAGAATATATTGCATCTAAAAATTTGGTCAAGACCTTTTAAAAGTTTAGAAAATACAATTCTAATTTTCTTTCATATATAAGGCCACTATATCCAGAAATACATCTGCAGTGTTTCCTTCCTTCCACTAAGGTACAATTAACTCCATTTGGCAGGCACAAGAGGTATGTTAACAAAAATAGTATTTTCCACAACTATGTAAATGTGTTTCACATCAAATTTTGTTGTACTGGTACTAAAATAATCATTAATTCTGGACTTGGTTTACAACAGACAAAATTTAGTATGTCATGTTGAATAGGAGTGGAATAAGAAAGGTCAATGTTCAATGCCAAGTTCTTTCCTTCCTGTGTAAGGCTGAGCAAAGGTTATAAATAGAAACATCAATTACACTTGCATAATTATAATGTCCACTGCAACCCATATCACAAGCCAATTTACTCTCATGAAAACCAATTATACTTCATGAAAAACAATTGTCTTCATATGAACTAAGCTAAATAAAAGTTTATCAATGCAATTCAATGCTTAAATTATGCCCCCCTGTGCACTCCAAACCATAAATCTGGGGTGGACGGGGGGGGGGGCAGTGCTCCCAGGAAGTTTGGCTTGCAAGACTACTTCTGTCACCGTGCACGTTATTAACCTACGTCTAATATATTATATTACTTAGTCTCGTGTAGCCAGACCCTCAACCCTTTACCCACTATGAGGTCTGGCTTGCGAGACTACTTGTGTCACCCCTGCATGGTATTAACCTGCGTCGAATGTACAGGTGTATTATATTACTTAGCGTGTAGCCAGACCCTCAATCCTTTACCCACTCTGGATCACTGTCATTGACACAGTGGTTCTAGCTCCCCTTGTGTAGTGGGTAAAGGGTGGCGAAGGGTTTGGCTATGCGAGACTAGAAAATAGCTCCCAGAAGTCAGCTGAGTGAGCTAAAAAGCTAGGCAAAAAGTTAAGATTTTCTAAACCATATAAAAATATAATACTTTATAATACTAAGAACGAATTAAATCTTCATGGAGCATTATAGAAATAGACTAAAACTAAGCCTTAAGATCTTTTGCATGAACAAAAAACTTAAAACATGTCTGGAATCTATAAACCAAAACAACACTGGAAGCTATGTAATAATAATTATATCTATGGAGATTCTGCAATCTTTTATTCTTCACATTTAATTAACTTTCTTGCACTGCACAGGAGAGCATCAGGATCAGATGGTTCTTCTCATTCTGTAAGAGAAGTGTTTGTGTAGTATAGAGAAGAATATTTTTTCTACCAATAACTATGTGGCTGTTGCTGCCAATTCAGAAGCTAACGGTTTTTTAGTGAAAGTAGTCTTTTCATTAATGGTCTAAGTAATCGACAGTAAGTTAAACAACAAATTATAGTTTCGATTAGCACCAATGCTGGCTGTAATTCTGTAGCTGTTCCAAACCCATATTTTGTTCTTAGCAGGTACTATGTTGTTGTTTTTTAAGCACTACACTTTTGTATGACCTTAGGGCTACTTTTAACATCATAATTTTAATATACTTTTTATTAATACTAAATATCTTACCTGCTCTACAGTAGCAACTGTTTTAGCTCCTCTTGAGCCCCAGTCTTTTTCATTTCATTTTTCTCTTCTCATTCTTCAGCTAAGCCAGTTTTTTTCCCTTCATTTTTAGCCTTCGTTTCTTTTCTTCTTATCATTCATATTGGGTTCAAGAAATATGCAGTAAAATGCTGTTGAAGATTGCCATGGTATACTTGTAACATGCACTGGCGCCTTAGCAGAAAAAATGGTACACACAAGCCAGAGGTTACAAAAAGGGTCCACCAATGCCTAGCAAATTGAAATGAAGACATCGGTTCATTCCATGCTAGATATCTGCACTGAAGTAGTTTGTACTAGGGTTGGTAACTCTTTATGTAAAGTAGGATGTAAAACTCCCCACACTCCCAGCAGGTATTTAGCAGCTGCTCTAACCTGGTTGGGTAGCTTTACTAGAGGAAGGTATCTGCTAGCTTCCTATTAGGATCAAGCTCAAAACTGTGCATCCTTAGAAATGCATTGTTGTTGTTTTTTCTATTCTCAAATTAGCTTCAACTTAAGTATTTTGCACAGTTCTGGCAATTGCAAAAATTAAAACTTTTAAAGTTAAACTTTAAAATTTTTAATCATCTTGTTTGAATCACTTGTGCATAATGGTTCACTCATTATTTCACTGATACACATAACTAGTAGTTAATTTATTATCGTAAAATAAATATCAATTTTAATTTTCTTTTATATTTCTCCACTAAAACATCAATATGGGACACTATTTCTATTTTTATGAAAATTAAAATGAAGATACATTTCTTTGGATATACCAGAAAAAATCATTTTTAAAAAACAAATGCAAGTGCTCGGACATATATATGTATATGTCAATAAGGCATGAGGAATATTTCAAATGCTGTACAGCTAGATACTGTGTCTGCTAGCTGGTCATGGGTGGTGTATGAATTGTGTAACCAAAAACCTATTGCATAAAAAATTCTTTGAGGTCTCTAAAAGTAATTGCCCTCCCCCCCCCCCCCCCCAACTATCTAGATAGGGCCATGTTCTTGTAGTTATTGTGTTCTCACCCTGTTATGTGTGCACAATTTTCATCAATGTCTCACCTAATGGCCAAAAGGGATGTATTATTATTTCACCACAGGTGTAGTAATCTTCATCCGTTACCATAATATTTTCCCCTCTTCCTTAGTTCATAAAATAATATGGTCCATTCAATCAAACAATATTTCATTCCAGTTCTATTAGAATATATCAATCATTTAATTAATAATGAATAAACTAAAGCATTAAATAATTTCAGACTACTTGTAACAAATCAGTGGGTGTGCCACAATCCATCTCTTGGAACATTCACTGTCAAAAGCACAAATGGAATGCCACATGCTGTGAAGTTGTTTCTAAGTGAGTCATGCTCTTGCCCTGTGACTTCTAGGTGCTATTACTTCATTGCAGCACAATTAAGTATTGGATTGTTAATTTGACATAGCTGAGAGGAAATATGCGTAGCCAATCATAAAGAAAATCTGGACGCAAAGCTCCAAGGCCTGGTGATTATGAGGTAATACCTGCGCCAGACTCGACTGCATCCCAAGAGGTTTGTGTATGGAAGGGATAATAAGTTAGAGTGTAAGGGAGAAACCACAGATTGCATTGGCAGCATTATTTTGTTACACAGAGAATACATTTGCATTACATCATTAATGTACAGTAGAATGTCAGCAATCCAAACTTCACTTATTCGAACATTTCAGTTAACCAAACACCCAAAATTTAATAGAATAGCACATGAAGACATAACGTATATCGCTTGACCACGTCCTTTCATTAGTGTTTTTAAAACATTTTCTATGTATTCAGTTATTTGAACAGACAGATATCATGTCCATCTCATGTTGCTCTTATTTCCAATTATGTTGATCAATTTTCATTTGCTATTAAGTTCAGTTATCTGTGTATTTTTCTAATGTTTATTTTATGTTAACCAGCTCCTATCTTATTTTTAATTACACTCACATAGCTATTACATGTGGGTCTCTTTTATTCAAATATTTTCTTCTCATCTTGCATTATATTACCATTCTATAACACCACTACATCTGCATCATTGTTATTGTTAACTATTGGTGTGCATTTATTATGTTATTATTATGCAGAGATATCCCCACTATCAGGAAAAGAATGATTTATGAACTGTCAATCAAATCACTCATTAATTTTTGAATTTCGTAAGAATCATTACATTTACTGACTTCACCATCACAAATTATATGAGGGGAAACTGTCGTACACTCTTTAATTAGCACATCCAGCCAAGGTAATGAGGGCCAGTTAATTAGTTAGAATTCACAACAAATTTGTCTATGTTTCAAAAGTACAGGATGGTAAATGGTTGCTCACATTAATTATCTAGATTTCAATAATAATAATAATAATAATAATAACAATAATAATAACTGTTGATGATAATAATGTTTGTTATTATAAATACAATAATAATAATAGTAACAATAACTGTTATTATTATTATCGTTATTTTTAATACTAATTATTGTTATTTTATTGTTGTTATTATTATTTTTTTATTATTGTTGTTATTATTATTATTATTGAAGAGACTAAAAAGACTGGAAGAGACTAGAAGTAAATAAGGAGGCTTGAAGAGACTAAATAGACTGTAATACACTAGTTATTTAACTAAAGCTATAGAGAATTGTTTTATTAATAACTTCTTTGTCAAAGGAAGAATGCAAGTATCAATACAAACATGTATGCTAAATCATTTCATTGAGTATGTTTTTATATTAAGAAAAGGCCCAACAAAAAATGGATTCTATTATAAATCTTGTCAGGAAATATGATAGGGACAAATGAAGCTGAATAGGGTTAAAAAGCAACAACATGCAACCTGTTTGACTTAATTAAAATCAGTAAAAATAGCTGGCAAGTGAAATTAGTTTAAAAAAAGTGTGTCTATCATCTTGATAAAAGTATGTATAGCTAACTCTGTTTAACAAGATGTAAAAAAAGTAGTTGTTGTGATGAATATATTCAACTTGGAACCATATGCAAGAAACTATGTCAATTACTCTGAAGAATTCATCACTTGATGCAATTTTAACAATAGAATTTGATTGTTGACTTGCACAATATTAATATGCCATCAAACATGACCTTCAAAACAAAATAACTTATTCCATCAACGAAACTGAATTAAAAAAATGAGTTTAAGAAAGCCTATACTATGAATAAGAAATCAGAAATCTCAATTTTACATAGCAAAGTTAAGCTGAAAGGTGAACTCTGCGAGTCGCGATATTTGAGGTACAATATCATGAGTATAATTCTTGTGCAGATATGATCTAAGTTGTGTGCACAAAAGAAGTATTAGTTGGACCAGTAGAAACAATAGGATTACTGCAAACATGAGACCAACTTAAAATTAAACATATATTCCCAAGTACAAAATTACTTTTGTTTATTTACAGAAGTAAAGTTGTGCAGGGTGATTGTAAGGCACCTCGCAGCTGGTGATGAGCAATGCGAAGGACCAGCTCTATCTATTTATTTAGATTGAGCAGTACAATTAGCAACCACAGCTAGCTAGGCTAAGTACAAGCTAGAGTGACTACTGATAGATAAAAGATTGCCTACTATGAATGAAGGCAAAGCTAAAGAGATAGATTAAATATAGATACTACTGAGCTTGCAGCAGCTAGGTTTCAGATTTTTTCAACAAAAAGGGAATGAATACAAAACAGAGAAAAAAGAGTGATATAATTATATCATTTGGGTTTAGTGGGTGGTGCCTGCATACAGAACTCAAACAGTGAGGAGGCTGGGCAGGTACAAACAATCAATAGCTACACAAACAAAACCAATTAACAAGTTCAAAGTTCATGCATTATTGGATGACACATTATTTTGCACACATAGGGTCTGGGTAGGCCTGGACAAAAGTGAAGTGTGTGATTACAGTTATTTGATTTTTTTTTTAGTATTAGCTGCTTAGGAAACTTGGACATGTGAATCATGTTGCATGAGAACATGATTTTCATCAAGATATGATTGGATGTGATATGTATGACAACTGTGGTTTCATTGGTTGGGGTAAATGTTCAATGTAACTCATAGCATTTTTTAATTCACAGCTTGTGGTATTTAAATGAAAAATAACATAGCTGAGATTCAATGATTTTGACAAATTTGCTCTAAAAGAGAGAAAAAACAACAAATAATTGTAAAAAGTGCACAATTGTGTTTCCAGTAGATCACTAAAACTTATTATGTAATATATTAAATTAATTTGAATTAAAAAAGGTCTCCAATTACTTTTGTTTGTAAAAGGTGGTACCTGCAGTACTCACTCTGAATCTTTTTTCTTAGCTGCAGTAAAAAAAATTGCTATTTTTTCCTTGTTTTTAATATTGGCTAATTAATAGTTATACAAAGGACAAAATTTGAAATTGACTCATCTCACCAGAAATATCTTCAATTTTCTACTTCTTTTGTCACAATTGCCTGGATACTACCATTATAATTATGTGCTTTTATTAAAAAAAAAAAATGAGAGAGAATTGTATGACTATGCAAGTGATGTTAGCAAAAAAAAAAATGATGTAGCTACCTCTACATCAATAGCTAAATACAATAAACCTGGTATTTCTTCACAATACATTGAAACTTTCATGAATAAAAAGATGACTAGGAAGTCCAGCAATATCTAATAGCTATAGCCAGCTATATGGTTGCCTAAATATTAATCTATTGTTGTTAATCTGAATAATACAATATTGTTCCAATTTAAAGTACTGGACATGGTGAAATGACTCCCAAGGAACAATGTGCTTAGCTAGCTTATCAAGATCAGAATAACACGATGAAAGAGGACATTTAGATTCAATTTCACTGAGTTATAATGATCTCATGTAGCTATTGATACTATTTTCAGGATCACAAGCCCCATATTATTCCTTTAGACAGGTGTACATACACAACTAGCTAAAAATAAGATAAAGTTAGCTACCACAAAAAGCTTGGTGCAGCAAAAAGACAAAAATCTTGCAAAGAAAATTCAGAGAAAATTGCTTTCTGTTTACTTGTGAATAGTCTTGTGCTTTCAATGTTTAGGTAAGCAACACAAAGCCATTCCTCCAGAAAAACTAAATTCATATAAGGTCAAAGGTTATGTTCTTGGCAGTGTTTCTTGCGGGCAATTATTCCTTACGAGGCAATGATTCCTGGGCACCCACTTGTGGACTGAGGTCCCTCCCTAGGTCGAAGGTACGAGGTTTCCGGTTTAAGGTCGAAGGTATCCAGCACGCATGCGCACGTTCACTGGGGCAACTAGATATCATCCTAAGTCGAAGTTAACCATATGTTCCCGTGGGTAGTCTAACTTTTGGCCGATTGCCGGAGATAGGCGGAGTTCTGGTATAGGTGTGAAGTGGCTTAAGTTTTTGAGTTTAATTGGTAATGCTTATGGCCAATTAACACTTATTGTGCTTGTTTTGGCACAATTAAGAGCCTCCACCTGTCTCCTACCTCCAGCAACTATCACACTGGAGTTGCCTACTGTTGATCCCTCCAGTGGAGTTCACCAATTGTTCATACCCTTTATACTTTCCATTGAATTCCAGTATTGGCCTGATTGTTGCACTCCTCGTATTAGGATCCTTCCTCTATCTGTTATCCGTATTAGGATCCTTCCTCTATCTGTTATCCGTATTAGGATCCTTCCTCTATCTGTTATCCGTATTAGGGTTCTTCCTCTATCTGTTATCCGTATTCTACTTATCATTGGTTGCTAATATCATTATTTTCTTTTTATTGTTATTACATGAGTGCGCATATATATCGATATTTATCTATACTTTTTTAAAACGCATATGTATAACTCCTGCTGATACTGTTGCTCTTACTGCCTTCCTCCTTGTCATCTTGTCCTATCTGACATCTCACACTAACATCAGTATTGCTCCCCTTTCCATCATTCTATGCTCCTGGGTGGGTTGGGTGGGCATTTGTTCTTTAGCGAGGTGTACCGAGCTCCTTCCAGCAGTGTTACAGGTCCTGATTGCCACGTGGTCGTCCTTTTCTGCCTAACTGTAAGAGGAGTGCCTGCTCCGCTCCCCACGTGTCCCAGGTAATCCCGTTTAATTAGCATTAAACTCCATTTAACGATATGTCCCCGTGGATAGTCTAACTTTTGGCCGATTGCTGGATGTAGGCGGAGTTCTGGTATAGGTGTGAAGTGGGTTTAAGCTTTTGAGGTTAATTGGTAACGCTTAGGGCCAATTAACACTTATTGTACCTGTTTTGGCACAATTAAGAGCCTCCACCCTCCAAAGCTTACACCCCACCCCCTTACGTCTGCCGGTTCTACTGAGATCGCCCTCCTGTAGATTACTACTTATCCCCTTTCTTGGTTATTTGGCTGGCAACCATGACAAACAATAAAGTCAGACACACTACAACTTCCTGTGACGACAACTCAAATGACAACCAGTTAGATGACCTGTTATTACATGTGTACATCTTACTTGACTCTGCAAGATGAGGTGTGACCATGGCCAGCTGATCCCTAGGTACTCTCTGGTAGGCTGAGCTCTTCCAGCGCCCCAGCATCTTTATAGTCGTCTCCCATACTCCTTGCTTTGCTGCTGCCGTTGCCGCTCCCCTCCTGAAGCTATGACCTGCGTATAGGCAGGCATCTGCTCCTGCCTTGGTCAGTGCTTGCTTGACTTCCGTCACAAATCGGACCCTAGTCAGAGGTTTACCATTCTGCCATTTGAAGAATGGACCTGGCCCCTTTCCCTTTTTCACCATAATATATGTTAACACTGCTGCCACTGGGCATAACTGGTTGCTGGTCTTGCTGACAAATACCTCCGTTCCTACTCTGTATTGGTCCGTTTTCGATGCCTTCACTATCACCTTCAAGTGCTTGGAGTTGCTAAGGCAGTCAATTTGGATTTCGTCGAACATGGGGTGTGCACCTTCGTCAAACAGGTTTTCAGATGGTACTGTGATCTCTCCCGATTGGAAGAACCCGAAGAAGCACAGAGCAGCTGTTGCCCACAGCATGCTGTGCTTCCACTCATCCCCGTCTGCCTTCCACACTCCCTTCATTTTCGCCAGCAATGCTGGTGTTAATGGCAATCTGGGCACCGCTGGGCCCTCTCTGGACACTGTTCTAGCCGGACTAAGCCTGATTCCCTTCAGCGCCTGCTCTAGGCGCGTCATATTGCTTATGCCCGGGTCGCCCATGCTCTCCGCTATATGCCAGTGTCTAATCGCCGCTAAGTAGCATCCAATTGTTGAGTGACATAACTGATCATTAGCCAAGTATGATACAAACATACACAACAACGATTCTGATGCCAGGAGGGGTTGGGTTCCACTTGCTTTGCAGAAACTTGCATATCTCTTCTTAGCTGCATCATATGTCCACCTTGGACGAGAGACCGTTAAAAAAATAGAAGTCCACAGATTTTCCCAGTGCTGCGACATCCAATCCGGCTTCGATACTAGCAGAAGGTCTAGCAATGCCTCGCGGATGTTGGTGGGCTTGGAGTTGGTCTGTGGGTGTAGACAATGAAATAGTGATAATTTATTTCTGGACAGCGCATCTGGTTTAGTGTTATTGGCTCCACTGATGTGCGCAGCTACTAGCTCTAGTTCAAATTTCGCTTTGATGAACGCGAGACACCTTGTCAGGTGCATTGCTTGTTTGTCTCTGGACGATCCCTGGTTGATAACGCTCACTACCGCGGCATTGTCACACCAAATTTGTACGGCTTGACCCTGCCATTCTTTTCCCCACAATGCCGTCTCAAGTACAATGGGTACCAATTCTTTTGTGGTGATGTGGACCAGCTTCTCTCCTGGAAGCCTTAGTTCCATGTCCCGGGAATCGATTTCGTGCATAATTCGATCGCACTCGTTTGACCCCAGTGCCCCCACCGTTAGGAAGTCATCTATGTAGTGTATTATGTACCATGCTCCTCTTTGCGTCATGACCCACATTGCTGCATCTGCCAACGCTGTGAAAATCTATGGGTCAGACCTCAACCCAGACGGAAGAGTCGCATCGACATACACCTGGCCCTGCCACTTCATGCCTAATAGCTTTCTATCACTGGGGTGTAACCAGCACATTGCGGTAGGCATGTTTAATATCCATTTATGCCAGTTCTGCGCCCTTACCTAACCTGGTGATCACCTTTGCAACCTCATCAACAGTCACGTATGTCAAATTTGCCAGCTCCTTCTGAATACCATCGTTCACACTGTGGTCGGCGGGGGAAGACAAGTTTAAGATTAGTCTGAACTTCCTTTTCTTGGGTATCACTCCAAACGGGCTACAGTGGATATCCATTCTGCGAGCCTCATGGGCTGTTCCCGCTTTTGTGATATGCCCCATCTCTAGTTCGCCAGCCAGGTACTCGCTGATGATGTCAGGGTGCTCTGCCGCTGACAACATATTTCCTTCCTTCTCCACGAGTATGACCCTCCTCGGGTCGAAGCCCAACCGGAAGCCATCTGTGAGCCCCTCTACTATCTTGTCCACCAGCACTCTATCTGGGTGATGCGATAACTCCTTTACCCATATGTCACTCCGCATCGGGGTCTTAATCTCTGCTAGGAGCAGCGGCAAAGGATCTCCTCTCGAGTGCCCCGAGCAGTCAACTAGGGCGCGAAGCTGGTGGCCCTTTATGTTGTGCACGCCTATTAAGACACAACAACACCATTACAGCGATATCTAGGTACGGCGTCGTTACTAATGGAACTCTTGTATTACATAAAGTACCGTGCCGCCCCTCTTCTTTACCCTCATCATAATCTATATACATATTACTACTTTTTTTTCTTCCTTTTCTTTCATTCATTTTTCTTCAATCACTAGTATCTTTGTTAATTCATTGTACACAATTATACATTGAATCCCCTATTTATGAGACTATTGCATGCACTCTACAGCTTATCTCTGGCTGAAAGTTTACCGCTACATCAAGTAGAGTAGCCAAGGATTCCGACAAGACAGGCTGTGAGACACTCTGAAAGCTAAAAAGAACTCTACGCAAAACTTCGTTAGTAGCCGTTAAAAAGCGGCTGTACGATTTAATTGCGTATGCGGAGTACGCCGTTAAGTATACGGAAACGTTAATTATACCGGAAGTGGAAATTCAATTTATGTTTTCTCGATTTCTAGTTCAATTGCTTTGCTGAATACAGCCCAGTTCAACTGCCAGTTTCTCTGCACGTTGAAGGTTTTACCCTCCAGTATTTTAGCACTAAGTTGAGATAAATTGTAGCTTTTTATTAGCATAAAAAACTCAATTTTTTTGGTTTGCTCCATAAGGTCCCTTTTCCTAGACCCACTCACATATATATAATATATATATATATATATATATTGTTTGTTTTTACTTGGCTCGATCTTACAGTAGAATATACCTTCCTTCTGTCAATGATATAAGTGGACATCTTACATGTCCGTTCCTCGCCAGCCCTACACATCCCTTACGGGGCGAGGCCATTTGTCTCTCTAAGCCCCTGCATAGCATTTTATCTCGTGCACCTGTTAAGCTGTCTGCCACTCACGTAACTGGCCGCACTATGCAAACAGTTTTTCCTATCGTGTGTGTGTGAGTGCATATACGAGTGTGTCTGTATGTGTGTGTGTATGCAAGTGTGTCTGCATGTGTGCATGTGCCCGCCTTTTGCCCTGCCTACTAATGGTTACGCAGTACCTTGCCTAGCCCCTGCCCGGACTGGGTACTGGCCATGCTATATCTGAACCTTGCTCATGCTGTAACAATTCTGCTTGCACTTTCCCTGTCCCAACAATTCAGTTTGTCTGCATTGCCTGCTCCAGCACCTTGCCGCTACTTTTGGTATGCCAAACTGGCACCCTGTAGCTGTTTTTTTTTTTTAATCCCTGACCCTTCATTATCTCACAGCTATCTCAGAGCTGGAGAGAGTACTCTACCAAGTACTATAACTTACCGCTACTGCTGGTGGTCTCTCCCTCCTTTCGACGCAATTGCTCGGTTTACCCCCACGATGGTAGACTGCATGGTCGCCTGGGTCTAACTGGATTGCCGTTACTCTCGGCGGTTCCCTAGACGTGTATGTCTCTTTCGCGCACCTCTCTTGAGCACTCGGTGAACATGCGCATGCGTGCCTGATACCTTCGACCTAAATCCGGAAACCTCGTACATCCCTGCGACACTCAATAAATAGGGACCTCGAGTGGGCGCCCTGAACCTCTTAGCCGCTTTTCTGGGAACTGCTGAAACTGTTCGGAGTAGAGAATGGCTTTGCAGTGGCAGCGCTGTTCTGGTGGGGGCATTCCTAGGGATGCAGTTTGTGGAGGTTGGGAAGCTGGAAATGGGGAACCACTTTATGTTGGTACGGTGTTCTATATAACTAGCTAGCTATGAAGACTCCATGTGTAGGTAGCTAGTTATTTTTCACAGGCAGAGCTCACCATAGTGGAAGCCTGATTGTGGGCAAAGTACATCCTAGTCATCAGTGCTGCTATATTCCTTATGGTGGAACTGAGCATAAGAAGGAAGACTATGAAGTATTAGTAAATCCAGGTTAGTTGTCATTATCAGTTACAGTATTTCCTTTGATTCAAGGCTATGTTAATGGCAGAAAGTTTATTTCTCATACACCGATTCAATTGCAATAAACTCTGGTTGGCATTTCAGACCCCCCCCAGTTTTACCCAGCAATTATTCTTATGTATCATTACAGGTAATCGTGCCCATCTGGAATGGATGTATGGAAGTAATGGCTGCATCCCAGATAAGCCAGTTGAAGGAGGTCGCGATAGTTGTGGTGAGGTATACTACATTGGACGTCACAGTCACCATGGAGACACAATCCCTGGCAAAATACAGGCAAGCCATAAATGCCTATACATATCATATGATGGAAAAGAAATCTCCAAGAAGGAATATGGAGTTCTGGTCGAAGAGGAGAGCTAACTTAATATGTACATACTTTAAAATTTATTAAATTTTTTTTGTAGACTAATGTTAGTTAAAAAAAAAAAACCTGTTGAGATTGGAATAAAAAATAAATATGAGATAGAGCTGAGTTTCTGATCTATATCATTTTGAAATAGTACACTATGATGTATAGAGGAATAAATAAATAAAAGCAACTTTTATTGTAGGCCAGTGTAATACACACATAACGCTTATACTAATTAAATTTAAAATATGATTTCTTCTTCTGAGTCGGGTGTGTCTGCACTGCTGGACCTCCTCAGCATGTAGTTGTCCATGTCTATCGTGCGGCAGTTCCTAATGGCATACTGAAGCCTCTCACTCAGCACTTCTTTGGACGAGTAGTTTGGGAGGCGGAGCTGGAAGAAACATGTTTGAGCTGTTGGGAGACAATCATCCGACTAAACATAAAATAATACAGTACACATTCAATCTTATTCCAATTAGATTTTAAAGATGCTTAGTGTACCTGGTCGTACACAGAGATTACAAATCTCTGGGGGATGTCACTGATTCTGTGAGGTAATCTAGACCTTCCTGACACAAATCTGAGAAATAGAACCTTTTCATCCTTTGAGAATGATTCTAAGGTCTGCCACAACCACTGTACTACATCATGGTCAGCCGTGGTGTTATCCTTGTATCTAGGCATACCAATATAATTCAAATAGGGATGAGGCCACACATGTGTGGTGTGCATATGGTCTTTCCATACCTTACTACTTTCTTGAGTAAACCGAGTTCCATTTGTTCAAGCCCACAAATGGCATCTTCCAGCATCTTCGGTGTGTATAGGGAAAGACAAGAGACAGCAACTACTGACGACATGCCTTCACGAATCACTGCAATCTGAACAAAATAATATCTATATCATAATATGCTTGTGTGTCAGTAACGACAACGACAATGACGGTGTGTGTATTCACGAATAATTCATGAGCTTAAACAGTTTGGTAAAGCATCCTCCTCCTCATTACCTGGATGAGTAAAGTGTCATCACATTCAGTAGAAGGCAGTTAATTGTAACTAAAAAGCGGGTGGAATAGGCGAGGGAGGGTGGCATAATGGTTAAAAAAGAAAGTACGAAAGAGAAGGCAAAAAGGTGACTAAAAAGCAGGTGGAATCAGCGAGGAAAGGTGGTGGAGGTTTCAAAAAGGAAGGTGAAGTACAAAAAAGAAGGCAAAAGTTTCGCAAAGCCTAAGTCCACAATCATGATAGAAGGACAGAGAGACTCAGAAGCAGGAGAGAGACAAAGGAAAGGAGGAGAGATACTATGACTCAGAAGAAAGATCTGAAGAAAGGAAAGAAGGGGGATAAGAAAAACTGACATAATTCAGGAAAAAAGAGAGCAGGAGAGGGAAACTGATGTAACCTTAAGCAATGGTAGATAATGATAACAATGAATAAAAATAACTTATGCTACTGCATTCTTACTTTGCAATACACGCCCCTGTGTGGCAGGGTACTTGCTAGTTTCAATAAATTCTTTTTCTAGTGCAAACATTTTCACTGACAGTTATACCTGACCATCCATTTCATGTAGACGGAAATGCAGGGCTTTGTCCACGTACTCTTTGCGGTTGTGAAATGTGAGCTTGATGCTGTGTCCTCCAGGGACTATGGGGACTACACGTCCACTCATACTCCTGGCTTCAAATGCTTCAATGGGAATCATCTGGACAGTAACATAACAATCTTCATAGTTCTACTTGGTGTGTGTATGTGTTAGCTCACTTCAGAAAAATCTTCCTTACTGATGCCACTTTTGTGTGCATCACGGATTCCATAAAGCATCTGAACAAACATCAGATCCACCTGTAGCAGGAAGGAAAAAAAAGAAAAAAAGATAGCTAATGATAAAACAAACAAACAAATCAATAAATAAATCTATATAATAGTACACTAGTGTGTATATTACAATACGACAGCGATGATGGTGAGTGACGACGGTGTGTGTCTTCATGAATAATTCATGAGCTGATTGAATCTGCACCACTGTGTGGCAGGTACTTGCTAGTAATAATAATAACAATATATAGATAAATAAATAACAATCACAAGAGATTTGGGGGATTTATTACATTTGCGCATCCATAATTAATTGCATGGCATTGGAACAAAAGGATAATTATTATAATATGATATTAATTATTATTTGACACATATTCAAATACTGTACCTCTTCCAAATCTTCAGATTTCAAGCTCAGTCCTACGAGCAGTTTCCACACAGGTCTTGCCAAATGTAAGTCCAAAGGTTTCCTTGTTCTCAGGGCAACTCCAAGCAAAACTCCCAGAAACATGAGGGACTTGTGGTTTTTAATCACTGACACATCCGGATTGATCACGAACCGGTCAGTGTTGTAGCCACACTTGTTGATGGCATTGGGAGTCGGAATGAGTAGATTTTCCATGCCCCTCTCTAGCTCCTGTAATGAAGAGTGCATAATTGAACACCAATTTGAACAATCAGGTTGAACCATAGACATCTTTTAAAATAATTTGTCATCAGTTTTAGTGTCAGTGTATGTAGTATTGCCATGATCAATTTCAGTCACTTGACAATTCAGGAGTGGGTGAATCACCTCAATCATTCTTCCTTATGAAGAATATTTGCCACTTAGTATTTTGGCAATGACACTAACCAGTTCAAGGCTAATATTTTAAGTTTTTTTTTTTTTTTTTTTTTTTTTTTTTTTTTAAAGTACAATCATAATTATACTTACTATATTGGTTGTGAGGATCATGTGTATAATAATCCTATTCACTTACCAAGCACATCTCTGCTATAGTCTCATCAAACACACCTCCCGCATCGTCCGCTCCTTCTCCAAGTAGAAGTACCTTCCAGGCTCTGGAGGGGCACCTGATCTCAGTGGGTTGGATCTGTAGGACTTGGCTGGCAACTTGAGGAAAGATAGCTTTGTCATTTGCATCAGAAGTGCTACAGGTAAGGCAGTTACACCAAAATGTCTGTTTCATGACATGTGAGAAATTGCATCAAATGACATGGAATAAAAAAAGGTACAACAATATATTTTTTTCTGTAGAGCAATAAAGAATAAAGTTAATTGGGTTTGTGTGTGTGTGTGTGTGTGTGTGTGTGTGTGTGTGTGTGTGTGTGTGTGTGTGTGTGTGTGTGTGCATGGTGTGTTTTTTATATATGTGTAATTGTGACTTGGGCTAGAGTGGCAAAGGATAATTGGAGGAGAAGGACATGTGGAAGGCAATAGTGGAAGTAATAGAAGTATGGCAGAGGTAAAGCCATACCAGTGTAAGTACATGTGAACGGTAATTCTGATGTAGCGAGTAAATCAATGAAAATTGTATTGTAACCGGTTGAGAAAAATATCATGGTAGCAATAAATCACTTATCACACTCGTCGTACATTATGGGAATGATATTTTACTCTCACGCCACATTTTCACTCGCCTTTGGCTCGTGAAAATATTTTGCGTGCTCTTAAAATATTTTCCCATATTGTACTCTGACGAAGGCAAGGTATTGGTAAGAGATGTGTTTTCGGATTGAACATTCTGTGAGTAAGTCTGCCACTTGTGGCAGAGATTTTGTGGCAAAGACTCTTCACTAGCCTTCTTTCAAGGGCAAGGTGTGCATATGTGTGTGAGTATGTGTGTGTGTGTGTGTGTGTGTGTGTGTGTGTGTGTGTGTGTGTGTGTGTGTGTGTGTGTATGTGTGTGTTTCCCACTTTGGCTTACTGAATTGACATCCTATCCACACGAATGCTGGGACCATGAGTCTTCCTGGTCATAGTTCTACTCATCACCTCTGCCATCATCCCCTCTACAGAGGACGCAGAGAGTAAAGATCGAATCCACTCATCACATAAAGGATTGATGTGGAACTTGGATATTGTGTCTCCAGGAACCTAAGACAGAGAGAATACATATTTTTGTATTGCACATAAAGGCACCAATGAGAAGAATCAGGTTGTCATGTGTTAGAAAGAGGACTAAAGACTGCCGACTACTAAGAAAGCCATGAAAGCCATGGAATGTTAGCTTGTTTAAACCTAACTATTGCTCAACAAAGAAACACGTGTTTCTCAAGTAAGAGAGACCAAAGTTTCAAATTAAACAGGTATGTGTTCGTTTTGACATCAATTCAGGATATGAAAAAAAACAAAAACTGGTGGACTTATCACACAGGACCCATATGACAGTAATATATTGTAAGAATAGAAAAGTTAACATAATATGCAAATTATCTCTGAGATTCTTAGCCAACTTGTAAACTTTACTTAATATAAAACAAAATTATATACAATTAACCTTCTCGCAAATGGTTAATTAATATAAGTATAGTTTAAAAAAAAAAAGATTTGTAACTTGTTCCTGACATACTTTGATTACTGTGCATGTGATTGTATTAATTATTAATTTACCAACAGTATAATAATATGAACTATGTACTTATGCACCATCACCAAACCCAACAAGGTTAATTAACGCGACCAATACAACTATCACCTTGCTTTTTCCAACTGAAGTAAACAGAGTCCATGACTTGCAGATCACGGAACTGAAATGTCTCAGGAGCATCAATCTAGCAAGGATGGCCTCACATGGGGCCTCTTTCAAAGCATAGTATTTAGAGGGGACTTGATCAGGAATTCTGAGGTCATTGCCACCCTTCACAGGGAGTGAGGTGTCGCTTGCTGCTGCATGCTTGCTGGCAGCAGAGATCTGCCGCAAACCCTTTCCTGAAAGTGCTGGTACGAGTCTCGGATTTCGTTGCATGGATCCTGAGTCTCCTCCATACTACAACGACATAATCATTGCACATTCTAATAAAGCCATGGAATATTCCAGATGCTCTGACCACATTATATACGCACACTAAACCACAATATCATTCTACCTTTAAAATCCCCCCCCCTTCCCACTCCACCCCCATTTTACCAGCAAATGGCATCTCGCTATAAACAAAAATAATTGGCAATGCATATAATATCTACTAGTAATATTAAAAAACAACAACAACAAAAAACAATAGAACAACTCCTGAAGAACATTTGCAACATAGAGTTAAATTTTATAGTCATTGTGTTCACAGGCATCATATAATCGAGCCTGGCACTATCACAAGTGTATGATTTTGTTAATAATCTTATATAATGTTACTTTGCTTGGACATGTGCATGCACCGGTCTATACAAGTTATGAGCACAAGTTTTTGCTTTTGGGATACAGATTAATAGGAGTTTTGCCAACAATGGTGTGTGTGCGTATTCATTATTGTACATACAGAGAAGTTGTCTACAGGGAAATTAATTTGGCTGTAAATGACAATTTATAGTGTGGATGTAATTTAAACAGTACAGTAAGCAAATGTAACCGTCACAGTTTAGTATTACATGCAAGTATCCATCATAATTATTGTATCTGTAGCTAAGGAATGTTGTGGGCGGAAGAGTAGAGAGAAAGACAGAGAAGAGGACAGACAAGACAAAGAAAGAGAAAGATGTTGTGGCACTTTGTTTGTGTGTGCGTTTTACAGGCAGCTTGAGTTTTATACTTCCTTATTTGGTCTTGTGTTCATTATCACTTTGTCATTTGTTGTGTCAGAGTGTTTTGTTTGCTTACTTGGCACTTTTGGACTTTGTCATTTTGTTTGGTTGTTGTTATGTCTCTGTAGGACATCTCCTCCTTGGATCGCTTGGATGAGCCAGAGGGAGAAGCCGGATAGAGAGTGCAAAAGTAAGAAGCAGGTTGTGGTATTGAATCGTGGTAATTCTGCCGTGTCTGTTGAGTCTTCAGCAGCGGTAACTGTTGTTCATTCTCCTTTCAGTGGTAGTTCTAGTAGTAGTGTGGAGCGTAGTTCTGTTACTTCTGTTCCGCCTAGTTCATTGTCTTGTGGTAGTTCTACTGCTGATACTATTGTTCTTGGAGATTCTGATTCTAATCCTAGTGATATTTCTGGCCTTACACTTTCTGAACCAATTTGTGTCGCTACTATTTTTGAAAACTTTAAAGCCCGTGGGTGTAATGTTCTTGGTGATTTGACTGTTAGTGATACAACTCTAGTATACCCCACCATGTCTGAGGACGAACGTGAATCTGACCATAGGAGTGCTGGTGGCAGTGCTTCCTCTATGCGTTCTTTTTTCCGTGAGTTCTTTTCTGAATTTAGTAGGTCTGGTCTTATGTCTGATAGGCCTAGGGAGAGCTCCACGGATGCTGATGTGACAAAGCAACTTAATGCTTTGGCCCCACATAAGGATGGCGTAGACATATCCAAATATATCCGCAAGCTCGAGGCAGACCTGCGTGACATTGGCTGCCCAAGGCGTCGCTGGAAATCTATATTGCTACAGAAATTGCAATCCAAGTCTGCGTCCTCTATTGTTGCTGGTCTTGACAGAGATACGACCGATTATGATCAGGTTAAAGAGATTCTCATTGAAGCGCTTGGCTCTAGCTTGACTTCGCTGGGTGTCAAGCTGACTACCGATTTTGCTAGTTCGACGAGGTCGATGAATCCTCTCGAAATATATGTTCACCTGAAGAGTTTAATGGACTCGGTTGACATGATGTGCAGAAGCAAGGACGAACTGTTGCTCTTCTTTGCCTGTGCCACGTACAGAGCGTCCAGGCCTGTAGCGCAAAGGGCTATTATGGACCAACGGGAATTTACATGCTTTAGGGACCTTAACAAATTTGCCCTCTCGATCAATACCTCTGATTCTGATAGGTCCTTTCATAGTGGTAGTAGATATAATAAGTTTAGTGGCAATAATTCTGTTGAGTGCTTTAAATGTCATAAATTTGGACATAGATTTTATGAGTGTAGGAGCCAAGTGTCAAGTGGTAATGGTAGTATTCCTAATAACGTATTGGGCAGTAATAGTGGTAGGTTAACTGGCATTGTCTGTTTCACTTGCCATGAGCCCGGCCATAAATCGCCGGATTGCCCAACCAGGAAGAATAATCACAGTGGTAACTCCGAATTTAGATCGGAGAGTAGTAAGAAAGCTGGAGCGAGAAAGAATCGCACTTACAATACCAATTGGGTGTGTCGGTTAGAAATGATACCCCTTATGTTACAGGGTTTGTCAATTGGTTCTCAGTGTAAGATTGTGCCCGACACTGGGGCCGAGATCTCCATAGTTCCTGGGTGTTTGGTCTATGGTGACCCTCACAGGTGAACAAGTTGATGTTAAAGGGTGGGACAGTAGACCTGTCACCCTTGATACGGCCATAGTAGATTTCATGTTTAAAGGCCGAACCTTTAGTTGTAGAGTGGCTGTCGCACATGTAGACAGCTTGTGTGGGTGTGTGTTGTTTTCAGTTCCAATGGAAACAGCCATAGCAGAGCATCTCTTGCTGGATGCCGCCGCCAAGTCCGATGTTTTCTGGCTTGGGGGTGGGGCAACTACGTGATACCTGTAGCATCCAGCTGTCCACCCAGGTGGATGCCTGCTCTGGTGGTGTTATGGAGGAGGCTTCTTCTACCCCCCTCTGCACAGGCCACTACAAGTAGAGACAGTGAATGTGAGAGTTGTGACAAGAAGTAAATCTAAACAGCAGAGTGAGAAACAGTTACAAGTTGAGAAAGTGCATGTTAGTGAATCTGATCCCCAACCTCTTAATTCTGATGACGAATTTGAAAGGCTTGCAGCCATAGATGTTTCTTATGTATCTCCTGTAGTAGGTGTTGGGTCTGATGTCTGTAATCCTTCTGTTGTTGGGCTTCTACAGGGCTCTGACGAGGATGGGAACGGGGCTGGTGTAGAAGGCAGTGCTGTTAGTGATGGGCAGATTGGTGTTCCTCCTTCCCCAATAAATTGTACCCCCTTGCCTAATGCAAACGTATCCCTAGAGTCTGATAGCAGTGATAGTTCTGTAGACGAGCTGCAGTTATCACCTCCTGTGTTAGCTGAGGGTGTTCATGATCTCAAGAGTGCCCTTGTGCCGATGAGTCTCTGTCCAAGTTCAGGGACTTGGGGGAAACGAATCTCAACGGTTACTCATTTAAAGATGGGATGTTAGGTCACACTGTGTTGTTGAATAATTCTCCTGTATCTAGAATTGTTGTGCCCACTGTTTTCAGGAACAAGTTACTCTCTTTGGCCCATGACAAAACGGCTCATGTTGGAGTCCGGGGCATGCGAAGTGTGCTGGGCAAACGTTTTACGTGGCCTGGTGTCCACGGTGACATTGTTGCTTTTGTTAAATCCTGCGATACATGTCTCCGTGTTAACAGTGCTGGTAATCGGAAAGCCAAGATGATGGAAAGAAAAATTGTGTGTGTCCCATTCGAGAGTGTTTGTGTGGACTTAGTTGGTCCCTTGCCTAAAGGCCAGAGGGGTGCCAAGTATCTATTTACTTATGTTTGTTTGGCCAGTCGTTGGCCTGATGCTTTACCAATGCGTACTGCCTCAGCCACTGAGGCAGCGCAATGCTTTGTGGAAATTATAAGCCGTACGGGTATACCACTTTGTGTGTTATCTGATAGAGGAGCTATCTTCCTCTCAAAGTTGATGTCAGGCGTCTGCAATATGCTAGGTATCGATGCTGTTGCTACTTCCCCATACCGCCCACAGTCAAATGGTGTGGTGGAACGAATGCATGGGAGTCTGAAACCTATGCTCTCAAAAGCTGTGGAGGCTGGGTTAGATTGGGTCGACTTCCTGCCCTTAGCCCTTTTTGCCCTCAGACAAGTCCCAAACAGAGATGTCGGGTTCTCTTCCCATTGTATTGTGTATGGGAGGGATGTGATGGGCCCCCTGGATGTCCTTTATGAGGGTTGGGTTGACCGTGATTTCGAATCAGTCAATGTGGACGATTGGCTCCTCCAGTTGAATGATAGGCTAGCGGTCATACATGATCTGGCTGTAGCTAACCAATCTGATAGCAGTGGTAAACATGCTCTTACCTTTAACAGGCACAAGCAAGACATGCCGCTGGAAGTGGGTACCAGCGTGCTTATGAGAGTTCCTGGCTTGAAAGCAGCCCTCCAAGCTGCCTGGGAAGGACCCTATGTTGTTGTTGGCAAATCATCCCGCGTAACTTACCAAATTTCTAAGGGAGAAGGCCATCCCACTAGACTTGCTCATAGAGATAATCTCAAGTTGTATGTTTCTAGACCATTGTCTGTCAATGCAGTTACTTTGATAGCAGAGGAGCAGGGTATTGGCCATGATCTGCTCACCAGTAAAGCAACCCTCAGTGATGATAAGTGCCCTGGGTTTAGACAGAACGAATTAGATGCCCTCCTGCATGACCTAAAGTGTCATTTCCGAGACACTCCCGGCTTGTGCTCAGCAGGTACCTGTAAGATAGTGATCGCAGACGGTGCTGCTGTAGTTAACTTGCCCCCTAGGCAAACCCCAGCAGGCATTAGAGAAGCTGTGAAGAATGAAATTGATGTGTTGTTGAGAGATGGTATTATCATTGAGTCCAGTTCAGCTTGGGCTAGTCCACTAGTCCCTGTCCGCAAGAACGATGGCAGTGTCCGTATACGTGTGGACTTCAGACAATTAAATGCAGTCACTCCATTGAGGAGGTATTGGTGACGGAAATTCTAGACCAAGTTGGTCCCAATGCATGTTTGTCTACCTTGGACCTTACTGCCGGTTTTCACCAGTTGGCCATGGAAGAGTGTTCCAGTGAACTCACCACATTTGTGTGTCCTTTCGGTAAATTCCGGTATCTTAGAATGCCGTTTGGTCTCAAAAATGCTCCTGCTATTTTTCAAGCAGTGATTGAGAACGTTTTATAGCCAGTTTCCGATTGTTGTCGTAATTATGTAGATGACGTTGTGATATACAGTCGTACTTGGTCTGATCATTTGTATCATTTGAGAAAGGTGATTGAGTGCCTTGGTGCCTCAGGTTTAACTATTAAACTCAGAAAATGTTGTTTTGGCCGTAAACACTTATTGTACTTAGGTCTAAGATTGGTGCAGGTTTGCTTGCAGTCCCTAAGCACAGAGTCTCAGCTTTGGCTCACTTCGTTAGGCCTAGGACGAAGAAGCAACTTCGTTCTTTTCTAGGGTCTGTCTCATATTATCGTAGATTCATACCCAACTTCGCCGACTGCTCTAGCACCCTCACTCCTGCTACCTCCTTGAGGGCTCCTCTCCGGGTCTGGACTGAGGAGATGGACTCCAGATTCTGTGAGTTAAAATTGTCATTGTGTCGTAGTAGTTCTTTGGTTATTCCAGCCCCAGATGACGTGTTCATCCTATACACGGACACGTCAGGTGCCGGTGTAGGTGGTTGCCTCCATGTTGTCCGTGGACAAGAGGAATTGGATTCTTCTCTCGTCAGTTGCGTCCTGCGGAAAGGAAGAACTCGAGTGTCTCGCCATTGTGGCCAGTCTGAAGCATTTGAGTACTTTGTACAAATATAGCAAAGAGGTGACAGTCGTCACGGATCACAAACCGTGTCTGGCTCTAGAAAATGGGAGCCACCTCAACAAGCATCTGCTTCGGTTCGCCCTTGTGTTGCAACAATTTAATGTTTTCTTAGAGTATCGTCCTGGCAAGTTGCACGCCAATGCTGATGGCATGAGCAGGCAGGCGTGGCCGTCGGCAGAAGTCGAGTCCGCCCAAGTGTTTTCATCAGATTTGTCCCCTGGCCAAATCTTAGCGGGGGGGAGATGTGGGCGGAAGAGTAGAGAGAAAGACAGAGAAGAGGACAGACAAGACAAAGAAAGAGAAAGATGAATGAGAAGATAGAAGAGAGATGAAGAGGATAAAGAAGACACAGTTATTTAATAGTCATTTTGTGTCATTAAAGTTTGCATGTGTAATGTTATAAGCATCGTGGTTCATGCCATCCAATTGTAGTTCTGTGTGTTGCACCTATTTTTATTATTATGCATGCATGTATATTTTGTGCCCGGATTATTCCGTGACCACACCTTCATACCTGTGCGCATGCGGGTCTTGAGCTACATAAAAACTCAACCCCGCTTGCGTATAATTAGTTCCCCTAATGTTAGTTTAAATCCTAAACTGAATTTAGACTTCAGGGAGAGGGCTAGCCATCTGGGAGAACTCTGGTGGCAGCACTCACTAGGGTTCTTCAAGTAATAGTCATTGCCGAGCCTTAGTGTCTACCTTCCGTGATTGAGTCTCAAGCTGACCTTGTCGGGAGAACTGACCTTACCTCTTGGGCCAGCAGATCTCCTACCCACAAATGTGTTTGTTTCAAAGCTAGGTTTTAGGATGCACTTCAGTTGTGTCATGTGGATAAATAAAACAGCCCAGTCTGAGAACTTGTTCAACTTCAAAAACTGAACAAACAATTTTACCGTATGGCTTATTTATTGTTGTACTGCATCACTAAGACAGTAATAATTATAACACATTTCTGTAATTGGCGTGATGACAAGCCACAAGCAAGCTGACTTACCTGCCTCTTTCCCCAGTAGTACACATCTCCAGATACACTCAGTGCCATCATGTAGAAGCTTGCTGCAGACAAGTCTTGCACTTTTGCTCCATCAGGAAATTTCACATAGTCAGCTGGCATACCAGGAAATAAATCATCTGCTAGCTTTCCTGTATATATAATATATATATATATCAAAACAGGCAATATTATTTTTGATAATCAATTAATTTTCCTTTGTACACCATTAATGTACTATTTTCCTGGTTGTCCAGACACTTCTGGTCAGTTGACGTAGTACAGATGTTGAACGTGTTTCTTGTGGGATATGACAGGTGTAGGTGATGATCTGGCAATCAACTTGTTTATTGCAAGTCTGCTCCATGTAACCCAACGACACACACGAATAATGCACACACACATGCATGCACTCACACACACGTTTGAATGAACATTGCCGAAAGACTTTAATCAATTTTCTTGCTTGTAACTACATGTACAAAGAAAAAGCTGCAGCTTATCCATTTATGCTTCAATATCAATAATCTTTTCTGAGTGCAGACATTTGGCCAAACATTTATCACTAGTTCTAAGTGAAAAGATGCAGGTACAAAATAATGAGCTAAGTTTAAAAAATATGCACTCAATACCAATGACTTTTAGATAAAGCTGGGCTAAGTAATGGACAAGACCCTTAATTAATTCTACATTGGAATCTTTAGTGGTCTCTAATACATAACAATACTTACCAAACATTACCACTTGGCCATCATTTGTGAGTAGTGCAGAAGCTTTGTGGCCAGATACTGACATCACGTAGGGACCTTTCTCAGACAAGTGAGCTAGCCGCTGTGAACACATAAATATGAAGATGTTTACACAAATGAACTATCTGAAAAAATTGCATTATAATGACAGGAACAGCCTTGTTCCATGTACTGTATTGTGAGTCATCTTGAATGACTTTAACTATTCAGTCGTCAACAAAACGTTTCCTCACATGTATCAGTTAAAATTTATACAGAGCAGTTTTGAAATTTTAACTCCCAAAACTTATTGTAACGATTTTTTGACAATTTAGTTCTAACTCGTAGTTAATCAAATAAATATTAAAAATTATCCAATATTATGAACTGGCTGTATTGCATGGCTAAATATTTTAGGCACATAATTTAACTCGTTTTATTTCAGCTTGAGCTAAGCAGTCATTCTGTCCTTTTGTGTGTATGCCTGCCAGCAGCAAATTAAAATTAATATAAAGATCAAATAACATACCACAGGGATATGATGGTTTCCAGACCAATCCGGCTGTCCAAAGGCACAGTTATCTGCACTGCCGCACATGTAGACATCACAACCATTCTCAGAGATGGCTAAGGTGGTCAAGGATCCACAGCTGACCTGGAAAATACAATATTAACAACAGTACTGTAGTAGCACACTGACCACAATATATATATATATATAAATGAATGTATTCTTACATAGCCAATGGTCACTTCACTGAGATGAGTCTGGCGATCTGAGTCGTAAAACTGTGTGATCTCTGATACACGTCCAATGCTACCCCAGATAGAGTCCACTCCATGGCCCAACTTGCCATTATCTTGAGAGCCAAATGTGAAGACACGCCCATCATGACTCAAAGCAGCACAGTGTGTATCACAGCATGCTATCTGTAATACGATGGAGAAAAAATAAAAATTGCAATCAAAACTAGTGAGGGAATATTGGTTGCTAGCCTACCATTTTGATATTCTTGGCAGCCAAAGCTTCAATCATTTTAGGTGAGCGTACAGTTTCTGCTATATTATGACCCAGACGACCTTTGTTGCCTTTCCCCCAGCTATACACATCTCCTGCGTCAGTAAGGGCCAGGGCAAAGCCATCATTACTAGAATGACTAACTCTTGGACCTGCCACCACTTGAATCACGCGGATTCCTAACATGTTATATAAAAAATTATAATTAATAGTAATATTATTATTTTACTAGTACAGTGTGTCTGCGTGTTCTATCTCATTAGCTCATGAATTATTCATGAATACATCGTCGGTCACGGGTATTATTACATAGATGTACAGTACATTACTACTACTGTTATTAAATTGTCATTATTATTCTTTTAATATTATGATTTTATTATTATTATTATTATTATTAGGAAGTGCCCCGCCACAGTGGTGCTTGATAGCAAATAGAAAAGCCTACAGCATAAGTTATTTTTTGTTCATTCCATATTGTCCTCCACTTCATTAAATTAGCATCAGTCAGCCTTTTCTCATATCCTTTCTATTGTTCTTGACCATTGCATTCTCCGATTCATTCTTCTACCCATGATTTGTGGTGGATTATGGCTAGCTACTGTAGGTAAATACTTATCACCAACCCAGTTCAGCTAATGAATCATGACATCACCGATCAAATGTGATGAAGCTTCACCCATTCAGTTTGTGGTGCATAAAAACCCATTGATTGTTCAGCTAACGATTCACGAACATACACCACCTTCGTCCTTACTGACAAAGCTTTAACAACCCGGCTCAGCTAATAAATTATTCATGGATATACATACCATTCGTCGTTGTTACTGACACACATTGTATAAGTATAGATTTTTATTATTTATTTTTCCCGGGCAGTATTCAAGATTGTCATTGATTATTTGACAGAATTAGCTTGCCTTGGAGAGCACTTATAATTCTGAGTGAGCCTTCATTCTCTGAATCTCCATGACCCAGTCTGCCATATGAACCATCTCCAACAGAAGCCAAAGAGCCATCAAATTTCACAGTGTATGTACAGTAGCTCCCAGCAACTACCTGTGGGGTGAGGAAACCAGAAGGAAACTTGAAGTTATCACAACTACAACTAGTAAAATGTCCTCAGTAATCAATATCCCTATTCTAACATTTTGATTCCATCTCTACCCAGGCCTTCATCATTGAAAGAAGTTGTTGTGGCCCCATACATTTTCCTAGTTATACACTTGAGCTATACTTCATTACCTGATGAACATTGTTCCAGTCTTTGACCAGAGAAGGAGCTGAGTTGTCTTCCATGGAATGTCCGAGCTGGCCACAGGTGCCACTCCCCCATGTGTATACACAAGACTTGGAAAATGAGCACCAGTCTTCTGGCTCTTTCTCAAGCCACTCCAGCACAGAAAGGTCCATTTCTCGAGTCCACTCGTTGTTTGCCTATATACATATACAGCAACCAAAAACCATTAATTTAGGAACCTATACAAAGACAACAAATACTCACTATAGGTTGGTATTTATTGGTAATAGTACTGGTACTAATATTCCTGGGCAAAGACTCCAGACATCCCTGGGAGAAAGAAGTCCTCCTGCTTAGTGATTCTGCCATGTTGATGCTCATAGACAGGTCGAATAACCACTTCCAATCCTGTGGTGTGGCCTTTCTTGGGAGGTGTGGTGGTTTGGGAGGGAACAAGAAGACAGTGTGAAAGTTGAGGCCAATAAATAGAGCCAACAGATGCTGTAAATATTCTGAATGAAGCAGCTGAGCTCCAGATACTATCTGATCCTAATAATGCAATAGAAATACTTTGTGGTATTTTTGCAGAGAAATGAGGCAAGCATGTAATATAGAAATTGCTTTGGTCATGTTGCTATTTTTTATACTTAAATTTTTTATTTATAGTATGCTATCAGGAAATCATTCAACTGTACTACGTATATTAATATAATATACCTTTGCTATTCAGATATACAGTGCTTTTGTCATGTAATATGCGATTGAATAAATATTGCATGCTGGTGCAGAACTGCTCAGTCATAAAGTTCAACAGGAAATGATGTCTGTACACTTGAAACTAATTGCAGGATTAAAAAAAAAAATCTAAAGTAATAAAAATAATTAAATAGCTGGGAATTGAATTAATTAATTATATGCATTTTCTTTAAATGGGTTTCACATTGGGGTTAGGTTTGCATATAAGTTTACTGGACGATTGTCAATTTGTTATTCTCTCATATGTACGTCTATGCTGCGTGTATGTCCATCAATAATTATATTAATAGTACTTAGTAAGTTGCCCATTCAAAAATGTATGGGAAAAATCTCTGTTCAATTGAAATCGCACGGGGAAAGTGAAATAGCGCGTAACTAATTGAAATACCTCAGTAACTAAGTGGAAACTAAGTGAAATACCTTCGTAGCTAAGTGAAATAGCACGGATAAGTGCGCACATGTGCAGAGTTAACCTTGGAAATGTACAGTTTGAGTAGTTTCTAGTTGGAGACAATGTCATTCTTTACCACAGAAGCTCTACCGGTATTAGACGGAATGTTTTTCAACAGATCAGGAGGAGCCGCAGGTTGAAAACGAAGTTCCAGCAGAAGCTAATCTTGAAGTAAGGAGATAGTGAGTGAACGATATAGTATAGCTACAATCGTAAATGACTTTTTAAAAAGCTCACCTACTATTAGTGAGTGATAGCAAGGGTAACCTGTGCTATTAGGGGTCAATAGCACTCGAAAAGCAATTGAAATAGCATTACTCGTGCTATTAATCCCGAATAGCACGGTTACCCGTGCTATTACTCATACATATAGCTAAAGTTTGAACATTGCCAATGATTTCTGACTACATTTTGCTCTAAACCACAGCACCTTTAATATTAAAAATACAAATTGCCTTACCCTCTCATAATGGTGTTGCTTGGAGATGTGCAAGTGAAGTTTCCGTATGAACGTCACCAGAAAAGGATAATCACAGCTATCTTCCCTGGATTTCTGAGGACCGTGATCTTTTTTATGCTTGCTTATTGAAGACGGCTCTATAATGTCAGAAGACCCTCCAGATAAATGGATATGTTGTAGTAGAGGCAGGAATAAGGACAGACAGCGGTCTGCATCAAAGTCTGATGGTTGATTAGGTAGGATACTCCATGCCTATGACCAACATCCAATATTGAATTAGATACTGTAAATCAACTCTATACTCCCCATGATTTGAATTTCACAAATGCCAAGCTCAATGTAATCTTAACTATAGTGATGTGCTTCAGCGCAAATGGCGAGCGGGCCACTGTGCACAAGTAATTCAACAATTTAAAATCTGACAAAATTTGACTTCTGCCATCACAAAAATCTGTATGCAAAAAAAAAAAAAAAAAAAAAAAATCTACTCTTTTTTAGTTTGCTTTAATGTTCTGGCGCCTAGCTATTCACTAGCTTAGGAACACATCATTCGGTCCATTTCTTCCTAAAAGTAAGAGTTTTTTGCCGTTGAATTTGAATATTATCTTCTTACCTTAAATTTCCCGAGTAGGGGTAGTTTTTGCAGTACCTATTTAGATAAGTCATTCTGACTATCTTAATGAGCAGTAGCTCCTGACAAAAAACACTCGGCTACAAAAACATGGCAGATTTTTCTTCAATTGTGTATGGTAAAGCTTTTTCAATGCCACAGTAATCATTCTCCAAAACTTTTTATTTAAAATAATCATTTCTAAGAAATTATCACACAGTTTTAAGATTAACCCTAAAATAAGACTTACTGCTTTAGTAAAAATATATGTATCTGTTAAAATGTTTGCTTTAATATATTCTTTAACTAAGTAGTAGCTGCAACACATAATACTTTCACACGCACATTTGTTCACTGGATATACCAACACGAGACTACTTATGTTGTATTTTCTTTAGATTTTTTAAAGTAAGAACACTACTGCATGTTTAACTTACTACCGCCACTAATTATAAAAAATGAACTCCAGTAAGTTTATACAACCTAATTGTGGCCAGCAACATTCAGATCATATCAGAAACAGTCTAATTCAAAGGGGTTAATATTGGATTATATGGGTACGTATTGCTAACAAAAAAAATCTGTTTAGTGAACTATGGAATGGAATTGACCATCAAGCGAACACAAAAAATGCGAGGTCAAAGTACAAAGATGACATACATGTATGTATGTCAAAACATACATATAATAAATGAACAAATAATATCCCCAATTTCCAATTGTGTTATCCACAATAGTGTCTCACTCTCTTTGCTCGCTCGACAGCAAAACTATATCGTTTCTAACTCATTCTTGAATTAGAGCCAACAAGAAAAAGTTGGAAATGGTCACCCCCATTTATGTAAGTGAAGGAAAGTCAAAATTCTTTTACTTTAGTATAGTTACATATTCTACCTGTTCATCATCATGCCAAATAACCAATGCATCACTAGTCCAATCCAAAGCCATCACTTGGGCCTCCTTGCTTAAATATTTGAGAGCTGAGCCCCTCTGCATAATAAAAACAACAACAATAACAACAGGAACATAATACTAAAAATAATATAAAAATAAATACAGTCAGCAGGGTTTCATTTAGGGGGGGGCGAAAGGGGGCATTTGCCCCCCCTTGGGTTCTAAATGCCCCCCCTTGGATTCTAAGTGCCCCCCACCCTTTTGAAAGAACCGATATTTATTAAGAGAAAAATGTAAACCAAATTAATAATAAACAATATTCACACAGCAATTCGTCTAGGTTTTTTGTTCCATACTGTAATAATGTCATTTAATTGTGTAGATTAGAGCGTCTCGGGTGTCTCCATGGCTATTTTCATCAAATAGGATAATTGTGATTGCCCAATTCGATTTCGAATTCGTGTTTTAATTAGTTTCATTTTGGAGAAGCTCCTTTCCACTGAAGCAGTGCTGACAGGGATAGATAGACATATGTTTGCCAGGGTGCTAATGTTTGGAAAAATTTCACTAAGCATATCACTTGTGGTGAGCTCTTTCAACTGCAAATGCAGGTTACCTTTCGGCTTCTTCGATAAGTAGCTTCGAAATGGTTTCCACTCCTCTCGGGTTTCGTGGGAAATAAGAGCTTCTTTGGTGTATTCATCTCCACCAGCAGTCTTAGCAGGCAGCTCTGCACCATAGTGAGCTAATAGTACATCTATTAAGTCCTCACCATATGTATGGAAGTCAGAAGAGTCAGCAGCTGGCACTTTCTTCGGATCAAAGATGCCAAATGAGGAGACAATATCTTGTGAAATAAATCTGCTGGATATGTTTGCCTTCAGCATCCTGATAAACGGTTCAGCCACTTGTCCTTGGAATGTAGCAATGCTTTCCGTGGTTAACGTGATGTCAGTGACTTCTTCGATCTCATTCTTTGCATCCATCAGTTCTAATACCCAGTTAGCAGCAGGTAACATGGCATCATCAAGTGTATTGAGAGTGGCATCAACAAGAGGGGTGATAGCTGTCAAGTCTATTCTCTCAGTCTGGAGAGCTCTGCTCAAATTCGCCACTTGTGGCAGAACATAATCAAGGAGGTATATGGCCACTAAAGTTGAGGGCCTACATAAGGCTTTACTGATACCTAGAGCTTCAGGTGCATGTGTCTGCTCATAGATATTGTTTAGAGCAGTCACAATTGCACTGTAGCTAGCTTTGACTGCCTTCACACAGCGTTCATGGGACAGCCAGCGAGTATCTGATGGTTTCACAACTTTCAGCTCAGGTAAGTCAAGCACCTGCTGTACTGCTTTGAGACTCTCAGCTCGCTTAGGAGAAGAGTGGAAAAATTTCCAGAGGGTGGTGAGTGTGATGTACACATGTTTTATCCCACTGGTAGCATTAGCTGCTTGAACGCATGCTAGCTGTAGCAAATGGCAATGGCAGTGTACGAAGAGTGCATGAGGTGAAATTTTCTTCAGGAGACTCTGCACACCATTGTGTTTCCCAGAGAAAGTAGCTTCTCCATCGAATCCCATACCCACCAGCTTGCTAATCTGTATGTTTTTATCTTTCATGAATTCAACAAGGGCAGAATAAATAGTCTTTGCATCAGTAGCTTTCAATGGAACTATATCCAAGAAGTGCTCAACAGGTTGACCGTCCATGTTCACCCAGCGGAAGAAAATTGAAAGCTCTTCTGTGGTCATCACATCAGTGCACTCATCTGCCATTATGCTGAAATGGGAAGCTTGGCGAAGCCGTTTCAGTAAACATTCTTCAGCCCATAAGCCAACTGCCTCAACAAATTCAACAACAGCAACTTTAGATGTGTAGGTTGCATTTAATCTAGCTCTTTCAAGGAACCCCTTTAAATCTTCTGCACCACAACTTACGATTAGATCAATAAGTTCATCAAAATTTGTTGTGTGGGGAATGTGGCGACGAGCTAGAAAATGGGTGCAACGAATTAGAGCTTTAATGGCCATTCTGTTCTTCAACTTTTCCTCATCATTAATTTGTTGGAGTTGCTGAATGACTGACCCTTCTTGTAGTGCTGTAGCTGCAGCCATCTCTGCTTCACATGATAGGAGGTGAATATCCCTCTTTGCATGAATTTTCATCTTCTCTATTGCCTTCTTCCAGTTCGTGAAAGGTTTTGAGATCCATGTTCCTCCTGTTCTTTGAAGAGAAATTCCTCTCTTCCTGCAAACCTTACAAAAAGCTCCTTGGAAATTTTTATCAAACATCAGCCAATGGAAGCTCTCTTCCCATTTTTTGTTGTATTTTCGACTGCTTGCAGTGATTTTCTTGCTTTTCTCATGTGTAGTTAATCTTTCCTTTGCATGCTTCTCATGGACAATTAATCTTTTCTTGGCAGGACTTGGCTCCAAAAACTCAGTATCAGATTGATTGCTGTCAATTTTATCTTCTGTGTCACTGCTACTTGAGTGGCCAGGTGACTTTGAAGAGCTTGCACCACAGAAGAAAGAGCGAATATCCATTTGAGACTATCTTAAGCTGTCAGGGACTACGAGTGCTTAGAGTTCTGGTTCTGGAAGTTGTAGAATCTGTATAGATCAAAACTCAACAACTGCTACGGTGAGCTGAGGGCTGGCCTTTTTATAGCCAGCCAGCAACCGTAAGTGTGAATCAACGTGTGATAAACCTAAGGGGAGGTGAGAGTCAGAGTTGAATAGTGTGTAAAAAGCATCTAAATAGTGAATGTCACAGTTGACTGAAAATTGCTAGACGGTGGAGGTGAAAATGAGTAGCTGAATTAACTTGTCAGGATCTGACATATGCAGACCTCATTAGATAAGATTATGTTTTTTTAATGTAGGACATAGGCCTTCCAATAATTCTATTTCACTCCCATGGTGACCAGTGCCGCCCGCCCCCCCTTACATTTTCAAAACTCTATTTTGCCCCCCCTTGCAAGAATGTCTGGATGAAACACTGGTCAGGACTGTTATCAACATTTTTATTGGTCTTAATTATAGTACTTACATCTAGATCCCATATTTGTACTAAGCCTTTCTTACAGCCAGAGGCAAGCAAACATATTTCTTTGCTAAAGGATAAGCAAGTTATTGGACTACTGTGTGCCAGTAAAGAGCCATGGAGGGTGAGGCTGGCATCACTGGAGGATGAAGAAGTTGAGGAGCACTCTGAGGAAGTTTCACAGACAGTGTTAAGACTTCCTTTCTTCCTCATCAGCCACAGGTCCACAGCTCCATGATTTGTACCACTAAATATGCAAACATAGAGTAATTATGTATTACTAATCTTGACAAAACGATTGGACTGGTATTAAAAATAATGAAGAAATCCACATTGCAAGTACTGTTTAAGCATGCTTTCAGATATATAGACTTCAAGTATTGTATACATGTTAGTTAAGAATTGTCATGCACTATATAAGAATTCAACAGATTAAGTAGTACTAACCAAGCCATAAGCAAAGTTCCATCATGTTCATTGATATCCGGATACCACTCCATAGTGGTGATATAGCAGTCCCCAAAGGTATGGATAATCGTACCATCTGTATTCCTCAGCTCTAGCCTCCCATTCTCACCAAGAATGGCAATATATCCCCCATTTGGACTCCACTTGAGATTTTTCACCTAGTCGAGACAAAGCAAAGCAAATTCATGGAATAGTGTAATTAAAATGATCAGACATACTTTAATATCTGTTTTGAAGAGTCTGTTTTTTGAAGAGCTGAAGTCATGAATATAGATATGGCCTGACTTGAAGCCTGCAGAGAAGTGGCTGGCAGTGGGAGACCAGCTAGTACAGCTCAATGTCCCCGAGCCTGTATCACAGAAGATTTAAATTGAGCTGAGAGAAAGAAAGATCAAGGGATTTCCTCCCCCTCTCCCCCCAACAATTGTACTGGTATTATTAACCCTCAGCACATGTATGTCATGCCAGAATTTTTTTGTTTTGACACAGTTTTCTGGAAAAAAGCTATTCATTTCTTGAACTTACAACTGTAAGCTTTTGCAAGGGTAAACCCCACTATTGTCACGTAATTTACATATGTGAGGAAAAATAGTGTGCTTCCCGCAGTAGTTTCTGCTTTGTGCCAGAAAAAAAAATTGTTGATTGCTGGAATTTGAGCTTTATGTTGGAACTACTGGTAAGTGTTTATTACACATTGGAGATTATTTGTAGCTTTTCTTATTGTGACAGGATTTAGGTCTACAATTTTCATTGCATGAGCTATATTGACCAATTGATGCCTGATTAGGTATACCCAAAGAAATTCTTTATAATTTTGTACTTGCTAGCTGGTGTATAATAGTGCCGAGGGTTCACACCTAAGATCTTTCATTGTCTAAGTAACCTTTTATTCCTGTCATGGCAACCATGTTATATGCAGTAGGCCCTCGCTAATCTGATACCTCATTAATTCGAACAGCTCTAGCATACCATTCCTGTGTTGTAGCTATTAAAAAAATCTGATCGCATGTAGACTCCATTCATAAATCTTGCTCATCAATTCTTAAATCTTGCTCATCAGTTCTTACTGGCTGTCGTTTACCTGTCTTCTTATCAGAATGTTGCTGAAAAGACCTCATAAAACACTTTCCTTAATTAACTAATAAAAGCTCGCACACTCACCAATAACTAGCAAATGAATATAGAATAGGCATATCAAAGGAAGGGCTACAAGCTATGAGAATGTAAGCAAGAGCAAGATGGGTACAGTCATCCTTGGAAACAATAGGTAGGGAAAATTAATCAGCTAGATATAGCTATATTTCATGGTTTAGACAAAAACAAATAAAAATTGTTGTCTTACAAGTTAGTACATAAACTACAACATAAGAAATATGTTAATGAAATGATATTCATTGAAAATAAATAATATTAATATTTTTAATCCGAGCATTGCACTAATCCGAACACGGCAGGTAGAGCGCAGCGGACCGAGGTTACCGGCGGTTAAAGGGGAAGGGCCAAATGAGTGGGGTGAGGGCGGGTCCCGGGAAGGGTAAGGGACGCCGACCTCGCGCAGTGAGCGTCAGTTAGAAAAAGATTTAAATGGAGAAAGATAAGAAAGAGAAGCTGCCCAGAACGGCCAGCAAGGCCGCGGCTGAGGTCCGCGGCAGAGAAGATTTGCCGGCGCCTAAGAGGCGGAAGGGGGCGAGAGCTTTGTCGGTGGATAGTGAGGACGAAGGTTCTGTGGGGGACAGATTCGTCGAGGTGGAACAGAATTCGAAGGCTATTCAGCGGCTGGTAGAGCAGATGGGTATCTTGCAAAAGACAGTCTTGGACAGGCTTCCGGAGAAAAAGGGTATGTCCTGAGTAGGAGCCTGGGTAGTAGACAAAGTAGGCTAGAGGTGTAAGGGTGAGTGGAGAGTCTGTGATCAGGGACGTGGGAGAGGGGGCTGGAAGGTCATGGCAAACGTTCCTGACGCTCACCTCCGTGCTAGCAATAGTGCGTGACAAAACCGAGCTCAGTGTTTGTGGAGGCGTCCAGTGGGAGAGTGTTAGGACGTGTTTATGATGCGTGAAGCCGAGGAAGGGGGAGACGGCGGTGAGAGCCGTAAGAAAGTGTGGTGAGCCAGAGGCTGGTTGGAATTGGTGGTGATGGCGGAGCGGGCCTGAAGCCACAATACTAGTTTAGGCAATAGGGGGTAGTTAAGAGTTCCTCGGCTGGAAAGGGGGTGAGGACCGGCTGGAGGCAGGCCGGAGGTGGCGGGACAGGGGAGGTGAGTTCCCTGTCAGCCTGGATGAGTTAGAAAGGGGATGGTGGTCGTGCGGGGTTGGGCACGGAGGAGAGGTCCCCATAGAATGACTAGGGGGAGGTAGTAGGGATAGTTAAGGTAGGGTAGTCGCTAGGTAGGTAAGAGACGGCGGTGGTCCAGTGTTGGGGGCATCACTGTGGAGCCGCGTGAGACGGCGGGGATCCAGCGTTGGGGGGGGGGGGGGGGGGCAAGGGGGGGCAAGGGCAGGGCAAGGGGGCGGGGGGGCAAGGGGCAAGGGGGGGCAAACACTGTGAAGGCAACACTGTGAAAAGCCGTGTGTGAAGTGGTGATTGTGAAGTGTTAACGAGAGTGTCTGGAGCAAAGGCGTTGGGGTGGCAACGCTGGGAGGTCACGGAAAAAAGAAAAAAAAAAGGGGGGGTGGGGGAGGGAATGGGTGGGGGGGGAGGGGAAGGAAGTAAGGGTTTGCCAGAGGTCCCGAGTTGGAGGGTAACTCGGTGAGGGTGACGGAAGGAAGATGAGTGGTAGTGGGCCAGGGCTGGGGGGTGGCAGCCTGTGAGGGTAGGGGTAGGAGTGGAGTGAGTGACACGGGAAGCCATAAGGGAGGGGTGGTCAGCCTTGTGAAAGGGGTAAGGAGATCTAAAGGCACAAGACGCTGGCGTTCAGTCTGACGCTTCCCGGGGGAAAGACACGGCCAAGGGGATGGAAAGGTAAGATGGGTGTGGCAGTGCAGGGGCCCCTGACGCCTGGCCCCGGGGCTGGGGGGGCCGGGTTCGGCGCCGGTGGACTGTGCCAGTAGGGGGGCCGGCCGAGTGTGGTGAAAGGGGTTGGTGAAGAGGAAAAAGGTTGGGAAGGGAATGGGGAGAGGAATCAGGGGTAAAAATACAGAAGGAGAAAAAGAGCACCAGTCTGGTGAAGGGTCTTTTTTTTGAAGGGTTTTTGTGTCAGGAGAGCAAAGTCACGAAGGGGCGAGACATGAGGGTCTAGATATAGGGGTGTCTCGCCCGGGAGAGTGAGTGCAGGGTTCCCGGCAGTGAGTGCACAAACGAGCAGGGAGGACAGAGCACCAGGGAAGAGGGGTGCCTGTCAAAAGGCTCGGGTATGGGTGCACAAAGGAACAAGGGTGGGGCCACCAGGGAGGGACATGTATGTCATGTTCACGTCGGTGTGATTTGTGATCACAGACGAGGTGGCGGAGCTGGCGGAGGCTGCCAGGAGCAAAGGGGCGGCAGAGGCACCTGCCGGTGTGAGAGGAGAGACCTCTGGTCCAGAAGTTGCTGGACGGGCTAAAGGAGGTCAGGGCGGAGGAGAGTGAGGATAAGAAGGCAGCCAGAGTGGTGCACCTCATTAAAAATCAACCGCCGTTGCCGACCAAGGTGGTCGAGAGAATTAGAGAGGGCTCCTTCGTGGACTTCGCCTTCTTCCCTGTGTTTGACGATGGTCCTGGCGAAGCAGGTGACTGGAGGTCCAGCACGGGTGAGGCCAGTGAAAGTTCGAACGGGGGAGGAGGCAAGAGGAAGAGTCCCAAGGAGGTGCCGGACCTGGCAGGGTGGAGCACGTGCTTCACGCTGTTTCAAGTGGCGTGGGCGTCCAGCAAGCCGGAGATGTGGGTTCCACTGGCGGCGTACAGGGAGTCAATATTCAAACTGGCTAAGAGGTACCAGTGGAACCAGGTAGCCCGGTATGACAGGAGGTTCCGGCAGGAGGCGGCAGGCAAAGACGACGTAAAGTGGGAGGACGAGAACCTGTCCCTGCTGCTGGACGTGGTCCACTCCACGCCGGCGCCGAAGGCAGAGCCGAGGCAGGTAGCCGGAGGGGGTGATCCCCTGGGGAGAAGGGCCGAGCCAAGGAAGAAGGGCGCTTGCTTTCGTTTCAACAGGGGCGAAGGCAGGTGCACTTTCGGAGCCCAGTGCAAGTTTAGCCACACTTGCTCCAACTGTGGAGGGGGTCATCCAGCAACCCAGTGCAGCAGGCCTGGCGATAGGAAATAAACTATGGTCAAATCCATCATTACGTTGTACTGCTCCATGATCATCTAGTGAATTGTTCACTGTTGACTATTGATAAATGTTCTGCCCGAATTCTTAGTCATTTGTAGTCAGGGTACTAACCGTAGGTGGGCAGGGTAGTTGCCGTGAAGGGAGTGAGCGAGAGTGTATGGGGGGGATAGCTCTAGAGGGGAGGCATGGGTAAGGACAAAGGTAGTGGCGCTTGTAGGGGGAGGGGGTGGCTAGCTACGACACATACGCACACACGTAGTCTAGGGCGGGGAGGTGTTGCAGTATGAGTGGGCATAAGCTGACAAAGGGTATTCGCTTTTGCAGATTACTGCTTCACAAACCAGTTGAAAGAACTCGAGCGGAGATCAGAGGGCCCGAGCAGTAGAGTGCTGCAGGGAGCAGAGGAGGTGGTGACCCCTCTGGTGTGGCAGCAGTGGGAAGAGGAACTAAGAGAGCACCCGGACAGAGAGTGGGTGGAGTTCCTGGTGACGGGGGTTAGAGAGGGGTTCCGTCTGGGTCACGACCAGAGCAAAGTCGTGCTGAAAGAGAGACGGGGGACCATGTATGAGGCCTCTCAGCACAGAGGGGTGATACATGAGTACCTGGAAAATGAGGTACAGTGCAGGAGAATCTGGAAGGTGAACGCTGAGGGGGTCCAGTGTTCGCCGTTTGGAGTGATTCCCAAGAAGGGCAGGCCAGGCAGGTGGAGATTGATTGTGGACCTGTCTGCGCCGGAGGCCCACAGTGTTAACGACGGTATCGACAGGGTGCTGTCGAGTGTGTCTTACACGTCGGTGGACGACGTGGTGAAAAGAGTGTTGGAGCTGGGGGAGGGTGCCAGACTAGCTAAGGCTGACGTGAAGGCAGCCTACAGGAACGTTCCCGTCCCCCCCAGAGACAGGTGGCTGTTGGGAATGAGGTGGGAAGGCGAGACCTTCGTGGATGGCACCCTCCCGTTTGGCCTCAGGTCAGCTCCCTTGTTGTTCACGGCCCTGGGGGATGCCATAGAGTGGATTGCCACGAAAAGAGGAGCAGTTTGGCTCAGGCATTACATAGATGATTTCGTGGCAGTAGGGCAGAGAGGCACTGATCAGTGCGAGAGGGCCATGGCCGTGTTCAAGGAGACGTGCCAACGGCTGGGGATGCCGTTGGACGAGAACAAGGAGGAGGGACCCAGCGAGGTGCTGACCTTCCTGGGAATGGAAATTGACTCGGTCAAAATGGAGGTGAGGTTGCCTCAGGAGAAGCTGACCGAGATGAGAGCCCTCCTAAAGAGGTGGAGGGGCATGAAGTCATGCAAAAGGAGGGACCTGGAGTCGTTGGTGGGGTCCCTCAATCATGCATGCAGGGCAGTAAGGCCAGGTAGGGCCTTCAAAAGGAGACTGCAGAATCTCATAACCAAGGTGGAAAGAGACGGTCGCAGGGTGAGACTCAATGTGGAGGCTCGGGCGGACATTGAGTGGTGGCACCAGTTTGGGTTGAGGTGGAACGGTACCTCGCTCATGAAGGCCGTGGTCGTGGATGGAGACCCCCAGGAAGAGATGTTCTCAGATGCATCAGGGAGCTGGGGGTGTGGAGCAACCTGGCAGGGCGAGTGGTTCCAGATCCAGTGGGGTGCCCTGCCAGGTACAAGTGAGTGGGGCATAATGCCTAAGGAGATGCTGCCGATAGTAGTCGCGGCAGTGGTGTGGGGAGCTCGATGGAAAGGGCGAGCTATTAGAGCCAGGTGCGACAATATGTCGGTAGTGGCGGCCATACAGGCGGGTGCCTGTAAGGAGAGATGGTCCATGCACCTGCTCAGGTGCCTGGCGTTTGTGGAGGCGACCCTCTCTGTGACCGTGAGGGCAGAGCACATCAGAGGGGTCGAGAACGGGGTGGCAGACGATCTGTCCAGAGACAGATTACAGAGTGCTCTATCTATCATGCAGGTGGCGAAGGCGTAGCCAGTGACAGTACCAGTAGAGCTCATGGGGATGCTGACCACGGCAAGTCAATCCTGGTCAGGGCAGGAGTGGAGGCAACTGTCGGAGCTGCTATTGACATGTCAATAGCGGGGCACACGCAGAGGCGGTATGCCTCCGCGTGGAAGAGGTACTTGGGCTGGTGCAGGAGCCTGGAGGAAGAGCCCTTGCCTGTCACGGAGGACAAGGCCATGGCGTACGTGGCGGTCTTGGCCAGAGAGGGGCTGAAGGCTGGGACAGTGAAGTACCATTTGGCAGGGCTGAGAATGGCTCAGATCAAGGCAGGCATGAGGGCACCAGATTGGAGTACCATGGACAGGTTGGCCCAGTTGAGAAAGGGCTTGGCTCGGATGTAGGCCGTGGGCGGTAGGGTCACCCTGGTGAGAGAGCCGGTGAAGTGGGTCCACATGAGAGCCATGCACTCAGTGTGGAGGGGAAAAGGAGAGAGAGGAAAGATGTTGTGGGCAGCGGCCTGCATGTGTTTCTTTGGCTGTCTGAGGGCAGGGGAGGCGTTGGCTCCTGAGAGCGGGGAGTTCGACGAGAAGGCCCACCTGACGTGGGGGGACGTACAGCTGGAGAAGGCCAAGAGCCCGGTCTGGATCCGAGTCAGGATAAAGGAGTCCAAGACGGACAGATTGAGAGCGGGAGCCTCTGTGACCTTGCACAGGACCGACAGGGACATCTGCCCAGTGAGGGCGGTGCTGGAGTTCATGGTGTGCAGAGGGTCGGGGCCAGGACCCTTCTTCACGGGAGGGGGTGGAGGGAGTCTCACCAGACGCGACTTCGTGGTGGAAGTCCAGAAGGCACTAGTGGAGAGAGGGATACCTGAGTCGGGTATCTCCGGGCACAGTTTCCGCATCGGGGCAGCTACGGCTGCTGCTGCGGGAGGGGCCTTGGAGGAAGAAGTGAAAGCTCTGGGGAGATGGACGAGCAGAGAATACAAGAGTTACATAAGGAAAGAGGAGGGGGACCAGTCCTCCTCGGCAAAGAAGTGGACGGAGTCAATCAAGGCTGAGGACTGCAGCCAGGACTAGTCAGTGATCATGTTGTCATTCACTTCCCTCATGACATTTCAGAGTGATTGTTGTCAAAGACGCTCTTGTCTTATGTGTGTGGGGTGGCAAGGGCTACGTTGGTTGATGGAGGTGGAAGTAAAAACTAGGGATCTTACCAGTGCTTTAATGAAAAAAAATAAGAGTTAGGCGCGATTTTAACCACACCAACATCCTCCCCTTTTTCCCAGGGTTACACAGCTAATAAAGAGAAGAACACAGTGGTCCCTCAGCTAAGTAGGGCTTTTGGTAGTCCTAGATTTGTTAATGGGGAGTTTTTTTTTGTGTGCGTAGGGAGCACTCCCCCCTGTCGGGGGGCTCTCCGTGGGGTCATGTTGGGGGGGTGTTGGTGGGGTATGTACAGCTGCCACAGGATAGGTAAGGGTCAGCTGCACAAGGGCGAGCCTCCGGCACGGCCTGGGGCGCGCAAGCCCCCAGCAGGACCTCGGTGGAGGCGTGGCCGGGCGGCGGCACGCGCGACTGCAAATCTCTGGCACACACACTTCTGAAATGGGTAAAGGCCAAAAGTATGTATAACTTCGGGTAAATGTCCATTTGTGCTCAGTACCTCAGCAGGTAACCCGCCGTCCGTACGAAGTATAGTAGCGATGACCAGTGAAACAAATTCTGCGAAAGAGAGGCAAAACGTTAGAAACGCTCTGTCAAGAGCTTTGAGGGCGTTAGAAACTCCAGAAGAAAAATTAGTAAGGAGAGAGATAAGAAATGAAAAAGACAGGGCAAGGAGGAGGAGAGCTAAAACAAAACAGAGACAGGTAGCAAAGTAAAGAATCTTTCTTTTTGAAAAGCCATTAAATGTTCCTAATTTATTTCTTAGACTATTCCTGAGGATTACGGTACCAGAAGCCTTCATCATAGAAAAAAGCTACCACTATTGTTTTCTCACTTTGACAGTATTTTGTAGCCACACCAAGCATGCATGGAATAGCTGCAATTACAGGGAACATGCATCGCTCGCTTCACTATTTTGTGCTATTAGAGCGCATCACTAGTATATATTAATTGGCAAACAAGTGAAGCAAGCGAGACACTATACAGTGGTGACGAATTGAGAATCAGGGATACTTGTTTATGCATATGTGGGGACATACGTATGTCATTTTGAACTTTGACCCTTACGTATTTTTGCGTTAGCACGGTGTTCGACCCGTCCCAAACTTCACTAAACAGAATCCTCCCGTTTCGTGATCATTACCCGTATCATCCCAGAAATGTAATTGTTTACTGCTTTAAGTTCTTTTGCAGTGCAATTAAACTCAAAATCTAGCCAGAGTTCCATTTCTGTTCAAGTTAGTGGCCGTCAGTAAGTTAATACGCTATTTGTCATAGTTACTAGTGGTGTGCTTGAGCACAAATGGCGAGCGAGCCTAAAGACTATACTATTTTTATTGACTTCTAACACTGAAGCTACTGAAAATAAGGTCAAGTTTTTCAATTTAGCATACAGGGTAAAGGGACTTCAGTGCCATAGTAACAACTCTCTGCAACTGCTTGAATTGAAGGAAAAAACAACAACAACAAAACAATACACGTTATTTAAAAGTTTTCTTTGTGATATTCTTTAGCTAAGTAGTGGTTGTAACACACAATGCTTTGACACAGCTGGACATGCACCTACACAGACTTACCTTCGCAGTAGTCTAGTGGACAATGTATTTTCAGGTAAATACTATGCGCACGGCTTATAACCATGACAAAGAGCGCATTGACTTACCACCGCCACTAACTCGAATAGAAATGGAAGTCCCTTAAGTTGTCAAGTTTTAACTGTACCGGCAAAAGAATTCAAAACGGTAAACAATTCAATTTCTAGGGTGATACGGGTACTGATCGATAAACAAGAGGATTCTGTTTAGTGCAATTTGGGACGGGGTCGACAACCGAACTAACACAAAAAACGCGAGGGTCAAAGTACAAAAATGCCTTACGTACGTCCATACATATATACAAATAAATAAATAAATAAACTGACATCCCCGATTTTCGATTGTGTTACCCCTGTAAGTAAGCCCTACGCAACAGTATTTAGTTGGAAGTCCACTAGACTAAATATGAAGGCAAGTCTTGTGTAGATATGACCAGTTGTGTGAAAGTATTGTGTTTACAACTACTACTTAGAATATCACAATGAAAACATTTAAATAATATGACTTGTATTTTTGTTGATTTTTTTTTTTCTTTTTTCAATTCATACAGTTGCGGGAAGTGGTTACTATGGCATTGAATCCCGTTGAACTGTATATGCGTAATTTAAAAACTCACCTTTTTGTGAGTAGTATACCGCTTGCTGCAGTCTCATACTCAACAGACCACCAATTATGTGCCGTCAGAACACCTTTTCAGTGTCGACCGGAAACACCTCTCCCTCCAGAGAGGAGCCATAATTTGTAGATTGAAAATGTTTTATCATCACAATTATCAAGTTCTGACCCTTCATACAAACTAGATAGAAACATTTTCATTTTTTTCCTTTTCTTTTTTCCACACCCCTTTAGATGAGAAAGTTTCTATCTAGTTTGTATGAAGGGTCAGAACTTGATAATTGTAATAACAAAATAGTCAAACAAAACAAGTAAATAAATAAATAATAAGGATTAGGTGGTGATTGCTCCCACTGAGAGAGCTGGAAAAGATAGTCTCTAGCCACTTGTTGTATATATATAGAATCCATTTTTGTCCCCATGAAATAAGAGAATCTTCAGGTAAAATACATAATGTAACACTATTTGTAGTTTTATGCAGCCTAACAAGGCAGGCCATTTGTGCTCAAGCATACTACTAGTTTAATAGGAATGAAGTATATAAAAATAATAGAACCAGGAAGGTAGTCAGTATAAAATAATGAATAGTTTGTCACTGTATTAGCCACAATATGTGGCCATGCATAATCCATTTTGAGCAAATAGTAATTAACCAATTCTCTACTTGCTTTTTCATAAGTGTTATGCTTATAACTGTAAAACTAGTGGTGTGCTTGAGCACAAATGGCGAGCGAGCCTTAAACTACACTTTTGTTAAACGATTGATTTTAACAACTAACATTCCAGCTACTAAAATAAAGTCGAGTTTTTTAATTACGTATATGCGGTAAAGGGATTCAATGCCATAGTAACCGCTCCCCTCAACTGTTTGAATTGAAAAAGAAGCAACAAAATCAAGTCATGTTATTTAAAATATTCTTTGTGATATTCTTAATAGTAGTTGTAACGCACAATACTTTCACACAACTGAACATACCTAGCAAGACTTACCTTCGTGGTTCGTCTAGTGGACAATGAATTTCAAGTAAATACTGCTGCATAGGGCTTATAACTGTGACAAATAGCATATTAACTTACCATCGCCACTGACTCAAATAAAATGGAGCTCCCATAAGTTTTTGAATTTTAACTGCTCCCGCAAAACAATTCAAAGCAGTAAATAATTCAATTTCTAAGGTGATAAGGGTAATGATCGCTAAACCGGAGGATCCTGTTTAGTGAAGTTTGGGACGGATTCGAACACAGAGCGAACACAAAAATACGCGAGGGTCAAAGTACAAAATGACATACGTACGTCCACACATACATATAAACAAACTCATATCCCCGATTTTCAATTGTGTTACCCCTGTAAGTGTCTCACTCGCTACGCTCGCTTGCCAATAAAAAAATTATTATGTTAATATTTATCAAGGTCTAGCTATAAATATATGTACATACTATTCAACTCCACCTTATCTTAACTTCTTCATTTTTGCATGTAAGAGATCTCACAAGACTGAAACATTCCACTACTGTTTTAGAAATGTTACTTCCAACAAGAAGATGGGAACACTCTCTGATAATGAAACTTAATACATCTGACAATATTCCTGGAAAAACAACAACAATCGTTTATAATAAAAACTAAATTACAAAAAAAAGTTGCCTACCAAAACTTAAAATTATCCTTTGGTTGATTTGATGAGGCTCGTAGCCTACTGCCTCCTCTTCTAACCAGCAGAAGTTTGTAAGTACTTCAAGTGGAGATAAAGAGTTCGTCTTGGTAATCATGCTGTCTCCAGACTGCAGGTAAGAACCCAAATTTACCAGCAGAGACTCTATTTGATTGTGGACAGCCATAGATTCCTCCGTCACTAGTAGCTGCAGCTTCATGGCTTTCTCAAAGATTCCTGTTCTTGTTGTGAAGTGTCTATCCAGCACAAGAAGAGAGTACTGGACCAGATCATCGCTCTGGTACTGCATGAGGTCCAGGAGGAGAGTTGGGAGCTGGTTGCCATTAGTCAGATCTGGGTTACCACGCTTCTCTACAAGGCACTTGAGGCGATAGCCAGCTATTGAGGCAATTCTAGAACATTATATGCATTTTCTATAAATGTCTACCCAAAGACCACATGATAACTATTGAATAATAATAACAAAATAGACTAGCCGTTTATGTCATTTAATTGACACAAATTTGATAAATATGACTGTTCCATGTAAAGAAATACTTCCCATTAGATCAAAAATATGATATCCAATTTTTTTATTAATATTTCATAATACTTACACCCTAGCCTTGTTCCTGCCTCTCCTCCCATGTTGTGAATCCCAAGGGAAGTTAGATATAAGATAAATAAGTTCAGTTCTCAAGTTCTTTGGCTTCTTTAAGGAAACATCATGTAGTTCTATCCCTGACTGGCGTGGTCCTGAATTATTCTTTGCCAGCCACCGGTAGTCATGAACAAAATGCTGTAAGAAGATTATATCTCATCACTGAACAAACGACTAGGGATGATTGACTACTTACATGAAGACACTTGAACAACTGCAAGTTGAAGAGGAGATTAAGAACAACCAGAATCCTGTGAAATTATTAATATGCTACTTGTTTCTGATACTTACACAAACTGATATTACAATTAAGTCCTCAAGTACAAACACATTTTCTGTCAGCCAATTTATTTGTATTTCTTACCATTGCTTAATTTTAAAGTGGAAATGATGACTTGTCTCATAGACATATCTGCCTCCTTTATCTCTGAAGTCACTCAGGAGTTTGTTGGCAGTCTCCAGGTCTAACTCTGTCATAAACATGTCCTGCTCTTCTTGCTCTCGTGTTGCAAAGCGAACTAACCTCGCAGCATATCTGGAACTATGCCTGGTAGATCTTCTGGTAGTCCAAATTGCTAACGCATATATTGTTTCGATGACTATTAAGACACTGGATTATATTGCAGGCTTCAAATTTCAATTCATAGTGTGCATTAAAATAAATTTTCCTTTATAATAAACTTGCTTGGCCATAACTGATGCAACATTAACTATGCTTGCTGTTAAATTCAGTGCAAACGATTGGATTGTACAGCTCATATGTCATTAATCAGTATTTCATTCTCATTCTGCCGACGCAAATTCACTTTAGTTTAAAATAAATCAGTAGATCATGATGTTAGTCTACAACTAGGGATGTTCCTTAAAATAATGCAGTATTGTCAGGTTATTAAAGCTCAATTGTAGTTCGCTCCTGTCGTAAAATTTAGTTAAACTTGTCTTTGGAGAAAAAATTAACTCTGAGATGATAGTATAGATATACAATGTCGGTCATTTGTGAAGGATACACATGTAAAAAGAAAAACACTTTTCAAAATGCTAAATCTCTATGTAGCCTAGCACCAAATAAACAGAGCGCACCAGCAATGGCAGCCCTCATTCCTTGAGTACATTAGCTCCTCTACTGAACAAACTAAAGCAGCATGGACAGAAGAATTGATAGGCATGACTATTTCGTGATCATTGTGGTGAATTATGTGCAAAGAAATTTATATTATTAGGCAATTTGAGATGCAATATTATTTTGATAAGAATATACATTAGTTTGTACCATGGTTCATTCAAACCGTCCAATCAGATTACTCAAGCCACGGTAAATACATTTCATACTGCTAGGAAATGAACTTTCCTATACCCAAGGTATTTGTATTAATAGTATTAATAGTACAGTGCGTAAACTTCCCATTCAAAATGTATGGGGGAAATATCTGTTCAATTAAAATCACACGGGGAAAGTGAAATAGCATGTAACTAAGTGAAATAGCATGAAAACTAAGTGAATACACGGTAGCTACATAAGTAAAATAGTACGGGTAAGTGCGCATGCATGCAGCTCTAGCCTTGGAAACATACAGTTTGAGTAGTTTCAAGTTGGAGTCTACGTTGTTCTTTAGCACAGAAGTTCTACCATATTAGATAGATTTTTTTCCAACCAATTAGGAGGAGCCACAGGTTGAAAACGAAGTTCCAGAGGAAGCTAATCCTGAATTAATTCTCACTTGTTATATAATAGAGACCACATTCACTAAATATTATGTCCCTCAATAATCATTATAAAAACTAGCAGAATAAAGCTCTCAAAGAGACCATTGCTCTTCTACACACATTTTGGGATATAAGGTTCTATTCAAGTTTCACTATTAATTCCTCAGATTTATTAAAACTATAGTTAGCACTGCATTACTTACTAAAGTGCTGAATAATGTTTCTATTATTAATAACTTCTTTCACTTCTTTGGAGGGATAGTCTTCTTTACCATCCATTAGAGTGAATAAAACAGGTAATATATCATCTATGTCATCTGTTTTGAAATAGTACCCAAACTTGAGCAGCATAGCAACCAACCGTAGGACTACAACTACCACTTCATTATTCTCTTTTTCATTAGCTGTAAATAAATACTAAAAAAACAGACATAAAAGAAGTCAGCAACCACAACAGTAAGTATTGTGCTTGTCATACATTAGTCTTCTTCTTAAAGAAGTCTCTGATCCAGGATTTGAGAGTTGGGACATAGACACTCTTAATCCCTGTGAGAGCTACACACTCAGAAATTTCTTCAGTGAGTAGAGATTCAAATGGAATTCTCCCAATAGTATTCAATTTCTAAAAAAATTATTATTTCTGTAACTAATTAGCTAAAATTACAACAAAAATTATAAATATGCTGAGTATAAAACTAAATTATACAATTATGACTACAAGCGCCTCTCATTCCTGTAACTATGATCAGTGAATACTAACTTAGATAGTTAAATTCACAAAGTGGCAAGAGATAAGGCCTGGTGCTAGTTACCTTAATTAACCCTCAGCGTGCATTCGTGAGAGAGTTTATAGTTTAATTAACCCTCAGCGCGCATGCGCAGGAGGGTTACAGTAGTCCTAGTGTCATTCATTCATTCTGTCACTCTGTCTGTCAACAGGCACTTCTGGAAGGTAGGAACCAGCCAGGCTTTGAAAGCGGCATCAAACAGCAGTATTTCACGAAGTAAGTAAAGTTAATATGCCAGAATTTTGATTTTGGACTTCATTTTCCAGAAAAAAGCGAGTCTTTCCAGAGCCGTGCGATCGTAGGCTTACAGCGGGAACCGCCCCTTTAAAAACTTACTTGTCACGTGAGCCAGCTTGCGTTGAAAATCAACTTTTAAATAGCTAACAATTACATGAATTCAGCGTGAGGTGTTGCGTTGTGTAGTCGTTGGGTGAGCAAGTAACTAATCCAATAGTCTCTGGTTCGAATCCTTGTCGACGCTATTTTTTTTTTTTCATCCTGTTTTTTTTTCTTTTTCCTTTTGTCTTCTTGCCTTATTTTTCTTTATTTTCCTCTTTCTTCCTACTGTTTTTATTTCTTTCATACCTTTTCCTTTCTTTTCTTTCGTGTACTGTTTTTCATTCTTTCTTCTACCTTTTTCTTTTCTTCCTACCTTTTTTAATTCATTCCTCTTTCTTTTGTCCCTCTTCATTGTCTTTTTCTCTTTCCTGCCTCTCTTCATGCCACTTCTCTTTCTTTTTTTTGTTTCTACACTTTTCCTATTATTTTCTTTATCATACTAGCTAACTAGCGCTGAGGGTTTGCACTTCAGTGCTCTAGTTTATACAGCAATTTATGTAACATCACATAAAATAATAGTCTTCGTCTTGAACAGACTTGATTGAAACTAATGGATAGCTCATTGGTCCTGCAATAAGTATGTAAAAGAGGAACAAAAGTAAGTAGGAGCAACATCACTAGTTCTCATACAAATTTTAGATCATACTGGTTTATACCGTCATTTTGCATAAATCAGTACCTGTAACTTTAGTATTGAATTTGAATTTACCCTTCGAATTGTGTAAACATCTTTTTACTGAACAAAAACATGAAAATATATACTGCTTGCCACCATTGTGGCACCTCCGGTACAGTGCAGTCTCTTATAGCCAATATTTGCCTCCTAATGGCACACTTAAGCATAGTTTTGACAGGAGATCTTTAACCTGCAAAAAAAATCACTTGGGCAAGTTGAAAAGGCTAATAAAAGTTTCTTTCGGTGTTTTGGTCCAAACGCTCACTAGCTGAGGTCTTTACCATATGGTCTTCAATTTAATTACTCAATCACATAAATCAGCGAAGCGAGCGGAGCTGACTCTCTAATGAGTTCGCGATATATATATATATATATATAGGTCTAGAAATTGTTTTTGTTCTTGCGTGGGCGTACCTGTGGACCTTTTCTCCTACGCGTTTGCACGGGCCGGTTAACCTTCTTAACAACAGTTTGTTTTGTTTACCTGCCATACGAAGTAGCGATGCCCAGTGAAACAAATTCTGCGAAAGAGAGACAAAACGTTAGAAACGCTCGGTCAAGAGCTTTGAGGGCGTTAGAAACTCCAGAAGAAAAATTAGTAAGGAGAGAGAAAAGAAATGAAAAAGACAGGGCAAGGAGGAGGAGAGCTAAAACGAAACAGAAACAGGTAGCAAAGTAAAGAATCGTTCTTTTTGAAAAGCCATTAAATATTTCTAGCCACACCAAGCATGCATGGAATAGCTGCAATTACAGGGAACATGCCTCACTCGCTTCGCTATTTTGTGCTATTAGAGTGCATCACTAGTATATGTGTGTGTGCGTGTGCGTGTGCACACCATTGGCTCATATTTGTACACCCTGATAGTGTTTTTGTTACTTTCAGGCAAATATATATAATATTTCTAACTTACAAATGAAAGAGGAAACTTTTCCACATAAGGTCTATTTCCTCCAATATCAATGAACATGACTACATAAAAAACCATAACACAATGACTTCACATCTTATATAAAGGATAAATCTGTACCCATAAGAAGTTCCAGCAGTCTTGACCTAATCTGTGGCTCACACTTTACCACATTCTCGTCATTTAATGCAGCCATTATAGTCTTGAAAGGAAGTTTCACTCCAATCTGCTGAACTTCCTCACATCCTTCAAGAGTCTTGATGGCTTCTTCGTTGCTCCCTTGACACAGAAAACAAAGAAGCTGCAGTTGTGATGTCACAAACTTACGATCTTCTTGGGATGCTGTAGACAAGTTGCTCTAAAAGTGATTAAAATAAATATTATTTCAGAATTAGAATTATAAAAAAATAATTACTTTTATGAAAATATCTGGTTTATATATCCATTTTCATACTTTTTCTCCAATAAATTTGCCTTCACTCATTTATTCCAAATACAAACGTGAATGCATGTGTGCGTGTGCGCTGCATACATACATACACACACACATACATACATACATACATACACACACATACATACATACATACATACACACACACATACATATATACATACATACACACACATATATACATACATATATACATACACACACATACATACATACATACATACATACATACACACATACATACATACATACATTGTACATATATACATACACACACATACATACATACACATACATACATACATACACACACACATACACACATACATACATACATACATACACACATACACACACATACATACATACATACATGTGGCATAATCTGTACTGTCATTAACATTGAGGTTTAGTATCATTTCCTGTGTGTCTGCTTATATAATGTTATCACTTGTATTCATAGTCTTTGTCTCTATTCTAATAGTCACTGTCACAGTTACAGTTGAGATATTTAATCTATAACACTTATACTAATTTCGTAACTAGCTAGTAGCTAGTAAGTGAAGCTAAACACAAGCATTACATGGTGGCAGTGTAGGATTGAATTTAGTCGTCGAAAATATCGCCTATTTGTTTAACTATGAGTGAGGAAACCGAAGGGGCAGTGGCCGTCACTAGAGTATCTACCAACATTGCATTACAACCACCAGAAAAATTTTGCTTCAGAAATTCGGATGGGTGACTGAAATGGAAAAGACGCTTTCAGCAATTCTTGACAGCATCCTGCTTAGATAAGCAGAACGACGAAAGGAAAATAAGTACACTACTGTATTGTCTGGGAGACGATGCAGACGAGGTTCTTACGTCTACATGTATTACGGACGAAGAGAGATCGAGCTATGACCGCGTCATCCAGAAATTAGATTAATTTTTCAAAGTTCGCAGAAGCAAGATCTACGAACGCGCAAGGTTCAATCGCAGAGACCAGAAAAAAGGAGAAAGTGCAGAAGCATACATCACTGAGTTATACAAACTAGTGGAATCGTGTGAATACGGAACTATGAAAAACGAACTGTTAAGAGACAGATTGGTTGTCGGAATTGCAGATAAAAAGTTATCTGAACAGCTTCAGATTGATGCCGACCTTACGTTGGAAAAGGCAAAAAAGACAATCCGCCAAAAAGAAGCGGTGCATGAACAAAGCAGTGATCTCATGGGAAGATCCAACCCATCACTCAATCTTGAAGCTATCAGGGAGAAACGAAAGGCCAAAAGGTGGGCCCAAGTATCAACCCCAAGCCTCGAGATCTCACCAACCTCAGCAACCTCAAAGCTCGCGAGGTGGAGCAAGCTTATCAAAGTGTATGCGGTGCGGTAAACCTCGACACGTCTCTAAAGACCAATGTCCAGCCAAAAATGCTACGTGCTTCAGATGTAATCGGTTAGGTCATTATGGGTCTCAATGCTTATCCAAAACGATAGCTACAGTCGAAGAGAACAGTCCAGATTTTGATGTAGCGTTCTTGGATATGATCAATTCCAGCAAAAGCAAAATGTGGCTTAAAACGATTCGACTGGAAAACAAAAATGTCACTTTTAAGCTTGATACGGGAGCTGAAGTAAGTGCTATTTCTGAGGAACTCGCCTCTTCTCTAAAAGTAAAACTGGAGAAAGCAAAGAAAATTCTGAACGGACTGGCAGGACAAACACTTGATGTTATCGGTCAGTTTAACCGAAAGTTATCGCATGGAAGTCAAATAATTCAGGAAACAATCTATGTCGTAAAAAGTCTACATACCAATCTATTGGAATTACCAGCGATTACAGCTTTGGGCCTGGTTAAGCAGGTAGATACTAGTACAAGCCAGGAATGCCACTCTGAGATAGTGAACCAGTATCCCTCTGTATTTACGGGACTGGGCACTTGGGGAGAAGTACAAAATCCAGTTACGTGAAGATGCCACTCCATTCGCATTGTTCACACCAAGAAGAGTTCCGTTCCCACTACGAGAAAAAGTGCGCAAGGAACTTGAGCGCATGGAACAACTGGGAGTGATTTCCAGAGTGGATGAGCCTACTCCATTGGTGCCTAAAAAGTCTGGAGAAGTAAGACTTTGCGTCGACTTAAAACCACTCAATGAGGCAGTGCTGCGAGAGGTACACCCGATACCTGGGGTGGATCAAACCTTAGCAAAACTGTCGGGAGCTCGAGTATTTTCCAAACTCGACGCGAACAGTGGATATTGGCAAATACCGTTAGCGGAGGAGTCACACAAGCTAACTACGTTTGTGACCCCGCACGGAAGGTTCTGCTTTAACAAATTGCCATTTGGTATTTCTAGTGCTCCAGAATTGTTCCAGCGACGAATCAACGGTATTTTGGATGGTCTTGACGGTGTAATTTGTATGACATACTAGTTTTTGCCAGAGATGCTAATGAGCACGACCGCAAACTTCAGCAAAAGAATGTAACCCTCAACAGGGAAAAGTGCATGTTCAGAAAGAAGTCTATCAAATTTCTTGGACACTTGATCAACGCTGATGGAGTTCGAACCGATCCTGACAAGACTACAGCAATTGTGAAGATGGCAGAACCAAAGTCAGTCCCCGAGCTGCGCAGGTTTCTTGGCATGGTGAACCAGATGGGGAAATTTTCGTCATTAGCGGAGCTAACTCAGCCGCTGAGAGAATTATTGAGTTCGAAAGTGGTTTGGACTTGGGGATCTAGACAACAAGAGGCCTTCAAAAATGTCAAGGAGGAACTGTCTAAACCCACAGTGCTGGCGAAATATGACGCACAAGCACCACTAAAAGTTTCTGCTGATTCCTCGTCATTTGGCATTGGTGCTGTTCTTTTGCAGAGGTCTGAAGAAACCTGGAAACCAGTGGTGTACGCTTCCCGAGCACTATCGGAAACAGAGCGCCGATACGCTCAGATTGAAAAAGAGGCATTAGCGGTGACTTGGGCCTGTGAAAAGTTTCTGGACTATATTTTGGGATGAAAGTTTGAGCTAGAAACCGATCATAAGCCACTCATTCTTCTGCTGAGTAACAAGCCACTTGACTTAATGCCACCGAGGATACTGAGATTCAGATTGAGACTTTCTAAATTTGATTACACTATTTCTCATGTTCCAGGTAAATTTCTCTACACTGCTGATGCTTTATCCAGAACTCCTGTGGATGGAATTGGTAAAGAAGCAATTTTACAAAATGAAGCAGAAGCTATGGTAGATGCAGTGGTCCAGTCTTACCAACATCGCCAGAAAGGTTAAGAGTTTATCAACAATCTCAAACTGAAGATACAGTTTGTCAGCAATTGATATCATCATGTCGAAATGGATGGCCAAGTAAAAAAGACGCTGATGCCGAAATACAGCTATACTTGAAATATCAAGCTCATTTCACTGAAAATGAAGGATTGTTAATGTTTGATCAGAGAATTATAGTACCTAAATCACTGCAAAAAAAACTCTACTAAAAGTTCATGCAGGACATCAGGGAATTGAGAGAGGCAAAGCCAGAATTAAGCAATCTGTTTGGTGGCCAGGAGTGAATAACCACATCATCCAGTTAGTGGAAAATTGTGTGGAATGTGCTAAAAACTTACCAGCAAAGACGAAACCTCTGATGACTACTCCACTTCCTGAGTACCCGTGGCAGATTATCGGCACAGATCTATTCGAGCTAAAGGGTGCTAATTTCCTACTAGTTGTTGATTACTTCTCAAGATACCCTGAAGTATTGCAATTAACATCAACTACTTCCGCCGTGGTCATTAAGGCTCTTCAATCTGTATTCGCGCGGCATGGAATTCCCGAGGTAGTAAGGAGTGACAATGGTCCTCAGTACGCTTAACAAGAATTCACTGAATTTGCCAGTTCTTTTGAATTTAAACACATTACTAGCAGCCCTCGCTATCCCCAAAGCAATGGCCAAGCGGAGCGAACAGTTAAAACTGTAAAATCAATGCTAACCTGTTCCGACGATCTCCACACAGTTTTATTGAGCTATCGTACTACGCCTTTTCCGTGGTGCAATCTTAGCCCAGCAGAATTATGTATGGGAAGAAAGCTGAGGACTTCTATACCGATTGCTACCAGTATGTTAACTCCACAGTGGCCTTACCTGGAGTTCTTCAAAAAGCAGAACAAAGAGTTCAAAGAAAAACAGAAAAGAAACTTCGACAAATCCCACAAAGTACAATTTCAGCCACAAATCCCAGTGGACACTCGAGTGTGGATTACTTCAGAAAGGGAGAAGATTCCAGGAAGAGTTGTAGCCAATGCTGGTACACCAAGGTCTTACGTAGTTGAGACTTTGAGGGGAGAAATCGAGAGAAATCGCGAACATCTCAATGTCGATCCCAGTCAAGCGGACCAGTCTTCTACAAGTTACCAACAGGAAGAAGTTGCAAGAAATTCTCCGAAAGTCATTATGACTCGGTCAAGGACAGGCACTAATGTTCGTCCTCCAGAAAGACTTTAAAGAAAGGGAGATGTGGCATAATCTGTACTGTCATTAACATTGAGGTTTAGTATCATTCCCTGTGTGTCTGCTTATATAATGTTATCACTTGTATTCATAGTCTTTGTCTCTGTTCTAATAGTCACTGTCACAGTTACAGTTGAGATATTGAATCTATAACACTTATACTATAATGTCGTAACTAGCTAGTAGCTAGTAAGTGAAGCTAAACACAAGCATTACAATACATACATACACACACACATACATACATACACACATACATACACACATACATACACACACATACATACATACATACATACACACACACATACACACACACATACATACATACACTAACACATACATACATACATACATACAGACCACACACACATACATACATACACACACATACATACATACATACATACATACATACATACATACATAGTCTCACGGTAGAAGTATTTAGTTATTTCACCATCTTACCCATTCTTCTGAAATTATTTCCTGTATACATGTTCTTGGAAGCCTCTGGCTCGACATGTACTGAAGATGCCCTTCAAACTCTTCCTCCATTTCCAGTGACACATACTGGTTAGTCTTCAGCTCAATAGAGTCATTTTCATGAGCAGTTCCATTCCCTGAAGATGTACTAGTTCTCAATGAATACAGAATCTAACAAATAATATTGTCATAATTTACTACTTAAACAAATGACAGTAGTTATAATTATATATACATATATATATATATATATGTATATACAGAATTTTACTACTTACTGAACAGTTGGACTTGTAAGATGCTTGAAAAAGTTTCAGTATAAGCCCTAAAAAGTGGATAAAATGTTCAGCATTGACATTTTAACATAACTATAGCAATAGGAATTGAGTTACAGAAGAAATTGTATGAAGTATTAATAATCTTGGGAACTAGCATCCACATCACTTCTATATACAGTTTTAGGCTTATTTCTTTTTCTTATTGTGACAACACCAAAGAACTTTCACTATTTTAGGACTACACTGGCTACAATTTAAAGCATCGTCAACTATCCTTATCACATGTGGGAAGCCACACTCTGACACGTTAAAAGCCGACCACAACCCAGAGGAAAGCACTGAATAGACATACATGAGCAGAGCACTGTGTCTTAATTGATGATGGATAGTGTATTAGTAAAGACTGCATACATCCTGTTCTGCAGCAATCTATTTTTGTATCACCACCATGTATTATTGGTTTATATCTCACTCATTTTTTTAGATTTACAGATTTGTAGAAATAAGAGTGAGCCCCATGCAATTATATTAGTAGCTGTGGGGTATAGCCAGTTGATATCTGCCTAAAATAAAGGAGGACAGATATCTTGGCTATCTTCATACGCTCTCTGATTTTCCACCAGAGTGATGTTACTTGCATTTCCCACCTCACAAAAGCAGCAGTGAGATAATTATTTATGAAAGAACTAGTAGATTTCAGTCCATGACAATCAACTACTCATGCAACTTGAGCAATTTTGTGGTAAACTAAATTTATCCCAGAATGATTGACGAGGTAGCTAATACTATTAGACTTACTTTGATTCTTCTTGATTGGAACTCCCTGGTATGTACAGAATACCGACAATCCTTGAAGCAGTTCTATAGCCCTTTTGTTGTCTTTACTTGTATTGGCCAGCTTCTGAACTAGATGCTCTATCATGTGTTTCACAAACTTTGTTTCATTAAGCAGAGACCTGCCATTAATAAAGAACCGTTCATACTTGCTTTAATGTGCATTGCTCACTGTTTCTTACAGGTTGTCTTTTGCTATTCCTATGAGAGCATTTTCAACAGTTTTACCACCGAGTAATTCTGTCTCCCATATCTGTAAGAATGATAATTAATGTAGATAATTAATGCATTACTATGTGCCTATAAAATACCTATATATATAATTATATATATTGTACAGTGAAACTTACAGCAGGAGTGAATATCTCATTAATCATGGACGACAAGTACAACTTATTCTTGTTACTATTTCCTTCCAGGAAGTTGATGATGACATCAAAACAAACAGTACTGACCTCCTGATCATAGCCTCTCTCATTCTGATGGAAACCCAGAAGTTGGATAACAATTTCTAATGTCTAAAAACATTGAGTATTATTTGTGTTAGAACAGTACTTAAGGCCTCATTTACACTAATCAACCCACTTTTAAACTTCTGATGATCTTTTGCATAATTTTTGAACTTTTTTTGTTCGAGTTAATTTTCATGAGATAGTTGAGATGCTTCACAGAAGACAGAGCAGGTGCAAGATTACAAACATGAGGTGAATGGTGTTTCCCTCCAATCTGAGTACACTATATATGAGCACAACAAGAAATTAATACATCGTTTCTAAAACCTAGGACAGCTAATATCATAATATGCACAAAAATTTACTTATACACTAGTAAATAAAGCTAGGACAGCCAGTATATGTGGTGATGATTGGCTGAACCATAGGACAACTAGTATATGCAGTTGAAAATATTGCACTCTGACAACTACAACCCAAAACAACTGGCATATAACTAAAGTGCTACGATTGAGCAATGTCAACAAGGGAAACTAACTACTGCAGTCTAACTTGAGAAAAAAATCTAGCAAATATTACATAGAAAAGTTTAAAAAAATCACAATTCAGTTGCAGAAGGATTTGTCATACCTGGTTCAGTTGTTTGGACAAGACTGATGTGACACTGGAGACGTAGTTGAAATCTTCTATCAGCTCAACTTCCACCTATAAATAGACCATTGAATATAAGTCATTATATTTATGTTTTGTGCTTACTTTCTCTATTGCAAATGCATCATCTGAATTGATTTCAGTTGTAGCATCCACCTGTAAATAAAACATGTCATATACTGATATATGAAGATACGATCTCACTTACTTTAAAAAGCTCTCTTGCTTCTTGAAGACTGTCTACTCTAGTCACAGAAGACTTTCTATGGTATTTAACATCTATAAAGGATTAAAATTGTAAAGAAATATCGTTTTGATTGTTCATCAAGCATGACCAATTTTTTAAGATATTCTTATAACCAATTATAATATTAGTAATATATGTAACAATCAGATTGAAGTTTTAGACAAGCAAGCGTATAAAACTATTGTGTTCAGTTTTTCCACTTTGTTCATGTATAAATGTGTCTATTTTTACCAATAACTTGGCAGCTTGGGTGAGTTTGTATTAACTCTATGACTTACAACCAACCAGAAATGATTAAAGTACATCTCTGATCCAAACTCATCAGTTTTAGTGTAAACGGAGTATTACAGGAAAAAATATAGCACAGTACATTATGCAGTATCAGTGAGGTTAGGGAAAGTATCATCAATAATGATATTAAATGTCTTATAAGACTACTAATAGCACAGACTTACCTTTGTTTAGGTGTAGCCATGTTTTAGTCTCCTTATGCTTTATTCTGACATAAGAGTAATAGTCTATTTCTCCTATAACCTGAACATTAAAAAAATATTAGCTACTTTAATCCATTATTACTTTCAAGCTCTATCGGGCTAGGGGGCTAGGGCTAGGGCTAGGGCTAGGGCTAGGGCTAGTAGCTTTAGCTGGCCTGAAATGTTGGAATAATAATCTAAATAAATAATGACCAGTAAATGTATGTCTTTTGATTGCCTTTAAATAGTGTTTGACACAAAAAAAAGACTCACTTGATGCTCATTTTATTTCTAAATAAAGCAAACCAATGGCTATTTCCCACTTCTATGTATATTAAATTCTGAATGCTTCCATTGCCAGCCTCCTTTCTTCTGTATTTCAAATCAGGGTGGGTGTGTCTAGTGATTGCCTATAGTTTAGTATGCATACATCATAACCATCATACCTGATGGACAGCTGGAAATAACTCAAACATGGTTGACAGCTTTGGCATATTGGAGCTCTTCAGTGTTACCTGTACCATGTATTCCAGACAAAAAAAAATTTATAAATACAGTAGCTCTGTGTGTGCGTGTGCTCGAATGAGCATGAACACATGTGCGTATGTGTGAGCATGTGTAGCACGTTGATGGTCCAGGTGTGTACCAGATACTAGCGGTGTGCTGAGCACAAATGGCGAGCGAGCCTAAAACTACACTATTGTTAAACGATTGGTTTTCACTTCTAACATTCAAGCTACTAAAAAAGAGTCGAGTTTTTAAATTACGTATTATATTATACGGTAAAGGCATTCAACGCCATAGTAACCACTCCCCGCAACTGTTTGATGAAAGAAAAAAAAAAGCAAAAAAAAAACACCAACAAACAAGTCACGTTCTTTAACTTTTCTTTGTGGAATAGTTGTAACGCACAATACTTTCACATAACTGAACATACTTATGCAAGACTTAACTTGTGGTAAGTCTAGTGGACAATGAATTTTCAAGGAAATACTGTTGCGTAGGGCTTATGACTAATAGCTTACCACCGCTAACAACTGAACTCCAGTAAGTTTTTTAGTTTAAACTGCACCGGCAAAAGAATTCAAAGCAGGTAAACAATTCAATTTCTAGGATGATACGGGTAATGATCGATAAACCAGAGGATACCGTTTAGTGACGTTTGGGACGGGGTCAAACACTGAGCTAACTCGAAAGTACGAGAGGGTCAAAGTACAAAATGACATACGTACGTCCAAACATATATACAAACAAAGAAACATCCCCGATTTTCAATTGTGTTACCCCTGTAAGTGTCTCGCTCGCTCGCCAATTATTTCACCAACCACTCCTTATGTTGTTCTGCTTGATTCCAATTCCTAAGTATCTAACAAACAGACAATGTTTCATACTTATTTTAAATAATGTAAGTACTTAAGCTTTACAGATCCTTTAACCCTTTCTACGACCGACTTTCTTCAACACTTCAGGCGCCTTTTAGAATTTGAATTTGATTTTTGAATTTTTACTGCAAAACAACCGCAAAAATCCATAAACAAACAGCCAGGCATATAAAGTAGGTAGCTATAGCCTTATAACAAGCAAAATAAGCTTCTAAAATCCTGAAAATGAACCGGAACCTGTCCGTCTTACAGCAAGTTTAGAGGAGACGCCGAGGAACTAGCCTAATTGATTGCTCTTGATGTCCAGTAGGAAAAACTTTATCCATATTCTTCCAAAATGCTGAGAGACTCTCTATAGGTTTCATACTTTCTATTCTGAGTGTTTGAAGCATGTACGCAACAAAAAATTTGGGCGCTCGGCGTCCTGAAAATTCTCGGTCAAAATTTGTACAACGCCAACTTAACGTATAAAAAAGAAATGACGGCTTAATCTAAAATGGATTTTTTTAATTTAGAAAACGCGGATCTATTCTTGCACGCATATATGCGGTTACGGCGTCGAAAGGGTTAAAACACACATGCCCAACTGACTCTCTGTGAATATATTTAAACATGCACTATTATATACTAGTGATGTGCTTCAGCACAAATGGCGAGTGAGCTGGTCTGACTGAAATTTAAATTTGAATGCTAGCCGCTAATTATTTTTATTTGTTAATGAAGTATTTTTGCTTAGTTTATTGCTATTCTTTAGCAACACTTTTATGCGTACTTGTTCACTGGATATACCAGCACAAGACCTGTATTGTTTTCTCTTTGTGGCTTGACTATTGGACAAAGGATTTTCAAGGGGGAAGCAATCAAAATTTCCAAGGATGATACGGGTAAGGATTGATAAACTAACGGTTTTCATTCAAGCTAGCCTTTCCATAGTACGCTCCATTCAAAATGCTCTATTGTATCAGAGCTCTAGTAGATACAGCATTATGTTGTATGCTCTTAGTGACTTGACTATTATTAGACTTTGGATTTTCAAGTAAGAACAAATCGTATAGCTATGACGAACAACGCATTGACAAAATTAACTTACCACCGCCGCTAAAAGAAAAAATGAACTCGGCTAACTTTGGAAGACCTCACTGAGAATATCACTCCCATTCTGTCTCCGTAGTTCTATGCCGTTTTTTTTCTTCTTTTGCTAGCTATTTCAAAGTCTTTTCTCCTGAAATTCTTCCACCTGCGCTAATGTTAATGTTTTAAAGTTGCCTCTGGGGGTGGACATGCATTGACCTCTTTGAACTTTTCCATATATATATACGAAAATCTCAGACTCGTTATTGAGAGTCTCGCTTCGCTCGCCCAATAATATTATATATAAATGCTTTAATATAATACTCAAAAACAAAGGTTTTGTGCTATTGCTGTATGATACAGCAACTATATAATCAAATGTCATGTATTATGTCAGAGTTTATAAAATTCATATTATATTGGCTAAATTTACTTTAATTAGCGACATCCAATTCTACAACCTCATCATTATGGAGAAACTAGTAGTCCTTACTTTGAAAAATGGAGCCCGTCCCTCCACCGCTAAGTAATGCCTAGAAGGGAGGTGCATGATCCTGCATGTCTCCGACCACTTCATAGCTTCACCTATACAATAAGCACAATTCCATTTGCAACTCACAATATCAATTGAACCTCACAATATTCACACTTGCAATGATTGCTACTTATTAAATCAATATCTTATCTGTGGTGACAGTTTCCTTCCCTCTAATTACTTTTATTGTAGCCACTAATTCGTTATGCCACAGGCTGACTTATGCAGCTGCTTTTTGCTTTACCGCTATTTTCGTTGTCACATTTTACAATCTGCCAGAAAGTGATGGGAGAGTCAGATGGCTGAACAGAGAGACTATGGGAGGTCCTCTTCTTCCTAAAGTGAACTGTTACAGTCATTATTTCACAAAAGTTTCACATTTAAAATGCTTCTTTCCTATAATCCTTACCATCTTCGACAATAATTCCAGTATAAGACTGAACTTGATCGTCAACTTCAGCTATACTAGATGTGGCAAGAAAGATACTGTCTTTCCTGTCAACTTTAGGAATATTCTCTCCACTAAAAGGTTGTGACTTTCTTCTAGGGAGAGTAGAACAGATGTACTGAGATTGTCTCCGTATATCTGGCTGATCTTCACTTTCTCCTGGCAACACCTTCACAATTCCACTTGCATAGCTTCCCTCTCCTACCAAGTAGCAGTGATGCTTACGATGGAAAAATCTGATTATTCCATTACTCTACAACAAAATATGTAAAACAAACCCAAGCACAAAATATCTAATATTATATCTAAAATATATGCAAAATTATCAAAGTTTGGTTTACAGAGTGTGTGCAAAAATGTTAGGCCTAAAATAAACCTTGAGAGTGTTGTCTTTTGAAATTCCTCCAGTGGCATCTGTCGGTTGATAATGCTGCAATATCTCTAATGGAGTATCATTAGCAGCCACATTCAATTCATAGCTGTATCATAAAACAATTGAGAAGTATTATGACTGGGACCAATACAATAACATTCCTTACCATTCACTGTAAACATTGATGTTCAAGTCCCCAAATGTTGTGGTACTGCAATGGAGATACTGAGACTCGGCTGCCACACTCTCAAACTTGATCTGATCTGCAAAGTTGACTTCTTCTCCAACTGTTTGAACTTTGATATGTGGGTGGAGTCTAAATATACAGCCAATGCTGTCCTTTCTCTGAAGGGATACCTAAGAACAACATTTCAAGTGTGTATATAATACTTATTACATGAGTCAGAGTGTGACATGGCAAAATATTGCAGAAGCAGGTTAATGTATTTTCGAGCCAGAAGCTTGTGAAAACAAAGCCTGACATCACTCTGACAAGTGTAATAAGTGGTTTATTTCACACTAGATATCTTCACAGCAGTAGTTTGTACAAGGGTTGGTAACTCAAGGTATAAAGTTGGCTGCACAATTCTGAGTGTTACTTCATAAGGGGCTCTCCACATTCCCAACTGATATTGTGGCAGCTATTAACCTGGTTGGGTCGGCTTCTCTAGCCAAGTAGCTGTAAATAGCTATCAGAAAACTGGTAAGTTAAGGTTGGCATAACTACTAGCATGTTTGACGGCAATGAGCTCGCTCAATACATGTCTCTGTCAGGTTTCCTACCACACATCTTACCTTCAGTTTAGAGCTCTCTGTGACAGAAGTTTGTGTTGTACTCACTCCAATGTATCTGCCAGTGAGTGTGTGCTGTAGTTGGATGGTGTCCCCGTACCGAACGCTACTTCCTTTTAGCCTGGCTTGTCTGGCAGCATTCTCCACTTTCTCCACCTCTCCATCTCTCTGTAAGTCACATACACAATTATAAAACATTCTTTAAATTCAACAAATGATGAACTAGCTACCCTTGAGCACAAACATGTCCTAAACATTGAACGGTAAACAAAAATAATAAGTCCATTACAAATCGTCTTAGCCCATTTTTCTGGTGATTTTTGGCATAATATGTTTTGTATGTGCTGGCACCCTTGGAATGTTTCTAACTTACTTTGGCTCGAGTCACTTGGAGTTGCAGGAGTTGAATCAGGCTCTCACTCATTTTTCTACAAGTGAGAAAATTGCATTTTAGAATGACATTAAAGCAGTGAAACACTTCATTAAGTTGATTGCTAAATACACTATAGGAAATAAGCTTTTCCTAGATCTTCCCAGTGAAATAATTGCCAAGTGTCAAGCTGAGTAAAGGAAATTCACTTCTGTTCTGAATTAGGAAATGAATGTACATTTCCCACTATGTGTGTGTGTGTGTGTGTAAAGAAAGATTAATTTTCCTCAAATATAATTAGTGTACTATTTGAGATATAATGAACACGATTAGCATGTGTCTAAGGTGGGCGTAACTCGGCAAAATAACATTCATGTCCATCGCCCGAACCCAATGTTTATTCTTAGCCTCGTCTACAGCTAAGCTTTGGTCCAGCCACTGAGCCACATATAAATATAAATGGATGTATAATAACCAATTTACTGAAGTCTGTTCATTACAATTGTATTGGAAGTGACAGGAGGAGACATCTGCTTTAAATAAATTCATTAGCATGTGACTGCAAGCATGCAGTATGTGAAGGAACAATTAAAGTATTACCCATTGCAGAGCTGGAATTCTGCTAATTTTCAAATAAAATATTTAGAAGCTTACAAGTTCAAAAAACAACAATTTTTTTTTTTTTTTTTTTGCCTGACAAACAAGAGAATGCACTTCAGCTTTAGGGCAGTACTAAAAATTAGACTTGACCTTCAATATAACTAGAATTCATAGAAGGGCATAGTCACTGTAACTAAGACAACTATTTTTATCATGCTAGGAAGTTAAGCTCAACTAGATTGCTCATAGAAAAAGTAAAGTTTGTTTGAAAGTGTGGTAGAAACTGTGAAATATTATACATTGGACTATAGCTAAGCTAGCTTGCTTGACTTTTGTGCTAAGACAAACCACTAATTGAATGAATAGCTTTCCAACTCATAATTTTTGGATAATAAAATAGGAAATCACAGGGCAAAAAGATGGAAGCTCTATCTTCTACTGAAAAGGAGGTGTAAAAATATGATATTTCCTAGATACATGACAACAGAAAATTCCACATCTTTCCCTAAGGGTTCTTAATAATCCTATCTTCTAAAGTGTGTTCCAATCTTTATCTCAGACAATTGGTTTAAAATGCTATTCAAGTGAGCCAAAGGAATAAAGTAATTTATCATCATGAGCAGAATAGCAAGTAGTAATAATATCAAAACATTACTTACTTTCTCTTCACTTCATTTAACTTGTCTTCCAGAGCCTGATAACGAGTTTGTGCTTCATATTTGTTGGCTGCTAGCACTCTGTATGTGCCATCTGTGTTGTGAAGAAGTGTATTGTATACATAAATAACTATTAAATGATGCTATTTTTTAAATAAATGTACAATTATTAGCTAAAATTTTATTTTCCTAACACAATCAAGAGTCTATTATTTAATATAATATTTTAATTTCAAATACTTAGGATAAGAAAAGAATCATAAATTAATTATAAAGCTTTATTAATGATTAAAAGTGGGTCTATAATTAAAATCCCAACACACTGTAATTCAAATTGAATGCCCCTGCAGAATGTTTACTGCTGCCATACATGAAGGACTCTATTTCTGCTTCAGAGGCCTCAACAAACAAAAATCTGATTTTAGAGATGTATTGCAAAAATTATAAGTGACAAAAAAATTAAAAATTCTAGCTAAATTCAGTTCAGACAGAACTAAATGTAAGTTGGTTTCTGCTTTTGTTCTGTTGTTGTTTGTTCTTGCAGAATGCAATATTTTGTTAAGGAATGGGACAGTAACTATTTTCAGCCTCCTACATGTATTCAACAATCTCTGTCCATCTGATAAATCGATGGGAATAGCTATATGGCAAATACTTACATTGAATGGCCGACAAAATGGAGCTGTCCCTGTCAGTTGGCTGTACAATAAGAAGTTGCTGAGATAGTACCCTGCGATAAGGTAGACACAGATGCTGATTTTGAATTAAGTGTTTCCTAGAACCCTGTACCAAATTTTACTATGGCTTACCCTGATAGATCTGCTATAATATATCCACTTTTCTGCTTGCCTTGTACAGCTTGCTTGCTTTCAGCTTTATAATATAAGAGAACTACATCTCCAATATTTAGGTTGCTGGACTCAGTTTTCTTAACAGCCATAATTTTATTTCTTTAGCTACTTAACATACAATCTAGAACTGCTTCAGCCAAATATTTGCATGCAGCCTATCTCCAACGAGCAGGCTGTCCAGCTACGGTTGAAAGGGGCTATAAAATCAGCATCAGAATAGGGGAAACACTCACCCGCGATTGAGTAAGGCTAAATGGACCGCCCACTCGATAAATTGGCCGACTGAACTTAAGTGGGCGCGGCTCTTCGCTAAATGTTAGGATTTTATTGGCGTGTGTACTCTTGGGTGTTCCAATTCGAGTCAACTGTCTGCATGTAAATATTTAATACTTCTCCGCAGGGTCTTTGGCGGGTGCACTTACAACACACCGAGCATCTAGAAAATGTGTGACTAAATTTAGAATTTCTGCTAAAAGGCTACAGCTAATGTTGAATTTATCCTCCTTAACTGTTGTTTAGCCAGAGAGGGAAGCGAGTGGACTAGTGTTCCTTGTAAATGTTGTCACTGAGCGATTGCGTTGCTATTTTTGGGCAAATTATGTTTTTTTTGTCGCATTTGTTTTTTTTTATTTTGTTGTTGTTTGTTTTTGTAATACCCTTTATTACCCAGATTCCTTCTGATACTACAGGAGCTAAGCAAGTCTCAGCATTATTAGATTATTTTTTTAGTTGCAAAAAAAATGGATGCGTTAGTACATGTACCCTTCAAAATATTAGTCACAATTCAAGGACTTCCTGGCTCGTGCGCGATTGGTCGCTATAATATAGACCCTTTACCGGAATGATTTGACATTAGCGATTTGGTCAGATGGTATTAAAAAAAAAAAAAAACGTATGTGTCAACTGTGTATTTCTGGAACTATCCTTTATTATTATTTTTAATATTTAATTAATTACATTCACTTTCTTTATTTATTATTTATTTGTTTTGTTTGACTATTTTATTATTATTATTATTATTATTATTATTGTTGTTGTTGTTGTTGTTGTTATTATTGTTGTTGTTGTTGTTACTGATGTTATTATTTATTTATTTAATTATTTTATTTTTGTAATTGCATGATCTTTTGCCTTGCCAGCACTTTATTTTTGTATTGTTTATTACGGCTTAAATTTTTTATGTTATGTAGCTGGACTTATACTCTCTACTGTTAGTCTATGAATAAGTTCAAATCTATCACAACACTTTAAATACATTTGCAAGTGAGTGAAGCCAGTAAAAACTGGGATATTCGTAAAAAAAAATTTGAGCACCACACCCTTTCTCACGTTTTGCTGCCACCCACCCATGTTGACTAAAAGGGTGCTAGCCCCTAACATGACAGGATTATATTGGTGAAATGGTTAGGGCTTCATGTACGCATCATCTGGTTGGCTTATTACCCATTAAGTTGCCTAGATTACAGTTCCCAGAGTTAAGTGCCACCAACATCTCAACTAATGTTTCAATTTCAAGGAATACTGCAGAATGACTGGGTAGCAGAACAGCCAAGTATACACAAAACTGCTCTGCTGCTTGATTTTTTTTGCATTCCCCACTTTCTGTCAAATATTGCCACTTTCCAGTCATCCATCCTCATAGCTAAATGTTGTGGATGTAGCTAATGGCGGCGGCACTGTTAGCACATTCAAGTATTTAGCTTCAAATTTACAATCATTTTAAAACAAAATTCATTAGAACATTATAATATGACATTACAAGTAAAAGTGACTAATCTTGAAAATGTTCTTATTAACAAGCAACATTTAAAACAAATGGCTACAAGAAATGTAAAATGAAATGAAATACTACAGTTTGAATCCACTCCTTCCTTGAGCTGAAAGCAGTGAGTCATACTTCTCCTGTAAGGGTGAATAAATGACATGTGAAGGTATTCATTTATGATATAATAGCTATTGTCACTACCTGGAGTACATCAAAGCGATGTCCAATTTTTATAAACTGGTTGTCAACAATTGATTGAATATCTTTCTTCAGCTGCTCTCCATCACCTTCTATTCCTTCCAATACAAGTGCTTTATTATAAGGAAGATAGTCTGTCTTTCCTTCACTTATCTGCAAAAATTCAAATGAGATGCAAAGTTATACATGAAGTTTTCCCTACCTATTACTGTAATTGAAGTTGATACAATTTAGTTACACTATCATACCTTTTTATACACATATTGTTCAATGGCGTGATGATTGTATGTATCTATCATGTCAAGGTATATGGAGTAGTAGATGTACGCCCACATGCTATGGTCTTGCTTCACGTGAGTCTTGAAACCCTAGTACAAATGATAAGTGTTGTCATGACATTATCTTAACTGGCTATTGTGGTGTTGGTACTTACATTGTGTGCTCGTTTTTCAAAATGGTGGCTGGGCAGGTCACAGACAAAGCAGGTGCTCTTCATATCATTCTCTGCTTGATACTATAAAAATACAATTTGTACGACAGCTATTAATTTCTTTCAGAGAGTTACATTTTAATTGGTTTGAACAGTACAACAAGCTATACTAGTTATAAACCTTCATATAGTATCATGGTTCACATAATTTAAATGCTGTAGTATTAGGAATATAAACTATGATAATGGCTATGGTTTCATATTACAAGAGTTACAATTTAAGAAAATATAAAATAGAATAAACAACTAATCATTAAGTTAGAGCCAATAATCAAGTATACTTTACAACCTCTATTAACTTACTCGTTGGTTACGTAGCTCATTATACGCGTCCAAGATAATACCGAACACAACATTTAGTCCAATAGTGATGACTATGATGAAAAATGTAATGTCAAAAAAGAATCGACCTCTGGCTTGATCAAATGTAGCCGTTCTAATCCTCTAAATAAAAGAGGGAAAAAACTAATTCAGTCTTCTGTTTAGAATAAATAATATATAGCTTACCAAAAAACTTCCCAATAGTCCATTCCTGATGACGGATATGAAACACTGATCCAAAGTTTGGCATTGAAAACCTTGCGTACTTTGAAAGTCAGACTGGAAAAATGCAAAACTCAGCACACTGTACATGAAGAGGATAATCAGCAATAAAATGGCCATCCACAGAAGAGATTTACCTGAGATCAAACGATAACAAAAAGGGAAACTACATTATTAGCAAGAACTATAATTTCTATTATGATGTACAATTAATAGCCTAAATCTTCAGTCTGCTTATTCAATATTCTCATTATGTTAACTCTGAAGTAACTTCTAAACCTGCTCCCACATCAGTGGATTTTTTAAACTTTACTAATGCATCATTTGAGGGTATAGTGAACAAAGACTGAAATAAATTACTACAAGACACTAACCATTCTTAGTGACAGATCTCAGCACTCTTTGAAGAATGTCATTGTTGATAGTGACATAAAGAAGACATATGCTATAAAAGTATCCTCCAAAGAACAAGGAAAGAACAGAACTGGCCAAAAATAGAAATATGTAGCTTGTTGTTGGTCCAAATATATTCACGCTAGAATAAGTCCGGTTGAAGCGAGGCAGAAGTCGTATTCTAACACAATCAGGTATCAGCTTGTTAAGTATTATCACAATACTAATGCACAACTAATCATGCAATTATTTTTAGCTAGAACATATGAAATATTTTCATAGACTCAGCCAGTATCTATCTACCTTGTCATCCAGGCAGTCAGACGATATTGGTTGAACTTGTCAGGAATAATGTTTATGCGATACAGAAACTTGGGCAGGACAAAATGAGGTCCAGTTAATATTAAGTATTCCATAGCCATCCACCCAGCAAAGAATGTGTGAACTCCACCGACGATGTAGATAAGCACAATGTCATATTTGAATTCTGGCAATGTGGGAGTAGATGTGTTTGGAGAAGGAGCTCGGTAAGACACAATGACAATGATGTTCATGACAAGAGTCAGGAAGAGAAGCAGCCAATACCTCTTACTACTGCAATTCAAAGCGTTAAAATGTATCTTGTTATTATCGATAAAAGCTAAGCATGAAAAAAATGAAGGACCTAATAAACCACTCTTGAGCACTAAATTGACCACTACCTCCTTAGTAACTATTGTTTCTAAACTCATTTACTGATTAAAGTAGAAAAAGACACTAATCATATTGTTATTCTAATACTTACCTGAACCAGGAAATACTGTTCAAATGCTTCTTTGTCAGCCAGTCCTGTATTACATCAAATATTCACAATTTGACGACATTTAACTAATGATCAAGTCTGTATAAAATAGTTCCGTGGCAGTTTTGCCTTAATTTTATCCACTTCAGTATAATAAACATACTTAGTGTTTTGCTTTTATAAGCAAATTACAACAATCTAGTCTAATTTACTGAAAATAATCATTAAGAAGGAATAAAATGTTTACAGCATTCACTGGAACTCCTGGAATATCTTCATATTATTGCTATGATGCCTTCAATGGTATCTATAAGTTCGCCTCTTTTCTCCATGATTAATTAAGGAAACTAGTTTTCTTTAACTTCTACCTTTTGTTAGAGTCATAAAGTATCTCCAACAGCTTTTTGTGACTTTTTTAAAGGAGTTTTTCAAACTAAATACACTTACTCGGTACAGGGTATCCTTCTTCACAGCTACCATCCATTTTTGAAAGTCTCGCATTTTGTCAGCATAAGTAGTTCTGTCTATTTCATACTTCAAAGACTCCTTCACTCTCTCAGAAATTTCACTCTAGATCAGAACATGACATCTGCAATATAATCCGTACTACTATCTAACAATTTACCTCGATCTTCAAGTTGAAATGCACATTGGTGAGTACTTCTTCTCCCGATTCTTCATCTTTGTAAACAATCTCAATCTTGTGGGACTGATCCCTACAGTACTCCCACACCTTGAGTGGTTCTTTCTCATTTGGCTCTATCAAATGAAATATGTCACACAACAAATAAGAAAATGATCTTGGCCCTGAATCTTTCTAAAATGATTTTACTGTAACAGATTTTACACCTTATCCTTGAATATATCAGAGCTATCTAATACAAGGAAAAAAACACAAAATCCTCTAATATTTTCTTTGAACATGCTCATTACATCATCAATATTACCTAGTGTTTTCAATGGAGCTGCATTATTGTCAAAAAGATCCATGAAAATATTGTAAGTCACAAACAGTGATCTACTGGCAAAGTCTGACATGTGCTGTTGAGCTATGCCCTTGTCATCTTGGAGAGTATAGAAGTCCACCATTGTCCACTGTAAAGCATAGATATCTAGACCTCCAAATATTTGTTGTGCCAAAGACTCAGTTTTGGATGAGATTTTTTCCAACATTACTTTGAGGAGTTCTACTGCAGTACCTTTGAGCTGAAGTGCTCTGTTACACAATTCCACGTAGTCTACCTTGTTTTCACTTGTCGTCGTGGTTGCTAGCCCTTCAGCCATACTCTCTAAATCATTGAAGTTAGTAAGGACAGTAGCAGTGAACTCATTGGCTGATTGTCTGTCTCCTTTCACTTCTGTAATGTCTATTTGAAACACATAATTGAGTACTGACATAATATTGGCTTCAAACACTTCTTCACAGTTTCTGAAATTCCCTGTGCACATCTCTACAAGAGCTTGAAGAATTTGACAAAATACTTCTAAAGTGTCAGAGCTGAAAGACCGTGTCTCATAAATTTGGTGAAGAAAGGAAGTCAGTTCGGCGACCATGTTGATGCTCTGAAGGCTTTCAGTCTGTTCTCGTAAGAAGTTCTGCATTTGTCTGAACTGCCCATCACATACTAGGGCCAGAACTTTGGATACAAGAGTGACCCTACTGACATCACACAGTTGCTGCAGGTCTCCTTCTTCCTGGCGGCTTGAAGAACTGTACTGAGAGGTCTGTATTTCAAAATTCAAGATACAATAATGAATGTTATGGAGTGATATTTTCAATCAAGCAATAGGTAAGTGTAAATACAGAAATCATTTTTCCTTCACAAGAATGTCGAATCATTACTCAATAAACTTACTGATTAGTACTACACTGCTGGCATTTATTCCCATAAACACATACATTTAAGTGACAAAATTAATGTGGCACAACCTAAAAGAGATTGATTGTGAGCAAGCGATACAAAGCAACATGCTACAGGTAAATAAGAAAATTCAGGAAAACAATGCAAATATTGTATCCTAGGAGTGTTATTCTAGGCTATATATTTGATAGAGTTTGCTGACCATTGGGTAAAGACTCCCTGACCTATATGCTATCAGACTCAAATTATATTCATTGAACATCTTTACTATTACAATTTCATGGAACACCGTAATGCATGTCATTATAAAATTGAGTTATACTTTTAATCTGTCATGTAGCATACTAGAGAAACACTCTAAAATGCCCAGTTATGGTCACAAACTGCAGTTAAGCAGTCCAACTCAAACTCCATCCAAATTAAGTATAGCATACAATACATTGCAAATGACAATGGAACAAAACCCATAGAGTTATGATGAGATGCACATAGCTATAAACAAAAAAATGGTAATTTAATTTATGTGTACTACATGCTTGAGTGTGGCAGGTAACCAATACTTGCTTTCTACTGTTTTAGCAACTTGTAACTTAAAAATGGTTCCATTGAAGTCAAAGAAGCAAGCTTCGATCAAGATTGCTATATAACTTCATAGCACCAGCAGGCGCATTGCTGGCAAAAATGGTAAATGAAACACTTGAGTTAGCTTCTCTTACTTTGCTGAATTATTAATTAGTATTCCTAGTGAATAATACATACACAAATAGCTACGGAAGTTTTTATTATCAGCTGTACCTGATAGAGTGTTAAAAAGGGAACTCTCTTTCGTCCACCAACCAGAACCACTCGTGTGGTAATAGTCCTCCTGAACCAGTTAGAAAAGAAAGCTCCACGCCTTCTTCTTGGAATAACAATTGTGCCATCTCCTTCAACTCGACTCTTTTCTTGCATTTGGTCGGCTTTGGGCTTCAGAAGGTCTGCTTCTGAAAGGCGCACCTAAATCGATTATAGTATAAGCCACAGTTATACTAGAGTTCTACAAGTTCACTTTGGAGGGCAGTGCCCACCAATATGTATTACAGTAAGTGGCTGCCTCCTTCTCCCCAACTAAGTCTCTCTTGCTACTCACCAATCGACGATCAGATGAGTTCCTCGACTTTGTCATTGTAATTAGCTCATGTCTACAGAAATAGCAATAAAAACACATGTAAATATCATGTGTAGAATGAAATATACAGATTTACTTCTCATTATGCAGCACAGAAACTCTGTTTAACACGGACTTTAAGGTGGGAAAGACATTCTGATCTTGAAATCTAGTGGAATGATTGAAACCTTCTTGCACTGACTCGTCAGAATTCTCCAGCAGAACATCCAAGAAGGCTAAAACTTCATTTACTATTCTCTCATTGGGATGAGACAACAGTGACAAGTACTAAAACACATACAATAAATACAAACTATAAACTACGATTCAATAATTGGAGAATAAAAACTTACAGTGGAGACTTTATCACCCAGATTATGAATTTCAGTTTGAATAGGATGAAGGTAGAGTTTGCACTGCCTACAATTGTAAAAACTTTTATGCCTAAATCAGTAACCATTTTAATCCTATAGTTCATATTCTACCCTTTAAAGTGAAAAAACTTTCACAGTACTTAAATACATACAATTACTGAACTTTCTCGTAGCTGATTAATTCTCTTTCTTTGAGATATTGATCTTCTTCAATATAACGGCACAAGATGATAGACATACATAACTGATACAATGTATGTGTGTGGAAGTTGTGATTGCTCTATTGTTCAATACATAATAGCATCATGTTGTCTATAAACTTACTTTCTAAACTTTTCTGGATTTGTATTTTTCAGTTTTTCATCTATTTGAATGACTTCATTGTATATCATAGCTCTGAGTGTTTGAAGGCACTTAATGTCGAGTTCAGTTTGAGTATCAAAGTCAAAGCCATCTTGTTGCAGACCTTTCTTGCTTCTCATGAGAGATATCCTGCAAGTGCAATAGTTACTGGTAATGTGAAATTCTAATTATACGTGACTATATTTAGAAACTTACTCTAACTGCTTGATCAAAGTTTCCTTTGGATCCTTGGGCACGTAACTTACTTCGTTGCTCTCCGAAACATTTCCAAAAATATTATTAGTCCTAAAATCACATGGAAGCAAATTGTTGGAGAGAAAAAAAAGAAATCTATACAGGGAAAAAACTTGAATTTCCTGTAATCACATATTTAGGAAATTTTATGTTTCTCCACTTTTTTGATAGAGAATAGGGCTAAATGTCCTATAGTGCAGGGCATTTAGCCCTATCCTCTATGGAAAATGTGGTGAAAATATGAAATTTCCTAAATACGTGACTGCAGGTAATTCAAGTTTTTGCTCTGTGCTAGATTCTTCTTTGTCAAAGTCAGGAACCAAGTGAGATAAAGTATCTTGAATATACATACATTCTAGCTATATTATTGCCTGGCAAATACCAACTTAAAAATAACTTCATTTAAAATTTAATTTCTCATAAACACTCTCTCTCTCTCTCTCTCTGATGTTCATGCCCAGTGGTCTTTCTCTTTATCTCTCTCTTTACAAATATGTAAATATACTTTCACAAACAACACACAGAATTGAAATACGTCTATCATACTAACTCAATGCCTGTTTCTTTATTTTGCTTTATGCTTCGTCTACTGGACTTCTTAATATACCCTTTGAACTAGACAGGTCTTCTGATCAAATGACCAATTTTAACTACACTAAAATACTTGCCTTGAAACCAAATGCCTTGAAGCTACACCCATAGTGTTGCCTAGTGTATCTCCTAGGGTGTTTCCCAAAGACAACTCCTCAAGAATATCGCTTTCCTTTTTTCTAATTTCAAATAAAAACATTGTAAAAGTTTATCGATTGGAAATTAGTCAACACATACTTCATTACTGAGACAAATTCTTGGAAAGGTCTTCCTAGAGGCAAGTACTTCACTCCTGGTCTGAGCATCTCCTCATCAGTAAATTCACTGTAAGCTGGAATTAATTATCATACATATGAAGTTTTAACTATACGATTTTTCATCATTAATTAAAACTTAAAAATAGTTTTAAATTAATTAGAGTGTGCCAACATGGAAATTTATTCCTAAAATATTAAATAAAAACTGCAGTATTAATGACTTTGTTTAAAACATCTCAAGCATTTAAAACTATCCTTTAAAACTTCTGTTATATTTTCCTTATAACTTGTATCTTTATCTCCATACCACGAGTTTTAGAAACTCCTTTCTTTTTTCTTATGTTAACAAGTTGATGTCTCTGTGTGTTCCTGCCCTCAAAGGCTGCTCTATAGTTGCGCACATACAACTTGAACTTAGAGTTCACTTCAGTCTCTGGTGAATATCTGTGAGCATATATCTTCCTGGCTGCTGTCATTAGCTTCTGCTCAAGCATCTCTGAGGACACATGAAAAATCTACAGGAAAATAGTTTCCTAGAGAAGAGCATAATTTAATGCTCCCAAAACTTACGTCGTCCTCATCCAACTTAAATTCCTGCATCACAAGTAAAGATCTGTAGTAAACCTTTACCTGAACTTCATCAGAAAAGTACACCTTCTCACTAGTCATGTAAGGATGTAATTTCTATTATTAAACAAGGAAAGGTAAATAAAGATGGTTACTAATAGGTAATATTATCTAAAAGTCCACAACATAACTCTGAGTTAGTACCTTCATAGAAGCATAAATATTAGCAGCCACTACTTTGTGGTCCTCTTCCAACATCAATGCTTGGCCAAATTCATTAAAAAAGATACTAACAAATGGCAGGATTCCTTCTCTCAAGAAAGCTAAAGAATCTACAAGTAGACAGAAGCACAAGTACATCATACAATGAACATAATATCAGACTATAATCGTTTTGTGACATCATTCGTACCCACTATTGTAAGCACATCTGTGGCATATGGCTCTGGAGAAGCTATACCAATATCTATCTCCACTTGAATTTCTCCTGATTCACTGCTATTGGGACTTCGGTGAATATACTTCCATGATGGATCATTGAGCAGTTCCTTTACTTCCCTATATGTTGCCATGGGGATGTCTTTAAGATTTGCAGATAGGTCTTGTACTATTCCAGTCAAGGAAGAAATAAATTTCCAAAGGAGGCTACATAAAAGTAAGCAGATAGAAACTATTGCAATAATGCAGTACTAATTAACACATCAATAAAACACTATTGATACAAGTGCACCATTCAATTCTTAATTGCATCCAAGATTGATGTTTCAAGAAACAATGAGTAAGATATTTATTAACTGATAACTGTGAACAATGTTTATATCATTTCAGTATATTGTATGAACACAAAATAATTTAATTTATGACTGAATTTATAAATGATTGTACATTAAAAGGATGTTATCTGTAGGCTATCATACCTGCCGTTATTTGTACTAGCATTAAATGCAATTATACCAACCTGTTAGTGCTGTAGGACTTGTATTGCTGGTCTTTCTGGGATCCTCGGATATTGGCATAGACCCATATGAAAATTTTGAAAAAAGGTTTCTTGCAATAAAGATCTATCTCAGGACAGCTAAGAATTTCAATCAGTTCCTCTTCAGTGAAAATAGTGCAGCACACTGACATGACACCAGAAATCTCTCCAAATGCAGTGGTTGCTAAGAGATCAGTGATCATCAGCAGGTTCACTAAATCAGGATCAGAAGTTTCCTAAGCATAATGACAAAAGTTTAATGAGCTTGTACACAAATAAATATGTTTTTCAAAAAAAATCCTTTTCAGGAATTAGAATGAGACAAACAATATTCACTTCATCCATTCACCTTTGATCTGAGAAGGTCCATCCTCAAGCTCCTACTGTCTTCTTTGAGTAAAGAGTTGCACCAGAATTGGTCGTCTTCTCTAATCAAACTGAAATTCTTGGACACTAATTTCTGGCAGTAACTCAATGGCAAGTTCAAATCATTATTCTGAGGAACACAAATGACAAGCTCATGTTCACATTTCTTGCTCAAATTACTACTACTTCATACCAATACACTGTACAATGAAATAGTGCAGCATACATACCAGTCACAATGGTGCTGCTGCATGCTTACCATTAATAGGCACAAAAGGGCATCAATCATTGCTGCATTGCTTTTCATAGCTGCTTCTTTTCCTCTGGCAAACACTAATGCCATCATCTTCTTTATTTGAACTTCCCTCACAGACAGACAAATTGCAGGACTACCAGCAAACAATTCTCTCAGGAGGATCCCAATGTGGGGTCCCAGACACCCATGTGAGACTTTCAAGAACAGGTCCAGATGTTGAAGGAGGCTGAAGCAAACAATAAAGGTAAACAAGTTAGAAGTACATTGTGAGCAAGAGGTAGTGTTTGGGCAAATTATGGCACAAAACACTAACAGTATTATAATAACATCATTCCTCTCCCCCCCCCCCTCCCCTCCCCCACCCAACCTTCCCCAGATGTACCCACTCAAGCTGCGTGTACAGTGATTCTGTTTACAGTTGGTCTCTTGGAGAAAAGAAATTGATTAAGATTATATATATCAATTGGCAAGCAAGCGAAGCAAGCGAAACACTATACAGTGGTGTCGAATTGAGAATCGGGGATATTTGTTTATACATATGTGGGTACGTACGCATGTCATTTTGTACTTTGACCCTTACGTATTTTTGCGTTAGCACGGTGTTCGACCCTGTCCCAAATTTCATTCAACAGAATCCTCCCGTTTAGTGATCATTACCCGTATCATCCCAGAAATGGGATTGTATACTGCTTTGAGTTCTTTTGCGGTGCAATTAAACTCAAAATCTAGCCAGAGTTCCATTTCTGTTCGAGTTAGTGGTGGCAGTATGTTAATGCGCCATATGTCATAGTTATAAGCCCTACGCAACAGTATTTAGTTGGAAGTCCACTAGACTAACTACGAAGGTAAGTCAGCTACTACCTAGAATATCACAACGAAAACATTTAAATAATGTGACTTGTACTTTTGTTGCTTTTTTTTTCAATTCATACAGTTGCAGGAAGTGGTTACTATGGCATTGAATCCCGTTTAACGGTATATGCGTAATTTAAAAACTCACCTTTTTGTGAGTAGTACCGCTTGCTGCAGTCTCATACTCAACAGACCACCAATTATGTGTGGTCAGAACACCTTTTCAGTGTCGACCGGAAACACCTCTCCCTCCAGAGAGGAGCCATAATTTCTTGATTGAAAAGGCTTTATCATCACAATTATCAAGTTCTGACCCTTCATACAAACTAGATAGAAACTTTTTCATTTTTTTCCTTTGCTTTTTTCCAGACCCCTTTAGATGAGAAAGTTTCTATCTAGTTTGTGTGAAGGGTCAGAACTTGATAATTGTGATGATAAAGCCTTTTCAATTTATGGCTATGTTATGGCTATGCTGGAATGACGAGTGGCTGAGTGAATTGTGTGTTCGTCAGCTTGCGAGTCCGCCACAGAGCTCCCCTCCAGAACTGTCGACCGACCAACGAGTCGAGCACGAGCGCCGACCGTGGGAGCCTGCCGGACCGCGGAAAACTGCTGGTATCGCCGGGTCGAGTGAGACTGCCCGAGTCGAGTGAGGCTGGCTGAGTCGAGTGAGACTGGCCGAGTCGAGTGAGACTGCCGAGTCGAGTGAGACTGGCTGAGTCGAGTGAGACTGGCTGAGTCGAGTGACTGAGTTGAGTGAGACTGCCGAGTTGATAAGAAGTGAGTTGATAAAGCCGTGATTCAAGTCCACAAATTCAATCCTCAGGATTGGATGGCTCCTGTCTCTGCCGAGAGGTGAGTCACCCGGTCGACACCGAAAGACGGCAGTGTTCTGAATTGGTGGTCTGTTGAGTAGGTGAGACTTGAGTATGAGCGCAGCAAGCGGTACAACAAGTTCCAGTATAAAGGAAAAATGTGAAGGTCTTGGAAGTCGTCGTTGGGGGTAGCGTGAGTGGTGAGTGGCACTGGTGGGTGGCCAGTTGCCCTCCCGTCGGGGGTTTGAAACCAAGATTTTTCATTTTTTCTTTTCTTTTTTGCTACTATATGCGGTAAAGGGATTCAATGCCATAGTAACCGCTCCCCCAACTGTTTGAATTGAAAAAGAAGCAACAAAATCAAGTCATGTTATTTAAAATTTTCTTTGTGATATTCTTAATAGTAGTTGTAACGCACAATACTTTCACACAGCTGAACATACCTAGCAAGACTTACCTTCGTGGTTCATCTAGTGGACAATGAATTTTCAAGTAAATAATGCTGCATAGGGCTTATAACTGTGACAAATAGCATATTAACTTACCATCGCCACTAACTCAAATAGAAATGGAGCTCCCATAAGTTTTTGAGTTTTAACTGCACCCGCAAAACAATTCAAAACGGTAAATAATTCAATTTCTAAGGTAATAAGGGTAATGATCGCTAAACCGGGGGATTCTGTTTAGTGAAGTTTGGGACGGGGTCGAACACAGAGCGAACACAAAAATACGCGAGGGTCAATAGACAAAATGACATACGTATGTCCACACGTATATATAAACAAACTCATATCCACGATTTTCAATTGTGTTACCTCTGTAAGTGTCTCGCTCGTTACGCTCGCTTGCCGATTAAAAAATTATTTTGTTAATATTTATCAAGGTCTATTACAACTAAACAGCACTTAATTTTATACCATATGTTGCATGAATACAAGTGGGCTATAAATATATGTACATACTATTCAACTACACCTTATCTTAACTTCTTCATTTTTGCATGTAAGAGCTCTCACAAGACTGAAACATTCCACTACTGTTTTAGAAATGTTACTTCCAACAAGAAGATGGGAACATTCTCTGATAATAAAACTTAATACATCTGACAATATTCCTGGAAAAACAACAACAATCTTTTATAATAAAAACTAAAATTACAAAAAAAAAGTCGCCTACCAAAACTTAAAATTATCTTTTGGTTGATTTGATGAGGTATCCTACTGCCTCCTCTTCTAACCAGCAGAAATTTGTAAGTACTTCAAGAGGAGACAAAGAGCTAGTCTTGGCAGTCATGCTGTCTCCAGACTGCAGGTAAGAACCCAAATTTACCATCAGAGACTCTATTTGATTGTGGACAGCCATAGAATCCTCTGTCACTAGTAGCTGCAGCTTCATGGCTTTCTCAAAGATTCCTGTTCTTGTTGTGAAGTGTCTATCCAGCACAAGAAGAGAGTACTGGACCAGATCATCGCTCTGGTACTGCATGAGGTCCAGGAGGAGAGTTGGAAGCTGGTTGCCACTACTCAGATCTGGATTACCACGCTTCTCTACAAGGCACTTGAGGCGATAGCCAGCTATTGAGGCAATTCTAGAACATTATATGAAATTTGCATTAAATGTCTACCCAGACACCACATTATAACTCAAAATATTAATGAATAAAATAATATAACAAAATATGATTGTTCCATGTAAAAAAAAATACTTCCCATTAGATCAAAAATATGATCTCCAAATTTTTTATTAATATTTCATAATACTTACGCTCTAGCCTTGTTCCTGCCTCTCCTCCCATGGTGTGAATCCCAAGGGAAGTTAGATATAAGATAAATAAGTTCAGTTCTCAAGTTCTTTGGCTTCTTTAAGGAAACATCACGTAGTTCAATCCCTGACTGGCGTGGTCCTGAATTATACTTTGCCAGCCACCGGTAATCATGAACAAAATGCTGTAAGAATATATCTCATCACTGAACAAACGACTAGGGATGATTGACTACTTACATGAAGACTCTTGAACAACTGCAAGTTGAAGAGGAGATTAAGAACAACCAGAATCCTGTGAAATTATTTATATGCTACTTGTTTCTGATACTTGCACAAACTGATATTACAATTAAGTCCTCAAGTACAAACACATTTTCTGTCAGCCAATTTATTTGTATTTCTTACCATTGCTTAATTTTAAAGTGGAAATGATGACTTGTCTCATAGACATATCTGCCTCCTTTATCTCTGAAGTCTCTCAGGAGTTTGTGGCAGTCTCCAGGTTTAACTCTGTCGTAAACATGTCCTGCTCTTCTTGCTCTCGTGTTGTATAGCGAACTAACCTTACAGCATGTCTGGAACTATGCCTGGTAGATCTTCTGGTAGTCCAAATTGCTAACACATATATGGTTTCGATGACTATTAAGACACTGGATTATATTGCAGGCTTCAAATTTCAATTCATAGTGTGCATTAAATTAAATTTTCCTTTATAATAAACTTGCTTGACCATAACTGATGCAACATTAACTATGCTTGCTTAAATTCAGTGCTAATGATTGGATTGTACAGCTCATATGTCATTAATCAGTATTTCATTCTCATTCTGCCGACGCAAATTCACTTTAGTTTAAAATAAATCAGGTCAAACATAGATCATGAATGTTAGTCTACAACTAGGGATGTTCCTTAAAATTATGCAGTATTGTCAGGTGATTAGCTCAATTGTAGTTCGCTCCTGTCGTAAAATTTAGTTAAAACTCTGAGATAGTATAGATGTACAATGTCGGTCATTTGTGAAGGATGTGGTGGACTGGAGCCACTCCCACACATAGTGTATCACCCTTGAACACCCACATTCATTATTATTTAGTTTGTTAACATGCACGTACTTTAGTTGTTTTTGTATCTCCATTCAGACTATTTATTGCTCATGTTCATCCCCACACCACGCCGCATACATCAATTCATTGTTCATGTCTATTCCCACACCACACCGCATATATACATGTGACTGTATCATTTTTCATGCACTGGACATGCCCAGGGAAGTTGTCTATATGGTTGGCTCCCCGAGTATGCTCCAATCAGTTGTTCTTCATGTGTAGCCTTAATCAAGTCAAATCTAAGTTACTTCTGCGAAAAGAAGGAACTACGATACTTGAGCTTTAGAAAGCCTGGCTGCCGAATAACTCTGGTGGCCGCAATACCTCCGGCCCTTCTCAGTTACCCAGCCTTAGCCCTGTCTACCACACCTGGTGCCAGTGGTGGTCCAGAGACGACACAACGTTCCTGGTTTAGAGATCGGCCCACACATTGAAACGAGTTCTAGCCCTGCGAAAAATTCACAAGTTCCTTATCAGACTATTTTGCCCTCTCCTTGAGCTTGCCGGAGCCACTTCTTGCCGTGTTCTTGCAGTGAATACCACTTCACTTGCCTTCTACACTTCACTTCGAACTACACTTCTTATAGCGCAAGTTTATTAGTCAAGTTATTGCATCTGTAGTTGTTTGCATTCTGGTTTGTGCTCAATGCTGTATGTTCAGGCCTCGAACCCTGAAGGGATTTAAAGAACTTAGACGTTGACAGTATCGCGCAAGTCATGCACGCACACAGTCAATGGTTTCTGTAAAAGTGCACATCGTGCCTGCGAGCTAAAATGCTATTTTATTGTTTGTTTTGTTTTCCATATCAACCATTATTATAATATTATTGTAGTGATTGTATTGGTACAGTTATCAAAGTAATTATTCATCAGTAGCGAACGAGTGACAACCTGTGTGATACTAACTAGCTAGATCACAGGCCCACCGTCCACAGATCTCCCGAGTTATTGTATCCTCTTTTCGTTGTTCTACTTGTTGTGGCACCCCTGCCCATTCATTTTCTTGGGCCTTCGAGCCGGATCTAAGGCCGAACTAACGAACTACTGGTGAATTGATTTAATCCATAAGTTGTACAGCTAATTCTAACTCCGATGCATCGCTGCTGCCGAACATCAAGGCGTTCTGTTTCAAGAGAAAGAGGCAGTTGTTCAGCCAATTCCAGTCAGCTTCCTTGTCAAGTTAGATCTCTTGTATTTGTTTCCCTACTGATTTTCGAGATGACTGACTCAGTTACTAAAGTAGATGTTTTCCGAGATGAAGTCGCCCACATTGAAGACGTTGCTGATCTTAATCGAAAGCGAGGAACTAAAAAAGCTACGATCACTAAGGCTCAGAACTTTTTGGAGAAACTGGACACTAACCCTGACAGTTGGAATATTGCTGACTTAGTGAAAAAGTATGATGGACTCAATATAGCCTGCAACCAATACATAATCGTAGCAGAAAGAATTGCAGCCATTGAGAAGGTTGATTTTGATGCCGACTACGACCCCCAGATCGCTGATAATACAGCAGTTCAGTTAGATTTCGAAAAACGCCAAGTTATCTACACAGCGCACCTTCGCTATGTTAACCCTATGGAACGCTTAGAATCTATCTATGCTCAGAGAGTTGTCACGGGTATGACGACAATCAAGTCTTTCGATAGCCTCTCCGATGATATCGGGAATTTCAAGCAGGAAACGGTTGCGCTTCGATCAGTCGAGCAGGTTCGAAATTGGAGAAATGAAATTGAGGATATTGTTGCACACATTCGTTTGAGGATGGATGATCAGCCCAAGAGTCGTCCTACTTCTCCTGTATCATCTACTCCAACTTCCACTAATGTGAAATATCGCTCCACTTTAAAGGTGGATATTCCTAAGTTTGACGGCAACCCAGTGAATTGGAAAAACTTCTGGGCTTTATTCGAGCCACGCATCGAGAGAGAGAAATATCTTGCAGACTCTGAGAAAATTAGTGCACTTCAAGTTGCAATGATTACTGATAAGTCCAAGCTAGAAGTTGCCAGAGCTGCAGTTGGAGGTAGCTACAAAGAAGTAGTACAAGAGCTCCAATTGTTGTATGATCGACCGAGACTTGTGTATGAGCATCACATCCAGCGATTCGACGAACTAGAAGATATACCCGATACTTTCGAAGGATTGAAACATTTTCAAGACGAGTTCAAGACCAGCATCCAGGGATTGAAGGCTAATGGTGGCTGGACAGCAGGCCAACTTGCAACTGGCGTGAAGATACGAGGTCTAAAGGGAATGACCAGGGAAAGATGGAATGACAAAATTTCAACTATGACCACGCCACCTACCAATGAAGAATTTATAGAGTTCCTGGAAGCCCGAATTGCTAGTAAAGAGAGTGCGTCACTAACAAAATATAACCCTTACAACGATTCGTCGTCTGTCAAAGGACAATTGCAACCCAAGAAAGCCAAGGACAAGAAGATGCTGCGTGTATCGCAATCACATTCTAACAGCTCCAATTTGTCTTGCAATTTGTGTCACAGATCACATTACACATACAAGTGTCCTACTCTCCTGTCCCAGACTGTGGATCAAAGGAGTGAAACTGTGAAACAGAATCGTCTATGTTTCAATTGTCTTGGAACTGATCATTCAGCATACAACTGCCCGAGCAAAAAGAACTGTCGTGAGTGTAATCGACGCCACAATTCGTTACTCCATAGAACTTCAACCAGCTACACCGCCCCCTCCGCCCCTAACGATTCCTCCACTTCAGGATCAAATATAGCATCTGGAAACAGCGAAAAAAACGGCAAGAGTAATGCATAAAGACCACAGAAACAATTGTCTAGTGCATACGGCTTTGGCATCTATAGCTAGTGACAAAATGACCTACACCAGGAGAATTCTGATTGATAGTGGATCTGAAGCTACCTTGATCAGCCGACGCTTTGCAAACACTTTGAAAGCCAAGATGCATAAGCACCATACAAATCTTTCCGTGAGAGGAGAGTTTCCTCTAGAGTCTGACATGGTTGTTGACCTGACACTATTCTGTCCCAGAAAATATTCGACAAGGAAAATTACCATTCAAGCCTACGTTGTGGACAAGGTGTGCAAGGATTTACAAGGACAGGACACACGCCAAATCCGACAAATGGATTTTATCCAGGGAAAGCAGTTAGCTGATCGACTTATGGGTGAACCTGGACAGGTGGATCTCCTGCTAGACATTGCTGACAGTTACCGCTGTTACCTCATCAACATGGCCAGTTCTGCCAGTGGAGAACTCAAGGCATTCGAGACTATCTTCGGTTGGATAGTTGGAGGTGGTACTCCTAGCACACCCAGTGAGGAAGCAGTTTGTCGTCGCATAGAAAAACACCAAGAGACTGCTGATGAGATATGTGAACGTTTGTGGAAAATCGACCAACTTCCAGGAGAGGAAGAATTACTCACCAGTGACGATCAAAGGGCTATCGATCTCTTCAATTCTACAACGACAAGAGAAGAAAACGGTAGATTGGTTGTTCAGCTTCCAAGGAAATATCCAACACTGCAACTGGGTGAATCGCGTCCCATTGCTTTACAGAGGTTTTTGCAAAACGAGAGAGGTCTTTGTCGTAAGGAAAAGCTTGATGAGTATGTGACACAAGTTCGAGACTATGCTGAAAGGGATCATGCTGAAAAAGTTCCCATTGAAGACTTAGCCAAACCCAACTCAGAGCAGTTCTATCTCCCTATGCACGGCGTAGAGAAAGCAATGTCCACTACTACCAAATTGCGAGTTGTTAGTGACGCTTCAGCCAAATCATCAACAGGGATATCACTGAATGACACGCTCATCACTGGACCATCTCTCTATCCAGAACTCACAACAGTATTGAACAAGTTTCGCTTATGGGATATTGCTTACTCTGCTGATATTTCCAAAATGTTTCGGGAGATTCTTCTTCACCCTGCCGAAAGAGATTACCATAGATACCTTGTGAGAAATTCTGTTGGCGAAATAGAAGATTGGCGAATGAAACGCCTAACATTTGGTGTGTCCTCGTCTCCATTTCTGGCCACGGCTGCACTGCGACGAATCACCCAAGACCACAGTGAGGAGAATTTCACCGCACCCCTCGTCGAATGAAACTTCTACATAGATGACTTCTTGCACGGTTCATATTCAGTAGAAGACGCAATAGCAGTTTAACAGGATCTTACTGCCCTGCTCGCCAAGGGAAAAATGAGTCTTAGGAAATGGAGGACAAACAGCCAAACCCTTAGAAATGCTATTCCAGCTGAACTGCTAGAGTCTGATCCTCTGCAAGTCAGCAACAGCATTGATGGATGTCCAAAAGCACTTGGTATTCATTGGCAAACCTCTAGTGATCAACTTTTCGTGGTAACTCCGCCTCCACTCAACACGGACCACCCCACGAAAAGACAAGTTTCCTCACAGCATTCAAAGGTTTTTGATGTGCTGCTAAGGACCTAGACCATTCCACTTTCTCTGATTTTCGCGTGGTGCGATTCTACTGCAGTTTTGGGCTGGATCCGAAAACCACCAGAGAAATGTCAAGAACAGGGCTCTCAAAATTCAAGAGAATATCCCTTCATCCCATTGGAGATATGTTTCCACTGCTACAAACCCAGCAGATATTGACTCCAGAGGATCATTTCCAAAGGAACTGCTAACGAATTATTTGTGGTGGGACGGTCCATACTGGCTAAAATCCACACAATCAGAATGGCCTCTAAAAATTGAAATTGGTGACCTACCAATCGAGCAGCAACAAGAAGAGAACCAGATTCAAGCAGCAGTCAGAGCTATAGCTATTCAGAAGCCTGAACCAGAAGAGCTCTTCCATTACAATTCCCTATTCAAAATTGAGAGAGTCCTCGCTATAGGACAAAAATGGAAGCAAAGAGCAAACTCCACTACCAAAACCTCCATAAGACCAGATTGTCAGGACCTGAAGTCAGCTAGGTGTCAGCTAATACGCCTTACTCAGGAATATTACTTTCCAGCTGAGAGAGAAGCTCTCCAGAAAAACAAATCATTACCTGCAAAATCTCCCATCATTCATTTGAATCCCTTCTTAGATGAACATGGTTTGATTCGTCTCCAAGGTCGACTTCATAATGCTAACATGCCTATCAATGCCAAACAGCCTATCCTACTTACAAAGAAAGCCAGAATAACTCACTTACTACTCATGGATCTACACAGAATCTACAAACATCCTACAGCAAGAACTATGATGGCGATTCTCTCTAATGGATATTTCATATCAGGATTTCGATCTCTTGCCAGAATGATTGCCAGAAACTGTGTTCTCTGCAGACAAGTGAATGCTATTCCTTGTGCACAGAAAATGGGACAATTGCCTTCTCAACGGGTAAATTTCAAGCCTGCATTCCAAGAAGTAGGAGTAGATTATGCTGGTCCTATCATAGTCAAAAGTGGCTCTAACAAAAGAAAACCGACATTAGAGAAAAGATATGTGGCAGTCTTCACTTGTATGGTCACGAGAGCTATTCACCTGGAGCCAGTGACAAGTCTTCATGCCGATTCCTTCATAGCTGCACTGGAACGCTTTGTCAATCGGAGAGGGTGTCCTACCACAATTTATTCCAATAATGGCACAAATTTCGTGGCTGCTGAGAAGGAAATTCGACTTATCTTCAATTTTATTGTGAAACAGGACGTTATTCGAACCTTTACTGAGACAAGACATATTTCATGGAAGTTCTCCCCTTTGCAGTCACCTCATCATGGAGGATTGTGAGAAGCAGGTGTAAAAGCGATGAAGTGAGCTCTGGCAAAGATTATTGGCTGTCAGAAACTTACCTTTGAAGAACTGGCTACTGCCATACCCATGTCGAAGCTATTCTCAATTGCCGTCCAATCATTACTCTGGACTCACTCCCTGATGATGGAATTCCAGTTTTGACTCCAGCTCATTTCCTCAATGGTCGTTCCCTCCTAGCATTACCAACAGCTTTACCAGACTCAGTCCTCACCCGGTCTGCACTAAAGCATTGGAATCATGTGAAGAGATTACGAATTGAGCTTTAGCAGCGATGGTACCATGAGTACTTAAAACTACATCAACAGCAGTCCAAGAAATGGAAAAAACAGTATCCTAACCTACAAATTGGTGACATAGTGGGTATTCGAGGTGTTTTACTTAGACATCAAAGACTTCCAAATGCAGTTGTGAGCAATTCATTTCCAGGCCCTGATGAATTAGTACGAGTAGTGGAGCTATATGATGGACATCGTTATGTGAAGAGAGCAGTGCAGAGACTGGTGTTACTTCTACCAAAGAAGCATGAGAAAAATCAGCAAAACCAAGACGAGCCTTCCTGCCCCCTGGAGGATGTTCAGGCCTCGAACCCTGAAGGGATTTAAGGAACTTAGACGTTGACAGTATCGCGCAAGTCATGCATGCACACAGTCAATGGTTTCTGTAAAGGCGCACATCGTGCCTGCGAGCTAAAATGCTATTTTATTATTTGTTTTGTTTTCCATATCAACCATTATTATAATATTATTGTAGTGATTGTATTGGTACAGTTATCAAAGTAATTATTCATCAGTAGCGAACCAGTGACAACCTGTGTGATACTAACTAGCTAGATCACAGGCCCACCGCCCACAGATCTCCCGAGTTATTGTATCCTCTTTTCGTTGTTCTACTTGTTGTGGCACCCCTGCCCATTCACTGTAATTGTAGGTTTATCTGTTATAAGTCATTGTGTCATTTTTCATTACTGGCATGCCTCCCAAACAGAGACCACGTGCATTGCCCAAGCGGCCAGTTCAACGTCCAGCTCCTGCACTCACTGATCAACTTGCTTTAGAAGACAACATTTCCGGTACTTCGTCCTCAGACTCAGCTTCCATTAACTCGTACGATTCTTACAGCTCAAACACTTCCTCTAACACCATCACTGTAGTCGATGACTTTAGCGCTTTTGATGGCAACATTCCTGCAGCTAACCACCTCTAGACTACTCTATAGATCAAGATCACTATACTTCAGCTCAACACAGCTCAGAAGACAGAACTACCCACAGAGAGCGACCACAAAGCCCAGCCAACCGACCTACTGATAGGCCTGCTAGACCAGTTAACTCTGATATCGATGGCGCGCGTGCCTTTGCTGAAGATCTCCGACAAGCTGAAGTTGACCCCTCAACTATGTTGCTTTATAAACTTACAGACCAAATCGCTAAACTCACTGCTGAACGTTCTACTTCCTCTAGCGACCCCATCAGAAGCAAGAAATCTGTGGGGGAGCTGAAGGATTCTGAGGATATTTTCGCGTTCTTCCATAAATTCGAGACAGTCATGAAATCCAAGAATATACCAGACTATATGTGGCTTGATCATTTAGCACCCTTACTTACGGGAAAGTTTTGTGAAGCTTACTATAATTCATTCTAAACTTGTTCAACATACAGTGATATGCGGGTGGTTTTACTTGATGTTGGTGGTTATTCTCTCGCTGATTGTTTAGACTCATTTGAAGTTAAATACAGACATAATGGTTCACTTTACCTTAAGGAGTGGTTTACCCACACCAAGTATAAGATTGAGGTTATTTTAGACAGTCTTCCATTTTTGTCCCACTGCACTAATAAGATGATTGAGTCAATGGCTAAAACTTTCTCTTTAATTGGTATCCTTGCTGGGTTGCCCCAAGACAGAAGGGAACTGGTATTCTCTAAGGAAGCACAGTCCACAGACGATTTCTTGAAAGATTGCATTGCCTTTTCCCCTTCACCACATGACCATCATAGACATAGGCCTTACCATCACCACTCAAGGAGTTCATACTCAGGTCACCAGTACCAGAAGTCACAACAGTCTAGTTCGTCTAACTTTCCCAGGCAACAACAGCCTCAGTTTAATAATTATTCTCATCATGACCATCATGGCAATAGTTACAGACCACCTCCCAACGGGAAATTTAGAGCCCCTTTACTGGCACAGCCTCCTTCATATCCGCCTCCTGCTAGACGTGATGTTGACTCAGTATTGTGTTTTAAGTGTAACACCTATGGTCACTATGCCAATGTATGCCCCAACGCACAGTCATTTGGTGCCCTATCACTTTCTCAACCCCAGTCAAATCCTCAACCAGGGTATTCTAATAGGCAGACTAACAATTCTCAACAACAGAATACTGTCCCTGCTAAGAACACTGGCCAAGCTAGCCGTGGCGTGAATGCAGTCACCCAGGATGACACCCCAGACACTCAGATTTCCACTGATGATTTTGAGGAAGGGTTCATTGTCAGAGGGAAGATTAATCATATCCCCACTAATGTGTTAATTGATGCGGGTGCTAAGATATCCCTGATGTCGAGCAGTTTTGTACCTGCCGACTCTACACCTGTGCGGTTCATAGCTATTAAGGGCGTGTCCCAGCAACCCATGTCAGTTCCTGTTTATAATGTTCACATTGACATCCCTACACTTGCTGGTTCATTCCAGGTAGCCGTCCTTGACAGGTTGCCTGCAGACACGATCCTCCTTGGTACCGACTTTGGCAAGGACAGGCTGTTGGCATTAATGTCATCAGTTAAGTCGTCACCTGAGCCAGTATACTGGCCGTCACTAGGGCCATGGCCAGGGATGATGACCGAGCCACTGTAGTTGCTGAGACCTTGCACTTGACTGAAGGTGCCACACCCAAGGCGCTGGATAGCTATCCAGGAGGATATTTTACCGGAGACAGACGTGCCCGTGCCTGACGGAATCAGTGCCTGTAGCTTTCCTGCCTCCGAGGATCCAGATTCACACTCTCCCACTCAGCCAGACCCATTTTCTCCTTTATCCATGCCTTCCCTCACCTTTAAGGGTGTTGGGAAAGACGAGTTTTTGTCACTCCAACAGTCAGACCCTACACTTGAGCCCCTTTGGGAGGATGCTCATGTTCATTTCAAAAGGTTTTCTTCTTAGTTAGACATCCACCTGTACCCATATCTCTCCTGCCCTTGTAGTCCCTGAATGTTTAAGATCACAAGTTCTGTCGGTGGCTCACGAAGGCCATGGTCATGGTGGTATTAACACCACCAGGACGCTTATCAATAAGCATTTTACGTGGCCAGAGATGGTTAGTGACATTAAAGCCCACATTAGCAGATGTACCATTTGTGCCAAGCATAACAAATCTGGAGCCGTAAAAACTACTATGTTGCCCCCTGAAATGATTACGCAACGAGGTGAAAAACTTGCCCTCGATATTGTTGGCCCACTTCCACTCTCTAAACAGAATTTTAGATATATCTTAACCGCCATGGAGTTGGTGAGTGGCTTCCCCTTTGCTATTCCCCTCAGGTATTATACTGCGGAGCACACTGCACAAGGCCTTCTTGCCATCCTTTCCTTCAAGGGTACACCTTTAGCCATTCTTACTAGCAGGGCGCCAACTTCATGAGCAAAGTATTGTCTCACTTATATACTAAATTCGGTATTGCACGCATTCGCACATCCCCTTATCACCCTCAGTCAAACGGTCGCTTAGAGAAATTCCATGCAACACTCAAGTCTATGTTAACCAAACTTATCGACGCACGCCACAATTGGCCGGACTTTCTTGACATTGTTTTACATTTTGCACGTAGCACCCCTCACTCCAGACATGGACACACCCCTCACGAGCTCCTTTTCCTGAAACCCACTCCTTTCATTCTTTCGACCCTTAAACATTTTTGGCTTCACGATTCTGGAAATTCAGTTAACCTGCCCCAGTTTGTGTCTGACATTGACAAGCAGGCCACTTGTACCAACTCTGTAGTGCGTGAAACACTTAAAACTAAGGTGGCTAAGAGTAGACTTGCAGCTGAGAACACAGCACTCGCCAAATTGAAAGTTGGGCGTCTAGTTTTGAAGAGGTTGCCAGGCCTGAACAAGTGCCTCGAATCCTCATGGGAGGGCCCATTCAAAACTGTTAAGTTAATTTCCCCCGTGAATGTTTTGATCAAGGACACTGAGAAAAATCACAAAACCACGGTTGTTCATGCATCTCAGCTGAAGTTAATCAGTGATCCCTCAGTTTACAGGGTAGTATATATCATTGAGGATCCGTTTGAACATAACCCTAGTGTCAATAACTCTGAAAAACCCATAAATCTCACTCCAGATCAGTCAGCTCAACTAGATAGTGTTTTTGCTTCTTTTTCTACAGTATTTTCAGACACCCCTGGGTTGACCAATACAGCAGAGCATTCCATAACGTTATCTTCAACTACACCTGTATGAACACCCCCTTACTCCATTCTCATTGCCTACAGGGAGTCCTTTAGGGAAGAAACTGAGAGCCTACTCAAATAGGGTATTATAGAACCATCCTCGTCATCATGGTCATCTTCCCCTATCCCCGTAAAAAAGAAAGACGGTGGAATCCGTGTTGTAGTAGATTTCAGAAAGTTGAATTCAGTAACTGTGACCAAGCCATTTGCAATGCCCCTTATAGACTATATTCTCTCACACTTGGGCAAAGCCAGATTCCTTTCCAAACTTGATTTACTCAAGGGCTTCCACCAGGTCCCTTTGGCGGAGTCCTCCAGACATCTCACGGCCTTCAGTTGTTTGTTAGGCAAGTTCCAGTATAAGGTCATGCCTTTTGGACTATGCAACGTCCCTGCAACTTTCAGCTGCTTATGCAGAGGGTACTCAGTGGTTTAGAGCATTGCTCGTTAGCATACATTGATGACGTGGTTATCTTTTCTGACTAGTTTCAAGATCATCTTACCCACATTTCCGAAGTTTTGGGTAGACTGAAGGATGCCCCAAACTTGACAGTTAAAACATCTAAGTGTTCGTGGTGTTTTGCTCGTTTCGACTTTCTCGGGTTTTGTGTTGGTGAAGGTTCACTTTCCATCCCGGCGGCTCGTGTTGGACAACTTAGAAACTATGTGCGCCCGTCCAACTCAGGTCATTTTTGGGGCTATGTAATTTCTATGCACGTTCTATCCTTCACTTTTCCTCTATTGTAGCACCCCTGAATTCATTACTACAACGTAACAGCCCCGACGCATTACCCTGGAATAACGACCATGACCTGTCATTTCAGTCAGTTTTGTCTGCAATTTGTGATCACTCATCCCTTGTTATCCCATGTAATAATGACGTGTTATGTATTTTCTCGGACTCCTCTACCGTTGGGGTTGGAGGTTATTTCTGTGTCTCCAGGAACGAGATATAGACACCGTGTACATTCTTTTCCCGAAAGCTCCTTTCCAGGGAGAGACGCTTCTCGGCCACTGAACTTGAGGCCTTAGCACTACTAGATACCGTGGAGCACTTTCGGCTTTATCTGGCTGGCAGGAACTTCACTGCTTATACTGACCACAGAGCCCTCGTTGTAGTCCTGGATGGTGTTCCACCCTCTTCCCGCCTCACCAGGTAGAAACACAGACTGTCGAAATTTCAAGTCAACATAGTGTACATCAAGGGGACAAGCAACGCTGTGGCCGACGCACTCTCAAGACAGTGCTGGCCAGACAACCCTCCACAGACTGATCCAGCTATTCGAGAATGTTGAACAATTTCCCTCGTCTTGAACATTTTCTCTCTGAACTTGATTTCCTTTGCTGTTGTTGTTGTTTTTTTGTTTGCTTGTTTTCATACATTCCACCCTTCCAGCCACTCCCCCACATAGTGCATCACCCTTGAACACCCATATTCATTATTATTTAGTTTGTTAGCATTCACGTACTTTAGTTGTTTTTGTATCTCCATTCAGACTATTCATTGCTCATGTTCATCCCCACACCACGCCGCATACACATCAATTCATTGTTCATGTCTATTCCCACACCACACCGCATACATACATACATGTGACTGTATCATTTTTCATGCACTGGGCATGCCCGGGGAAGTTGTCTATATGGTTGGCTCCCCGAGTATGCCCCAATCAGTTGTTCTTCATGTGTAGCCTTAATCAAGTCAAATCTAAGTTACTTCTGTGAAAAGGGGGAACTACAATACTTGAGCTTTAGAAAGCCTGGCTGCCGAATAACTCTGGTGGCAGCAATACCTCCGGCCCTTCTCAGTTACCCAGCCTTAGCCCTGTCTACCACAAAGAATACACATGTAAAAAGAAAAACACTTTTCAAAATGCTAAATCTCTATGTAGCCTAGCACCAAATAAACAGAGCACCAGCAATGGCAGCCCTCATTCCTTGAGTACATTAGCTCCTCAACTGAACAAACTAAAGCAGCATGGACAGAAGAATTGATAGGCATGACTTTCGTGATCATTGTGGTGAATTATGTGCAAAGAAATTTATATTATTAGGCAATTTGAGATGCAATATATTTTGATAAGAATATACATTAGTTTGTACACCATGGTTCATTCAAACCGTCCAATCAGATTACTCAAGCCCCGGTGAATACATTTCAACCTGCTAGGAAATGAACTTTCCTATACCCAAGGTATATGTATTAATAGTACAGTGCGTAAACTTCCCATTCAAAAATGTATGGGGGAAATATCTGTTCAATTAAAATCACACGGGGAAAGTGAAATAGCATGTAACTAAGTGAAATAGCATGGAAACTAAGTGAATACACGGTAGCTACATAAGTAAAATAGTACGGGTAAGTGCGCATGCATGCAGCTCTAGCCTTGGAAACATACAGTTTGAGTAGTTTCAAGTTGGAGTCTACGTTGTTCTTTAGCACAGAAGTTCTACCCATATTAGATGGATTTTTTTTCAACCAATTAGGAGGAGCCACAGGTTGAAAACGAATTTCCAGAGAAAGCTAATCCTGAAACACAGAGATTGTGAGTGAACGACAAAGTGTAGCTATAGTGCAAATGAAGGCTGGCCTACTATTAGTGAGTGATAGCACAACTAACATGATATTAGGGATCAATAGCACTCATAAAGTAATTGAAATAGCTCTCAGCTCCACCTCATGCTATTTCAATTGTGTTACTCATACTATTAATCCCGAATAGCTCGGGTACCATGCTATTACTCATACAAGTTGGTTAAACCACTCCATTCGGTCAGTACAGGATTTACACTATCCTCAGGCCTTCAGCCCTCGGCCACGTAAATCCCATGGCAGCCTCCACCTTGTGATGATACTAAAGAGTAAATTGACAAATTCCAAAAAACAGAATATTTTATTTTTATGGCTATAAAAACGATGCAGTGACAACAATGACCAAATTCACTCTTTTCTGGAAAACGTGATCAAAAACGATCGAAAACAAAAAAATTGATCAAAAGCAAAAAAAAATTGAGCACCATTCTATGCTACTAAATTTTCACAAGCTACACTTTTAGTAGCAAAACTCTACGGAAAGACAAAGATAATGGAATAACTAATAGTGAAAATAGTGTGCATTGGAGTTTCCTGTACTTCCACTCTTACACAAATACAGAGCCACTTGTTTGAGGACACACCCTAATGCTTTAATTAGCATAAATACTGAAGAAGAAAACAATGAGTTGAAAATTGGTGTGAGAACATTTTCATATTACGACAGTACTAAAATGCTGGTAAAGGTTGTAATAAAATATTTCAACTAAAAACACATCCTAAACCTCTACTATCAAAAATATACTGCCGGTACATCCATCAGTGAATTGGACAACTATAGATTGACTTACTTGATTGCTGAATGACATTTTGTTCATCAGTAACATCTTTCACTTCTTTGGAGGGATAGTCTTCTTTACCATCCATCAGAGTGAATAAAACAGGTAATATATCATCTATGTCATCTGTTTTGAAATAGTACCCAAACTTGAGCAGCATAGCAACCAACTGTAGGACTACAACTACCACTTCATTATTCTCATTTTCATTAGCTGTAAATAAATACTAAAAAAAAAAACAGACATAAAAGAAGTCAGCAATCACAACAGTAAGTATTGTACTTGTCATACATTAGTCTTCTTCTTAAAGAAGTCTCTGATCCAGGATTTGAGAGTTGGGACATAGACACTCTTAATCCCTGTGAGAGCTACACACTCAGAATCTTCTTCATTGAGTAGAAATTCAAATGGAATTCTCCCAATAGTATTCAATTTCTAAAAAAATAATTATTTCTGTAACTAATTAGCTAAAATTACAACAAAAATTATAAATATGCTGAGTATAAAACTAAATTATACAATTATGACTACAAGCGCCTCTCATTCCTGTAACTATGATCAGTGAATACTAACTTAGATAGTTAAATTCACAAAGTGGCAAGAGATAAGGCCTGGTGCTAGTTACCTTATTAATTAACCCTCAGCGTGCATTCGTGAGAGAAGAGTTATAGTTTAATTTATACAGTAATTTATGTAACATCACATAAAATAATAGTCTTCGTCTTGAACAGACTTGATTGAAACTAATGGATAGCTCATTGGTCCTGCAATAAGTATGTACAAGAGGAACAAAGGTAAGTAGGAGCAATACCACTAGTTCTCATACAAATTTTAGATCATACCGGTTTATACTGTCATTTTGCATAAATCAGTACCTGCAACTTTAGTATTGAATTTGAATTTACCCTTCGAATTGTGTAAACATCTTTTTACTGAACAAAAACATTAAAATATATACTGCTTGCCACCATTGTGGCACCTCCGGTACAGTGCAGTCTCTCAACCAATATTTGCCTCCTAATGGCACACTTAAGCATAGTTTTGACAGGAGATCTTTAACCTGCAAAAAAAATTCACTTGGGCAAGTTGAAAAGGTTAATAAAAGTTTCTTTCGGTGTTTTGGTCCAAACGCTCACTAGCTGAAGTCTTTACCATATGGTCTTCAATTTAATTACTCAATCACATAATATATATGTGTGTGTGTGCGTGTGCACACCATTGGCTCATATTTGTACACCCTGATAGTGTTTTTGTTACTTTCAGGCAAATATATATAATATTTCTAACTTACAAATGAAAGAGGAAACTTTTCCACATAAGGTCTATTTCCTCCAATATCAATGAACATGACTACATAAAAAACCATAACACAATGACTTCACATCTTATATAAAGGATAAATCTGTACCCATAAGAAGTTCCAGCAGTCTTGACCTAATCTGTGGCTCACACTTTACCACATTCTCGTCATTTAATGCAGCCATTATAGTCTTGAAAGGAAGCTTCACTCCAATCTGCTGAACTTCCTCACATCCTTCAAGAGTCTTGATGGCTTCTTCGTTGCTCCCTTGACACAGGACACAAAGAAGCTGCAGTTGTGATGTCACAAACTTACGATCTTCTTGGGATGCTGTAGACAAGTTGCTCTAAAAGTGATTAAAATAAATATTATTTACATTAGTCTCCAACATCATTGAATGGGAGAATTAGAATTATAAAAAAATAATTACTTTTATGAAAAATATCTGGTTTATATATCCATTTTCATATCTTTTCTCCAATAAATTTGCCTTCACTCATTTATTCCAAATACAAACATGAATGCATGTGTGCGTGTGCGCTGCATACATACATACATACATACATACGTATATACATACATACTAACATACATACATACACACACATACATACATACATACATACATACATACATAGTCTCATGATAGAAGTATTTAGTTATTTCAACATCTTACCCATTCTTCTGAAATTATTTCCTGTGTACGTGTTCTTGGAAGCCTCTGGCTCAACATGTACTGAAGATGCCCTTCAAACTCTTCCTCCATTTCCAGTGACACATACTGGTAAGTCTTCAGCTCAATAGAGTCATTTTCATGAGCAGTTCCATTCCCTGAAGATGTACTAGTTCTCAATGAATACAGAATCTAATAAATATTGTCATAATTTACTTAAACAAATGACAGTAGTTACATAATATATACATATATTATATATATATATAATACTTATAGCACGAGTCAGAGTACAATATGGGAAAATATTTTACGAGCACGCAAAATATTTTCACGAGCCAAAGGCGAGTGAAAATGTGGCGTGAGAGTAAAATATCATTCCCATATTGTACGACGAGTGTGATAAGTGATTTATTGCTGCCTTGATATTTTTTCTCAACCGGTTACAATTCAATTTTCATTGATTTTACTCGCTACGCGCATGCGTAGTGTACCGTACAATATAAACCGTACAATATGGGAGAATACAGAACGCTCGCGTGATGCGGAAATATTCAATTAAAAATATCAAAGCTGCAATAAATATATATATATATATATATATATAAAGATACAGAACCTTACTACTTACTGAACAGTTGGACTTGTAAGATGCTTGAAAAAGTTTCAGTATAAGCCCTAAAAAGTGGATAAAATGTTCAGCATTGACATTTTAACATAACTATAGCAATAGGAATTGAGTTACAGAAGAAATTGTATGAAGTATTAATAATCTTGGGAACTAGCATCCACATCACTTCTATATACAGTTTTAGGCTTATTTCTTTATCTTATTGTGACAACACCAAAGGACTTTCACTATTTTAGGACTACACTGGCTACAATTTAAAGCATCGTCAACTATCCTTATCACATGTGGGAAGCCCCACTCTGACACATTAAAAGCTGACCACAACCCAGAGGAAAGCACTGAATAGACATACATGAGCAGAGCAGATAGTGTATTAGTAAAGACTGCATACATCCTGTTCTGCAGCAATCTATTTTTGTATCACCACCATGTACTATTGGTTTATATCTCACTCATTTTTTTAGATTTACAGATTTGTAGAAATAAGAGAGAGCCCCATGCAATTTTATTAGTAGCCCCATTTTTTTTCACTTATCCAAAACTGTGGGAAGTATAGCCAGTTGATATCTGCCTAAAATAAAGGAGGACAGTTATCTTGGCTATCTTCATACGCTCTCTGATTTTCCACCAGAGTGATGTTACTTGCATTTCCCACCTCACAAAAGCAGCAGTGAGATAATTATTTATGAAAGAACTAGTAGATTTCAGTCCATGACAATCAACTACTCATGCAACTTGAGCAATTTTGTGGTAAACTAAATTTATCCCAGAATGATTGACGAGGTAGCTAATACCATTAGACTTACTTTGATTCTTCTTGATTGGAACTCCCTGGTATGTACAGAATACCGACAATCCTTGAAGCAGTTCTATAGCCCTTTTGTTGTCTTTACTTGTATTGGCCAGCTTCTGAACTAGATGCTCTATCATGTGTTTCACAAACTTTGTTTCATTAAGCAGAGACCTGCCATTAATAAAGAACCATTCATACTTGCTTTAATGTGCATTGCTCACTGTTTCTTACAGGTTGTCTTTTGCTATTCCTATGAGAGCATTTTCAACAGTTTTGCCACCGAGTAATTCTGTCTCCCATATCTGTAAGAATGATAATTAATGTAGATAATTAATGCATTACTATGTGCCTATAAAATACCTACATATATAATTATATATATTGTACAGTGAAACTTACAGCAGGAGTGAATATCTCATTAATCATGGATGACAAGTACAACTTATTCTTGTTACTATTTCCTTCCAGGAAGTTGATGATGACATCAAAACAAACAGTACTGACCTCCTGATCATAGCCTCTCTCATTCTGATGGAAACTCAGAAGTTGGATAATAATTTCTAATGTCTAAAAACAGTGAGTATTATTTGTGTTAGAACAGTACTTAAGGCCTCATTTACACTAATCAACCCACTTTTAAACTTCTGATGATCTTTTGCATAATTTTTGAACTTTTTTTGTTCGAGTTAATTTTCATGAGATAGTTGAGATGCTTCAGAGAAGACAGAGCAGGTGCAAGATTACAAACATGAGGTGAATGGTGTTTCCCTCCAATCTGAGTACACTATATATGAGCACAACAAGAAATTTAACTACAACCATGCACAATTCAGTCGTAATAATGTGTACTCTAGCAGGCTAATACATCGTTACTAAACCTAGGACATACAGTGTATGCACAAAATTTTACTTATACACTAGTAAATAAAGCTAGGACAGCCTGTATATGTGGTGATGATTGGCTGAACCATAGGACAACTAGTATATGCAGTTGAAAATATTGCACTCTGACAACTACAACCCAAAACAACTGGCATATAACTAAAGTGCTACGATTGAGCAATGTCAACAAGTCAACAAGAGAAACTAACTCTTTCTGTTAAGGGGTACTACTGCAGTCTAACTTGAGAAAAAAATCTAGCAAATATTACATAGAAAAGTTTAAAAAAATCACAATTCAGTTGCAGAAGGATTTGTCATACCTGGTTCAGTTGTTTGGACAAGACTGATGTGACACTGGAGATGTAGTTGAAATCTTCTATCAGCTCAACTTCCACCTATAAATAGACCATTGAATATAAGTCATTATATTTATGTTTTGTGCTTACTTTCTCTATTGCAAATGCATCATCTGAATTGATTTCAGTTGTAGCATCCACCTGTAAATAAAACATGTCATATACTGATATATGAAGATATGATCTCACTTACTTTAAAAAGCTCTCTTGCTTCTTGAAGACTGTCTGCTCTAGTCACAGAAGACTTTCTATGGTATTTAACATCTATAAAGGATTAACCCATTCACCGGTAGATTTTTAAAAAGAAAATATGTAAATAGATTTAAAAAATCATAACAAATTAAACATTGAAAAAAGTACCTAGCAACCATTATATTCATGTAGCACACTAGTTAGGGATTTTGAAAAACTGCATGTATGTTGCCTAGCAGCAAACTACAAAAATTTAATTAATGTTTCATAATATTTACTGAATTATTTCAATATAAAAGTGATAATATGTTGATTATACAATTAAATTTACATCTAGATGATTGAATTATATATTTATAATGAAAAATCTGAAGTTCTACAAAAATGTTGCTTATAATGAAAAATCTGTAAGAGTATATTTCAAAAAACAGTTACATTCAGGTGTAACACGTAAATGGACCTTGCAAAAGGAGCATTAAATACGAGATTACTATGCTCTATTAGCTAAACCTAGAACTAACTATCCTTGCATTGCTAAGCACAGCTATCTAAGACATGCCCAGTGTTTATGACTCACCTTCAGCATCTGATTCAGACCCATTGCAAGTGCTATGATCAGAAGAATGCACAGCATCTTCTAAAGCTTCCACTTCCCTAAAAGTAGCTAACTGTTGGAGATCCAATGAAACCAAAAACATCTGTACTGCTCTCTTGCCATCCCTTTCATCGCTCTCCGCTTCAGACAACAAACTAACAACACCATCTGCACTCAGCCACGAAGCCATACTACCGCTGAGTAGGCTAATCATTCAACGGAATAGTACGTCACGGTTTCCTTTTAAGCTCTATTTTGGTGTTTAAAACAAGTCGATGTGAGCGGTTCGTTTTTTATACTTCTTTTTGTGTCGATGGGTACCTCGACCGCCATATGGCAGTTATACCAGTGAAAGGGTTAAGTAGCTAAAGAAATATCGTTTTGATTGTTCATCAAGCATGACCAATTTTTTAACATTATTCTTATAGCCAATTATAATATTAGTATTTAGCAAGAAATACATATGTAACAATCAGATTGTTAAGTAAAAAAAGTTTTAGACAAGCAAGCTTATAAAACTATTGTGTTCAGTTTTTCCACTTTGTTCATGTATAGCTAAATGTGTCCATTTATATCTGAAGAGGGGAATACTCACGCACAGTCAACCTCTAGCGAGTCAGGTTGTAAGGCTGGCCTCTTGGTTGATGTCTGAGACTTCCGCTCTCAGTAACAGACTGGGAACGTTTACTGGAAACAATTCCCCGCTCCGGACTTCTCGCTAATTAGCTAGGTATTAATTATACAGTCTAGCAGTGGCTTGATAATATTCAGATGTAAACGGTTAGAATAACAACGAGAAGTGAGAAAGAGACCACGGGTAACAAAGGTGATACGTGAATGTGATAGTAATACGCATGTACATAAAACAAGAATTGAGCATGCTCGGTAAGTGTGAAATGATGCATAAGTAAAGTGAATGATAATTAGTTAGCTAATAGAGTCCAGTTGAAATTAGCTTCTTTGGTCTTCAACAATATCAATAACTTGGCAGCTTGGGTGAGTTTGTATTAACTCTATGCCTCACAACCAACCAAAAATGACTAAAGTACATCTCTGATCCAAACTCATCAGTTTTAGTGTAAACGGGGGATTACAGGAAAAAATATAGCAGTACATTATGCAGTATCAGTGAGATTAGGGAAAGTATCATCAGTAATGATATTAAATGTCTTATAAGACTGTTAATAGCACTGACTTACCTTTGTTTAGGTGTAGCCATGTTTTAGTCTCCTTATGCTTTATTCTGACATAGAGTCATAGTCTATTTCTCCTATAACCTGAACATTAAAAAAAATATTAGCTACTTTAATTTATTATTACTTTGAAGCTCTATCTACCTTTAGCTGGCCTAATAATCTAAAGAAATAATGTATGTCTTTTGATTGCCTTTAAATAGTGTTTGACAAAAAAAAGACTCACTTGATGCTCGTTTTATTTCTAAATAAAGCAAACCAATGGCTATTTCCCACTTCTATGTATATTAAATTCTGAATGCGTCCATTGCCAGCCTCCTTTCTTCTGTATTTCAAATCAGGGTGGGTGTGTCTAGTGATTGCCTATAGTTTAGTATGCATACATCATAACCATCATACCTGATGGACAGCTGGAAAAAACTCAAACATGGTTGACATCTTTGGCATATTGGAGCTCTTCAGTGTTACCTGTACCATGTATTCCAGACAAGTAATTTTTTTATAAATACAGTAGCTCTGTGTGTGTGTGTACTCGAATGAGCATGAACACATGTGCGTATGTGTGAGCATGTGTAGCAAGTTGATGGTCCAGGTGTGTACCAGATACTAACGGTGTGCTTGAGCACAAATGGCGAGCGAGCCTAAAACTACACTATTGTTAAACGATTGGTTTTCACTTCTAACATTCAAGCTACTAAAAAAGAGTTGAGTTTTTAAATTACGTATTATATTATACGGTAAAGGCATTCAACGCCATAGTAACCACTCCCCGCAACTGTTTGAATTTGAAGGGGAAAAAAAGCAACAAAAAAAAACAAAAAAAACAAAAAAAAACAAGTCACGTTCTTTTGTGGAATAGTTGTAACGCACAATACTTTCACATAACTGAGCATACTTATGCAAGACTTAACTTGTAGTAAGTCTAATGGACAATGAATTTTCAAGTAAATACTGTTGCGTAGGGCTTATGACTAATAGCTTACCACCGCTAACAACGGAACTCCAGTAAGTTTTTTAGTTTAAACTGCACCGGCAAAAGAATTCAAAGCAGTAAACAATTCAATTTCTAGGATGATACGGGCAATGATCGATAAACCAGAGGATACCGTTTAGTGACGTTTGGGACAGGGTCAAACACTGAGCTAACTCGAAAGTACAAGAGGGTCAAAGTACAAAATGACATACGTACGTCCAAACATATATACAAACAAAGAAACATCCCCGATTTTCAATTGTGTTACCCTTGTAAATGTCTCGCTTGCTTCGCTCGCTCGCCAATTATTTCACCGACCACTCCTTATGGTGTTCTACTTGATTCCACTTCCTAAGTATCTAACACTCCCTAGTTTGTCTTACAAACAGACAATGTTTCATACTTATTTAAAATAATGAAAGTACTTAAGCTTTACAGATCCTTTAACCCTTTCTACGACCGACTTTCTTCAACACTTCAGGCGCCTTTTAGAATTTGAATTAGATTTTTGAATTTTTACTGCAAAACAACCGCAAAAATCCACAAACAAACAGCCAGGCATATAAAGTAGGTAGCTATAGCCTTATAACAAGCAAAATAAGCTTCTAAAATCCTGAAAATGAACCGGAACCTGTCCGTCTTACAGCAAGTTTAGAGGAATCTCACTCCCATTCTGTCTCCGTAGTTCCATGCCGTATTTTTTCTTTTGCTAGCTATTTCAAAGTCTTTTCTCCTGAAATTCTTCCACCTGCGCTAATGTTAACGTTTTAAAGTTACCTCTGGGGGTGGACACGCATTGACCTCTTTGAACTTTTCCATATATATATATACACCAAAATCTCAGACTTGTTATTGAGAGTCTCGCTTCGCTCGCCCAATAATATTATGTATAAATGCTTTAATATAATACTCAAAAACAAAGGTTTTGTGCTATTGCTGTATGATATATACAGCAACTATATAATCAAATGTCATGTATTATGTTAGAGTTTATAAAATTCATATTATATTGGCTGAATTTACTTTAATTAGCGACATCCAATTCTACAACCTCATCATTATGGAGAAACTAGTAGTCCTTACTTTGAAAAATGGAGCCCGTCCCTCCACCGCTAAGTAATGCCTAGAAGGGAGGTGCATGATCCTGCATGTCTCCGACCACTTCATAGCTTCACCTATACAATAAGCACAATTGTATTTGCAACTCACAATATCAATTGAACCTCACAATATTTACACTTGCAATGATTGCTACTTATTAAATCAATATCTTATCTGTGGTGACAGTTTCCTTCCCTCTAATTACTTTTATTGTAGCCACTAATTCGTTATGCCACAGGCTGACTTATGCAGCTGCTTTTTGCTTTACCGCTATTTTCGTTGTCACATTTTACAATCTGCCAGAAAGTGATGGGAGAGTCAGATGGCTGAACAGAGAGACTATGGGAGGTCCTTTTCTTCCTAAAGTGAACTGTTACAGTCATTATTTCACAAAAGTTTCACATTTAAAATGCTTCTTTCCTATAATCCTTACCATCTTCGACAATAATTCCAGTATAAGACTGAACATGATCGTCAACTTCAGCTATACTAGATGTGGCAAGAAAGATACTGTCTTTCCTGTCAACTTTAGGAATATTCTCTCCACTAAAAGGTTGTGACTTTCTTCTAGGGAGAGTAGAACAAATGTACTGAGATTGTCTCCGTATATCTGGCTGATCTTCACTTTCTCCTGGCAACACCTTCACAATTCCACTTGCATAGCTTCCCTCTCCTACCAAGTAGCAGTGATGCTTACGATGGAAAAATCTGATTATTCCATTACTCTACAACAAAATATGTAAAACAAACCCAAGCACAAAATATCTAATATTATATCTAAAATATATGCAAAATTATCAAAGTTTGGTTTACAGAGTGTGTGCAAAAATGTTAGGCCTAAAATAAACCTTGAGAGTGTTGTCTTTTGAAATTCCTCCAGTGGCATCTGTCGGTTGATAATGCTGCAATATCTCTAATGGAGTATCATTAGCAGCCACATTCAATTCATAGCTGTATCATAAAACAATTGAGAAGTATTATGACTGGGACCAATACAATAACATTCCTAACCATTCACTGTAAACATTGATGTTCAAGTCCCCAAATGTTGTGGTACTGTAATGGAGATACTGAGACTCGGCTGCCACACTCTCAAACTTGATCTGATCTGCAAAGTTGACTTCTTCTCCAACTGTTTGAACTTTGATATGTGGGTGGAGTCTAAATATACAGCCAATGCTGTCCTTTCTCTGAAGGGATACCTAAGAACAACATTTCAAGTGTGTATATAATACTTATTACATGAGTCAGAGTGTGACATGGCAAAATATTGCAGGAGCAGGTTAATGTATTTTCGAGCCAGAAGAGCCTGACATCACTCTGACAAGTGTAATAAGTGGTTTATTTCACACTAGATATCTTCACAGCAGTAGTTTGTACAAGGGTTGGTAACTCAAGGTATAAAGTTGGCTGCACAATTCTGAGTGTTACTTCATAAGGGGCTCTCCACATTCCCAACTGATGTGGGTCGGCTTCTCTAGCCAAGTAGCTGTAAATGGCTATCAGAAAACTGGTAAGTTAAGGTTGGTATAACTACCAGCATGTTTGAGGGTAATCAGCTCGCTCAATACAGCATGTCTCTGTCAGGATGGTTTCCTACCACATATCTTACCTTCAGTTTAGAGCTCTCTGTGACAGAAGTTTGTGTTGTACTCACTCCAATGTATCTGCCAGTGAGTGTGTGCTGTAGTTGGATGGTGTCCCCGTACCGAACGCTACTTCCTTTAAGCCTGGCTTGTCTGGCTGCATTCTCCACTTTCTCCACCTCTCCATCTCTCTGTAAGTCACATACACAATTATAAAACATTCTTTAAATTCAACAAATGATGAACTAGCTACCCTTGAGTACAAAGATGTCCTAAACATTGAATGGTAAACAAAAATAATAAGTCCATTACAAACTGCCTTAGCCCATTTTTCTGGTGATTTTTGGCATAATATGTTTTGTATGTGCTGGCATCCTTGGAATGTTTCTAACTTACTTTGGCTTGAGTCACTTGGAGCTGCAGGAGTTGAATCAGGCTCTCACTCATTTTTCTGCATTTTAGAATGACATTAAAGCACACACTGTTAAAATGGTTTGCTTAAATAACACCTCGCAAAGTGTTTGCCAGGAGGCGCTGTCTGGACCCCCCACTTTGAGCCCTTATAACTTCTACACCAATGCATACTTTACCAAATGAGTTTATATAATAATAGCTTATATCCATTAGTTTCTTCCTTTCGAATATCATTTAGTTGCAACTAACTATGGAGACAATATTAGGCTTTAAACTGGGGTGTTCAGGCAGCACCTCCTATTTAACACCAAAACTAAGTCCAAACACCCCATTTTTAACAGTGCAGTGAAACACTTCATTAAGTTGATTGCTAAATACACTATAGGAAATAAGCTTTTCCTAAATCTTCCAAGTGAAATAATTGCCAAGTGTCAAGCTGAGTAAAGTAAATTCACTTCTGTTTGAATTAGGAAAAGAATGTACATTTACCACTATGTGCGTGTGTGTGTGTGTAAAGAAAGATTAATTTTCCTCAAATATAATTAGTGTACTATTTGAGATATAATGAACACGATTAGCATGTGTCTAAGGTGGGCGTAACTCATCAAAATAACATTCATGTCCATCGCCCGAACCCAATGTTTATTCTTAGCCTCGTCTATAGCTAAGCTTTGGTCCAGCCACTGAGCCACATATAAATATAAATGGATGTATAATAACCAATTTACTGAAGTCTGTTCATTGCACTTGTATTGGAAGTGACAGGAGGAGACATCTGCTTTAAATAAATTCATTAGCATGTGACTGCAAGCATGCAGCATGTGAAGGAACAATTAAAGTATTACCCATTGCAGAGCTGGAATTCTGCTAATTTTTCAAATAAAATATTTAGAAGCTTACAAGTTCAAAAGACAACAATTTTTTTTTTTTTTTTGCCTGCCAAACAAGAGAATGCACTTCAGCTTTAGGGCAGTACTAAAGATTAGACTTGACCTTCAATATAACTAGAATTCATAGAAGGGCATAGTCAGCGTAACTAAGACAACTATTTTTATCATGAAGTTAAGCTCAACTAGATTGCTCATAGAAAAGTAAAGTTTGTTTGAAAATGTGGTAGAAACTGTGAAATATTATACATTGGACTATAGCTAGGCTAGCTTGCTTGACTTTTGTGCTAAGACACACCACTAATTGAATGAATAGCTTTCCAACTTTTTGGATAATAAAATAGGAAATCACAGGGCAAAAAGATGGAAGCTCTATCTTCTACTGAAAAGGAGGTGTAAAAATTTGATATTTCCTAGATACATGACAACAGAAAATTCCACATCTTTCCCTTTGAAGGGTTCTTAATAATCCTATCTTCTAAAGTGTGTTCCAATCTTTATCTCAGACAATTGGTTTAAAATGCTATTCAAGTGAGCCAAAGGAATAAAGTAATTTATCATCATGAGCAGAATAGCAAGTAGTATTAATATCAAAACCTTACTTACTTTCTCTTCACTTCATTTAACTTGTCTTCCAGAGCCTGATAACGAGTCTGTGCTTCATATTTGTTGGCTGCTAGCACTCTGTATGTGCCATCTGTATTGTGAAGAAGTGTATTGTTGTATACATAAATAATTATTAAATGATACTATTTTTTAAATAAATGTACAATTATTAGCTAAAATTTTATTTTCCTAACACAATCAAGAGTCTATTATTTAATATAATATTTTAATTTCAAATACTTAGGATAAGAAAAGAATCATAAATTGATTATAAAGCTTTATTAATGATTAAAAGTGGGTCTATAATTAAAATCCCAACACACTGTAATTCAAATTGAATGCCCCTGCAGAATGTTTACTGCTGCCATACATGAAGGACTCTAACTATTTCTGCTTCAGAGGCCTCAACAAGCAAAAATCTGGTTTTAGAGATGTATTGCAAAAATTTAAAGTGACAAAAAAAATTAAAAATTCTAAATTCAGTTCAGACAGAACTAAATGTAAGTTGGTTTCTGCTTTTGTTCTGTTGTTGTTTGTTCTTGCAGAATGCAATATTTTGTTAAGGAATGGGACAGTAACTATTTTCAGCCCCCTACATGCATTCAACAATCTCTGTCCATCTGCTGATAAATCGATGGGAAGCCAATCATTGATAGCTATATGGCAAATACTTACATTGAACGGCAGACAAAATGGAGCTGTCCCTGTCAGTTGGCTGTACAATAAGAAGTTGCTGAGATAGTACCCTGCGATAAGGTAGACACAGATGCTGATTTTGAATTAAGTGTTTCCTAGAACCCTGTACCAAATTTTACTATGGCTTACCCTGACAGATCTGCTATAATATATCCACTTTTCTGCTTGCCTTGTACAGCTTGCTTGCTTTCAGCTTTATAATATAAAAGAACTACATCTCCAATATTTAGGTTGCTGGACTCAGTTTTCTTAACAGCCATAATTTTATTTCTTTAGCTACTTAACCCTTTCACTGGTATAACTGCCATATGGCGGTCGAGGTACCCATCGACACAAAAAGAAGTATAAAAAACGAACCGCTCACATCGACTTGTTTTAAACACCAAAATCTGAAGCGGAGAGCGATGAAAGGGATGGCAAGAGAGCAGTACAGATGTTTTTGGTTTCATTGGATCTCCAACAGTTAGCTACTTTTAGGGAAGTGGAAGCTTTAGAAGATGCTGTGCATTCTTCTGATCATAGCACTTGCAATGGGTCTGAATCAGATGCTGAAGGTGAGTCATAAACACTGGGCATGTCTTAGATAGCTGTGCTTAGCAATGCAAGGATAGTTAGTTCTAGGTTTAGCTAATAGAGCATAGTAATCTCGTATTCAATGCTCCTTTTGCAAGGTCCATTTACGTGTTACACCTGAATGTAACTGTTTTTTGAAATATACTCTTACAGATTTTTCATTATAAGCAACATTTTTGTAGAACTTCAGATTTTTCATTATAAATATATAATTCAATCATCTAGATGTAAATCTAATTGTATAATCAACATATTATCACTTTTATATTAAAATAATTCAGTAAATATTATGAAACATTAATTAAAATTTTGTGGTTTGCTGCTAGGCAACATACATGCGGTTTTTCAAAATCCCTAACTAGTGTGCTACATGAATATAATGGTTGCTAGGTACTTTTTTCAATGTTTAATTTGTTATGATTTTTTAAATCTATTTACATATTTTCTTTTTAAAAATCTACCGGTGAAAGGGTTAACATGCAATCTGCAACTGCTTCAGCCAAATATTTGCATGCAGCCTATCTCCAACGAGCAGGCTGTCCAGCTACGGTTGAAAGGGGCTATAAAATCAGCATCGAGAAGAGGGGAAACACTCGCCCTTCGCGATTGAGTAAGGCTAAATTGACCGCCCACTCGATAAATTGGCCGACTGAACTTAAGTGGGCGCGACTCTTCACTAAATGTCAGGATTTTATTGGCGTGTGTACTCTTGGGTGTTCCAATTCGAGTCAACTGTCTGCATGTAAATATTTAATACTTCTCCGCAGGGTCTTAGGTGGGTGCATTTACAACACACCGAGTATCTAGAAAATGTGTGACTAAATTTAGAATTTCTGCTAAAAGGCTACAGCTAATGTTGAATTTGTATAAATCTGTAAAATCCTATGTGATCAGGTATTGTAGACATATATTATATTTAGAGTAAAACACTGACCAAAAAACACAAAAAGTTAAAACACCAAACGTTTCAGCTACGGACTGTAGCCTTCATCAGTGGTAATGATTCAAAAATAAAATAAATAGTTACTATGACAGGTGAAAGCCTAAGGGTGGTACATGTTAAAGCACTTGGTACATTAAAACTAAAGGGAGAAAAATCAACAGAGATGAAGGATTGTTGCCTCAAGTTTATGGTAGCCTAGTGAAACATATAAACAAAAAAAACAAAATAGCTAACCCTCAGGACTCATGGTTACCAACCAAGTGCTTTAACATGTATCACCCTTAGGCTTTCACCTGTCATAGTAACTATTTATTTTATTTTTGAATCACTACCACTGATGAAGGCTACAGTCCGTAGCTGAAACGTTTGGTGTTTTAACTTTGTTGTGTTTTTTGGTCAGTGATTCTCTCTAAATATAATATAAATGTTGAATTTATCCTCCTTAACTGTTGTTTAGCCAGAGAGGGAAGCGAGCGCTACACATGGGGCTAGTGTTCCTTGTAAATGTTGTCACTGAGCGATTGCGATGCTATTTTTGGGCAAATTGTGCTTTTTCGTCGCGTTTTTTTTTGTTTTATTGTTGTTTGTTTTTGTAATACCCATTATTACCCAGATTTCTTCTGATATTACAGGAGCTAAGCAAGTCTCAGCATTATTAGATTATTTTTTTTAAGTCGCAAAAAAATGGATGCGTTAGTACCCTTCAAAATATTAGTCACAATTCAAGGACTTCCTGGCTCATGCGCGATTGGTCGCTATAATATAGACCCTTTACCGGAATGATTTGACATTAGCGATTTGGTCAGATGGTATTTTAAAAAACAACAACAACGTATGTGGTGGCAGCAAAACGTGAGAAAGGGTGTGGTGCTCAAATTTTTTTTATACTAATATCCCAGTTTTCACTGGCTTCACTCACTTGCAAATGTATTTAAAGTGTTGTGATAGATTTGAACTTATTCATAGACTAACAGTAGAGAGTATAAGTCCAGCTACATACATACAACAATTTAAGCTGTAGTTCCAGAAATACACAGTTGACCACCCATATTGACTGAAATGGTGCTAGCCCCTAACAACATGACAGCATTGTATTGGTGAAATGGTTAGAGCTTCATGTACTCATCATCTGGTTGGCTTATTACCCATTAAGTTGCCTAGATTACTGCCACTAGATGCTGTTGCTTAGTTCCCAGAGTTAAGTGCCACCAACATCTCAACTAATGTTTCAATTTCAGGGAATACTGCAGACTGACTGGGCAGCAGAACAGCCAAATATACACAAAACTGCTCTGCTGCTTGATTTTTCTTTGCATTCCCCACTTTCTGTCAAATATTGCCACTTTCCAGTCATCCATCCTCATAGCTAAATGTTGTGGATGTAGCTAATGGCGGCACTGTTAGCACATTCAAGTATTTATCTTCAAATTTACAATCATTGTAAAACAAATTCATTAGAACAATATAATTATGACATTACAAGTAAAAGTGACTAATCTTGAAAATGTTCTTATTAACAAGCAACAGTTAAAACAAATGGGTACAAGAAATGTAAAATGAAATGAAACGAACATGAAATACTACAGTTTGAATCCACTCCTTCCTTGAGCTGAAAGCAGTGAGTCATACTTCTCCTGTAAGGGTGAATAAATAACATGTGAAGGTATTCATTTATGATATAATAGCTATTGTCATTACCTGGAGTACATCAAAACGATGTCCAATTTTTATAAACTGGTTGTCAACAATTGATTGAATATCTTTCTTCAGCTGCTCTCCATCATCTTCTATTCCTTCCAATACAAGTGCTTTATTATAAGGAAGATAGTCTGTCTTTCCTTCACTTATCTGCAAAAATTCAAATGAGATGCACAGTTATACATGAAGTTTTCCCTATCTATTACTGTAATTGAAGTTGATACAATTTAGTTACACTATCATACCTTTTTATACACATATTGTTCAATGGCGTGATGATTGTATGTATCTATCATGTCAAGGTATATGGAGTAGTAGATGTACGCCCACATGCTATGGTCTTGCTTCACGTGAGTCTTGAAACCCTAGTACAAATGATAAGTGTTGTCATGACATTATCTTAACTGGCTATTGTGGTGTTGGTACTTACATTGTGTGCTCGTTTTTCAAAATGGTGGCTGGGCAGGTCACAGACAAAGCAGGTGCTCTTCATATCTTTCTCTGCTTGATACTATAAAAATACAATTTGTACGACAGTTATTAATTTCTTTCAGAGAGCTACATTTTAATTGGTTTGAACAGTACAACAAGCTATACTAGTTATAAACCTTCATATAGTATCATGGTTTACATAATTTAAATGCTGTAGTATTAGGAATATAAACTATGATAATGGCTATGGTTTCATATTACAAGAGTTACAATTTAAGAAAATATAAAATAGAATAAACAACTAATCATTAAGTTAGAGCCAATAAACAAGTATACTTTACAACCTCTATTAACTTACTCGTTGGTTACGTAGCTCATTATACGCGTCCAAGATAATACCGAACACAACATTTAGTCCAATAGTGATGACTATGATGAAAAATGTAATGTCAAAAAAGAATCGACCTCTGACTTGATCAAATGTAGCCGTTCTAATGCTCTAAATAAAAGAGGGAAAAAACTAATATTCAGTCTTCTGTTTAGAATAAATAATATATATAGTTTTAGGGCTTACCAAAAAACTTCCCAATAGTCCATTCCTGATGACGGATATGAAACACTGATCCAAAGTTTGGCATTGAAAACCTTGCGTACTTTGAAAGTCAGACTGGAAAAATGCAAAACTCAGCACACTGTACATGAAGAGGATAATCAGCAATAAAATGGCCATCCACAGAAGAGATTTACCTGAGATCAAACGATAACAAAAAGGGAAACTACATTATTAGCAAGAACTATAATTTCTATTATGATGTACAATTAATAGCCTAAATCTTCAGTCTGCTTATTCAATATTCTCATTATGTTAACTCTGAAGTAACTTCTAAACCTGCTCCCACATCAGTGGATTTTTTAAACTTTACTAATGCATCATTTGAGGTATAGTGAACAAAGACTGAAATAAACTACTACAAGACACTAACCATTCTTAGTGACAGATCTCAGCACTCTTTGAAGAATGTCATTGTTGATAGTGACATAAAGAAGACATATGCTATAAAAGTATCCTCCAAAGAACAAGGAAAGAACAGAACTGGCCAAAAATAGAAATATGTAGCTTGTTGTTGGTCCGAATATATTCACGCTAGAATAAGTCCGGTTGAAGCGAGGCAGAAGTCGTATTCTAACACAATCAGGTATCACCTTGTTAATTATTATCACAATACTAATGCACAACTAATCATGCAATTATTTTAGCTAGAACATATGAAATATTTTCATAGACTCAGCCAGTATCTATCTACCTTGTCATCCAGGCAGTCAGACGATATTGGTTGAACTTGTCAGGAATAATGTTTATGCGATACAGAAACTTGGGCAGGACAAAATGAGGTCCAGTTAATATTAAGTATTCCATAGCCATCCACCCAGCAAAGAATGTGTGAACTCCACCGACGATGTAGATAAGGAGTGGTACAATGGCATATATGAATTCTGGCAATGTGGGAGTAGATGTGTTTGGAGAAGGAGCTCGGTAAGACACAATGACAATGATGTTCATGACAAGAGTCAGGAAGAGAAGCAGCCAATACCTCTTACTACTGCAATTCAAAGCGTTAAAATGTATCTTGTTATTATCGATAAAAGCTAAGTATGAAAAAAATGAAGGACCTAATAAACCACTCTTGAGCACTAAATTGACCACTACCTCCTTAGTAACTATTGTTTCTAAACTCATTTACTGATTAAAGTAGAAAAAGACACTAATCATATTGTTATTCTAATACTTACCTGAACCAGGAAATACTGTTCAAATGCTTCTTTGTCAGCCAGTCCTGTATTACATCAAATATTCACAATTTGACGACATTTAACTAATGATCAAGTCTGTATAAAATAGTTCCGTGGCAGTTTTGCCTTAATTTTATCCACTTCAGTATAATAAACATACTTAGTGTTTTGCTTTTATAAGCAAATTACAACAATCTAGTCTAATTTACTGAAAATAAAGATTAAGAAGGAATAAAATGTTTTCAGCATTCACTGGAACTCCTGGAATATCTTCATATTATTGCTATGATGCCTTCAATGGTATCTATAAGTTCGCCACTTTTCTCCATGATTAATTAAGGAAACTAGTTTTCTTTAACTTCTACCTTTTGTTAGAGTCATAAAGTATCTCCAACAGCTTTTTGTGACTTTTTTAAAGGAGTTTTTCAAACTAAATACACTTACTCGGTACAGGGTATCCTTCTTCACAGCTACCATCCATTTTTGAAAGTCTCGCATTTTGTCAGCATAAGTAGTTCTGTCTATTTCATACTTCAAAGACTCCTTCACTCTCTCAGAAATTTCACTCTACATCAAAAATAGATATCTGCAATTAAAACCATATTAAAATCCAACTAACTTTACCTCGATCTTCAAGTTGAAATGCACATTGGTGAGTACTTCTTCTCCCGATTCTTCATCTCTATAAACAATCTCAATCTTGCGTGTCTGATCCTTGCAATAGTCCCATGCCTTAAGTGGTTCTTTCTCACTTGGCTCTAATAATTATAAAAAGTTCCTATAATATTTTTTTAAATATCAGCTAATGTAATGATTCCATGTGTGTTCCCTGAATTGGTAAACTGAATCTCTGATCATACTATAAAATTATTAATTGTCATTAAAAACAACAACTTGTTTTTTGACACTAATGAATGATATTGTGACAATAAGGCCAAGTTATAGTGGGCTGAAATGTTTAATCTAGTAGTGGAATTTTTTGTAAATGTTACGTCTGTACCTAGGCATTCTAAAATAATACATGCAGATTTATTACCTAGTGTTTTCAATGGAGCTGCATTATTGTCAAAAAGATCCATGAAAATATTGTAAGTCACAAACAATGATCTACTGGCAAAGTCTGACATGTGCTGTTGAGCTATTCCCTTGTCATTTTTTAGAGTGTAGAAGTCCACCATAGACCACTGTAGGGCACGAATATCTAGACCACCACATATTTGATGTGCCAAAGACTCAGTTTTGGATGAGATTTTTTCCAACATTACTTTGAGGAGTTCTGCTGCAGTCCCTTTCAACTTCAATGCTCGACTTCGCAATTCATAGTAATCCACTTTACTTCGTTCTGTTGCCATATTTGTTTGCCCTTGAACCATAAATTCCAAGTCAAAAATATTAGTAAGGACAGTAGCAGTTGATTCATTGGCTGATTGTCTGTCTCCTTTCACTTCTGTAATGTCTATTTGAAACACATAATTGAGTACTGACATAATGTTGGCTTCAAACACTTCTTCACAGTTTCTGAAATTCCCTGTGCACATCTCTACAAGAGCTTGAAGAATTTGACAAAACACTTGTAAAGTGTCAGAGCTGAAAGACCGTGTCTCGTAAATTTGGTGAAGAAAGGAGGTCAGTTCGGCGACCATGTTGATGCTCTGAAGGCTTTCAGTTTGTTCTCGTAAGAAGTTCTGCATTTGTCTGAACTGCCCATCACATACAAGGGCCAGAACTTTGGATACAAGAGTGACCCTACTGACATCACACAGTTGCTGCAGGTCTACTTCTTCATGGCTTGAAGAACTAGATTGATCAACCTGCGCAGGAAGAACATTGTGTTTCAATGTTAAATATCTAATGCATATTCCTGTTAGGACATCAACACTCTTTGCTGTCAGACTACCATAAGCAAATATCATTCTACTATTTTACTTATTGATTACAGTTTACATTATTTACTGTGTATAGGACTGCTACTTGCCGTCCAAGTGATTCTGCATGGCTGTGACATAAAGCTATAGTAATGTAAGCCACATTATGAAGCAAGAATTGTATTCTCTTGCACAAAATTGTATCAAGTAAAAGATTGATTTTCCTCTTGTGTGATAAAATATTGTCAGTTATTTTCAACAGATTACCTTTAATTTAAAGTGGTATTTAGATTCACCTGATAAATAGTGAGAAAAGGCACTCTTTTTCGTCCACCAACCAGAACCACTCGTGTGGTAGTAGTCCTCCTGAACCAGTTAGAAAAGAAAGCTCCACGCCTTCTTCTAGAAATGACAACTGCACCATCTTCTTCCACTCGACTTTTTTCTTGCACTTGGTCTCCATTAGGCTTCAAAAGATCAACCTCAGAGTACCACAACTACACCAATTACAGGACAAAATAAACTACAGCACAAACTAAACTACAGCACAAACTAAACTACAGCACAAACTAAACTACAGCACAAACTAAACTACAGCACAAACTAAACTACAGCACAAACTAAACTACAGCACAAACTAAACTACAGCACAAACTAAACTACAGCACAAAATAAACTACAGCACAAACTAAACTACAGCACAAACTAAACTACAGCACAAACTAAACTACAGCACAAACTAAACTACAGCGTAATAAATGAAACTCTTACCAGTCGACGATCAGATGAATTCCTTGACTTTGTCATTGTAATCAGTTCATGTCTAATATTATAATAGTGTAAGAAAAATGAAACATAGTACTTACATATTCATTCATCTTCCTTTTATATTTACTTAGAGCTATACTTTCTGTAACACAGACAAGAATCTCTATCAGTGAAGAACGTGTATACTCGATCTAATTGGTGCTCAATAAATGGCTCATCATCTAACCATAATGTCAATATACCGCATTACTTTAATTAATTAATTCAATATGGGCAAGACTTTGGTAGATTTATAATACAGTAGCATTTGCATATGTATAATACAAAAAGCAATGATGCACCAAAAGTGTGAACCCTCAGAGCTACTATATACTGCCTAGCTATTACAAAATTATCTCGGAATAAAACAATAATTTATTTTCTATTCTAATCAGGCATCAATATAGCTTTAGTAATGAAAACAGTTCATGTAAATGCTGTTTTCACAAGAGAAGACGCTAAACAGGTCAGAGACACTCACCGGTGTATATACTCAACGTGAAACTCCATTTCCAATACTCGGTTAACTTCCCAGCATAAAGCAATACTACCGCGAGAAGCAAGAAATTATTTGCTCACATGACTGCAACTCGACAGACAGGATGATTACTATCCTCTCACACATGCATGCTGAGGGTTAAACTAAAAAATTAATATTTTTATTCCTCTACTAAAAAATTATAAAAGAGTGACCCTAAACATAAGGTACTTCCTTACTATACAATAACATGAAGCACCAAAGGTGCAAACCCTCAGCATTACTATGAAGTGGCTAGTTAGCTAGCTATTACAAAAACCCAAAGAATTATTTATTTGGTATAGTATCAATATACTAATATGTAGCTTGTGTATATCGATATGTAGCTCATGCAAGACTTATATTGTGTAGCTCTTGCAGTGAAACGGTAGATGTAACTGCTGTCATAAGAACACATGCAAGAGACAATCACCTACCAGCTAGTTTCAACGGGAAACTCCAACCGGTAAACCACTGAAACTATGAAGCAAAACTACTACAGGCAGCAAGAAATTATTTGCTCACATGAGAATGGCATGAGAATAGGGAGCGTTATCAACAATCGCTTATGATTGTATGGCCAAAAAATAGCTAGTTTTTTTCTGAAAAATAATAATAATAAGTCGATACAAAATATTCTGGCACATTAAAGGGACTTAAATTATCCAGTGCAACATTGTGATGCTTGTTTCAATCTTCTGGAGGCAGCCGACTTCGAAATCCGCTATTTGTTATGTGATAGATGAATGACTGGCTGACTGACTGACTGATTGACTGACAGACAAACTGAGTACTATAACCCTCTCATGCATGTGTGCTGAGGTTTAATGAAAATATCTAAATGTACTTACTTCTCATTGTGTAGTACTGAAACTCTGTTTAACATGGACTTTAAGGTGGGAAAGACATTCTGATCTTGAAATCTAGTGGAATGATTGAAACCTTCTTGCACTGACTCATCAGAATTCTCCAGCAGAACATCCAAGAAGGCTAAAACTTCATTTACTATTCTCTCATTGGGATGAGACAACAGTGACAAGTACTAAAACACATACAAACTATAAACTATGATTCAATAATTGGAGAATAAAAACTTACAGTGGAGACTTTATCACCCAGATTATGAATTTCAGTTTGAATAGGATGAAGGTAGAGTTTGCACTGCCTACATTGTTTATACAACATAACAAAAAATTAAGTCTACAATTCTCAAGATACATCAGTTACACGTAGTATTTTTAACTTACTTTCTAAATTGCTCTGGATTTTTATTTCGCAACTCTTCATCATCAATTTGAATAATCTCATTGTATATCATTGCTCTGAGTGTTTGGAGACACTTGATGTCGAGTTCAGTTTGTGTCTCAAAGTCAAAACCATCTTGTTGAAGACCTTTCTTGCTTCTCACAAGAGATATCCTACAAAGACAATCGATAATAGTTTTAGGTACAGTCAAATAGTGCATTAATTAGAAACTTACTCCAATTGCTTGATTAATGCTTCCTTCGGATCCTTGGCCACAAAACTGTCTTCATCAGTATCCAAAAAATTCCCAATAATGTTATTAGTCCTAATATCAAAACAAACAAACAAATGCCTTGAAACTGTGGGATCCTTTACATTATAGCTATATATATATATATAATACTTATTACACGAGTCAGAGTGTGATGTGGCAAAATATTTCACACCAGCAGGCTAACTTATTTTCAGGAGCCAGAGGCAGAGTGAAAATAAAGCCTGAAAGTGATTTATCTAGCCATATCACTCTGCAGAGTGTAATAAGTGGTTTATTCTACCCTAGATACCTTCACTACTGTAATTTGTACTAGGCCAGGTAACTCACAGGTGTAGTTAGTTATAGTATCTCCTTTCCCTCAACAGAAACTACAGAGTTCTAGTGCCTAACATTTTAACTTGCCTTGAAGCCAAACGCCTTGAAGCTAAACCAATAGTGTTGCCTAGGGTATCTCCCAAATTATTCCCAAGAGACAGCTCTCCCAGAATATCATTGTCCTTTTTACTAAACACATACAAGCATATTTAAAATTTTTATTGTATTTTCTGCTAACACATACTTGAATACTGAGACAAATTCTTGGAAAGGTCTTCCTAGAGGCAAGTACTTCACTCCTGGTCTGAGCATCTCCTCACCAGTAAACTCACTGTAAGCTGGAATGAATTATACATAAAAAGCTTGAACTTATTTAAATACAAGTATTATATTATAATTGTTGGTCTAATAGTACGGCGTATAAGTTGCCCATTCAAAAATGTATGGGAAAAGTCGCTGTTCAATTGAAATCGCACGGGGAAAGTGAAATAGCACGTAACTAATTGAAATACCTCAGTAACTAAGTGGAAACTAAGTGAAATACCTCGGTAGCTAAGTGAAATAGCACACGTAAGTGCGCACGCGTGCAGAGTTAACCTTGGAAATGTACATTTCGAGTAGTTTCTAGTTGGAGACAATGTCATTCTTTACCGCAGAAGCTCTACCGGTATTAGACGGAATGTTTTTCAACAGATTAGAAGGAGCCGCAGGCTGAAAACGAAGTTCCAGAGGAAGCTTATCCTGAAGTAAGGAGATAATGAGTGAACGATATAGTATAGCTACAATTGCAAATGACTTTTTAAAAAGCTCGCCTACTATTAGCGAGTGATAGCAAGGTTAACCTGTGCCATTAGGGGTCAATAGCACGGTTACCCATGCTATTACTCATACAAATACTGGGCAATAAATTTAGCTGTTTATCTTTTCCTTATAACTTGTATCTTTATCTCCATACCACGAGTTTTAGAGACTCCTTTCCTTTTTCTTATGTTAACAAGTTGATGTCTCTGTGTGTTCCTGCCCTCAAAGGCTGCTTTATAGTTGCGCACATACAACTTGAACTTAGAGTTCACTTCAGTCTCTGGTGAAAATCTGTGAGCATATATCTTCCTGGCTGCTGTCATTAGCTTCTGCTCAAGCATCTCTGAGGACACATGAAAAATCTACAGGAAAATAGTCAGTAATTCCTAACAAGCATAAAAAACTCTCTTGTACTTACTTCTTCACCTTCCTTTCTGAATTCTTGCATCACAAGTAAAGATCTGTAGTAAAGCTTTACCTGAACTTCATCAGAAAAGTACACCTTCTCACCAGTCATGCAAGGATGCAATTTCTAAAAGTAGTGAAATTAAAAAATTGTTAGGACAAGATGATTATATCATTATATTTAAACAGTTATTTTTACAAACGCACATGCATATAAGTTGATACCTAATAATAGAAAATCTTTCTTGTTTTAGCAGCTAATATTGTTAATTAAAACTTAACTCGACATTTCGACTTCTTGCCGAAGACCTCTTCAGTTGACCTCTGAAGAGGACTTCAGCAAGAAGTCAAAATGTCGTGGTAAGTTTTAATTAACAATATTGGCTGTTAGAACGAGAAAAATTGATATTACTATAATTATTTCAGCCGAGAATGGCTGAATAAGTTGATACCTTTAATGAAGAGTAAACTTTGGCAGCAACTTCTTTTTGGTTTTCTTTCAACATTGTTGTTTGACTAAATTCTTTGAAGAAGATACTCACAAAAGGCATGATTCCTTCTGTTAGAAAAGACCAAGAATCTGTATCATAAAAATAAATACATCATTGACTTAACCAAAACAATATTTGAGATACATTACCTGCTAATGTACACACATCTTTTATTGAAGGTTGAGGACTAACAGAAGCAATATTTATCTCAACTTGAATTTCTCCCCCTTCCTTATGATATGGATTCTTGTGAAGATACTTCCAAGAAGGATTAATAAGCAGTTCCTTTATTTCCCTATAGGTTGTCATAGGAATGTCCTCGAGATTTTTATAAATCAGTTCTATTATTTCAATTAAAGAAGAAATGAAGTTCCAAAGGAGACTACAAATATAACAAAATGAAACCGTATAATCATATAGTTCATGATAATATATCATCTGACAGTATAATGTTGCTGTTGGTTGGATAATTAGTAAAATATAACTAGACTAAATTCGTGCACTATTCTCCGCTAATTGTTTACAACTAAAGCATTTTTAAAAATTTACCATAGCAATTTTAAAAGAGGAATAAAAATATTATAAAGTGAATTGCATAGTACATGTCTCCGAAACATTATTGTTACCAACTTGTTAGAGCTGTAGGCCTTGTATTGCTGGTCTTTCTGAGATCCTCGGATATTGGCATAGACCCATATGAAAAATTTGAAAAAAGGTCTCTTGCGATAAAGATCTATCTCAGGACAGCTAAGAATTTCAATCAGTTCCTCTTCAGTGAAAATAGTGCAGCACACTGACACGACACCAGAAATCTCTCCAAATGCAGTGGTTGCTAAGAGATCAGTGATCATCAGCAGGTTCACTAAATCAGGATCAGAAGTTTCCTAAGCATAATGATGAATGTGTGTGTGTGCACACAAGCAAACTTTAGTTGTCTGCTTTAGTTTCATAATAAAGACAGCTTTATTTATTAACTCACTTTACTCACCTTTGATCTGAGAAGATCCATCCTCAAGCTCCTACTGTCTTCTTTGAGTAACGAGTTGCACCAGAATTGGTCGTCTTCTCTAATCAAACTGAAATTCTTGGACACTAATTTCTGGCAGTAACTCAATGGCAAGTTCAAATCATTATTCTGAGGAACACAAATGACAAGCTCATGTTTACTTCATTAATGTTTAAAATTCATATCAATTTGCCATAACCATAAAAAGCAAAATAAACTTACCATTAATAGGCCCAAGAGGCCATCAATCATTGCCACATTTGTTTCTGTAGCTGCTTCTTTTCCTCTGGCAAACACTAATGCCATCATCTTCTTTATTTGGATTTCTTTAACAGACAGGCAAATTGCAGGACTACCAGCAAAGATTTCTCTCAGGAGGATCCCAATATGTGGTCCCAGATCTCCATGTGAAACTTTCAAGAACAGGTCCAGATGTTGAAGGAGTCTGTGAGATGGCATTAATTAGGACTTTGAGGCTGATAACTTATTTATATTACTAAGAATGAAGCACCAAAGATGCAAACCCTCAGCGCTACTATACACTAGCTATAACAAAATCATTTCTCAGACTGAAAGAATAAATGCTGGAGACACTCACCGGTGGTATACATGCTGGAGACACTCACCAATGGTATACATGCTGGAGACACCCACCGGTGGTATACAGTTTCTACATAAAACTACAACACCAGCACTTGGTTAACTTTTCAGCATAAAGCAATTACTGCCAAAAGTAAGAAAGTGTTTGCTCATGTGTTGTGACATGATGATAGGGGGCGCTTACCCACAAAAGGTTGTACCTATGCGGAGCAGACAGCTTAATTTTCTCTAAAATCAGCCCAAAATTCGAGGGAAAAAAAAGTAGCAGAATAAAAAGTTTAATTGTAGTTCTGAGTAAGTTCATACCTGAATCAGCAGTTAATTGTCAGTAATCTCCAAATCACAGACAGACAGACAGACAAACAGACAGACAGGATGACCACTATAACCCTCTCGCGCATGCACACTTACAGTTCATAAGTTGTCAAAAACATTTACTTGGAGGAAAAAATTGTGTAGAGGCCACTTTATATGACAATTATAAGGTTAGTAAAGAACTCTTGCAATTACATTGTGCTACAACCATTATGACTGTATCCACACCACATACACACCTTATTTTAACTTCTTCATTTTTGCATGTAAGAGCTCTCACAAGACTGAAACATTCCACTACTGTTTTAGAAATGTTTCTTCCAACAAGAAGATGAGAACACTCTCTGATAATGAAATTTAATACATCCGATAGTATTCCTGGAAAAACAGAACATCACAAATATATTAACTTTTCTAAATTCCAAAAAAAAAAAGTCACTTACCAAAACTTAAAATTATCTTTTGGTTGATTTGATGAGGCTCGTAGCCTACTGCCTCCTCTTCTAACCAGCAGAAGTTTGTAAGTACTTCAAGAGGAGACAAAGAGCTAGTCTTGGCAGTCGTGCTGTCTCCAGACTGCAGATAATAACCCAAATTTACCATCAAAGACTCCATTTGATTGTGGACAGCCATAGAATCCTCCGTCACTAGTAGCTGCAGCTTCATGGCTTTCTCAAAGATTCCTGTTCTTGTTGTGAAGTGTCTATCCAGCACAAGAAGAGAGTACTGGACCAGATCATCGCTCTGGTACTGCATGAGGTCCAGGAGGAGAGTTGGAAGCTGGTTGTGATCACTCAGATCTGGATTACCACGCTTCTCTACAAGGCACTTGAGGCGATAACCAGCTATTGAGGCAATTCTAGAACATTACATGAAATTTGCATTAAATGTCTACCCAGACACCACATGATAACTCAAAATACTAATAAATAATATAACTAGTGATGTGTGCTCAGCACAAATGGCGAGCAAGCCTAAAACTACACTATTGTTAAACGATTGATTGTAACTTCTAACACACAAGCTACTAAAAAAAGTTGAGATTTTGAATTTCGTATGCGGAAAATGGTGTTCAATGCCATAGTAACCACTCCCCGCAATTGTTTGAATTGAAAAAAAAAAGCAATAAAAAAAAAACTCACATTATTTAAACGTTTATTCATTAGCTAAGCAGTAGCTGTAATGCACAATACATTCACACTTAACTGAACATACCTACACAAGCTTACCTTCATGGTTAGTCTAGTAAACAATAAATTTTCAGGTAAATACTGTTGCGTAGGGCATATATATATATGACTATTAACTTACCACCGCCACTAACTCGAATAGAAATGGAACTCCTGCAAGTTTTTTAGTTCTAACTGCACCCGCAAAAGAATTCAAAGCAGTAAACAATTTTAATTTCTATAACGATACGGGTAATGATCGATAACTGGAGGATTCTGTTTAGTGAAGTTTGGGACGGGGTTGAAAACCGAGCTAACACAAAAATACGAGAAGGTCAAAAAACAAAATTACATACGTACGTCCAAACATATATATAAACAAACAAACATCCCCGATTTTCAATTGTGTTACCCTTGTTGGGCCCACACCCCAGAGTTTTACGTCGAGGGCAGACCACGGAGTAATCCCCTTATGTGCTAGCTCCCCAGTAGTTGGCTGAGATAAGTAGTTTTAATTACTTATTATAACTCAACGAACTTCTCACACACAGGTAATGACAGAACTTATATAATGCATACCACAAAAAACTTGGCTACAATGACTCATCACAAATACTGGCGCCTAAATGCACACACATACATACTCGCTAAACAACGAGTAACAAGTTCAGGGTTGCTTGGGCACTCCCTCATCCCAGGCAGTTCCGCCTGCCTGCTTGTCCTCTTCAGAAGTGGGGCGTGGCCCCACATCCCTGTAAGTGTCTCGCTCGTTTCGCTCGCTCGCCAAATATAGCAAAATAAATTAGCCATTTAGATCATTTAATTGACTGTTCCATGTAAAAATAATAATTCCCATTAAATCAAAAATAATGTCTCTAAGTTTATAATTAATATTTTCATAATACTTACGCCCTAGCCTTGCTTCTGCCTCTCCTTCCATGGTGTGAATCCCAAGGAAAGTTAGATATAAGGTAAATAAGTTCAGTTCTCAAGTTCTTTGGCTTCTTTAAGGAAACATCATGTAGTTCAATCCCTGACTGGCGTGGTCCTGAATTATACTTTGCCAGCCACCGGTAGTCATGAACAAAATGCTGTAAGAAGATTATATCTCATCACTGAACTAACAACTAGGGATGATTGACTACTTACATGAAGACTTTTGAACAACTGCAAGTTAAAGAGGAGATTAAGAACAACCAGAATCCTGTAAAATTATTTATAAATTTGTTCCTGATACTTGCACAAACTGATATTACAATTAAGTCCTCAAGTACAAACACATTTTCTGTCAGCCAATTTATTTGTATTTCTTACCATTGCTTAATTTTAAAGTGGAAATGATGATTTTTTCCATAGACATATCTGCCTCCTTTGTCTCTAAATTCTCTCAGGATTTTGTTGGCTGTCTCCAGATCTAACTCTGTCATAGGCTCATCTTCATCTTCTGGCTCTCGTAGCTCATGTTCATGGTGAAACCTTGAAGCATATCTGGAGTTGTTTCTGGTAGATCTCCGCCTGGTCCAATTTGCTGATTAATACAAAAATGAATAATATTATTATTCTCTAGTTATTTGAAAAGGTGGGGGGAAAACTCTATAGGGACGGTGTTTGGCAAATCATCCACGATTTGTTTATAAATTCTCAATTGTTATGTTAATTATATTAGCAATGGATGAAAGGGGGGATGAGTAATACTAGCTCATTTCAAGTATTTTTTCTTTCAGGAAACCTAACCAGTGCTGGTACTATTGATCCTCAGTGCCTTGACATCAGGTAGCATCTTAACTCACTAAAATAAAGACTGATAGGCACATTGCCTTATCAACCACATCAGCTATTTATTATGTTGCTAACTTTGACTTGTATGTATGTGTGCATAATGTGATACTCTTTCATTATTATTTCAACTGAATCATAGACAGACAGTTTGTGTTATTAGCTGTACCTGTACAGACATTATCCTTTCAAGCAATCGAATCCTGGTCTTAACAATAGTTCAAGGTCATGCATTGTTTAAAATTGCTAACACAATTATGAAAACCAATAACTAAAGACATTAATTCTCACTTGTTGTATAATAGAGACCACCTTCATTAAATATTATGTCCCTCAATAATCACTGTAAAAACTAGCAGAATAAAGCTCTCAAAGAGACCATTGCTCTTCTACACACATTTTGGGATATAAGGTTCTATTCAAGTTTCACTATTAATTCCTCAGAATTATTAAAACTATAGTTAGCACTGCATTGTCATTTATACACTTACTAAAGTGCTGAATAATGTTTCTATTATTAATAACATCTTTCACTTCTTTGGAGGGATAGTCTTCTTTACCATCCATCAGAGTGAATAAAACAGGTAATATATCATCTATGTCATCTGTTTTGAAATAGTACCCAAACTTGAGCAGCATAGCAACCAACTGTAGGACGACAACTACCACTTCATTATTCTCATTTTCATTAGCTGTAAATAAATACTAAAAAAACAGACATAGAAGAAGTCAGCAATCACAACAGTAAGTATTGTACTTGTCATACATTAGTCTTCTTCTTAAAGAAGTCTCTGATCCAGGATTTGAGAGTTGGGACATAGACACTCTTAATCCCTGTGAGAGCTACACACTCAGAATCTTCTTCAGTGAGTAGAGATTCAAATGGAATTCTCCCAATAGTATTCAATTTCTAAAGAGAAAAACACATCCCAGTAAACATGAACCAAGAGCAAAATATTTTCTATATTAATATCTAAAGCATAAGTAGTTGTGGGCCGATTTCTTACACATATCTATATGTTAAAAAATTGACATTTCAGTACAAAAATTAGCATGCACATTGTATTTGAGTCTTGCTTATTGACCAAAAAACTAACTCTAAAAGTACTTCTTTGTAAATTAACAGCCAAAATATATTCTAATTATGTTAAACTGCTCTGCTGGGGTCACTAAAGGTTAGACTCTCCATGGTGAATGTATAAACCAAAATTAAACGGCAAAATAAATACTGCCACCTAATTCATGCTTCACTTTGTATGTGGTACGTGTTATGAACTATTCACACACTTGACACACCCTCTCTACATCACAGCATAGATAGCCTGAATACTAGCTCTAAATTTATATCCTGTTAAACTTGCAGTCATCTGGACATATAGCTTTCTTAATAATTGAATCATAATACTTAGTGGTTGTATCTACCAAGACAATTTAGTTGTTTACATGTGGCATTAGATTTACTGATTTCTCAGTCTAGAATCATATCATGTAAAAGTGGTATTAATTTTTGTGTATGTGATGGACCATCTGATGTAAGTGAGGACTTCAGCAAGGAGTCAAAATGTTTCCAAGTTCCCCATTCGTGTCAAAAAATACTGCTGCAATTATCTTCATTTGAAAATAATTGAGCCATTGGAAAACTCGGTGCCATTAAAGATTAGTGAAGTAATCAATTTTAGTAGTTAGCTAAATACATAAAACAATGACAGCAGTGTGAACTCACAAATGACAGAGGAAACTTTTCCACATAAGGTCTATTTCCTCCAGTCTTAACGAACATAACTACATAGATAAACATATCAATGATTTTACAATAGGTAGTATCTCAAATGAATTCATACCCATCAGAAGTTCTAGTAGTCTTGATCTGATATGAGGCTCACTCTTCACTAATTTGGGATCATTTAAAGCAGACATAATGGTTTTAAAATCAAGCTTCACTCCAATCCCTTGAATTCCTTCACATCCTTGAATAGCCTTGATGGCGTCTTCATTGTTCCCTTCACACAGTACACAGAGAAGACGCAGCTGTGATATCACAAACTTCGAATCGTTCTTAGAAGACTTGGACATATCACTCTAAGTTAAAAACAATTGATAAATTCAAAGTTATGGAGAAATTATGCAAATATCACAATTGTTTGATTGACTGTTAACATTCCACTTCACAAGACTGATAAATTATTAGCGATTGCTTACCCATTCTTCAACCACTACTTCTTCAGTCCTCAATTTTGGAAATCTCTGACTTGACATAAACTGAAGCTTCCCTTTGCAATCCTTCTCCATATCCAGTGACACGTACTGATTGGTTTGGACCTCAGTGGTGTCACTTTCAGAATGTCCATTATCTGTGTCTGATGTAAGAGTCCTCAATGAATACAGAACCTAACACAATCAGAAGTATCATTGTATTTGACTGGCTACTAAATCTAGTTATTTGTGTTTAAGTATACGTACTGGAGATTCTGACTTGTAGTGTTCTTGAAATAAGTTTAGTATTAACACTGCAAAAGACAAAAGGCATTAGATAAACATTTTTTGGTATAATAAATTCATACTTTGATTCTTCTTGATGGGAACCTCTTTATAGGTGCAGAATACTGACAAGCCATGAAGCAGCTCTGTTGCTCTTTTGTTGTCTTTATCAGTGCTTGCCAGCTTCTCAACTAAATGTTCTATCATGTGTTTCACAAACTCCATTTCATTAAGAAGTGACCTGCCATTCGCAGTATGAATACTGTCATTACAATTGTTAAAACTAGTGCATAACTTACAAGTTGTCATTTGCTATTCCAATTAGAGCACTTTCAACCGTTTTACCACCAAGTAATTCTGTGTCCCATATCTAGTGATGAATACAAAAGTAAAGTACTTATCTTTTTCTCCTTTCTTTTTCTTTTATTTAGAACTTACAGCAGGAGTGAATATCTCATTAATCATCGATGACAAGTACAACTTATTCTTGTTACTATTTCCTTCCAGGAAGTTGATGATGACATCAAAACAAACAGTACTGACCTCCTGATCATAGCCTCTCTCATTCTGATGGAAACTCAGAAGTTGGATAATAATTTCTAATGTCTAAATAATTTACAATTGAAGATTTTTAATGAGCATGATAATTTAGAAGTTATTATCGTATTTCTACAATATTTAAGGGAATATTTTACACTTACTTTTAAGCTCCTAATAATTTTCTGCTTAATTTTAGCACTTTTGCTGCTGGAGCTATTTTTCATGAGGTAGTTAAGGTGTTTCAAAGAAGACAGAGCAGGTGCCAAATTGCAAACAAGAGGAGAGTGGTATTCACCCCCAATTTGAACACACTATGATACATACATGACAAAAACTACATAAATTTTTACTGAAAAGTTAATAAAATTAATTGTACCTGCTTAAGCTGCTTTGATAATACTGATGTTATACTTGAGACATAGTTGAAAGAAGCTATCAGTTTAGGTTCCACCTATGCAAGGCATAATTGTATTGTATTCTTTTATATATGTATTATTTCAATACAACAAAATTTATATTGAATATAAAACTTACCTCCTCAATAGCAAATGCATCATCTGAGTTTATTTCAGTAGTAGCACTCACCTAATGACAAGTAAGTGGAACACATGTTATTGTTATTGTTATTGTTGTTGTTGCTGTTGTTTTGTTTTGTTTTTGTTTTTGTTTTTTGGAGCATGCAGTTATTCTATAAACTTACTTGAAAGAGTTCTCGTGCTTCTTGTAGGCTGTCTTGTCCAGTTATGGAAGACATTCTTTGATATTTAGCATCTGAAACAGGATCCCAAGTACAATCAGAATGCAAGTGAATACAATGGTAGTTCAATGATGTGTAACTGCCTGCATGGTAGTAATAACTCACCTTTGTTCAAATGTAGCCATGTTTGAGTCTTTTTGTGCTTTATTCTAACATATGAGTCACAGTCTATTTCTCCTACAACCTAGCAGTAAGCATAGAAATATATAACATGTGTATAGTCATATACACACATACACATGTGTGTGCACACATGTATGGGCATATATACATATACACATGTGTTGTCATACCTGGTGTACAGCAGGGAAAAACTCAAACATGGTTGCCAGTTTGGACATGTTGGAGCTCCTCAATGTAACCTATAGTTAACATGCAAATATTATAAAACCTTTAGCGTATAGACATGCACTTTTAAACATAAATGATTTAACTTGTTAACATAAGTACTATATGCCCAAGAGGCCTCACACAGGAGGCCATAAATGTAAAGTAGATAAGTCCATTTATTAACCATTCTTATAATGGCTGTTTTTAAAATGAAATGTGACCTTGCATCATCAATTTAGCCCACACCTTAAACTCATTGTTCAGCTCTGCAATTAAAACACTAAAAAATTCTTCCAATGCTACACACAAAAATAGTGTAAGTACAACAGTAATGACCAACTCTCACTGTTAGGATTAATTTTTATTTTTATTAATTTAAACTAAAAGTTTCTGGCTTTCTAAGTATAGTACACAATACTGCACCACTTTTTTCTTGTACTGCACTTAAATGCCATTGTATAAAATCTATGCCTTAGCTAGTACATCAATGTGCTATGCTTTGCAGCCAAAAAAGTAGCAATTCTTACTTTGAAAAATGGAGCCTGCCCCTCCACTGCTAGATACTGCCTAGAAGGGAGGTGCATGATCCTGCATGTCTCCGACCACTTCATAGCCTCACCTACAACAAGAATAATCATTGTAAAAACTGACTCAGCGCTGTCAACATAAATTTGATAAATTGGGCTAAAAAACTTAAAAGTGGTTGATCAGTAAACTTAACACAAGTGTTTGTTTGTTCTGGTTGTTGGTATTATTGTCGATATGTAGCAATGGCATTTACCTATTTACTTACCACTGTTTTGGTTGTCACATTTTACAATCTGCCAGAAAGTGATAGGAGAGTCAGATGGCTGGACAGAGAGACTATGGGAGGTCCTCTTCTTCCTGAAGTGAACTATAATAATCATTGTATTATTTTTTAAAAAAGAACATCACATACACATCCTGTACTAACCATCTTCCACAATAATCCCAACATGAGAAGATTGCACTCGATCTTCAACTTCAGCTATACTGGATATAGCACTAAAAATGCTACTCTTTCTCCTGTCACTTGGAGAAAAGTCACTAATGCTCTCTTCTCTAGTAAAAGATTGTGATTTTTTTCTTGGAATAGTGGAACAGACTTGTTTCCTTATATCTGAACGTTCTTCCTCTTCTCCTTGCAGTATATTTACTATTCCTCCTGCATAGCTTCCCTCTCCTACCAAGTAGCAGTGGTGCTTACGATGAAAAAACCTGATTATTCCATTACTCTAAATATAACAAAGTAAATTAAAATACCTTCAAATAGTAATAATTGCAGTAATAATATAATAATAATATAATAATAATAATATTAATAATAATAATAATAATAATAAAATTAAAATAAAGGTTATCAGTTGTTTAATATGTCTTCATTTCTTTATTAATTTCATTTTCATTTGTTTTTATTTATTTGTTCATTTTGTTTCTTTATATTCAAATACCTATTATCTAATAAATTAATCAATATCTGTTATCTAATAAATTAATCAAAACCTATTATCTAATAAATTAATCAATATCTATTTCTTAATAATATTAATGCAGAGGATGTATGTCTTATAATAATATCTAAAGGTAGGTTAAACAAACCTTGAGAGTATTGTTTTTTGAAATTCCTCCAGTAGCATCTGTCGGTTGATAATGCTGCAATATCTCTAATGGAGTATCATTAGCAGCCACATTCAATTCATAGCTGTATCATAAAACAATTGAGAAGTGTTATGACTGGGACCAATACAATAACATTCCTTACCATTCACTGTAAACATTGATGTTCAAGTCCCCAAATGTCGTGGTACTGCAATGGAGATACTGAGACTCGGCCGCCACACTCTCAAACTTGATCTGATCTGCAAAGTTTACTTCTTCTCCAACTGTTTGAACTTTGATATGTGGGTGGAGTTTAAATATACAGCCAATACTATCCTTTCTCTGTAGTGATACCTAAAAACAACACTTTAAGAGTAATTGGCGAGCGAGCGAGACAGTATTAGGGCTGGATAATGCAAAATCGGGTATATGTTATATACCTATGTATGTATAGATGGTACGTATGCCCCTTAAACGCGCACGTTGGTTCCCTTTTTACTTAAAAAGACTCGGCTTTCTACTTGACCCCAGTTTATTCTGAAACTACAGCATTAAACAAGCCTTACTTTATACTTAAGCGCAGAAGTGTGAGAAAATTCCTGCGAAAACGCTTGCTTTTCAAGAAACAAAAAGTTGATTCGACCGGTTACTATGGCATTGAAGACCCTTTTCCAGACTTAATTTCAAAACTTCACCGTTTTAGGGGGGATACGGAGTGCCGATTGTTGGTTGTCAAGAGCCATTGGTAGTCAGAATGCCGTAGTATTAATGCTAAGGAAGCTACTACTACTCCAGGGAAGCTGAGGTAAGTATGTAATTCAATATTTGTTAGCTAAATATGCAAAAATAACTCTGGCCTTTCTTTTTTGTAGCTAAGAGCTTGTTGTCAACAGTGACTGGTAAATTCAAATAGTCAGAATGGCTCAAATTTGGTACTACAAAATTTACCACTGCTCAAGAAAATGAGGTAAGAAAGTAATTTTGTATTTGTGTGCTAAAATTGATTGTCTTTTGTTTTTGTAACTGAGAGCTTGTTGTCAAGAATTCGAGGTAATTCAGATAGTCAAAGTAATTTAAATTTGATACTACAGAAGTTATCAATACTCAGGAAATTGAGGTACGTAGTTTTTCCATATTTGTTGGCTAAAATTACAAATAATAACACTGGTTTATTTTTTTATCGTAGCTGAGAGTTTGTTCAAGAGTTACTGGTAATCAGAATGGCAGATGTTTGATTCTACAAAAGTTACCATTAATCAGGTAAGAGAGTGATTTTGCATTTGTTTGCTGAAATAAAAGATCATAACTGCTATTATTAGTGTTTGCATGAACTAAGCTAAAACATAGTAACAATACTTAGTTTTGTGTTACCTAACTATCAGGCTCACTCGCCATTTGTGCTCAAGCACACCACTAGTATATATATATACAGTAGAACCTCAGAGTTACGAACCCCTGGGGAAAGTAAGGTGTTCGTATCTCCGAAATGTTCGTAACTCTGAAACTATTACATCATAATTATGTCGTCATTATATTAATAAGATTATTGTGAATAATAATGATTAGAATTGCTTTAAATAATCACATACAGTAGCTAGAACTTCAGATTATAATTATTTCATCATGATACTTATAAAAGTATTGTGAATAAATTGCTTTAAATACTGTATTCACATAGTTTTCTTTGTTTTAGGGAACGAAATTTTTTCTTTGTGGCTAAAGATTGCAGTTCACTAAGTAGCAGCAGATTCATTGCAGTAGATTCTTGCTGTTGTTCAAGCCAAGCCAAGCAGGTACTAAATGCTTTCTCTGCATCTTCATGCTTTATAACAGGATTTGCTGAGACAATTTCTTCATCATTGTCATGTTCATCCATTTCACATTCTTGAACTTCTGCAATAATTTCTTCATCTGTCAAGTTAGGCACACCAGTCTCACCATCATCAATAGCTAACCATTCATTTTTTTCCTCCTCTGTGATGCCTAACTGTTCACAATCTTTGGACATGTCTACAGGTTCCTCCTGAGAGCTATTCATGGAAGAGGGGCCAAGACCTAATTTGTTCCAGGAACGTTGAAGGGGTGTGGATGATATTTCATTCCATGATTGAGCAGCTATGTATACAGCATCTTTAATTGTAAGACTTTTGGCAAACTCAATAAATGATTCGTGCTCAGCTGACCCCAAGAGAAGCTTCCTTAAAAGTTGTCTCTTATATCTTCTCTTCACATTTTCTAGCACACCCTGATCCATAGGTTGTATCAGGCTAGTGACATTGGGTGGCAAATATAAACATTTTATATTCTTATCATCTGAAATTAGTGTTGAGGCAGCGGGGTGAGATGGGGCGTTGTCAAGGACAAGGACAGCCTTTTCCAAAATTGACTTTGACTGCAAATACCTTTTCACTTGAGGAACGAAGTGCTTGTGAAACCAGTCAGTAAATATGCTAGTGTCCATCCAACCTTTTTTTTGACTGTAATAAAGCACTGGCAGTGAAGACATGTTGACTCCAGAAAAGCAGCGTGGCTTTTTGCTCTTATGAATGAACACTAGTGGCAACTTACAATCTCCACTTGCATTAGCAGTAGCCATTAGTGTTACTCTATCCTTGGGAGATTTGAAATTTTTTGCCGTCTTTTCTGAGGCATCAGCTAGTGTCTTGTTTGGCAGAAGTCGCCAGTATAGACCAGTCTCATCGCAGTTGAATATTTGACTCAATGTGAGGTTATTTTCTTCAACATATTCTTGAAAATATGCTTTGAACTCTTCTGCAGCATTGTTGTCAGCTGACAAGGTTTCTCCTTGTAGAGATAACTGCCTGATTCCATGCCTACCTTTAAAGCGATGTAGCCATCCACTGCTTGCCTTAAAATCCTCATCAGAAGCTTCTGGATTAAGCTCATTGTACAGTATTTTGGCCTTCTCCATTAATAAAACACCACTGACAGGAGTTCCTTTGTGCCTTTCTTGGAGAAACCATAAATGAATGGCTTTATCAAAGGTACTGTCATCAGCTCTTCTCACTATGCATCTTTTTTTAAGGGATGTTTCATCAACTGCTTCGGTTGCAAATTTCATAATCTTCTCTCTTGACCGTTTAATATCAAAAATCGTTGATTTTCCAGTACCATATTCTGCTGCAAGCGATGATAAAGAACTCCCCTTTTCTATTTTCTTCAAAATCTGCAACTTAGTTTCAATAGAAAGTGTATTTCTCTTCCGCTTTGTCGCCACTTTGCTGCTAGTACTGGCCGAACTGGAAGCCATTGCGTAGTAGACTAGCAGCTGCAATTGAAGTAAAAAGCGCGTGCGTTAACTGGGTTCCGTAACGATTAATACCATATTAATATTTCGATTGAGCCGTTCGGTTGACCGGTCAGTTCGTAACTCTGGGGTTCGTAACTCTGAGGTTCTACTGTATTATATATATATATAATATGTATGTATGTATGTATGTATGTGTATATATATATATATATATATATATATATATTTATTCCACCCTAGATATTCTTCACAATGAGGTACATGACCAGTGTGAAATATCATGACATTTCACACTGTTATTTCACGCTATACTGCTCAAGCTCATTACCCCTGTAGTTATAGCAACCGGCCAAACTTTTCAATTTTCTCAGTTTTACAGCTACCTTCCTCTGGTGTAAAAATAAAATTTCACCATATCACACTCTGACTCATGTAATAAGTATTATATATATATATTTGAATGAAGGCATGATAACCTAGCTATAAAAAAATATAAAAAGTAAAGTAGTCCTTCCACAGTTATCTCTGAAAATCCTGGGAAAGAATTATCTTACCTTCAGTTTAGAGCTCTCTGTGACAGAAGTTTGTGTTGTACACACTCCAATGTATCTGCCAGTGAGTGTGTGCTGTAGTTGAATGGTGTCCCCGTACCGAACGCTACTTCCTTTTAACCTGGCTTGTCTGGCTGCATTCTCCACTTTCTCCACCTCTCCATCTCTCTGTGTAAATTAATGTGCCATGTCATAAATAGTTTCCCCTGTCTTAGCTATAAATTACTCCCCTAAAGATAGAAGCCGTGTTTAAACATAAGCCACAACAATTTGGTAACCAACTATCATTATCTTTCACAAAGAAAAGAGGTGCTGCAAAAAAATGGGGCTGTTAAAAAACTTAATTGTCTATTCATGCAATGTACTTTTACATAGTCTGGCGTAGCCAGACCCTTTACCTAACCACTATGCGGAGAAAGGGTCTGGGACAATCATGCACCTTGGCTGTTCTAGAGCCAAGATTTTGGGATGTGGTTAGTTAACATTTTCTTGTCGTCTCCTAGGCAACCCTCAGTGAAATTAGTGGGCATCTTACCACACATAATGGAGCCCGCGTTCCTAAACTATAAAAATGTTGGTAATTGCTGCGCCTGCACAAAATACTCTGTGGTTGTGTTTGGGTCAGTATGTCCTGGAAACTGTGGGCGCCGTAAATATAATTAGATACACTACTGCATTCCTCTAGAACAGCCAAGGTGCATGATTGTCCCCAGACCCTTTCTCCACGTAGCTGTTAGGTAAAGGGTCTGGCTTCCAGACTACCTTTACACTGTACAGTACTTGTGTTTTTGTAATGTACTATTAGCTATATCAGGTTTAACTAACAAGAAACTACATATCGACACTTACTTTTGCTTGAGTTACTTGAAGCTGCAGAAGTTGTATAATGCCTTCACTCATTTTTCTACAATGAAAATGTTCCATAGAGTCAATTAATATTATGCTGTCTTGTTAAAGTAATCAATTTCCTTACAAAACGATGCAATTGCTATATTTAGCAAGTACTTAAACTCAAGGGTTGATTTAATAATAAATGTGTAAGAATTATTCAAAACACAAATTTAATTCTGTAAACATTTTGTGAAACACTACTAGTGAAACTAGATGTTCCTCTTACCTTCTCTTGACTTCATTTAACTTGTCTTCCAGTGTCTGATAACGAGTTTGTGCTTCATATTTGTTGGCTGCTAGCACTTTGAATGTGCCATCTATAAATTCAGTAAACACAAACTGGGTAACACTGTAGCATTGTATTCATCAATCTGTTTACCACAATTAAAATACACAAGTATTCAGATTATGCCATTGAAAATTGACTCAGATTCTCCATTAATCTCCAGTTAAATATTATATATGTGTAAAATTATGTTTAAATGTAACTATTACAATTCAGGTTTTCCTAGACCTAGAAAAAAATTACATGAAGACTTTTGTCATTAAATGAGTGGTTCTGGCTTTCACTATAATCACTCATGTTTAAATGTGCAGCCAGCTACGGATACTCACATTGAATGGTAGACAAATTAGAACTGTCATGGTCTGTAGGCTGTACAATGAGAATCTGCTGAGACAATACTCTGTAATAATAGAGTAAAAATAACAACAACAATAACAATAACAACAACATCTTATATCCATGAAGTTGCTCATATTTGAGGTTAACAAAAAATTAAAAGTATCTTCTTCATTAGCATGCTGTCATTTTTTTCCTGCACAGTTCACTCTTTTGAAATGATAAAAAGGTAAGTTACAATAATATTGTTCTAATTTATACGTGTCCAATTCATTAACTTGTATTATTAAGTGTCTATTTTACTGATGATTCCATTTTGCCAAATTGTGCAACATTATGATGGTTAATAATAATATAGTCACTACTTTTAGCTCCAGGCTTTAGCTATCATGCTAAAAAAAAATCGGATTTTTCTTTTCTTCAAAAAATACTTACCCTGACAACTCTGGTATTACAAATCCACTTTTCTGCTTGCCCTGCACAGCTTGCTTACTTTCTGCATTATTGAACAGAAGAACTACGTCCCCTACGTTCAGGTTACTGGACGCAGTTTTATTTTTAGCCATGTTTTCGCTAAACTCAAATACATAGCTAATGCTAACCGCCTTTTATCTTTTATACCCGTCAAGTTGCACATCAAACCATATCCACGATCAAACGCTGGGCGGCGGGGCAAAAATTTATCTCACGGAAATGCTAATTAACCAAGCAAACCATATCTATGATCAAACGCTGGGTGGGCGGGGCAATAATTTATCTCACGGAAATGCTAATTCAGCGAAGCGAGCGAAGCGAGCGGAGCTGACTCTCTTATGAGTTCGCGATATATATATATATTTAGGTCTAGAAATTGTTTTTATTCTTGCGTGGGCGTACGTGTGTACCCTTTCTCCTACGCGCTTGCGCGGGCCGGGTAACCTTCTTAGCAACATTTTGTTTTGTTTACCCGCTGTACGAAGTAGCGATGCCCAGTAGACAAAACGTTCCCTTTATCCTACGCGCTTGCGCGGGCCGGGTAACCTTCTTAGCAACATTTTGTTTTGTTTACCCGCCTTACGAAGTAGCGATGCCCAGTAGACAAAACGTTAGAAACGCTCGGTCTAGAGCTTTGAGGGCGTTAGGAACTCCAGAAGAAAAAATAGTAAGGAGAGAGACAAGAAATGAAAAGGACAGGGCAAGGAGGAGGAGAGCTAAAACGAAACAGAAACAGGTAGCAAAGTAAAGAATCTTTCTTTTTTAAAAGCCATTAAATGTTCCTAATTTATTTATTAGACTATTCCTGAGGATTACTGTACCAATCAACTTTATACAGCTGTAGACTCAACTACTCTTGAAGACACTGAAAATGCAGCCACACCATCTGAACAAGAAGCTAATATCCCCACTACTTTTTGTACTGCAAGAGGAAAAGACATCTATCAGAGGACATCCGTTCTCATATACACCCAAAGCAGCAAAAAAAGTTGCAGAAAATATAACTCAAACAATTTCGATACCGCAAAGCCTTTCAGCTTATCAGCAACGAATGCTAGAGGTAAATATAAAATAAAATAATATACTTCAATAAGTTTATACGAGACATATTTTCGTTTAGGAAACCATTATGCAGAGAGCAACGTCTACAACTAATGTCACAAAAACAGCAAGTCACACATTTGTTTGAAAGTGATAGTGAAAGAGATCACAGGCTCCACTGTTTGTCCACTAACCAACTGTTGAGAACAGCAAATGAATCTTCATTACAAAATTCCTCTAGATTAAAGCAGTTGTCAACTAACCAACAGCAGAGATTGGCTGATGAAACACCACTTCAACGGGAGACTAGATTGTCTCAAGTTAGGGGGAACAGGTCAAGACAACATCCCCAGGTTCCATTGCACCATATTATTCCAGCATTTGATGATCCTCAAGTTCACACAGCAATGCGTAATTTTTATGCTAAAATCTCATCGATTACTATCCCAGTCTGCATAACGTGTATGGAGAAGTTTCCAGGCACCAAAATGAAATTTAAGTCATTGGAATGTTGTCGATGTAGCCGGGATAAACATATCCCTAAGCTCTATTCAGCTCAAAATAACATGCATCCTGGAAACATTCCTCCACTTGCTGGTTAAATTTAATGTAAAACTATAAAAATTAACCTAACTCTATTATCAAACTATGTAGTCTAAGATCTACATCCATTTAACATACTCTGCTCTCCCTCTGAATATGTTATAGTACCCAAACAAACTCTTTTATTTTTTATTTTTATTAAACCACAAAGTTTACATCAGCTATAACTGTAATGATGTATGACATTTTTAATTAAATAGCGGTATATTCTGTCTAAAACACAAGCCAATAACTTTGATGGTAAAATAATTCATTATTCTTATATTATCACAAATAATATAACATTTAAACTTTATTATATAAAGCAATACTATGTAGCTGATTACGAATTAAATTAATAAAATAAATAATAAAATAATTCATTACTCTTGTTTTACCACAAAAAGTATAACATTTAAACTTTATTATACATAGCCTAAATTTTATAACCTTCATCATACAGTGGTATAGAATAAAAGCACCAATGAATCTATATGAAACAACAGACAGACATAACATTAACAACATCAAAATAAATAACTGTATCTATAGCTGCAATTACAGGGAACATGCATCGCTCGCTTCGCTATTTTGCGCTATTCGAGCGCACCACTAGTCATAATTCAACGAAGCGAGCGAAGCTGACTCTCTAATGAGTTCGCGATATAGAAATTGTTTTTGTTCTGGCGTGGGTGTACGTGTGCACCTTATCTCCTACGCGCTTGCGCGGGCCGGGTAACCGTCTTAGCAACATTTTGTTTTGTTTACACGCCGTACGAAGTAGCGATGCCTAGTAGACAAAACGTTAGAAACGCTCGGTCAAGAGCTTTGAGGGCGTTAGAAACTCCTGAAGAATAATTAGTAAGTAGAGAGATAAGAAATGAAAAGACAGGGCAAGGAGGAGAGCTAAAACTAAACAGAAACAGGTAGCAAAGTAAAGAATCTTTCTTTTTGAAAAGCCAATGTTCCTAATTTTATTTATTAGACTATTGCTGAGGATTACTGTACCAGGAGCCTTCATCATAGAAAAAAGCTACCACTATTGTTTTCTCACTTTGACAGTATTTTGTAGCCACACCAATTACAGGGAACATGCATCGCTTGCTTCGCTATTTTGTGCTATTAGAGCACACCACTAGTATTGATATAATCTTGATGTTTAATCATTAGATGACTTGTTTGTGCTTCCTTTAAATCATGTAGTTACTGCCATTCACTTGTCTGATAATTGGATTGCTTCATATGAATGAAGCCCAAGAATCTGCCAACTTTATATCAAAGGGTCATTTAAAGCATTATTGCTGGTAGGCAATAATGAAAGCCTTGTGTCTGCATCATTCATATTTAATTTATTAACTACTTTATTAATGTACTTTGTATCAGTTCTTGCTGTATGAATGCATAATAGAATAACTTATAATCAATAAGTCATTGTGCTTCGTTAGAAGACACAGTAAAAAGTGTACCCCATCTCTGCTTCCTACCCATCTCTCTGTAGCTAAATGTATATTTTATGCTTTCAGATTTTGTATTTCGCTCTCCTTGTTAATGGAATGTTTCAAGTCAGTGAAGCCTCCTGCACAGCAGATTTCCTAGGAATTAATCAACGCTTTAACACCTCTATCTATGATTCCTATTACTGCTGCAATGTCTGTGGAGGATATCTTGTGTGGCATGTTAATGACGACCTTATTGCATCACATGTGAATGGAACAATCGGCGAATTAATTTCAAAACACATCTCAAATATTAGTTATGTTTCCATGATCTTGTCAGTGCGAAGCAATGAGGAGACATGCACAGATTCTGTCCTGATAGTCTCACAAATAGAGTCAAATTATGCACCAGAGGTGACTTGTACTGGAAATTTTCAATGTCGAGTATCATACAGTAGCAGCATAGAGTACACACCTGTATCTATGAGTAGTGGTCGTACGCAAATGGAGCAAATACTTGATCAAAATGATATAGTGTACCCAAATAATAGCTGCGCCACACAAATTCTTATATGTCAAACGAATGACATGGTACTGAAATGGACAAGAGAAGAAATATTTGTCGCGGGTTTCACTGAAGCAGACTCACCCGGTGTATATAATTTTAGCGTGCATCGTTTGGATTCATCAATAGTACAATCGTTAACGGTTGTTTTGGAAATGAGTGTGAATAACATTATCTCTGTGATTATCTGGACTGATTTTGACTCTGTAGGAAGTTTTAATGTGAGCTGCAGCTCCACAATGAACAAAACTACTTTGCTAGTGAACCAACCCACCTTCACAACTGATGACAACTCTGATGCTGCAGTTGCTTCCACTCAAGCTTATTCCACACAGCAGTCTTTAGACTCCAACAATACTTTAACATCTGCTGGCAGAAGAGTTTCTTTATCACCAAGTAATCTAATTTATATTATTCTACAATTATACAAGTATAATTTTGTGAAAAAAATTAATTTCCACAATACTCCACATTAATCATATGTTTTGATAGCTATACATTGGTATGCTTAATTTTAGTTACACTACATTCAATAGAGAAACCATTGTATTGTAAAAATGTTATTATGCTTTCCTGTTTTATTTATAGAGTTATGCTTCACTATGGTTTTTCTGGGGACTTCTCTAGTTTATAGCAAAATATAATCAACTTATGTAATTGACACTTCATATAGATATGCAAAGTTATTTTTACGGTTTTATTAAAACTTTTTTATGCAATACTTAAACACATTCTTTTTTATTGACTTTGCACATTAAGTTACTATTGTATAATTTAAATTTGATTCACCAGTCATTGAAATGGAAGGGGCTAGAAAAGATTATGAGTATTCGGATACTTGTTTTAATTTTTTCCTTGCTTTTTTAGCATTTACTACTAACCTATTGGACTGGAGATGGTGCAGTCCCTTTATGGTTAGCGGTACTCCACTAGTGGTGAGTAGTGGGAGACATTGGGTTGCAAGTCTCTCGTAGGATTTCTGGTTAAAGATTCGTGGTCCCACATAATGTTGACCATATGCTTGTAAACATATGCTTATATAGGCTCTGTGCATGGACAAATATGTGCATGTATGCGAGTGTGTATGTGAATATATATGAGTGTGTTATGTGTATGAGTGTAGATGTGTAGGCGTTTCGCTGGTGTGGCAAAATCACCTCCCCACTTCAGTAACCATCATTAGAAACAGTGGATCTAGCTAATTTTTTCTTCTTCTAATTTTCTAAGAATGCTAGCACTGTTATTACAATGGACCACTTCAGAGTTAATGCATTATATTGATTAGGGCAGAGTTTAGGTATATGTGTTGCTCTGGCCTTCCCCATGATGATGTGTAATAATACACTATTAGGAATGCAATATAAAGAACTATGTGTATGAGACACAACTGACTCTAAGGATTGTTGTATTACATCCAGAAATTCATAGTTGTGTATCAAATTCTCACTCCCCAAGATGTTAACATACTGGATGAAATTTGCAACAGTTTATTACATTATGATTATAATCAACTGTCTCTTAATAGCTCATATCCTCTAGTTTCTTCATTTAAAACATCTTATATAGTAATGACTAACTATAGACACAATAATACGCTTCAAACTGGGGTATCCAGGCAGCAACTCCATTTTTAACACCAAAACTAAGTTTTCCAAACTCCCCATTCTAACAGCCCAAGTAAGTAGAGGACAACTTCAAAAAAGTTAGCTAGTTTCAATTCATATTTTATCATTAGGGATGGTGTAGCTATTAATAGAGTTGTACACATCAGGTGACGAGGCTTGCACCAGATTCTACTTCTTACTTCATTAGTTAGGGACAATCTTATTTCAGGAGTAGTTATTTAAGATTAGCTATAATCAAAATGAATGTGAATTAACAGCCTAAAAATCACTTGATTGTTTTTTCAATTATTGAAAAAATGGTGTCAGAAATATTATTGAATAAGTATGTTTGAACAGGTTTGTACAAAGAACTCAAGTAGAAAGCACATAAAACTAAATGCATGAACACCAGTATTTATGTGGTATAATTAACCAATATTGCAGCAATATTGGTTTGTAAATGTTTACGACAGCAATGGCTATGCTTCTAATCATGAATAATTCATAGGGGTTGGTAAAGCGTCATCATATTCAGTAGAAATGGCAAACTGTATCTATAATGCAAGTGAAATTGGTGAGTTAAATAACCACGAAACTTTCGAAAGGGAAGGCCAAAGCTTCACAAGTCCAATTCCACAATCATGTACAGAAGAACAGAGAGGCTTAGAAGCAGAAGAGATAGACAAAGGAGCAGAAGGAGAAGGAGTGGCATCAGAAAGAAAGAGAGCATGAGAGGAAAACTAATGTAACTAAACCAAGTGGAAGACTAAAATAACAATTGATAAAACTGCCTTACTATGCCTTCCTAATTTTGGTACATCAAGCATACTGTGTGGCGGGGTCTTGCTCAATTGGGTATGAAAATAAAGAACAAATACCAGCTATAATCCAAGTTGCAATAGGAATTTTAAAATTCTTCATTCATTTAACTTGCATGGAGTATGGTGAGTCAGAAAGAATGAAACTCTTCAATTTAGTACATAAATTGCATTGAATGTACTTACGTTTTACATTTACATTTACATGTTAACTCATTCATTTACTCGTGATGGATCTCTGCATTGGTGCCATCACCCCCACCTACTTCTGGTCCTCAGCACCAAATGGTATTTGTGTTATTGCTCATATATCCTGCTAGTGATAAATACATATTTAGTATTCAACAGTTAGTTCAAGTTGGTGCATCATGCATTGCCATGGTGACCCTCATACATGTCATGAATATGTGAAATTTAATTAACACAATAAGCGATATTAAAATTTTCAAAATGTGATTATTATCACATAATTACAGTACTTTATTTAACAACTTTATTATAAGTTTAGATGTGAAGGACAAATGCCATGCTGTCCTATATCACCATTCTATTATAATCAATCCCCTCGCCGGGTTTGAGATCGCTAGAGGTCAAGCTACGTAAAAGGGAGGGACGAAGGAACAAGGAATCTATAAGACTCGTCTCACCTGCCAATTGTCACCTCAAGCGTGTCTCTCGCTCATCGCTCTGCTCTTTAAATACTGTGAACAAAAATACAACCTGAAGTTTTGTATAATATTGATTTTTACGGCTTCAATTTATTATGGCTTCCAAACGTCCCAGATTGCAGTGCCCATTGTGCAAAGAAAACTGCTGTTTCTAGACACACCCAAACAAGACCATGCCAGTACACATCTAGAAGTTCGGATTCTTCAGAGTTAGACAATTTGGCAAGTGATATCCATGATGCTACTACTTCTGATCAAGGTTTGGATAGTGTAACTGTTTGCCAGGACTCCCTTGACCCTGCTGAGCTAAGTGATTCTTCAGTTGAGGAACAATCAGAGGTAGAGAGGCCCACAAGGTCCCTTTGGCTTATCCTACCCGGCTGGCCGCTCCCTCCCTGAGGACGAGAATAAGATAGAGTTAAGTTAGAGATTGACGTGGAGCACAAGACTGAAAGCCACGCAATAGAAAACTACTCCACGGGCGTGGTTGACACAAAAAGATGTATTGGTGATACAACATACTGAAATCACATACAAGAATACATACTAATTAACTATTTACAAAAACCAAAAAACAACTTAAACATTAACTCTAAATATGTCCATTAAGTCTGAATGCATGAATGCATCTGTACATGTTCTCTCACACACATCCCTAAATGATCTTGCTTGTCCTTCATGTGGGCCTCCTGCCCACAGAGTTAGCTCCTGAAATATGGGAAGCAGATTCTGATTCTGACAATGATGGAGAAATATTAATTATGTCAGATAATCTCAAAAATGTTCAGTTTATACTACTTTATTCTTTTTTTTTCAACTTTGTTGACAGAGGTGTTCGGCATTTATTAAATTTTATTTCCTCCATATTTTTATTTTTGTCTACTATTGTGCCAAATGTGAACATCAAAAATTTTGCCTAACTTCCCTAAAACTATCTACTCGTTGAAAAAGGAAATAAATTGCACTAACATCCTAAAACGTTATTGTGTGTGTCCTGCTTGTGGTTCACTCTATGAGGAAGACAAATGCATAATTTCTGGGTTTCAAAATTCTAAAAATAGTCGAAAGTGCAACTTCATTGAATTTCCGTCTCACCCTCAAAAATCACGCCGTAAAGAACGTGGAATGGATATAGCTAATGAAAACCGTAAAGATAGGAACAACTTACAAAATTGCTTCACATTTATGACGGTATGTCATGGAGAGATTGGAAAGATTTTGGACACATTCCTGGAAATCTTCTCCTAATGCTTAACATTGATGGGTTTAGACCCTACAAACATACAGCATATAGTGTTGGAGTACTGTATTTAGTAGTTCAAAATTTACCTAGAACATTACGGTTTAACCCTTTCAACGGCAGATTTATTTCAGTTTTTTTTATGTTTTTGTAAAATATTCTACAAAAATTCATTGATAGCTTAACCCTCTCGTTCCTGAATTGTTTGGACGCGCGCGGAAAAATCTAATCGTCGACCGCGGAATAGAGTATTACCGTTTTATTTTTTTAACTCGATGCTGGCTGGGAAAACCCCATAGCAACCATATATCACTAAATAGACCAAGAGTTTGGGATTCCCCTCATTTTTTGATTGAGAAAATTGAACAATATTTAGGCCATCTACTAATACTTCAAAAAAAAATTTTTTCCCCCCCAAAAAATCCACTTTTCCCATCAATAAAAAAATAAAATAAAATAGAAATAATATTGTTTGATGCATTTTATACCAATATTATATTAGTTCAACAATAAAATATGTTGTTTGTTGTGTGTGGTGCTGATTGTGATCATGTAGGAGACATCTATGAGTGTCCACAAGGAACATATGCCATCGGACGTCAAGCTCCACTACAAAACAATTTCATATACACAAAAACACAGACAACAAAGATATTTGTAATACAAACAACAAATTATTCATGCTCCTATATAATTGCAACTTTATGAAGTATTGTATGAGGTTTCATACAGGATTTTTGTATTGGGGGGAAGGAGGGGAGGGGGCTCCGAGTGTACTTCGCCACACTCATTTTTTGGAACCTTCACTACTTTGATGCACATATTTGCATAAGAGTCTATACTTCACACTGATGATCAGTGTTCGATCCTATGCTCTAAACGGCTCAGTAATGATAGGAACATAATGGGATACAAATTCAGACCAAAAATAAATGCTTCCAAACTGTTATTTCTATTCAACTCCCAAAATTCTAGGTGGGGATCCCAGGGCTAGCCTCCCACTGTATGAACCCCTGGTATGTATACTCCACACTGTCCATGAGATAAACAATCACCGTTGTATTGAGAAAGTGTAATTTGAAAATGAAAAGCAGTACAAGCACACACGTGGAATTCTACGTGTCACATACTGAACGATCCCTCCCAGGTTAGGATCCGGAACCTCCATACAATACCAAAAAAACACAGACAACAATGATATTTGTAACACAACAGCTGGCCTCGCTGAATTGCCCCCCCCCTCCCCGTCATTGCTTTTCACTGACATTCTTGTGCCATAATCCCCCCCGCCCCCCCCACCCCCAACTGGACACCCAAATATCAGTAAGTTGAAATGAAACTTACCCAGCATGGATGATTTCACAGACCGAAAAAGACCCCCCGAGTTCGTTCTCTCCCAGGTTGGATCCGGAAGTGCCACATACTGTTTGTTCATGGTTGCTCTCTCTCTTTCCACAAATGCACGCACACACACACACACACACACACACACACACACACACACACAAGAAAAAAGAAGTTACAGGTGAATACAGATCATAAAAATAAATGTATAATTTATTATACATAAATTGACTGGTGTACACACACACACACACATGAAATTCAACTTACATAGGCATAGTAGTCACGATCCAAAAAGATCCAGAGTTCCCTCCCAGGTTGTATACGGAAGTGCCACATACTGTTTGTCCACGGTTGCTCTCTCTCATTCCACAATGCAGGCACGCACACACATACACACACACACACACACTAGAAAAAAGAAGATACGGGTGAATACAGATCATAAAAATAAATGTATAATATAAATTGACTGGTGTACACACACACACACATACATGAAATTCAACTTACATGGGCATAGTAGCCCCGATTGGAAAAGACCCCCCCCCCCCGAGTTCGTTCCCTCCCCGGTTAGATCTGGAAGCGCCAGAATAACATTTCAACTCCACGCACACACATATACATCGAGTGTGAAGCTCCACTACAACACCACAAAAACACAGACAACGACAACGACAATAACAATACATATTACAACTTTTGGGATGTTCAGGGGGGGGGGGGAGCAGCCACAAATATCAAAGTCTGTGGTCCTTCACACAAAAGATTATGGAATATCAATGGGTGTGTTGTCATCTTTCTTCCACTCTCCCCCTACCTCATCCACCCAACTCTTGTTCTTCGGTTCCCGCCTTCTCCGACTGCGAGTACGTCCAGAACTCGGAGCAGGAGGAGCCACTTCCTCTTCTTCATCACTGGAACCTGCTGCCTATTCGTGTTTCATCATTGGAAGACTCAGGTCCGGTATCCTCTCCTTCATTACTGGAAGACTCTGCTCCTGTCGCCTCATCTGCGTAATCGGGGTCGGTGACTGCATTCACATCTGGTCCTAGTAGTATATGTGGTAAAAACTTTTTAAAATTTTTTTGAAAATTTGAATTTGTTCAAAAAACCACAAACCACTTTCAAATCTCAAAACTCAATGAAATATATATATATATTATAGCTAAACAGCTTACTCTATCTCAATATAGCTATAAATAAGACCTTTCCACAACAGAACCTCGATCATCTTCTTGACTCCCATTTTCAGTATCAGAGTTGACGGGGTCTGGTCCACCAACCCTGATACAGGGCCTCCTATAGCCCTAGATGTCGTCTCCCTTATCTCCGCTTGATCCTGAGTCGCTAAAGTCAGCATCGAGCAAGTCTAAAACTTGCACCGCATTGTAACTTGTAGACGCCATCTTCCAAAAAATGACTTTGAAAAAAATTATTTTTTTGCATAGTTACCGAGGTCACATGACACGCTCACTTTTTTCCTATGATGTAATAAGCATTACCTAAGACTGTACGTAATAGGGAGGTCCCCAGTTGAACTGGCGATTTTATAAAAAATGGAGAAGACAGTAAGTCAAACCGCAAAGTCTTGGTCGGCAAAGAAGCGGTTGTTTCAATGTGTTATGGAAGGCTACTGAGCTCAAGCAATTTTTTGCTGCTTCTACAAAGCTCTGGAGATGACTGGATCCATAAATGAAGCTGCTGTGAAGAAGGTAACATTTTGAAAAATTCGACAGAGAACCGATTTTTTTTTTGCCGAGGAAGAAATAAACGCAACTGCTGTGAGGTACTGTCGAAGCAGTCCTGGCTGAAAGCTATTTTAGATGCTTTTCCAATGCATTGGGCATCTGTGTATGCAATCTGAAGGTTCTAGCTATAAAGTAACTATTTTTAAAAATTCGGAGAAGCCAACCGGTCTCACCCCGCTTAAAAGCGGGATCCGGAACAAAAGGGTTAAGTAAAACAATGCACTTTTTTTATGCTGTACATGTCCAAAACGAATTAGTTTGAAATGATTTCTTATGGATTCTTATTAGGTAATATAATTACATTATATATTATATTAATTAGGTGGCACTGTGAAGACAGATGATGGACGGCGGGTGGAACTAGCCCATATCATGGTGTTCTTCTCAGGGGCACAACAGGAGCCACCTCTTGGTTTTAGGGAAAAGCCAACCCTATGTTTTATTGAGGGAAACTTGGCTACAGCAAGTACCTGTTCGTTGAAACTTCGGCTTCTGTTTCATCATGAAGACTATAAATCATTTTTTAAGTATATGACATTGTCATTAAAAGGACATAATAGATTTGGACTAGTATAACGTTTTTGGCTTTTCTTTCCTTCCCACCATTCAACATTTTTTCATTAACTTTTTTCGTTCACATCATTCAACAGTTTGTCATTCAACAGTTCTTCTATAAAAAAAGAAAAGAAAAAAAAAAGTTCCGATTTTGTTTTTACCATCGAAGAGTTGTGATTGGGTGAAAGCAGGTAAAACTGGAAAGACTTCTAGATGAATGGCATAAAAAGGTATTTTGTTGAAAATAGTCAACATTTAACTAAGAATGGCATCAAAGTGTAACAGTCACTTGTTTCTTGGTAAAGTGGAAGAAATTGAAATTGGGATGTTGAGAATAGTGGTGACTGGAATATTGATTTAGACCAGGCAGGAATGGGAACATTATTGGGCAGGAATATGACGGTGGGAACATTGGTGAGCAGGAATATTATGGTGAGAACATTGGTGAGCAGGAATATGATGGTGAGAACATTGGTGAGCAGGAATATAATGGTGAGAACATTGGTGAGCTGGAATATGATGGTGAGCAGGAATATGATGGTGGGACCGTTGGTGAGCATTAATATGATGGTGAGAACATTGGTGAGCAGGAATATAATGGTGAGAACATTGGTGAGCTGGAATATGATGGTGAGCAGGAATATGATGGTGGGACCGTTGGTGAGCATTAATATGATGGTGAGAACATTGGTGAGCAGGAATATGATGGTGAGAATATTGGTGAGCAGGAATATGATAGTGGGAACATTGGTGAGCAGGAATATAATGGTGAGAACATTGGTGAGCAGGAATATAATGGTGAGAACATTGGTGAGCTGGAATATGATGGTGAGCAGGAATATGATGGTGGGACCGTTGGTGAGCATTAATATGATGGTGAGAACATTGGTGAGCAGGAATATGATGGTGAGAATATTGGTGAGCAGGAATATGATAGTGGGAACATTGGTGAGCAGGAATATGATAGTGGGAATATTGGTGAGCAGTAATATGATGGTGAGAACATTGGTGAGCAGGAATATGATGGTGAGAACATTGGTGAGCAGGAATATGATAATGAGAACATTGGTGAGCAGGAATATGGTGGTGGGAACATTTGTGAGCAGGAATATGATGTTGATTTCGGGAACACTAACAGGAAAATTGTGTTTGGCACATGACTGTAAGCACATGTGTGACCGGATTTGGCAAAATCCGCCTAAACGCGGCAAACAATTTTTTTCAGTATCACTGGGTAAAGCCTTATGGGTCGATTTTTTTCGAAAAATTTTTTATGGCAGAAATGGATAGACAGCAGTTAGCTCTAGCTTATGACGCAGTTGTAAACTCTGGCGTGCTCTAGAACTCGCACTAGGAGGCTAGAAACACTAGCTGGTTGAACTCGTGTACGGAGAGTTGCTAAGAAATTATTGGCGGGCTTTTCACTAACAGCCGGGAAAAAACTGTAGCTAACTAATTCACTTACTATTCTACATAATTCACGTACTCACGCAATTCTCGTCATCATAGTTTCTTAAGCAGGCCCGTAGCCAGAGGTTCGCATTGGGGGGTTCGGATTTTAAGACGCAATAAGCCGCACCTACTTTTGTTTCCTCGTTAATTCTTCTACAATACTAAAAAACGAAAGATAAGTGCACTAATTTGTTCTACCTAGGTATTCAACTTCAAAACTATAATTCATTAAACACTTGATATTCGAGAGAAAAGCGGTATTATTCTCGTGTAACCAGGTTTCTAACCACTACGGTGAGCTGTATCTAAACAGTGCAACATTAATTCGCCTTATCGTACTACAAGTTATTTAATAGTACGGCGTGTGAACTGCCCGTTCAAATTGTATTTTGAAAAATCAAGTGAAATAGCACTGGACAAAGTGAAATGTCACGAAGAGTAAGTGCGCAAACATGCAGCTCTAACCTTTGAAATGTACAGTTGTAGTTTCTAGTTGGAGACAACGTCATTCTTTAGCGCAGAAGCTATACCCCTATTAGACAGAGTTTTTTTCAACAGATTAGGAGGAGCCATCGATTAAAGCAAAGTTCAAGAGAAAGTTTATCCCGAAGTACAGAGATAGTGACTGCACTATACATAGTAGTCACACTGTAAATGATCTTTAGCTTACTGTAGTCTCGTGCAGTTTTATAAAGCTGGCCTACTAATAGCGTGTGATAGCATGGGTAACCGTACTATTCTACACGAACAACGCGAGCGCTACTGATTCTTAATAGAACAGATTACCCGTGCTTTTTTTTTTAATCATTTGCAGTGTAGCTACACTAGATAGTGCACTTACTGTCTGTATATTTGAGGTTTAACTTTCTTAGACTCTTCCGACGGCTCCCTTTCTAATCTGTTGAAAAAAATCCGTTGCTTGTGCTATTAATATCGAATCGCACGCACTTTATAAAGAATAGATGTAACGTAGCAAGCTTTACTCATGCCGATATGAGAGCGAAATTTGTATCCAAGGAGCTGAATGTTTATTAGGTCACTTGGACTCAGACTAGGCCAGAAACAGCATAATTCAAGCTCAGGTTCAGCACGATTGAACAGATGACTATATTCCAAAAGTTATATGTGGGGTGTGGCTAAAATATTTACTTCTGGTCACTCTAAAGGGGGGTTCGACCGAACCCCTCGAACCCCCCCTGGCTACGGGTATGATAAGGAGCCCTGTATTAAGCCTTTTAGACTTCTTTCAATCCGCCTGTAACTGGTTTATTCCATAGTGTCCCGGACACACGCAGTAATAGTATACGGACACAAGGCACGCCCCCTGACCTTTACCCGACGTTTTTTCGAAATCAGCAATAATAAGCTTAGCAATAATACTGAAGTGTTGTAGTGCGTAGGACGAAGACGGCTTGTGCTACAGCTTCAAAATTAGGAGGAAGGCAAAAATGGTAGAATAAACTAGAAAAATTTAGATGCCGCATTTAGCCAGGTTTTCACAAATCCGGTCACATATGGCTGATTGTTGATAACTTTTAATTTGTTCTGTGTAGTTTGTGATCGAGTTTGAGTAGTCAGTAAGAGGGTTCAGCATACTGTAATTGAATAGTATTTTTGTCCATAATGGCTTTTGTCCATAATGGCTTTCCATAATAACGGCCACAGTCAGCCCTTATTAATAGTGCATCTTGCAGGAATCTATCCTTTACCTATCACGAAATAGTACGCATATCAGTTTACAGTGACCGTTCGATAATAGATTATTAGATCGACTGTTCGATCATCGATCACTCGATCGACTGTTCGACCATCGATCACTCGATCGATCACTCAATACACTGTTGGGTAGACTATACTTTAGGTACTACACGAGACTCGACGCGTCGCGTTTTCATCGCGATTCATCGCGATTCAAGCACCCCTCAATTCCTCTGCTAGTGGAAGCATGCGTTGAATTTATTCTTCATGGTTACCAAAGAAGGAGAAGGGACGGTCACCCCCTAGCCCTAGCCCTAACCCCTAGCCCTTGTTGAAGGAGAAGCATGGATAGCATCCATGAACAAACCCTAGCCCTAGCCCTAGCCCTAGCCCCTAGCCCTTGTTGACCCACAAAGTGGAGCTCACACCCAAAACATTGAGAGTACTTGGGCTAGTGTGAAAAAATGATGCGAAAAGAATGTGTTTTAAACACAAGGGATGGGTTAGGGCTAGGGGGCTAGGTATATATGAACATATTAAACAACAATATCCATTATAACTATCTTTTGTCATGTTTTATGATTATTCATTAATGTCAAACCATTGCATATTATGTCATGTTATATGTGTACTATGACAAACAAAATATTATGTCATGTTATATGTGTATTTAAGTTTGTTTTGTTGTATGACAAACAATAATTAAGAGGAATAGTGAGTGTTTCACTAGTGATGAATCGCGATGAAAACGACGCGTCGCGTCGCGTGTAGTACCTAAAATATAGTCTACCCGACTGTTCAACAAGCGACCACTCGATCGACTTTTCGACAATCGATCACTCGATCGACTTTTCGACAATCGACCACTCGATCGACTTTTCGACAATCGACCACTCGATCGACTTTTCGACAATCGATCACTCTATAGGCTGTTCGACAATCGACCACTCGATCGACTTTTCGACAATCGATCGATAGACTGTTCGACAATCGACCACTCGACTGATTGTTGGACAATCGATTATTCAATCAGCAATTATAAATTTAGTCCAGAACGGCGTTCCATAGAAAAGGGGAGTCAGGAGCAAGCCACTCGGAGAGAAGCTGTTCAAGGCGTTCAGTTACGGTTAGAAGTCTGCTGTTCGCCGCCTTCTCCATTCGTTGTATCCGTGTTTTATTTAATTTTTCGAAACTGGCTCTTCTCTTAGCCACTCGATAACGAAAGATTTCGTTGACAACAAAATGCGCGTATTCCTTAACCGCCCGAAAGGGCGGGGCTGTTATGGAATAAAGTATGCGTGTACCAATACTTTTAGCTTCTGCAAGCTATTTCTTGCCAAAACTACAGAATGACGGAGCCGTTCTAAATTTGGAATAGAGTTACACAAGACTACAACAAATGAAGTTACAGAGAGAGATTACATACTAAAGGTACACAACGGAAGTATAGCGTCGAAGTCTGTCATGAAACAACTACTGCAGTGCATAATTAGAAAAGTAAATTGTGAATCGAAGCTTCTGTAAGTTTGTCAGGCTTGAGCTCCAAGGTCCGTAGAATGCTGAAACGGACACTGTAGCCTTGAACTGCAAACTGTAGCTCGCTCAGTATTGTATGAAATTGGATGGCTCATGTCTTCCGTGTTTCTTGCCGTAGGAGTCCAAGTTCAGGTAAACTTGCTTCTGGAAGGGTTCACTTCACAGTCCACTGCATGGAGTAGGCAGCAAGGAATAGAAAGTATATAAACTTGGGCCATAGCAACATAATTGATTTAGCTAACGAGTTTGCGTGGGCGGATACGTAGGCGCATTGAATTACAATTTAAGTATAATTATTTTTAGATTCAAAATAAAACAAAATGTTGGGAGTACTTATATCAGTCATTTATGTCAGAGTGAATCACAAAACCTTCTACTACTAGTGATGTGCTTGAGCACAAATGACGAGCGAGCCTAAAGACTATACTATTTTAATATGAATAATTTTGACTTCTAACACTGGTAAAGGGATTTCAGTGCCATAGTAACAAATCTCTGCAACTGCTTGAATTGAAGGGAAAAAAACATTAACAAAACAATACACGTTATTAACACACAATGCTTTGACACAACTGGACATGCACCTACACAGACTTACCTTGCAGTAGTCTAGTGGACAATGTATTTTCAAGTAAATACTGTAGCGCACGGCTTATAACCATGACAAAGAGCGCATTGACTTACCACCGCCACTAACTCAATAGAAATGGAAGTCCCTTAAGTTTTCAAGTTTTAACTGCACCCGCAAATAAATTCAAAACGGTAAACAATTCAATTTCTAGGGTGATACGGGTACTGATCGATAAACCAGAGGATTCTGTTTAGTGCAATTTGGGACGGGTCGACAACCGAACTAACATAAAAACTCGAGGGTCAAAGTACAAAAATGCCTTACGTACGTCCTTATAATATACAAATAAACTAGTGGTGCGCTCGAATAGCGCAAATGCATGGCGAGCGAGTAAATATATTATGAGTGTAGGTAAAGATTATTTGTGCTAAATAATAGCAATGATTAGGCATGAAGAGTTAACAATAACAGAATTACCTGAATAAACTTCGAAAGCAGTGGCAAAGAAGCGCAGCTTGACAAAGACTTCACAATTGTTTCAAGAAGAGAGTAGTTATAAACGTTTTGTTTGAAACAAAGTTGAGTAAGGCAGTGCAATCAGCAGGATTGTCCGTGCTGGTTAATTGAAAAATACTGGAACTGTGAACGCTTTACCTAACTTAAGTAATTAGAAGCGCGGGCGAACATTTTTGACGTACGCATACATACCTATATATATATATCTGAAATCTCAATTGAACACGACTGAGAGTCAGCTTCGCTCGCTTCGCTCGCTCGCTGAACTAGTGATGTGCTTGAGCACAAATGGCGAGCGAGCCTAAAGACTTTATATGAATGATTTAGACTTCTAACACTGAAGCTACTGAAAATAAGGTCCAGTTTTTAAATTTAGCATACAGGATAAAGGGATTTCAGTGCCATAGTAACAACTCTCTGCAACTGTTTGAATTGAAGGAAAAAAACAACAACAAAACCTAACACGTTATTTAAAAGTTTTCTTTGTGATATTCTTTAGCTAAGTAGTGGTTGTAACACACAATGCTTTGACACAACTGGACATGCCCCTACACAGACTTACCTTCGCAGTAGTCTAGTGGACAATGTATTTTCAAGTAAATACTGTTGCGCACGGCTTATAACCATGACAAAGAGCGCATTGACTTACCACCGCCACTAACTCTAATAGAAAAACTGCACCCGCAAAAGAATTCAACCGGTAAACAATTCAATTTCTAGGGTGATACGGGTACTGATCGATAAACCAGAGGATTCTGTTTAGTGCAATTTGGAACGGGGTCGACCACATAACTAACACAAAAACGCGATGACATACGTACGTCCATATATATAAATAAATAAATAAACAAACATCCCCGATTTTCGATTGTGTTACCCCTGTAAGTGTCTCGCTCGCTACGCTCGCTCGCCAATAAATAAACAAACATCCCCGATTTTCAATTGTGTTAACCCTGTAAGTGTCTCCCTCCCTACGCTCGCTCAGCGATTACTATTGCATACTCATGAAACACTTTTTGCTGAAAACGATATATTCCCCTGCACACATACTTGCCGCTATCTTCTTTCTTTAAATCTTTCAATGTAAAGCTTATTATCTATACCCTTTACTAGTTTAACCTTGGGGCTACTACTGATCCACTGCACAGGTTTAGAACTGCCGCAATAAAGTGTCACTGAACTATCTTCTGGTACTTCCACTCTATTAGGGATGACGTGTCCATATTGGTCTATTTTCGATACGATCACCAAAGATGAATCTAGAAAGCTTCTTGAATTTCCAACGTTCCTCCAGCAATAATAATACGTGGTGTCATTCTTTACCAGGTTGTTTAATTTAATCGAGGACGGACTCAACATTACATGCCGATCGTCGAGGGAGCCGTCACGATTGTGCGCCGAACTCCAGCTGACCCGATTCAAACTGCCGCAGTGGAGAATAACACTCTCACCCTCCAAAACTTCGGCAACCTGTGGTACGATTTTACCTGGCCATACACCAATTCTTCGCCAATTTTGATTTTCCCCTTTGAGATGCTTAAAGAAAATGGCTGTAATCACAACTAAATTTGGTGTACAAATTAAACAAGACATTAATACAAACTTTAAAAGTTAGCGTCTATCCCATCACAAGGAAGACCCTGTACCTATCGTAACAGCTACTTAAGGAGAGGTTTAGTTCTGGTACTAGGCTTACTGGACTAGTACAATGCTTCCAGCTTATAGAGCAAACTTTTTGAAACACTGATATGATCAATTTTATCTACAAATTACTTGTAACTTAAAATATAGGTTAATACAAACACAGCACCACAAGGTTCCTCAGAAACTTCGAACCAGACTTCTCCCATAGACTCTAATACATTATCGCCATTTTATTTTGTCGTCATTATTTTCTACCGTGTCGTCACCGGATCGTTACATCAGACGGTCAACCACTCAATAAATTTTGTGGATCCAACAACTGGGGCACACACTCAAACTATTGAAGGAACTTGGTCACAGGTGAAATTCATGATGCGAAAAAGAGGTGTCATGAACACATGTGATGACTGGGTTGACACATATTTGTGGAGAAGAAAGTTTAAAAATGATGATCCTTTTTTAATAATGTATGAGCATGTAAAGGAACAATACCCACTTTAATAAACCAATTTTTGTTCTATATAACCCTTATATCTTACTTAATATCATTGAAATTCCACTAATTCCACTTTTACGCCATCAATCTTATAGCTGAACCCGATTAATAGTAAGGTGACGCGACTGACGGGACGCGAAGCGCTCAATGTAGGACCTAGGACCTAAAGTAAAACGTGACCCAAGTTTTCATTCAATCTCTCAATTATAGCTCACCTATAGCAAAAGAAAATTCAAACACCAAAATTGTTTCTTATTGTTATTGTATTGAGTAGTATAATATAATAAAATAGCTCATGACTAACTTGCTCATAGTAGTAAGACTCTATAATACAAGCGTTAGTATCGTTTTCCAGAGTTATTTTTAACTAATGGTGGAATTTTCAATTCTGCTTATTTCTTTCCTGCCCAGTTTTGTGGCCTTACAGCGAGACTGGCAGAGGATACAGGTGTCCTTGGGAAGCCTCACACCTTATAGAGCAAATTTGATGGTAGGAGACTCAATTACAGTGTATTGTGGCAGTTTGTCAGCAGTTAGTTGGAGCTACTACTTACCTACTGAATATTCAACAGTTTCTGGAAGACATTATGTTGGATACAGGAGCATTAAGCTGATTAATTTACTTAATAATGACACTGGGATTTATGTTTGTCAAGGTAATTACCGTAGAAGTTACTTTTCAATTAAGTTTTCGGTTAAAGTGTGGCAAAATGTACCAAATGGATTAGTAGTACCTAGCTGGGTTGAAGTTTCTGGGGGAAGTTCAGTCACTCTCACATGTGGCAGTATTACTCCAGTAATATGGTTTAGTGCACACTACAACAATCAAAAGAAGACAGTAATAGGAAATACTCTCACACTTCATAATCTGCAAGGGAAACATAGTGGATACTATTCATGTAGAGGTACCACTCTCAACCAAGACCGTAGGAGGACTATTTTTCATAGCTCCTCTACAGTTATAGTGGATGGCTATTTGGACCTTGTCTTTGACAGAACAGTAGATTTGTCAACATTAATGAAGTGATACAGCTGTATTTCCTGAAGAGACATCAGTGAACACTGTTGTAATACTTTGACTACATTACTATTAACTGTAAATTACAACGAATATGTTACTATTCTATGTTAGAACATCCGCAGGTTAGCCTGAATGCAGCTATAAGTAGCAAGTTTAGTACCAATGGTAGGTTAGTTTGCTAACCGACTTTAACCTGAGGGGACAGCTGTAGTTCTAGGAAAGTTTGGTAGACCAATTTATCATTGACAAAATACAATAATAGGTCCCAATTTCAATTGCAACCCACCAAATAGACCCGGTTCTAGGGCGTGTTAAACTTACTTCTGCTTTCCCCCCAGCAAGTACTGCTAGGAGAAAGCTCCTACCAACAATGAAGACTGGAAGTCAATGCATCTCAAGAAATACCCCAATCACCATTCTGGACTTCTTGGAAGTACTGCACGGCTACCGCCTAGTTTAGAACCCGATTTTTTGTATATCATTTTCTGTGTGCATGCCATAACAACGTTGAGTTTTTGTTGAATTTTATTTTACTTTTCTATTTACTCAACTTACCATGTGAACTATTGTGGATTATTTCCGAGAAATTCCTTATATTAAAAATATGTCAACGTTACAGGGTCAACCTCTTGTGGCCCAAAACCCTTACAAAATTTGAACCGCAGCAGTTAGTCCATTCTCACCAATACGCGCGTACCAATAAGGTGGGGTGGAGTCAACTTACAATAAAAAATTCTCGAGCTCTAAAGTAATGCATTTCGGGGCACTAATTATTTACAGAGCGGGGAGTGACTTTTTTGGGAGATAGCGGGCTACTATTCACCTGGAGTGAGCTACTAAAGGCTCCCAGAGTTGCTATATGCCAGCACCCTTAATTGGCCAGTAAACTAGAAAATGGTTTCCCATTGAAATTAGCAATGTAATTCAAGGGGCTAAGATAAAAATTAGAGCTATAGAGAACTTATGACAGCATAGTATTTGTTACTGTATTATTACTAATTAAATACTCCAAAAATTGATCGCCTATGATCACTGTTAACAAGACTTCGTCACATCTGGTAAACTTATTTAGTCTGCCCTATCGTGACAGGATCTTCGAAAACAGCCCACTTTGAGCACTATTTCATTTTGAGATAATGGGAAAAACACGATAGTGGGTTAGTTTTGACAATTTTTTTTTTGCTAGACAGTATCTCGTACCTTCCTTTAGCTTTCTCCAAAGATTCAGCTCTTAAAAGTGTTTCTTTCAAACAGAGCGTGTCGCTTAAAGTTAACTCACTTTTTTCAGTTTTTAATTTACAGTAATTGAAATTCAATTTACTACGTAAGTGCAAGCGGAAAGAAGGGGATTTCCAGGGTAGGGCCTTAATTTATAGCGCTTGCTGTAGTATTTATAGCCCAGCAGAGAATTCTTTTTTAATGGCTTGTAAAAGAACCACAACAGAAGTTACTCTGGCTGTTAATAGCTTGCTGCACTTCAGCAATAGTGGTCAGGAAGCCTTAGTTGATGTTATTCAGGACTACTTTACCAATGAAAGGGATTGTGAAGATAGTGATGTTGATGGTGTCAATGAGTTTGATCATAGCAAATGTAAAACTGAAAGTATTATTAAACATACCATTGAACATAAATAATGCATTTTGTGTAACTGTAGAAGGTTTGGAAGAAGAAATCCATACTGTCCTGGAAGGAGCAGATGAAATAGGAATGTTTTTGATCGAGAGTTAGTGAATGTTGAAACTGAGACAGATATTGCTGAAGCTGGAGAAGAGCTTACCAAATATGATATTGCTGATACTAATGTAGACCAGAAGTCCATGAAGCATTGTCTCATGTTTCATCTGTTGAAATTGACGTCGATTTGTCCGTTAGTGACATTAAGGAGAAAGATTCTGTTGCTGTATTTATGGAAACTGGATGTCAGTTCAAACTTTGGAATGGGAAAAGCTGCTCTCTTCAATTTTCTTCATCTTTTGTAGAGAATGTACCCTTAAGTTGCTTGGCACTGTCAAGATCAGAGCTTGACATGGTTATATTGGGACAAATCATGGCTAATACAGTACTAGTGTCACAACTGAGGCTTCTAAGCACGTTGCTTTGACTGGAAGAAGAAATACACGAAGTATTTTCACCAAGGCAAGCCAGTGTGCCCAGTGATGTTTAGCTTTTTGCACTCAATTGGTGAAACCCGGCTAAAGAATTTGGTTCATAGTTTCAAGCAAAATGGCCTTGTACCTCGTATTCATGGAAACTCAAGAAGACTGCCACATAACGCTCTTTCTATGTCATCAGTAGAATTTGTGGTTAGATTTCTTCTAAACTATGCTGATCAAAATGGTATCCTATTACCTGGTCCATACCTGGGTACACTAGGTCCGATATCAAGCTTCTTTCCTCTAGTACATCCAAACGTGCAATTTGGAGAGTATATCAAGAGTCAGCCATTTCTGTTGATAGTATGTATTCTGTAGCGTATCCAGCATTCATTCGTCTCTGGCGATCACTTCTTCCTGCTATTGTCATAATGAAACCTATGACTGACTTATGTTGGGAGTGTCAGAGGAACAGCGCAGCCATTCTTCGTGCTGCTAATTGCCCGGATACAGAGAAGTCTGCCACTCTAAAGAAAGCTAAAAATCACCTTTTGCTGGTTCAGAAGGAGCGATCCTTTTATAAGTCAATACTGGATGAGTGTAGTCATGCAGTCCATGATTTTTTTCTCTTCTATGGTGGGTCTTTTACACCACCACTACTACTGTCACAGCTTAATGCAAACTCGAATGCTATTACGGTGCATTATTCCTTTGACTTTGCACAGACAGTACTCTTTCAATCAGACCCTCTTCAACCCGGACCAATCTACTTTCTAACCCCACGGAAGTGTTCAGTATTTCGGGGTTCAGTGTGAAGCCATGCCAAGGCAAGTAAACTTCTTGACAGATGAGGCAAGTGACTGCGGGAAAGGAGCCAATTCAGTCATAAGTATGCTTTAATTTTTCTTTGATAATCATGGCCTTGGTGAGCAGGAAGTCTACTTACACACAGACAACTGTAGGGAAAAATAGTGGACACTACTCATTCATAGGTACTACGCTCAGCCTATTTTCCAATACAGCTCTTCTAGAATTATAGTGGATGGCTATTTGGATGTCATCTTTGACAAAACAATTAATTTAATAATGGATTAATATAGCTGTATTTTCTAAAGACATCAGTGAACTACTAGCTAACTGTAAATTTAAATGTCAGTACTCTATTCCAAGTGTAGGACAAGGTTAGCCTGAATACAACTAAATTATGCAGGCTCAGTATCCTTTGTACAGTATTGAATAGGTTGGTGAATCAATGCTAATTACACCCATGCATTACACTGGTACTAATCCCACAAACCACAGGCTACTTTGAGTCTACCACAAAGTAATTATCAGTCAACCCACTGCTGCTGCTAGCAGCAGAGTAGTACCATTGGTGCTCTGGACTAAGTCATATTCATTTGTTAGATTGTTACAGTGAACCATAAGTATACAGAGTAAATTAGAATGTGTAAGATAATGATCAATGAATTTGTTTTTCTGATGAGGTGAAATACAAGTTAAATAATAATCACAAACAATAATGATGCTTAGTCAATAGGTTCTCTGATGCCTCCACGTCTGAATCGAGGATATGCCAGTTCTGGTAAAAGTGCTTCAAAATAAAATTTCCGAAGCTGCTTTGCCATCTGTAAACCCCACCACTTTTTGTCTCTCTGTATGCGTTGTATGTGCAAGTCCTTGTTTGTTCTCAGTATAAAATCACACCAATCTGTATTGGTGCAATACAGCTGACATTGAACTTGATAAAAATAATCATGTCTAGTTTTTAACTTGTATTCATTGTCTTATTTTTCTAGGCAGAATGAAGATGTCTTCTAAGCTTCATCCAGTGTCTTATCTCTAGCACTGAATGGATTTTTAGCTTCCACTAAGCCCAATGGTTGGGAAGGGTTGCTTGGGTCACTTACAACACCATCTGGACTAGCAGCAAGCCAGGGGTTACTAAGAGAGATGGAAAGTCCACACTTGTTGATGGTCAGCTGATGATGGCCATTTTTTGCTGGTGAGCTACATAGAGATCTATAGTCTCCTGCTCTTTTGCTGACCCATATCTAGTCGCCTCAGTTCCCTTAAAGGTGCTGTACAGTAAGTTTTGGACTTTCTTGCTTTTTTTCGTGTTCTTCCTCATCTTTGCAATGCTTCCAACTTTTGATGCTGTCAGCCTCTTCCTTCTTTCCACTAACCATCGTGTACTGTCAGCCTGATCTCTTGTGCTAGCTTCTATTTGCTTTGCTTCTTGTTCAGTGATGGCCACCTTTGTTTATTAAAATTCGGTCTTCAATTGCTCTAACTGTTCAGGGAGAATGTCATCATTTACGTCATCAGGTGAAGTACCACCATCGTGTCTATTATATGCGCTGCGAGCTGCAGTAGTGTCATCTGTTGTGGTGTACTTATTCATTCGTCTTTTCTCTATGGCTGCTTCTGTGTTCTTTCTTTCTCTGTCTTTCTTTACTGTTTCAGCTAAATGACCAGCCACGTCAGTATATACTTTGTTCGGAGAAGAGTCAGTCATGTTCTTCCATATCTGTGGACCCCAATCTGCACCAAGGTTTTGACGCAAGCCTGCCCCCATGCTTCTGTTCTCCCATGACTCTGGGATCGATTGATGACTTTTCCTCCGTCAAATTTTGATCTTATGTGCATCCAGCATTCTGCTAGTTTGTCGTATTGTTGCCTAGAAGCTGCTTGGCTTTACTAACAAGTTGACTAAGTACAGTTTAAATGTCGTGGAACATCTTTTCATTCACTTTGTTAGGTGTGAGTCCCCCTTGCCAAATTTCTCTTTCTATTGCAGGATCATCCGTAAGTGTTTCTTGCCACAAACTTCCTTGCTCACCACAAAGTTCTAGAAAATCGATAAAAAATCTGATGATTTGAATAGTTTAAAACAGTTATTTATAATCGAAGGTTTAATGTAAGGATTTTAATTAAAGATAGTACACCAAGTAGGGATAGCTCCTTTCCTCTCTTCAAAATAATTTATATATACACAGTAACCATACTCTCCCTCTTTCCACTAGCACTCATGTACACTAGCACCACATTACATTCTCTCCAAAACAAATTGGAGACTATAGTTGTTGTTGTTGTTGTTTTTTCAAACAGTGTATAAATAATATTAGATACATGAATTGGTTAATGACGAACTAAATAAATTAAAATAATTACATTCTCTCCAAAACAAATTGGAGACTATAGTTGTTGTTGTTGTTGTTTTTTCAAACAGTGTATAAATAATATTAGATACATGAATTGGTTAATGACGAACTAAATAAATTAAAATAACAATAATATACCAATATCTCAAGAGTTCACATAAAGTATGGGTCACATATGCCAAGGCCTTATTTAAATTAGATCATAATTATTTTTTTAGTCAAATTCACTGTTCTATTAATTTTATTTCCATAGATACCAGACATGCCAAGATGTTATTTAAATTAGGTCCTAAATATTTCCTTTAGTCTAATTCAGTTTGTATTAATTTTATTTCCAGAAATATCACATACCTTCTAAATACATCTCTTCACTCTCAGAATCTTTAAGTTCACTGTTAGTGTAATCCATCACATTCACACCATTAGCAGAATCTTGCTGTTGCTGCTCCAGTTCCTGGTCCTGGAACCGCTGTTCTGGCCACTGGTCTTGGTCTTGGACCTCATGCTGCTGGTCCTGGTGGTCTCACTGCTTATTCTGGTGGTCTTCTGCTCTTGCTGCTGGTCCTGGTGCTCTTGCTGCTGGTCCTGGTGGTCTTGCTGCTGGTCCGGGTGCTCTTGTGACTTGTCTCTGTCCTGGTGCTGATGCTGCTGAGCTGTAGTGCAAAAATCATGGCTACAATGCGTATGGATTCCAAAAACATGAGATGGTCCATTTGCAAGGTCTCTTCTGAGTGCTTTTAGAGCCTTTGCTGTGTCAGCCTCCTTGCTTCGCATCCTGATTGCACACCTGGCTCCACTAACCAATTTCTTTCTGATCTTGAGGGTTAGTGATGGTGTGATTACACTTCTCACACTAACCCTTCAGAATTGATGCCAAGCCATTTCTAGTTTCGCTCACAGAGCTTGTCCAGGTTGATGATTTTGCTACTATTACCTTACTTGGTTTCTCATTTTTCTTTTTCTTCACAAGGCATGGTGGAAGAGATCTTTTCTTGAAAACATGTCTGTGAGTACTTCTCCTTTTATTATTCCTGTTCTTCTTGTTAACCATCCTGGACAGTAACTGAACTGGATATATAGGAAGCCGTACTTGGCGCGCTTCTCGCTGACCACTACAGCTGATACGTGGGCGATTTTGCGGGCTTGCGGTGGCATGCAATAACAAAATGGAGGGATTGCTGAGACTCATGGAAGTCGGCAGCGCTACCGGAATTAAGCACGATATGTGCGCTGTGAGTAGTGCATTCTATTTATGTAAAACAAGGGGCAGGGCTATACTGAAATTTTATTAAAAGAAAAAGCAGACTACTCGAGGTAGGGGTGACTGTGTCTCGGTGACTACTGGGAATGGCGGCCGCGGCGTCACTATTTCGTTAATTGGCTGCAATTGCCATGGCCAAAAACCCCCAATTCCATGGAAGAGCAAAGCACATAGAGATAAAGCATCACTTCATTCGTGATCAAGTAGCTCGTGGAATTATCAAACTGGAATATTGCCCAACGTCTCAAATGATTGCAGATATATTGACCAAAGGTCTAAGTCGTGACTCTTTTTGTGAACTTCGAAAAAATTCTGGAGTAATCGAACAATGTCATGTAGCGTGAGGAAGAGTGTTGAAAATGCAATTAAACAATGAGGACATACACTTACAGGCCCGGAGCCTTCACTCAGAAAGTGGTAAGGCCAAAACTCCTCCCTCTGACCACACCCAATTATTAATGTGAAAAATATTATGTTCAATTATTGTGATATAGCTAGCTATAGTTACTGATATGCAAGAGTTAGAATTTTGTGGTCATACTATTGTTTCATTAACTACTTCATTAACAGTTAAAATCTGGTGAACATGGAGCACCATTAAATTATTTAATCTTCCCTGGAGCATTGTCCCCCTAAGATAAGTTTTGACTCTTCTTAGAGCATTGAAAGATCTTTCTGATGAAGAATTTGTTGCAGGCATTACTCATTTCCTGTTTTGTGTTTCCTGTACCACAAGTCAGCCTTCTGTTGTGTTCTTTTGTCTATTGTGTTGTGATGGAGACTCTGCTCCCTTTTGTTCATTGTTTTGTAAGGAGGCCCTGCGCTGTCTTCCATTATATATAGTTGTATGCATACAGTTGTGATTCATTCTCTTATACTGTCAGATTTCAATTGTTTGCAATTATACTTAAACTCTGTCAATTAGCTTAATCGCTTGCATTTGCGCTAGCTCGTGTGGCTCTACTGTGCATATCACTCTTGCCAATATGTCCTCCATTACAAGGTTAGCCACAGTTACAGATACTGGTGACCGCATAGCAGTACCAAACGTCTGTCTAAAAAATTGATTGTTGTAGGACAAGTATGTTGCATTCCAACAAAATTCTAAGAGTTGTGTGTGTGACCTCTGATACCGATAATGCTGTGCGATCTTCCAATGTACTATCAACACTCAGACGCTGTCTGGCAACATCAATGGTTTTTTTTGTAGGAATAGTAGTGAAGAGTGAAACCACATCAAAAGATACCAATACTGTTCCAGATGGAATACATTGTGTCGAGATGAATTTGGCAAAATCAAATGAGTTCTTTATTACATGAGTAGACGAATTTCCTACTAAAGGAGAGAGAATGGTGACAAGATGCTTTGACAGAATGTAAGTTGGAGAGTTGATAAAAGAAACAATCGGCCTCAAAGGTGTATTTGGCTTATGAATCTTTGGTAAGCCATATAGTAGTGGTGTTGTCTTAGCTGAACTCCTCAAGCGATAATACAACGCATCTGGAAAGGAACCAGCTCTCTTCAATGATAAAAGTAAACTATTCATTTTTCTCTCCAGTGCCAAGGCCGGATCTCTCTTCAATTTTTTATATGTTTTGTCATCAGACAGCATGGACAAAATCTTTTGATGGTATTCTGATTCGTCCAGTATGACTGTGGCTCTCCCTTTGTCTGCAGGCAATATTAGTATAGAGTTATCTTTTTTTAAGTCCTTTATTGCCCTGTATTCCTCTGTTGTAATATTGGAAGGAGGTGGCTTAGCTTTAGTTAGTGCACCAATGATGTTTATTCGGGCAAGTTCTGCCTCAGAAGATGGCACCTTTCTTAGTCCAGTTTCTACTGCTGCTACAATTCTCGGTATCGGAATTGATTTTGGAGCTGGTGTGAAATTTAATCCTTTAGATAATGCCTTCTTTTCAATCAAATTTAGTTGTCTTGATGAATGGTTAATCACCCATTTGTCTGTACATTCATGAAGGTCCTCTTTGTTACTTTTCGCTAAGAGCAAGTCAAATTTATGTTTCTGCCTCTCTTTGCACTTCTTAGTGAGAAGAGTTTGAGCATTATCCTTCATACTTTGCAGTGTTGAAAGATGGTCATCTTGTAGCTCCAACCTCAACTCACCATTCTGGCAACGTAAGTCTTGTTCAAGATGTTTTAGTTCCATCGCATTCTGAGAAATTCTTGCCAATAAAAAACGTCTGCTAGTTGTTTCTGCAATTGTTCTCCCTTCCTTAGTATTTACTAAAGGTTTTACCTGTAAACTCCTCGGTATGAGATGGTATCTCTTTGCTCTCAGATTGAAGTGTAGGTGTTGTCTAAATGTTGCTATTTTTTCAGCAGTCCTTATATAATGCCTCACTTTGCCAATTATTTGAGAACCATAGTTGTCATATATAAATCTGTAAAATCCTATGTGATCAGGTATTGTAGACATATTAATATATTTAGAGAGAATCACTGACCAAAAAACACAAAAAAGTTAAAACACCAAACGTTTCAGCTACGGACTGTAGCCTTCATCAGTGGTAATGATTCAAAAATAAAAAATAAATAGTTACTATGACAGGTGAAAGCCTAAGGGTGATACATGTTAAAGCACTTGGTTGGTAACCATGAGTCCTGAGGGTTAGCTATTTTGTTTCACTCGTAATTGATTACTATTATAATTACTAATTGAAAGTCACTTAATCATTACAATTACTCAATTACTTTCGATTACTTATACCAATATTGCTTCAGGTGCAAATGTTACTACAATAATTAATTTCAAGGACAGTGATAAGATATAGAGTTAAGACTGTAGATAATAGTCTAGTTGCTTATGCTCTACAATAATTAATTTCAAGGACAGTGATAAGATATAAAGTTAAGATTGTAGATAAATGATACAATACTAAATTAATTAGTAATCTTGTAAGTTTCTTGGGTGCTTAGCCATACGCTATTAATACACTATTAAAGGAGAAAAATAATTCAGTCTTCAGAACTGAATGAGTTGATGTACTGAGCTGATGTACTACTTACTAGTGAGTAACACTGTAAATCATACCGCTTACTAGTGAGTAACAAAGTTGGAGGATTGACTAGAGGTGCAACATTTGCACTTAACCTCTTGCTTGTCATCAACTTAACATCTCAAGTATTTTATTTTTTGATTTTATCACTTTCTATAGAATATATACATATTGTAGTTCAGGCCCCTAGCAAGTAATTTTGGGGTGGTGCGGCTCCGAAATGGGTGTGGTTAATACTTTGTGGGTGTGGTTTGTCTATACTTTAGTTACAAGTTTGAACTTATTGCAGGTGGAAGTGGCTTAATCACTGAATTCACAAGTGGATACAGCAATAAAACCAGTAAAAAGGACCTCTAATTTTTAATATTATGAACATTACAATTTTCAAAATTTTTATTACAATAGATTGTTACATCAATGATTAAAGTTCTTAAAACGATAACGCTATGAACTTAATACTTTGAAAACATACTGCTACGGTGTTCGGATTCGTCTATAAATTCATTGACAATACACTTTAAATCATTTAATTTGTTCTTGTTTTATGAATGTGAAGAAGCATCAAATAATTAAGACGTTCTTGCTTCATAGTAGATCTTATACGTCTTTATGTGTCTCAAAGCACTAAAAGATCTTTAGGAGGATGCATTCGTAGCTGGCATCACCAAGATTAACTGCAGCAGACCATAGACTTGCGACATATGTGACAGTTGGCCAGGAGAGAGGGACAAAAAGTATTTTTTATGTCAAAAATGTCAATTTTTTGAGCATGATTGTCGGTTTGTGTAAAAATTGTGTACAATTGTTCTTGACATTCTAAGGATGCCTCTTATCAATTATCCAAACTAGAAATTCCAAAACAGGAAACATGAAAAAAGTTGAATATAAAGTTGATTTTCTCCATTTTCTATATTATTGTATTGTCGTACTCGTTCTTAATCTACCTTGGCTAAATTGTCAGATGTATATGTTCATATGCAGCACAAGACCTATTGTGCTGTGCAACCTAACCATACTTTACCAATTACAAGCCAATTACAACCTTGAGCCTGCGCTAAAACCAAAAGCAAGCAATTTTTAGTTTTTGTTATTAGTTGCTTTATTCTGCGGCAGGGAGGAAGGTTCTAAGCTGTTCATAGGGCTAGCTAGAATATATTTTTTTAAATATTGATAAGCTTCACTTTAATATTTTTATTTGGCTGTTTATTCAGTGCATGTGCTTGAAATGATTTGGTTAACAATGTCTTTGCTATCAGTGAAAAAGGAGTTGATACCTCATATAGCAGTTATGTTTTGTGAATACACTTTCATGGGTTTGGATTGTGCAGAGTATGTGCAGGTTAAAGTTTGGTAGATGTTCGAGTATCGCTTTCAAATAACTACAGTACTGAAAATGATTTTTTCACTGGATAAAGTTGTGTGGGTGATGACACTTGAAAAGTTATCCAAGGTTTGATACAGGATTTTTTTGTTAGGGGGGGGGGGGATTAAATAGCGACCTTATAGTTGTAATTTTTGTTCTTGCTATAACATTCACCTTACATGAACTTACGTAAATGATTTCTTTGCAATTACATTGTTAATTCTGTTTTTTATCTTTCTTAATTGTTTTTTGTTTATTAGTATTTTTTAATAAGTAGGTGAAAATTGTAGGGGGAAAATCCCATGGTTCCCCCCACCCCCTGTATCATACCCTGTTAAAACCCATTATACTGTACTGTAAAGAGATGTGATCAACCCAGCTGAGATATGGGATATGTTTGAAGCAGCTTATAGCTATAATTAGTAAATAGAAGATAAAATGTAGTTTAATTTTTGATCGTCTCCTTATCCGATATATTTTTCAATACGGTGGTTTCTTGTATTTGAAGTCACCAGGGATGTTACTAATAGATAGGACTTTCAACTTTAACTTGTACCGTTGTAATGTTATGTGAAGGAATCAACTTTAATTTGTGAGAGTCATGAATTTAACTTACCCACCACAGTGTACATCATTTGTGTCTAACTTACTGCCCATAAGCATGGTTCTACTACACTGAAACACCAGTTGTGTGAACCCTCAACCACCACAACATAGGCTAATACTAGCTGTCAATACAGTTGCAGGCTGTTTGGCTCAGTATAAGAAGCGTTTTTCTGGAACAGTACATAAGTTCTTTTACTATTTTAAATAGAATTGGATTAGAAGAAAAACCAGGAGGAAAAGGGCAGCAGCAGAGGCAATTGGTTTGCCTAAGCCAACAAGACACTTAACTAAGTGGCAGTGTTTTGTAAAGAAATTTGCCGAATCTGAAGGTATTTTTTGTTTTAATTTTGATGTGACGTCATTATTATTATTATTGTGGTTGTTTAGAAGGGAAGAAGTCTAAGTTGGGTGGTAACATTCAACTCCTGAAGAATGCTAGCAAGCGTTATGAGACACTGAGTGAAGTGGAGAAGGATCAGTTCACTGAAGATGTGACTGCTGATATTGAATTGTCAGAGCGACAAGTGGGAAGAAAAGCTAGACAGATATTTTGTCATATGCAGAAAATGGTAATGAAATATGTTTTGTGATTCATTTATGACATATTTTTTTGTCTCTCCTCATTTAGTTTGTGGAACTGGAAGAGCTTGGCTACAAGGGGTTTGCAGTTGCTTTTTGCAATGATAAATACAATGTAGCTGGTTCTGAGTCGGTGTTACCAGCATTGACGCGTCAACATCTTGACTATATCTATAGTCTAATGTTTTATGGTAAGCCGATTATTTAGTGTTGATATTTAATTTCTTGATGATTACAACATCTGCATAACTGTGTGTTTTACAAGGTGGTTTAGGTTGTGCGTGTTTGACTTCATACATAGACATCCCGAACTTCGCAAGTCTTTGGTTTCATTTAGTTCAATATTCTAATGGACCCACCCAGTTATTCCAGGTGTCCAAATCTTGGACACAAGATGTGTATGTTCCCTTAGAACTATTTGCTTACTGATTAAATTTTTATTGGAATGCATACCAGAAAACAGAACGCTTCAATCCGAAGGGTTCTTCAATTTCAGTAATGTTCTAGTCGATAACTGATAAAAATCTACATATTGAAATAAACAATGATGCAGGAAATTTCCTAAGTTACAATATTTAATTCGAATTTCAAACTTTCTTCTTCTTTTTTTTTAAGAAAAAGAAAGACTATTCCACGCACGTGTATTAATATAATCATTGACTTTTTCTTTTGCATAGTTGTTAGTGTTAATGTAGTTAACTGATCGCCTTTCTTGCTATTAGTGGTGTTCAATATCACCACTTGTTTAGTTTATGGAATTATAACGTTAGTGTTACTTTTTTTGTAGGTGCTCCACCACCAAACTTTGACTTGGCTGAATCTGCTATCACATCGGTTTCTGATAATACTTCTTCATCCTCATTAGCCGAAATCTCTCTGTCCTCGGTAGTCAAGGTTCCTCCATCTTCGGCAACCAAGATAAGGCCCGGCGGAAGGAAAATTGGATTGGTCAGGCAAAACGTGTGGATAAATGTTTCATTTTCTTACACTTACATGTAGTTTCACAATGCTTCCAATAATAATATTACAGTTTATATGAAGACATAACCTGATCAAAATAGAAGAATAAAAATTATAACAGATATTGCAGTATAATTACATAGTTTTATTCAGTAAATTTTCCAAAAATGTTGAACCAGTGTTCATTTACTGAAACAAATTCATTGGCACATGAAATGATATCAAGGCCATCACTAAGATCCTTGTGGACATGAAGGAGCATCAAATGGTTAAGCCGACTTTGCTTCATGGTTCCTCGAAGATATGTCTTCACTCTCCTGAGGGCTGAAAAAGACCTTTCACTGGTAGCATTGGTAGCGGGAAGCACAAGTATAAGTTTAACTAACTTTGACACCTCAGAAACAATGGATTTAGCTTCACCAAGACTAATGATAAAGTTCTTGATATCTTTCAAGGTGACATTTGAAACTTTGCTAACTTCTGCACTAAATTTATCCCTCATTATATGAAGCTGAGTACGAAAATATCACAAGTGAGCATTGCTGCTCTGTTACCCTCAGCAGCAGACAATGTCTTTTGTTGAAGAGTATTGCTAAGGTTGTCTGCTAACCGCAGTACTAATTCTCCAAGCATTACACCATAGACAAAGTCAAACTTTTCGAACTGAGCACCTACACCATTTACTTTGGCAGACATTTCCATATCTCTAGCTGCCATTTCAGAAAATTTGTCTAAACTGCTCTGCAAAACAGAATAATTTTTACGAACACTAGCTAATGAGTCAGCTCTCACTGTCCATCTTGTGGGGCAGAGAGTGCGAAAACCAGATTCAGTGGGAGCAAGCTCATCCTTAAGCTTTATATAGGAAGACTTCCACTTTGAAGAGTATTTCAATAATTTTGATAATTCAAATGTTGTGTCAAGAGCATCTCTTATTACTTTAATACTACGAATAGTGTCTTGACAAGCTAAATTCAGGGCATGTCCGTAGCAATGCAAAAATATGGTGCGCGGCTCCATATCTGCAGTTTGCTTTGCTACCCCATTCCTACAACCCCTCATGTTTGCTGCTCCATCATAGCATTGCCCCAGACAATTTTCTATGTTTAGGTTTAGCCTAAGAAGAACATCTCTGATGATACTAACAAGAGAATTAGAAGCTATTGAATCAGTGGAATGCAACCCTATAAAATCTTCATGCACATCCAAATCAGAACCGACCCAACGTAAAACAATAACAACTTGCTCAGTGGTACTAACATCAGTGGTCTCATCAATCATAATGGTGAATTTTGATGTACGCACATTATCAGCTATATTTCTCAACAGATTTAAAGCCATTACTCCTAACATTTCATTTTGAATATCATGACTGGTATATTTGTCGCTCTTTCGCTTCAACCATGCATTTAAATAAACACTAGATTCGTCACTGGCCCGGAGCTTTAACAGTTGAGTGAAATTTCCCTCAATTTCCCCACACCCATCACCTCTCAGTGCAAGCCCTTGCCGAGCCAAGAAGTGGATTGAACTTAAAATCTTCAGAAAGCAGGCTTGATTCTTCTTTCTCTCTTCAGCCATAGCAGAAGAAAGACAAACAACAATATCTTTGTTAGTGGAGGGAATGGTTACCATCTGGTGAACAGCATCTTTATGAGTACCACTGCATTCATGGTTTCTAAAGGCAACAGTAGCATCTTTCCAGTTTTGAAACCCTTTTTGAATAAATGCCCCATCACCCTTAGGTGCTATCAATTTCTTCTGCTTATAAGCTACCATGCAGGTAAAACAAAACACTTTCTCAGAAGCCACATCCCAGTGTAACCATTGCCACTTGTCATACCAAGCTGGATTGAACGACCTAAATGTCACTTTAGACTTGCCAAATGGAATCTTAGGATAAGATATATTTCTTGGTTGATGAGGGGAATCACTAACCGGCTGACTTGAAGCAAGACATTGTGAGGAAGAAGAAGCCAAAGATTGTGAGGAAGCCATACTGTTGTTACTATCCTACGAGCAACTGCGGTGAAGTCAGAGCTATATAGACTAGTAGAGCTGACGATCTTTACCTTATTGCGTACAGAAATTATTGGTCCGGCATTTGCCTGACTTGCTGGACCACTTCCGCCGGCCCTGAAGATACCTCCATCTTCGGCAGTCAAGGTTCCTCTGTCCTCGGCAGTCAAGGTTCCTCTGTCTTCAGCAGTCAAGGTTCCTCCATCTTCAGCATCCAAGGTTCCTCTGTCTTCAGCAGCCACCAAGGTTCCTCCAACAGTTAAAATTTCTCCGTTATTGGCAGCCAAGGTTCTGTTGTCCTTGGTAGCCAACCCTCTATCCTCAGCAGCCAGCCCTGCACCCTCACCTGCCAGCCCTCCACCCTCACCTGCCAGCCCTCCACCCTCACCCCACCCTCACCTGCCAACCCTCCACCCTCGGCAGCCAAGTCCCCTCCAGTTGTCATTGTAGTTGATTCTACTAAGTTGCCTCCTTCCAGTGATGCTCCACCAACTGCTTCAACGTCACTTTCTGATGTATGGCTTTCTGACCTCAGCCTGTATAGGTTAGACCACCGTATTCTTCAGGGCACTGAGTGGCTAAATGATAATATTATTTTTGCTGCTCAGTCTCTACTAAAAAATCAGTTTCAAGATTACGGTGGATTTCAGAGCAGTCAATGTGGTCTCAACATGACTTTCAAGGTTCTTGGTTTGGATACTAATTATGTCCAAAATTTGCACATTAATTCTAGTCATTGGGTTATGGTATCAAATATAGATACTATCTCAAATAGGGCGAATAGGAACAGAGTGATGATTTTTGATAGTCATAGTTTGAAACAGCAAGTATGTTCATTTGTAAGGCCAATGTGTAGTCAATTCATGTTTGACCCTATTAATGTCATGACGCAAGTCAATTCGTATGATTGTGGATTGCACGCAATAGCAAGTGCTACGGAAATTTTACATGGAAGGAACCCCTGCAAGTGCGTTTGGGACACCAGAAGGCTACGGGAACATTTGCTAGAATGTTTGGAAAGGCGTGTCATGACAAGATTTCCAATTGTTCGAGAGCGACGCATTGCGTTTGGAGGAGCAGTGAAGTTTTTCGTAGAGGAACCAATATATTGTAGCTGCCGGATGCCAGATGACAGACATACCGGCATGATCTGCTGTTCGCCATGCTCCGAATGGTACCACTTGTCATGTGTGGACATAACTGATGTGAGCAAGTACAAGGGTAAAGATTGGCTGTGTGTGAAATGTGTGACATGGGAGAATTAATGTTCATTATTTTGTGTGTGAAATTCATTTTTATTAGGCACAATGACAGTTACTTAGAGTTAACCCGTAATGGGAAGTCCTAGTCATTTTAAGGTTTGATTAGTATGCTAAAAATGGTTGAACCATAAAATGCCACCGCATACAGTGTAACACACGGCTATAGCGAGTAAGATAGCCTGGGCTGTAAAGGTCTAGCCCTCACAGAAACCTCTGTGTCTGATGTGATCTCCCAGCCTTCTACAATGTCTTCTACAGATGCACACAGATGTGAACAATGCTGTCCCTCACGTGCAACATTACACCAATATGGCTCACACGCCAAGGTGGCTCATAAATTACATCAAGATGGCTCACATTCAACATTACACCAAGATGGTTCACGTGCAACATTACACCAAGATGGTTCACGTGCAACATTACGCCAAGATGGTTCACATGCAACATTATGCCAAGATGGTTCACAGGCCACATTACACCAAGATGGTTCACATGCAACATTATGCCAAGATGGTTCACAGGCAACATTACGCCAAGATGGTTCACAGGCAACATTACGCCAAGATGGTTCACGTGCAACATTACGCCAAAATGGTTCACGTGCAACATTACACCAATATGGTTCACGTGCAACATTACACCAAGATGGTTCACATGCAACATTATGCCAAGATGGTTCACAGGCAACATTACGCCAAGATGGTTCACGTGCAACATTACACCAATATGGCTCACACGCCAAGGTGGCTCATAAATTACATCAAGATGGCTCACATGCAACAGTACACCAAGATGGTTTACGTGCAACATTACGCCAAGATGGTTCACATGCAACATTACGCCAAGATGGTTCACAGGCAACATTATGCCAAGATGGTTCACAGGCAACATTACACCAAGATGGTTCACAGGCAACAGTACACCAAGATGGTTCACGTGCAACATTACACCAAGATGGTTCACGTGCAACATTACACCAAGATGGTTCACATGCAACATTACGCCAAGATGGTTCACAGGCAACATTACGCCAAGATGGTTCACAGGCAACATTACGCCAAGATGGTTCACGTGCAACATTACGCCAAGATGTTTCACGTGCAACATTACGCCAAGATGGTTCACATGCAACATTACACCAAGATGGTTCACGTGCAACATTACGCCAAGATGGTTCACAGGCAACATTACGCAAAGATGGTTCACATGCAACATTACACCAAGATGGTTCACAGGCAACATTACACCAAGATGGTTCACATGCAACATGGGGTTAGGGCTAGGGCTAGGGCTAGGGCTAGGGCTCAAGATGGTTCACATGCAACATTACACCAAGATGGTTCACAGGCAACATTACGCCAAGATTGTTCACGTGCAACATTATGCCAAGATGGTTCACGTGCAACATTACGCCAAGATGGTTCACAGGCAACAGTACGCCAAGATGGTTCACGTGCAACAGTACGCCAAGATGGTTCACGTGCAACATTACGCCAAGATGGTTCACGTGCAACAGTACACCAAGATGGTTCACGTGCAACATTACACCAAGATGGTTCACAGGTAACAGAACACCAAGATGGTTCACGTGCAACATTACATCAAGATGGTTCACAGGCAACAGTACACCAAGATGGTTCACGTGCAACATTACGCCAAGATGGTTCACGTGCAACATTACGCCAAGATGGTTCACAGGCAACAGTACACCAAGATGGTTCACGTGCAACATTACGCCAAGAGGGTTCACAGGCAACATTACGCCAAGATGGTTCACAGGCAACAGTACACCAAGATTGTTCACGTGCAACATTACGCCAAGATGGTTCACGTGCAACATTACGCCAAGATGGTTCACGTGCAACATTACACCAAGATGTTTCACGTGCAACATTACGCCAAGATGGTTCACAGGCAACAGTACACCAAGATGGTTCACGTGTAACATTATGCCAAGAGGGTTCACAGGCAACATTACGCCAAGATGGTTCAAAGGCAACATTACACCAAGATGGTTCACATGCAACATTACGCCAAGACGGTTCACATGCAACATTACACCAAGATGGTTCACGGGCAACATTACACCAAGATGGCTCACACGACACATGCTTCATGCACACACTATCTTCAGCAGATTATTTGCTGCAACAGTCTTGTTATACTATTCCCTGTGGGTTAACGTCATATGTATTGACAGAGTACCCATTAAGCCCTACTGTACACAATTCACTAAGATCACGTAACTGCTATGATTATTGCGTTAATGAATATATATTTTTTGCATTGTTCAATGAAGTTAATATATTGCATATACATGAGTTGAAGTGAAATATTATTCTCATTCAGGATCAGGATCAGAATCAATGTCACTCTCCTCTGATGAACTTCTGTGGCAGTAACTGCGGTAGACTCGAGTAACACTTCACACGGTATTTGAATGAACCGTGAGAAGATGTTCACTGCTTGACCATGTTGGAGTTCAGCAACTAATTTGTACTGCTGAAGCAAACATCGTAGTCCAAGTTCATACTGGTTCTTCAGGTCTCCTATCTCTTGAAGTGTCAAGGTGATGGATTGCACTTGATCGTACCAATACTTCACAGTAGATAACATGTCTGTTTTCAGCATGCACTCATCCTCTTCACATCGCTTCGTCAATAAATATGCCTGAATGAGCTCCTCCTTAGTCTTCCATGGTATAGAATCAGATGTGTGAACATATCGTCTGTGCATCCAAAACTCTGACTCAAGGGAAAGCACTCCTTGAAGAGATGGTAGGATCATGCTTCCTCTCCATAGATTGCAGCTGACTTTCAAGGCTGCAATAAAGTTCAAATACACCAAAATAACTTTAGATTCATAACAAATGCACTTCAGTTAAATCAGAGTCTGATCGTGAAATTAGAAAGGGTGTGGGCTGAAATACAACTTAGGGGGTGAATGCCAGTATTCAAAAATAATTTGGGATTAGTAGAACTTATAGTATAGCCCATATCTCTGCAAGGTGGATCTGACCCTGGATATTGTTGAAGGTGAGACACTCCAAGGTTCTCTCTAGTTTTACCAAGTGCGTCAGCTATGCATGGTGCACTGTAATACACTACTAGCATGACATACATAACATTTTATACTACCATAAGGTTATTCTGCTCTTCATTGTTGTTTACCCCCATCCATGAGCACCAATGGCGCATAACATATTTTATAAGTACATTATTTTATTCTAATTAATGCACACTACCACATTCATTCTGTCACTTGATTGCATAACAGTCTTCCCTACGCCGTACTGTACTGCTAACAATAACAAAGACTAAGTGTTTGAGTGGTGTATTGCTCACAAGTTTAGAGTTAACCTAATAATCTCCCTGTCAAGCAAAAAAAAATCCCGGCATACAGTAGCTATCTTTAATCTTTAAAATTCAGCAATTCTAAAAATAGTGTGTGGTTTATACGAACAAAGCTGATTGAGCTGAAGAAAAGTACCGTAATCTGCTGATTTTAAGCATCACATTCATCAATCTAATACTGGAACAATAAAAATTTGGAAAAATAATTTCTGGCAGCTCAAAACAACCTACTTGTCACAAATGTCTATACAAAGCCTTGCACCCTCTCCCTTGAATACATCACTGTCTATAGCTCCTTCCCCTTCACCTTGCTATTCTTTGCTTTGTGGTTGGAATTGGAGTAGATACATCAGAACTTGAAATTCCAATCAACTCTTCTCTATTTATTTAATACATACCATGTTTGTGTGAACAAAAATAAATGAAGTGTGTTTGCATTCACTGACCTGGCTAAATAATAAGTTTGAAGAAGTACAAAATAGGAATACACATTCTGAAATAGCTACACAAACATACACATCATACACACACATAGTATACACATACACACACATAGTACACACATACACATCATACACACACATACACATCATACACACACATAGTACACACATACATGTATCATACACACACATAGTACACACATACACATCATACACACACATAGTACACACATACACATTATACACACACATAGTACACACATACACATCATACACACACATAGTACACACATACACATCATACACACATAGTACACACATACACATCATACACACACATAGTACACACATACACATCATACACACACATAGTACACACATACACATCATACACACACCATAGTACACACATACACATCATACACACACATAGTACACACATACACATCATACACACACATAGTACACACACATATCATATACACATCATACACACACATAGTACACACACATAGTACACATCATACACACACATAGTACACACATACACACACATAGTACACACACACATCATACACACACATAGTACACACACACACACACATCATACATGCCTAATTGCACTATATACATTCAGTATGTAAGAATGTAAAATTTACCAAAACTATTTTCTGCGCCACTGGTGATGACTTTCCTATACTCCGTAATCCACTGCTCCACAGTTACATCTGAGACTGGTTCCTTCATAGTACTGGATAAAGAGGAACGGAAATTCTCCAACGCCAGCTCAGTTACTTTATGGAGTTCAGTTGCCCTAATCCAACGATTGCTGAGTAGTTTTGCTAAATAATAATAATATCTTAGTAAGTTTGAACGGCAAAACAATGGCAACATGTAGTAGTGTTACGTAGTTTGTATTTCACTCCCATTCTATAATACAATAGAGCATGAGTAAGAATATCTACTCTGTGAGCTGGGCGCATTTCCTTTGTCATGCGAGAGAATCTTCTAAGAATAGACCACATCCGTTCCATGACTTCTCCATCGGATAATCCAATACCTGTACTATGAGGAGGGCTGTACATGTCCTATCAAAATAAAAAACACATGTTGGTTAGCAACAACAAATCTCTAAATAAAGCCTCAACACGTGTATCCCACTCAAAGTGTGAACTACACTCAAACCTCTCTTATCCGGACAGTCTGGGACCAAGGGGTGTCCGTAACTAAGAAATGTCCGTAACTCAGAAATACTTAATTTATTTTGTGATGAACCGTGTATACAATTAATTATTTGATAATTGAATTAGTATATTACTTAAAATAAAAAAAAAATACATGAATCAATTTATTTAAAACATGAAGTGATTTTAGTTTGCTTCATAGATTTCAAGCTAGGCTGAGCTGCATCGTCTCTCCAACTTTTACCAGCATAAGATGTGCAGGGTGTGTGTTGCCTTTGGACTCCAACCACTCCAAAGCAGTATCGAAAGCAGCACAAGCTTGCGATGGAGTAACTGCATTTGAAGAAGCTTCATCTTCATTTTTGGTCTCAGATTCTTCTCTCTCTTGCAAAACATCTTCTACAATTTCTTCATCGTTCATGTCCAAATATCATTCACTGCAGATTTTGGAACACCAAACTGTCCAGACACTGCCTCACTGACTTCCCTTTCTTAACTTCTGATATTATCTCCAGCTTTCTTTCTAGAGTTAAAACGCTACGCTTGGTTTAGTTACCGCGACCTTACCTCCACCACCACTGGTCGTTGAGTTCTTAGAAGAACTAGCAGCGCACTGCCTTTCAAAGAGTTTTGAGAAGAACTAGCAGCGACGCCGCCAGTCAACGAGTTCTGAGAAGAACTAGCGGTAGACGCACTAACTGCCTGTTGATTCCCTGCTCCATCTCGGCAAACAACGCTACGATCAAATACACTCAAAGTGCCACACGTGAAATATTTTCCCGATTTTATTCGTTTAATTTGGTAGCTTTCCGACTACACTGACGATCCGTACGCAGTCAATAATTTTAGTTGGTGTCCGGTAGACAGAGGTGTCCGTAACTTAGACGAACGGATAAGAGAGGTTCGAGTGTACCATGCTCTCCAATAGCAGTGTGGCGAGCAAGCCGTTACATTAACGACTATCTTGCACATGCTAGATTTGGTGGTTAGTACAGCATCATTATTGCAGGATGACAACTACGCATATTGTCAGGAGTTAAAATATTTGACACCTTACCAACTTTATGCCAGTGCATCTACAATCACTACTACCTACTTCTCAAAGTTGTATATCATAATAGCATTACACACAATGAAAAAAAACAACACACAAATAATTCGATTTTTACACATTAGTCCTCATTAAAATTGTCGTTGAAACAAAGCGTTAAAATCAATGACTATACATTATAAAATACAGCATTTTTTCCTGAAGTCATTAGTGCAAGCCATGGACTATAGGCCCCAGCCCAGAAGTGGCCACTCCCACAACAACAATAAAAAAAAAAAGGGAAAGAGTTAAAACAGAATTATATTTGTGGATAGTCATCAATAGAATAAAAGTGCTTCATATTTTAATACTACATGTATCACTCCAATTAAGAGTGATGTCACGTACTCTGATATAACACAGGCTGCTATATATTTTACCTGGCAAGCTGCTTTGTGGCCATAAGCGTGAAAAGAAGGTAACGCAAATTTGATACGATCTAATAAAGCACTGCCATCTTTGGAATTCTTGAGATGTTGCAACAACATACAACATATGTCATACATGACATGGATCTCTATTGATGCTGGAATACGCTGTATCAGCTCTTGCAATTGCCAGATGATGTATGACAATCTAAAAACACAAGACAATAGGTACACATTCAGGCCTTCATGTAAAATGTTCACAAACGCGGCCAGATGATGTATGACAATCTAAAAACACAAGACAATAGGTACACATTCAGGCCTTCATGTAAAATGTTCACAAACGGGGGAGGGGGGCAAATTTTGAGTTTTAAAAAATCATTTGGGAGGGGGGCAAATTTTGAGTTTTAAAAAATCATTTGGGGGGGGTATAACTTTTATGTGTATAAAGCCTCATCCATTAGTATATCTTTGTTGAGGAAGTTAGCCAAATTAAAAAAAAAATAGATGACTTAAAATGTCAGAGGCCAAGGAGGGGAGGCGAGATTTGGCTAAGGGGAACCAATGCCCTCTTAAATGAAGCCCTGATTTAACAAGGGTATTGACCATGCAGTTACGTAGCCTATGTAACTCATTTCACCGGAAAACAAGGCCAAATATGTTAAATCCATAAAATGAGGTGCATAGCTAGCTGAATATAGGAGATTCATATACATACATTGTGATTTTCACTTACAGTTCCCCATGCTTTAAATTAATGAAGAAAAGCGGGAATTCATGCCTGCAGGCAATGCCAAATAATGCTGTCTCGTCCAGTGCATGATAACGCTTTGATGATCGTAGGCTATCACCAGCAAGGAAAGTGTTACAACCCTACGAATAAGACAAGATATGTGAAAAGAATGAAAGAAATGTAACATTGTATAAGTGAAGCAAGTGTTACACGTTCATGTCTAAATTAATGGCATGTCAAAGTTCAATGTGTGTATAGGCTCATAGGTCTCATGGGACAATTGCCAATGATACTGAACAACACTCTGACATACATAAATGGTAAAATATTGTTAGGCGGTTGGCATAACTACAACCCATAACACATAATGCAAAGGATTTGGAATTGAGTTTGAATGCTCACCTTGGTCACTTTTTTTGAGGTGGTATTATATGAAGCCACATATTCATCCACTTCATTTTGATCACCAAAGAATACAGACCCATGCAAAGCATCTTTGTGGCTAATTCCTGCAGCCTTTTTTCTTGGAAGACCAAAGAGTGCATCTGCTGACAGAACTAACACTCCAGATTCCTATAGAAAAAAGCAGATATGCATCATTACAAGTGAATAAAATATTCTGAATGAATGTGATAATGTGCATTAATTAGACCAACATAAGTGAGTACTAAGCAGGTGAACGAACAAAACATAACAAAGATATCACTATTTTAATTACATTAGTTACCTTTGGGCAAGCTGGACACACATTGCCTTTGTCAAGGCCAGAACAAATGAAAGACAACTGTCGTAATTCCACCTTTAGCCATCTATACTCCTCAAAACAGTCTATCATTATGGCATAAAAGTTTCGTCCCTAAAACCACCAATACAGTAGTACTTGATATATTTAATAAAAAAAAGATTACACTCACCTTAGTCAACGGATGCTTGCATTTAAAAGCAATGGCTTTACAGAAGTCATTTAGTGACACCTGAGCCTCCAGAAGAAGCGCTTCTGCCCAATTCAAAAACTCAAAGGAGAATGCAAACTGAGGTCGCTGAGGAGATGACGGCCAAAGGCGTGCCCGTACCATAGTTATCACAAGTGGTTCACAGGCACACGCTGTAAACTTGATCTCATGCTCTTCACCTATATTAAAAACAACAACTTTTTTACATGATTAATCCAATTATAGTGAACTACAACTAAGTGCATTGCTAAAAAAATAATATAAAATAAAAATTATGTACCTTTAAATTTGATTTTGGCACTCCATATTCGGACAGTACATGCAGTGATATAGTTACTTGGATTAGATACTTAACACCACTTCAGTAAACACATGAACTATAACTAGCATGTGTTCCAATAGCAGAAATATGGCGATTGAGCCGCCACACCGCCACTATTCCGCGCATGTGGGCACTGTCAAAATATGAAGTTAACATTGAGTAAGCGTTCTGTCACAAATTTTTTTTTACTAGAGCAGAACAAGTATGGACACACTGCATGTAATGGCAGAGGCTCCAATGTTATGGATTGAAAAAGGACTAAAACCCAGAAATACCATATTTCCACAAATAGAATGCACGTGGAGTATTATTATGAACCCTTCAAACTGTGCACAAACTATTCAATTGCGTTACCTATTCTTTACAAGTTTTAGAGCCACTGGTAATTGCTTTATTGTTGTGTCAATAATTGGCTAGAAGTTGAACATTAGAAGTCAAAGAAATGAAAAAATTATAATTGGTAATAATCGAGTAAAAATGTGTGAGTAACATTACTTCTAAATTAGTTAAACTTATAGTACATTTACAGAAAATTCTTCTAACAATAAAATAAAAAATCTGAAATAAAGCAAGAAATTCTAAAGCAAGAAATTCTGAAACAAATAAAACGAAGTAAAAATACTACAGTTATTCATAATGTAGCCAAAAACAGGATATTTTCCTACATCACTGGGTAAGCCAGCTACGGCACAAGAAACAACACCTTACCAACTCTATGCCTACACACCTACTCGCGAATTGTTCCAGCCATCATTTTTTGATGTACTTGCATCTAAACATATTACACCGTAGATAGTGTCTTGCTCACTCATGCGCCGAATAACAAAACCTATGTAATTACTTCATTGTTGCACAAACCATTTTCCGAGATACAAGTAAGTGGAACCAAGCAAGTTGACGAGCAGACGTGATTCCTCACATCAATGACTTTGGCAGTATGAAAAGATATGAACATTCAATCCTACATACAAATATGAAATAGTTTTACTATAAGCACCACTCGTAAAAAGCCATTGAAAGTCATTCTGTTCAAATGGAATAGCCTAGGGGGGGAGGATGAATTAGTTGTGAGTGGAAAGGTTAATAAATGAGGCATTTAGTTATATCATTAGCGAGTGATACCAGTACCATGCTATTATGCACAAAAAAATACAGTTATCCATTAATGCATGTTAAATGTAATAAATGTCACTATTGTCATAACATTGTACTTACCTCCCAAATTTCACCCTTGTGGAATAAATTGGTTTTTACATGTGCGGCCGAATAGCAAGATAAACAATAAAACAGTGAAGAACTGCATTGCAAACAGCGATGAGATGCCTTATTTAACCCACACACAAAACACAGTGTGTCTGGTGGTAGCGCTTCTGATTCCACGGATGCTTTCAATAGCTGATGTCTCATCTTCTCCCAGGACTCAACAGATTTTTTCTGAAGCACTTCATGTACAGTGGGCAAAATCTCAGGATCAGATGTGGTGTTTTCAGGTAGGTTTTCTGCCACTACTACTCCATCCAAAACAACGCCAGGGGTTGAATCCTGTCTCTTCTTCTGAAGTCCTTTACCTTGGCACCCACGAGGAACTGACCTGTGACTGACACGGCCAGAGGAAGATCGCACTATAACCTTAAAAGAAGGCAACCTGCCACAAGATCGTCTAGCCATTTTGATTAGGAAAGGGTCACTTCCCAGATATCTTCAGGTAGTTTGGAAAAGATCGTTAGAAGTGGAGCACCTTCACCCGTCACCCGTGGTACAGGGTTTCTGTAATTTCTGTGTGCGGTGACGGGGTTAGGTGCTCGAAGCGGGTGGTGCTCGAAGCGGTTGGTGCACGGGTGCTAGGGAAGGTGCTGCAATTGTCCCTTTACCTAATGCTTCACCCACTTCTGAGGTCAGGTGCTGCAAGAGCCCCTTTACCTAATGCTTCACCCACTTCTGAGGTCAGTTCCCTTTGGGTGTAGTCGATTGAAATGTCACGAAGATTGAACGTGAAGCTGTCGTCTTTCAACCTTACTAAACGGCCTACTTCTGGAAGGGTAACTCACCATTTAGTTCACAGAGGATGCAGCTCATTGCAGAGTGAGAGATCGCTTGAAGAACCTTCTGAAATTAGTTCAGGGAACCAGAGCAATGGTCAGGAAAGTCTAGACGACCATGTTCTTGATGATAATGTTCCTCCAAATAACCCACCTTGCATCAAAATTTTCAGAAGCAGGCAATTGAATCTTAGGGTAGAATTCGTTCAGATTTGTTAAGAGTCACAATAGAATCACGAGCATTGCCAGAGAATGAAGTCTGCTTTGTGTGTGAAGAGGAAAAAGCCACACATCGATGCTTAAAGTGTAGTTCCACATTGTTTTATTGTTGGAGATGTTGGAATTCTGCGCACAGTGTTACCAATTTGTTCCACAGAGCGGAGGTTTGGGAAGTAAGTTTTGAAGCTTGGATATAGATTGGCTAAATAGCCTTTACACTTAATTAACCAAATACTTGACCAAAATATATGGACCGAGAACCAGCACCTTATTCTAAATCATCTTCCAGGCCTGTTCCAGTGTTATCGACGAAGCTACCGAGTTGATTTTTTTGCGTCTATGTCTTTCTAATAAATAGAGAAGTAAAATAAAATCACGCTGTTAAAAAATCAACTCTGTAACTCCGTCCATGCCGGTCCTTATTTGGACAGCAGATTTCTGTATAAATGTTCATTTAACTGCAACAAATAGGTAATCCTACAAATACGGTAATGTTTAAAATAAAACATATATATGTATAAGACTATTGGGTACCTGGTATTTTTTGTGGAATTTTACTGAATGAGTTAATGACCACGGTACTCCACCCTTAATTTAGAGTTGTTAGTTATAGCTTTCGTATTGATATTTACTTTCTGTATCTATTTATTGTATCTTTTTTTGTTAAATATATTTTGGTTTATTTAAAAAGAACACTGTTTATCTATTTTACCTATTTGTTTCATTTGTATTTATTTATAATTGATTTGTTTATTTGATTGATTTAGAACGGAGCGTTTCATCTACAAGAAGTGGTTAAAACTATAGATGTTAGAAATCACAAATGTTTGTCATCTAGTTTGGTGCAACTCTCATGTATCTCGGAAAGTGGTACGTATAATGAGTGATAAGGTTCCTAATTGTTGATGGATTTTTTTAGTGAAGACTAGCAACAATTGATTCTCTGTATCTCTTTTTATTAGTTTTCAGGTGTAACAAACTAACAACGTGGACCCTGTCATATTATTTTTTGCATTTACATTTACGTCGGCATCCACAGCCATAGCTTCAACCATTGCCAACATACGTGACCTAACTGTTCCAATCCGCAGGTTTATTTGATACATTTTACGAATTAAATCTATCTTTTCTCGACAATAGCACGCTGACTTTCCTATAAACGGTCACATTTGTATTTATGTCTCAACACCCTATTTCTCATATTTTAGTCTAATATTACCCTAATTTTTTATACAATCTCTCTAAAATATGTTCGGAATAGTGTATAAACCTTGATAATATCTATGTCAAGACCACTCAGACATAATTTAATAGTGCTTGTATTATATCAAAAAGTTAAGAGTTATTGGTGTTATTCTGTATAGGTGAGGAACATAACATTAATTTCACTACCTGTGCTTGTGAGCCGTTTGTTTTGACTATGGTGAGAGCCCGTCTTTGGCCATCATCTCCCAAGCGGCCAAATATAGCTTTTTCATTTGAGCTGTTGGATTGGATGGAAGCACTTCTTCTGGAAGCCCAAGTCACTCTAAATGACTTCTGTAACGCACTTCATTTCAAGTGCCAATACCTCGTAAACAAGGTAATGATCTAATAAGACATCAGTTCAACCCCCTTGGGCAACGATCGTATTAGTATATTAGTGTTTACACACCAACTTTTTTTTGTGGCGTTTATTGACAGAATTTTGTTGCTACCACTAGCGGGGCTTCATAAGTTGGCCCTGGAATTTTTCTGCTCTCCACCAGAAATCTCAGGATGCTCAATAAGGGTATCAGCTTCGCATGCTCTCCTGTAGCTGGTAATAATAAAATTTTTCCCACCCAGAAAAAAAGTATTGTACATATGTAGAGTGTAGACCTGGCTAGTATACCAGGGTTTTATACAGAGGGGTGCAAAGGGGAGAAACCTCATCTCAAGCCGATGTTTCCTCCCCCCCTCCCCCAACTGAAAAACTCTCTAATAAAATAATAGTAGTAGAGGTGTATTAGTAGAGGTGTATTCGCTTATTTAAACATCAAGCTTGATTTGGCTACTGGAGGAATTTCAATGAAAGATAAAGTTCTACATACAATAATATCTTGGTCTCTAACTTGTACCTATTTCACCCTTTTATCAATACACATTTGGATGCCGTATTATGAACAAAAAGATTAGCAGTAGCGTAGCCAGGGGGGGGCAACGGGGGCAATTGCCCCCCCTATTTTCTCAGGTAAGCTATAAGTATTAATAACTTCTTACCTCAAAGGTGAATGATAATCTTCTTCTTAGCGTTCCGACAATATCGTTCCTAATTTAATGCTGACCATTTTACTTTACCGCTAGCGGTTGGGTAAAGGGTCGAAAATGCAGATTGAGTATGCGGTCATTCCAACCACTGCTAACCAAGGAGAGCTGAGCTATTGAGAAGCCTGTAAGTGTGTAAGATGTCACAGTCATTACATAGATTTTTTAAGAAAGTGTCAAGACCTGCTCTTAACGATTCTCACTCAAGGTAAATAACTTGATAGCTAGATAGATAATAGTATTCAATAAAAATTAATAAAAAGTTTCCACATACTATACATGCAGGGATACAGTCCATGAATCACCCAGCAGTGATATCCATGAATCACCCAAATCTTTTCTACCACTTTCGAAGAAGCCTCGTATTGAGCAAGAGTCGGAGGTATCACCAGCTGATATAGCTGATTTGGCTAAAAAGAGAAGTTCTTTAACTGAACGTGACAAGTACAGCTTCTACTGTAACCGGTTCACTCCTGATATTAACTACAAATTTCCACGTGATGATAGTCGTGGCTTTTTATATCGATACTTGAGTAAGTATAGCTGGTTGGCATACAGTCAAGTGGAGAATGGTGGGTTTTGTCTCCCTTGTGTACTCTTTGCTCGAACCACAGATACACGGAAAGGTAAAGGGGTATTTGTTGAAACAGCATTTACCAACTTCAAAAAGATATATGAAATGTGTGACCTCCATGCTGCTAGGGAATACCACAAAGATGCTATTGTTGTTTGTGACGCTTTTATCGATCGAATGAGTGGTAAACGAGAGAGTGTGTCGATTCAACTTAGAGAAGGAGCAAGACAATCTATTCAGAGCAATAGAAAGAAGCTACGCTCTATCATAGAAACAATTGTCTTGTGTGGCCGCCAGAACATTGCTCTCCGTGGTCACCGTGATAGTGGCACAGACATAGAAGATGCATGCAAGCAGCAAGTACAAACCATGGCAACTTTTGGGCTCTCCTCCACTTTCGTATCTCGGCTGGAGATACTGTATTGAGAGACCACCTCCAGAGTGTAGCTAGAAATGCTACATACACATCCCCTGATATTCAGAATCAGTTGATAAGCATACTTGGTGACCAGATTTGTGATACAATCTTAAGAAAAGTTAACAGCAGTCTATGCTATACTGTGATTGCTGATGAGGTAACTGATTGCTCTAACAAAGAACAACTTTGCATCGTCTTAAGATATGTTGAGCCTGACACTTCTTTTATCAGAGAGGATCTTGTTACATTTCTAGAATGTGATAGTGGCACTTCTGGCAAAGCCTTAGCTGACAAGATGCTTGTTTTTGTCAGAAATCACCTGGATCCGTTAAAGATGCGTGGTCAGGCCTATGATGGGGCTAGCAACATGTCTGGAAAGACAAATGGAGCTGCAGCTAGAATATCCTCTCAATATCCACTAGCTTTATATACCCATTGCACTTCTCACTGTTTAAACTTGGCAGTTGTAGCTTCCTTTGAAGAAGTGAGTGTCCGCAACATGATTGGTGTTGTAAATCGAGTGTCAGTTTTTTCTTTGCACACCCCAAGAGGCAAAACAAATAGGAAGAGGCTATACAAAATACACAGCCGGAATCAAAAGTGGTAAAGCTAAAAAATCTCTGTAGAACACGATGGATTGAACGCATCAATGCCCTTGATCGTATCAAGAACCTTCACTCCTCCATAGTAGCTTGTTTTGAGAGTATTTCATCTGAAGGTTCTCGAATGTGGTCTCCAGACTCTGTGACAGATGCTAGTACTCTCTTGCAGGCAATCATCACCACAGAATTCCTCAGTGCTCTTGTGATTACAAATGGATGTCTACAATATCTCAGGGGACTCACAATAAGTCTTCAGGAAGAGGCCAAAGACATAGTTCAAGCTGTGTCTGAGATCAAAACTGTGACGTCATCTCTCGAGCAAGTCAGAGAGAATGTTGACTCCTACCACAGTAGATGGTTTGAAACAATCTCAGAAATGTGTAGAGAAGTGGGAGTTATACCATCAATGCCCAGAATATGTAGCCATCAGCATCATAGAGCCAACACACCTGCATCTGATCCTTCTGAATATTTTAGAAGAAATATCACAGTTCCCATATTGGACCATCTTCTTGCTGAGGCGGTTTAGTTTACACCAAAGAACTGCTTTTCAAGGTTTTTACTTGGTACCATCAGTATTGGTGAAAAAAGATCTTGAAACTGTATCTGATGTGTTGATGAAAGTGGGAGAGTATTATGATTTAGATCTTCCAAACATCTCTTCTCTTTGTGGTGAGATTCACAACTGGTACAGCAAGTGGAAATCTGAAGAGGAAAATCACGGTTTAGCTTCACTTCCTTCAACTCTCTCATCAACATTGCCCCGAATCTCTAGCTTTTTCCCTAACATTAAAGTTCTTGCAACTATTCTCTGCACACTCCCAGTGACTTCATGCTCTGCTGAGAGATCCTTTAGTGGGCTTAAGCGAATTAAAACTGCCCTTAGATCTAGCATGAGTAATGAACGGCTTTCAAACCTGACTCTACTGCACATGCATCCTGATGTACCAATTGATATCGAAGAGGTCATTAATGAGTTTTCTAGGCGTCATCCTAGAAGAATAACATTAATATGAAAACTCTCAGTCAATTATTCTATTAATGGCATTTTGCTTTTCTGTTTTCAAAATTTAACTATAGTTTGAATGAACGAATACTACATTTCATACCTGTCAATTACAACTTAGCAGAGATTTGCTTAGTACCTGTATCGTGTTATAATTTTTTGCCCCCCCTTTTCTGAAATCCTGGCTACACCCCTGATTAGTATTTGCATCTTATATTCTAAGCCCCTCCCCAAACACACATACACACACGCACACAAGCTCATTTGTCCGTCCCCCTTTGATGAAAAGAAATGAACAAACAAACTGAAATAAACCCTGGGAAAATTAACATTGTGAATTTAAAGTGGGAATGTTCATATTAAGATTGAGAGTTTGTTTAATTTGGGGAATGTTAAGATTTTTTAAGATTGAAGGAATGTTGAGATTGGAGGAGTGTTGAAATTGGGGAGTGTTGAGATTGGAGGAGTGTTGAGATTGGGGGAGTGTTGAGATTGGGGGAGTGTTGAGATTGGGGGAGTGAGGGGGAGTGTTGGATTGGGGGAGAGTTTAGATTGGGGGAGTGTTTAGATTGGGGGAGTGTTGACTTGGAGGAGTGTTGAGATTGGGGGAGTGTTGACATTGGGGGAGTGTTGAGATTGGGGGAATATTAAGATTGGGGAATGTGTTAAATATATAGCTGAAAGTTATAACTATTTCTGTGATGTTCTGGTATTATAGCGGAGAGACATTTATTCTGTACTGATTGACTCGTTTGAGGAGTATAGATGGCTGAAAGTTCGACAGTTCTCTAGTGTTCTAAGCTTGATAAGGGTACCACTTTCCCAGCTTGTCCAAAGGTACATTAATAATATTATGTTTCCTATTGTTTCTGTACCATGTTCATAGCAGGTACTATTGTGTTCTTTGTGATTTGTTTATTTGTAGCTACACTGTTGCCGCGCTGTACTTGTATGTTTATATGATAGGTTTATATATGTAACAGGAATCTGGTGCTATAATTCTTTCCATGGATGCCTTATTCGGCCTTCCAAGAAAAAAGGCTGCTGGTAAGAGCTATCGGGAGCCTTTGCATGGACACTTGTTCTTTGGTGATCAAGCTTGTGTAGATGAACATGTGGCCTCGTATAGGATGCCAGGACAGCGAATGCCAAAGGTTAGTTTAATTACTGTATTAATGTCATTATTTCGGTTTAGAGTAAAGGCTCCAGTACAGGTGCTAATCATCCGTTATCGGAGAGTACTGGTTGCACTCTCTATTTAGGATTGACTACCCCATTCCCATAGGCGCAATACAAAATGAAACGCCGAATAACTCCTTCTCAAGGGGATGACTTTCTGCAAATACTCATACAATTGTTCTTTACCTTCTAAGGATGCCTCCTATCAAATATCTGAGCCAGAAATTCCAAATCAAGAAAACACGAAAAAGTTATTTTCTCCATTTTCTCTATCTTCATGTTGTTGTTCTTGTTGTTCTTTTTGAACACTACTTCTGGAAATTATGCAAAGAGTACTACTGTGCCTAGTTAATATAAATGAACGACATGGTCATTCTGGCAGTGATTTAAGAATGTAGTGACTTTCTTGTTTCTGTACTTTTTATAGCAACCCTAAATCAACCTTTTAAAATTTTTTTTAATGTTTTTCATTCAACTATACCATTGTTATTGGCGAGCGAGCGTAGCGATCGAGACACTTACAGCGGTAACACAATCGAAAATCGGGGATGTTTATTTATTTATTTATTTGTATATATGTTTGGACGTACGTATGTCATTTTGTACTTTGACCCTCGCGTTTTTGTGTTAGTTCGGTTGTCGACCCCGTCCCAAATTGCACTAAACGGAATCCTCTGGTTTATTGATCAGTACCAGTATCACCCTAGAAATTGAATTGTTTACCGTTTTGAATTCTTTTGCGGGTGCAGTTAAAACTTGAAAACTTAAGGGACTATTCGAGTTAGTGGCGGTGGTAAGTCAATGCATTCTTTGTCATGGTTATAAGCCGTGCGCAACAGTATTTACTTGAAAATACATTGTCCACTAGACTACTGCGAAGGTAAGTCTGTGTAGGTGCATGTCCAGTTGTGTCAAAGCATTGTGTGTTACAACCACTACTTAGCTAAAGAATACCACAAAGAAAACTTTTAAATAACGTGTATTGTTTTGTTGTTGTTGTTTTCCTTTCAAACAGTTGCAGAGAGTTGTTACTATGGCACTGAAATCCCTTTACCCTGTATGCTAAATTAAAAAACTGGACCTTATTTTCAGTAACTTCAGTGTTAGAAGTCAAAATCATTCATATAACAATAGTATAGTCTTTAGGCTCGCTCGCCATTTGTGCTCAAGCACATCACTAGTTACCTACGTATGATAATATGATCGCTAATTTAGATAGACATTCCCCATAAGGAAAGCTAACGACTACATCCATGTATGCTTTTCTTTAGTTAAACTCCAACTAGCTATATCATTTCATGTTCCTAGGGCTTCCAGGGTTTCATACAGGGCGGGTGGGGGAGGGGGGGGGGAAGGGGGGAAATCTCGCCCCAAGCAGAACCCCCCCAAGCCCAAATTCCCCCCCCCAAAAAAAAGGACGAATCTTGTATGAATCCCAGGCTTCTCAGCAGTATGATCAACACTTCTACTTGATCACTCAAAGCCATGAATAATGTTACTCAATTTGCTAGCTAAAATAACGCAGGCTAAATTCTTCTTAGTGACCATTTTTTACTTTTATCTTGCCCAGTAATTAATGTTTCTGTCCATGTTTTTCTAGTTTCTTCAGATTGGAAATGTTTGTACTTCATCATTCTTCAATCTTATTATTTGGTCAGGTAATTTTCCATTGTTGTATTTCGTAATGTCTTCACTTAGTGTAATTTTGAATGTAGACACGATTTTACACTTGTCTAATGTGAGGCAGTAGTCATTTATGGTTTGTGTTGCAATGGCTACTTTTGAATGTTGTAATGAGAAAATTATAGTGATTGCATATCAGCTGATCGCCTGCTAAAAAGATATTCTTGTTTGTCGACATTGTACTTCCATCTGTAGCTTGGAAGATCAACTGCAGCAAATGGAAAGGAAGTATGGTATTAGTACAAGATGGAAGACAAGTGATGATCAATATGTTGAAGTCAAGATGCATCTATTGAGTGAAAAGAAGCTTCGTGTCCGCAATGCATTGTGGTCTTCAATTGTTAAGCGGCATTATCTCCTTTGCATGAAAGCAGAATACGCTGGTATGTATTATGAAAATGATCAAGTATTCTGTTTTATTGACATAGTATTATTTTGTAGATGGACAAAAGATAGCGAAAAAACTGTGTTCAAGTATCTCCAAGGAAACGAAAGCTGCACAACGACTGCTGGAAGAATACAATGCTGCTGCTAGAGAACTTAGTTCATCTGAACCCCTGCCATCACTTCAGGATGTTCTCCCTCCTCAGTCTGAATTCTGGAAGCAGAACCCATCTATTGAGAGTAATTCAGATGTTCCATGGAAGACTAAGGAGGAAATAATCCAGTCATACCAAACGATCAATCGATGTGAAGAAGAGTTGGAGCTAAGTCTGATATGCTTTCTACAGTACAGTATTGGTTTGACAGAGTGGTTTCTATTTCCACCAAGCTGGAAGAAATGGAGTGTCCCAACCAGTACGAAAGAGGAGTGAAGTGTATTCTAGTACATTTGAAGAGGGATACCGAACTTCAACATCACCGTGCAGTAGATTCATTCTCCAAACTGATACATATTCCTGGTGACATCATATTGGGACACTGTATCCATTCAACTAGTAGTTCAAGCGCGGATAGTGACACTGAAACTGAATCAGAGGACAGTGATAGTGACATGAATGATTGATTAGTGCTCATTTCATTTCTATTTATTTCATTATGTTTAGATTCTCAGTTTTTAATATTATATGATCTAAGGGACAATTATATTGCAACTCGTGTTAACAGTAAGGTCTTTTGGTAGGGCATTATTAATTTTAGTCGTGGAAACGTTCTGCTTGAATATTGTAAAAGGTATTTAAACATGCCTGTCTTGAACTGCATGGCATAATATAGGATTACTTAGGAACTCGTCAGGATAATAGGAATGTACAGGAAAATGCAGCATTTTTATACAAATGAGATACAACCTCCTTTTTAGCTGAACATTGATGTCTACAATCAGTTGTGCATGCATTACCCTGTATTGATGTACAAGCCTGCATGACCACAATGGAATCCTGCACGACCATTGCTCCTTAATGTTGTGCTTCCTATTTTTGTGTGTCCATGTAATATGATTTATTAATTACTGTGGGTGACCGGCAACTTCCCTATCTTCCGTCTAGTAAGGTTGATATCATGAGACATGCCACCTTCAATGATATTATACAGCTATGGAACTGCCTGGTTTTCCAAGATCTGATGGCAGGATACATGGGACCTCTAGTGCTTTGTAGGCCATCCACTTGTCTATCTAGATACCTTATACCACACCTTACACGATTCAAGCACCCACTCACTGGAGCCGGCTGTACCTGGAGGTGCAAGAATAACAAACTTCATACCTAATTTTTTGCAGGATGAGATATGTAAATCCAGCTGACCATGGAGTTTTTTTTAGGCAGCTGCAGTAATATTTGACACATGCAAGAACAATAAGAGCTCCATAATGTCAGAAGTGTAAAAAAAAAAGGTCGCATCCCCCCTTCACCAATCCTGCATGCTTCATACAATTTTGCAGCAATCCAATAGTCCTGCTACACAGTTCCTACAATAATCTTGCATGATCCTAGGGGCAAGAATTTAGCAATGTTCAAGTAGAAACTTGCAGAATTCTGATCCAAAAAAGAACACCTAATGTTAATTTTTTTTCATATTCAAATACAAAGACCGAGCCATAACAACAAAATCAGTAAAACAACCTCGCAATAGCAATATACAACTTCAGTTATGATAACATACAGTCACACTTGCTACAAAACCACTTCTTGTCTGTATAATTTTCAAGACCTTCTAAGCCAATGCAGGCACCATGAAACCACTTCTTGCACAGGGAACACTCGATCATTGATTTCGAATGGTCCTCTGGCATTCTACATGTACAGTGTATATCTTCGATGACAAAATTCTTCACTGAATGACCAAATGGTATCCTTCGTTCCCTCAGTATAGGGAATCTATTAATTTTTTGTTGTTGGAAGCACTGAATCAAATGCTCTCTCATTTTGGAGACATCCCACACACATTTTGCCGGATTATTTCCAAATAATAATTCCGTTGCATTAGCAATTGCAATAACTCCACAGTCATATGAATTGGGCTGTGGCATAATGTTCAAAATGTCAAATATAAACGAATTTGCTAATGGCCGCAAAAATGAACAGATTTGCTGTTTTACATTATAGCTTGGCTTTCTTGGAACTAGGCTATCGTAGATCAGTGCTCTATTCCTCACCCCTTTGTTAGTGTTTGTATCAATATTCGACACGGTAATCCAATGATTACAATCTGCATGCAATATCTGCACATATTTGTCATCTAGTGGAAGCACACGAAACTTCAAGTTATTACTGTACAGGGTGCTCTGGAAACCATTGATGGAAGGAAAATGCTGTTTCAGCAACTTCTGAGCCGCATAAATGATGGTATCATTTATCCAATCATTACTACGTAATATTTCCAACTCCAATATACTTAGGCCAATACTTGGCATCATACTTTCAGAAGATGGAAGACTGATGGTGGATGTTGTAGCTGACAATGACACAGACACTGATGACGACACTGATGGAGTGTTCACAGACATCGAGGGAGTGTTCACAGACACTGAGGGAGTGTTCACAGACACTGAGGGAGTGTTCACAGACACTGAGGGAGTGTTCACAGACACCGAGGACGGCACTAATCGAGACTTCGACACCGAGGGAGTGTTCACAGACACTGAGGGAGTGTTCACAGACACCGAGGACGGCACTAATCGAGACTTCGACACCGAGGGAGTGTTCACAGACACTGAGGGAGTGTTCACAGACACCGAGGACGGCACTAATCGAGACTTGACACCGAGGGAGTGTTCACAGACACTGAGGGAGTGTTCACAGACACCGAGGACGGCACTAATCGAGACTTTGACACCGAGGGAGTGTTCACAGACACCGAGGGAGTGTTCACAGACACTGAGGACGGCACGAATCGAGACTTCGACGACATCGACGATGAGGCTGCTGAAGGCACAGAATGTGATATTGAGGACAATGATGTTCCATCATTCACCGGAGGTGGAGATCCTAATTATTAGTTGGAAAAAAAAATTACATTATACATTAGTCCTTGGAGAAGACAAAAATAAACCGCACCTCCACACACAGAAGACGTACTTACAGCACGTGATGACAAAAATAAAATGAAATAACCACCCCCTCCCTCCGAGTTTGTAAGCACGAAACAAAGGCATGGTTATGTGTAACTCCGTAGGAAATTGATTGGATAACCAGCACTAACACACAGACTTTGTACTCCCCCCAAAAAGTAATTTATACACACTTCAGCAAAAACAAAGAAACCCCCTCCCCCGTCATTAAGAAAAAAACAACAACAACAACAAAAAACCCAACAACTATGAATACTTGCACAAGTCATGTAAATTGATGATAATTGTGCAACCTAAACAAAATTCATTGCACTCATTAAAATTTGTTGCGCTCTAGATGGTCGCGTTACAACAAATAAAGTGCAATACCGTTTTATTATATTTTAAAGAAAATGGCTGGAAACCCCCTGGCAACGCTAGATAGCTAAATAGCTCTATTATTGGGGGTTCCCCTCATATCTTTCTTTTCAAAATAGGATGATTTTAAGAACCTTTCCATCTGTAGTTTGTTCTTTTTTTTTCCAAAAAAAAAAAAGAAGCCTTTCTCCCACCACTAAAAATATAAATAAATTTAAGAAACATGAAACACATTTTACAGCCAATTAGACGAGTGATATTCTTCAGTATTAAATGGATAATAAATTTATTATGTACTGCTCATGTGTGAATACCATAGTTTCCATTAATATGGCATTTAAACACAATAAACAAGTTTGTAATCTGGGGGATGTAATAACCCCAAGTGCATTGTGTGTTTCTTGTGTCTTGGGTGAAGGAACTTCAGCTAAACAGCAGATGACATCGGAATGAAAACAGCGGTCCAGTATGAGTTGGTACAGATCATCAAAGAACATATACGCATCAGACTTGAAGCTCCACTACAAACAACAGTTCATGTCCACAAATACACAAACAACTAATTATTTATGATCCTAAGTAATTGCAGTATGTGTGACGTATTGTATGTATACTATGATTGTCCAAGCCTACCACTTGTGGTTGTGGCTTGTTGAAGCATTCAAATAAGAGTGAAACAAACCCTGTATGTGCTTCAACAGTGTAATTTGAAAATGAAAACCAACTTACGCTGGACAAGATATCACAGCATAGACACCCAGAACGTTCAGGTAAAGATTACCACGGAGTTGATATAGATCTATTTGAGGAAAATATAATGAATGATAATGTGTATCTCGAGTGATGTATTCATTACTGTGCATATACAATACACACACACAGATCTATTCTATTTATTACACATTACTTTTGCAAGCATGCACGTACCAGCACATACACGAAATTCAACTTATCCGGCATAGTAGAAAAAAAACTTTGTTCGTTCCCTCCCCAAGTTCAATCTGGAAGCGCCAACGGAATAACATTTCAACTTCTCTAACACACAAAGAACTAGAATCATGTGAATAAAATTCATTATAAAAATAAAAGCACACCTGTGCATGCACACCCACAAACATTGATCATGATTGGAAGAGTCTAGTTCGGCCTCAACTTCTACTGAGAGAAGATTGCTAGTTTTCAAGGAAAAGACAATGTTACCTTGGTCAGTGTCTGAACTACATTCTTCCAAGTCAGAGTTATCGGATTCAAGTCCATCAGCACTCAAACTAAGTTCACTATAAGCCCAGACCTTGTCTTATTCTTCTCCGCTTGATTCTGAGTCAGGAAAGTCCGAATTGTCCACCTCTAGCCTAAGTAAAACCTCCTCTGCATTGAAACTCCTAGACGCCATCTTTCCGAATGACTTGGCAATTTTTTTATAAAAATCGGATAAGACAGTAAGTCCAACCGCAAAGTCTTTGACGGTAAAGAAGCGTGGTTTTTTTCGATGTGTTATAGAAGGCTAATGGGCTCAAAGCAAATTTTCGCTGCATCTACAATGCTCTGGTGACGACTGGATCCATAACTGAAGATGCTATGATAAAGGTATCTTTTATATATTTCTTTGAAGGAACTGATGTTGTTGTTTTGTTTTTGCTGAGGGAGACATAAATGCAACAACTTTGAGATACTGTTGAAGCCGCCCTGGCTGAAACTATTCTAGATGATTCTGCAATGCATTGGGCACCTGTGCATGCAATCTGGAGGTTCTAGCTATAAAGTAGCTATTTTTTTAAATTCAGAGAAGCCGACCCAGTCGTCATCTGATTAAAAGCGTGTATTGGAACGAAAGAGTTAAAGCATCTGTAGTGATAGAGTTAATAACCTTATACAGGCTTCGGTGAACAACAAGAAGGGGGTGAGGTATGAAAGAGAGAATCATGTGCTCATAATAAACTGGAAATCAAGTAAGCAGGATGTAACATACCATAAATAGCTAGAGCATCTAAATACTCCAAATGCTGAGACGAAATGGAAGACAGAACGGATTCAGAGCCAACCAGTTGACTCCTACCACCACTAAAGCCAACAGCAAAACCTTTATAACCAAGACGTTCCAGTTCTTTAAACTAGAATCAGAATTATAATATTAATATTAGCACATTCAAACTAAACTATTCCTACATACCTGAGTCTGCATGTGACAAAATATTTGCCTGGCCTTACGTTTAATTTCCACCTTGGTCATCTCCAACTTAGACGGGATGTCTTGCACAAGCCTTTCCTTCTCTAGTTCACTCAACTTTCCATACTCTTTACTTGCTTGCTGATTAAAATGTACCTGACTAATCAACTTGGAAGATTTCCCTTCTGCATAGAATACGCAATATGGCTAACATATTTTAACTTCGCCTTTTTACCTTCAGTTTGAGCATATTTCATGAGAAAACATTGCCATCTTGTTAGTGTTTTAGTTGCCTTAGGGCAAGGTCCATCCATCATCTGCTCTGCAGCCTTTCGTTTTCTATTTCTTCGACGTATCCAATTCTACAGTTGCACCAAAATAAGCAAAATAAAGACAATAATTTTAATCAGTCGTTAGAATGAAATACACATCCAACTCACAATGAACCAATGAAAAACTACTATCTAACCCGTTACATTCAGAAATTAATCTACATAAGGAGGGCCGGGAGTCAAAATTGAATCTGTGCTATCTCAAGGGAACACAGGATATTGTATCATGACACACACAGGATAATAATCATGATAACACATGATAATGGATCATGATACGCAGGGATAATGAATCATGAAACACACCGGATAATACATTATGAATAACAGGATAATGGATCACAAAATACAAGCTAATGGATCACGAAACACACAGGATAATGGATCATGAAACACACAATGGATCATGAAACACACAGGATAATGGATCATGAAACACACATATTAATGGATCATGATACGCAAGGATAATGAATCACGAAACACACCGGATAATACATTATGAATCACAGGATAATGGATCACAAAATACAAGATAATGGATCACGAAACACGCAGGATAATGGATCATGAAACAAACAGGATAATGGATCACGAAACACACAGGATAATGGATCACGAAACACACAGGATAATGGATCATGAAACACACAGGATAATGGATCATGAAACACACAGGATAATGGATCACGAAACACACAGGATAATGGATCACGAAACACACAGGATAATGGATCATGAAACACACAGGATAATGGATCATGAAACACACAGGATAATGGATCATGAAACACACAGGATAATGGATCACGAAACACACAGGATAATGGATCACGAAACACACAAGATAATGGATCATGAAACACACTGGATAATGGATCATGAAACACACTGGATAATGGATCACGAAACACACAGGATAATGGATCATGAAACACACACGATAATGGATCATGAAACACACAGGATAATGGATTATGAAACACAGGATAATGGATCATGAAACTCACAGGATAATGAATCATTAAACTAATGGATCATAAAACATAAGATAATGGATCACGAAACACACTGGATAATGCATCATGAAACACACAGGATAATGGATCATGAAATGCACAGGATAATGGATCATGAAACGCACCGGATAATGGATCATGAAACATAAGATAATGGATCACGAAACACACAGAATAATGGATCATTAAACACACAGGATAATGGATCATGAAACACATAGGATAATGCATCACGAAACACACAGGATAATGGATCCTGAAACACACAGGATAATGAATTATGAAACACACAGGATAATGATTTATGAAACACACAGGATAATGAATTATGAAACACACAGGACAATGAATCATGAAACACACAGGATGATGGATCATGAAACACAGGATAATGGATCATGAAACAAATGATTTATCATCAATACACACAAGATAACACATAAACACAGGATAATGAACCATGGTACACACAGGATAATGCATCATGAAACGCACAGGATAATGCATCAATTCATGAAACACAGGATAATGAATCATGAAACACACAGGATACACAGGATAATGCATCACATCATGAAACACACAGGATAATGAATCAACCATACAGGAAACACAGGATAATGTATCATGATACACACAGGATACTGATCATGAAACACATAGGATAATGCATCATAATCATCATAAACTGGATACCATATTGGTCCTAATTAGAGCGTAGAAAAGTGACATTTAAATCGCTCTAAAAATATCACCAATAGCATCACTAATGATTTTCAGATGGCATTTAAGATTCGAATGAAATAAAGCTTAGTGATGTTTTTCACCAGACACACTAATTCCATTGTCTCTGTATGCACGAGTCTCTAATCAAGCCCAGGAATCAGTCATTAGTGACTAATTTGATCAGTACATGCACAGCATTCATTCTAATTGCTACACACCGCTAAATTTAAGTGCAGGACGGGTTCAAGACCTACAATATTATTACTTTCCCTAAATTTAAGTGCAGGACGGGTTCAAGACCTATTATTACTTTCCCTAAATTTAAGCTCAGGATGGGTTCAAGACCTATTATTACTTTCCCTAAATTTAAGCGCAAGACGGGTTCAAGACCTATTATTACTTTCCCTAAATTTAAGTGCAGGACGGGTTCAAGACCTATTATTACTTTCCCTAAATTTAAGCGCAGGACGGTTCCAGACCTATTACTACTTTCCCTAAATTTAAGTGCAGGACGGTTTCAAGACCCATTATTACTTTCCCTAAATTTAAGTGCAGGACGGGTTCAAGACCTTTTATTACTTTCCCTAGAGTACTGCCATTCAGACTGGTAATTCTTTTTAGTGTAATAGTGCCAGAAACTTGCAATTAGTTATTTTACAAATCCTGTGTTTATATGGAAAAATAAATCACACAAACCTTGACTTGTGATAGTGTCAGGCCTGTGCTATTTACAGCAACACCGATGACTTGGGAATGGTCTGCACCCCAGCCGTTCATACCGCTAGAATATAATTGCTCTAGGATGGATACAGCCTCCTCAGAAAATTTGAGGTTTCCAGAGTTGGTGGAGCTTCTTGACACAGTATCTTCATTCTCCTCATCTGAACTAGCCATTTTGAAAATAGCCACGTTGGTGCGGTGATGGGGATTGGATTTATTTGCGGTTTTTCGCGGTCTCATATTTGTTCGATTGCAGAGCACCTTCCTTAGCACCCATGCACCTAGGTGCTACCTATTGAATAACCCTGGTACTATGGTAAAGTGCCACAAGCGGGTGCTGGTGACCCGTAGTACCAGTTTGGTGATCCTGGAATGTGATTAAGAAGCACATTGATTGCATTCCTGCACGGTCAGGCAAGCCAAAACACTGCGCGCAGTCATCATGTTGGCCAGTGATGTCGATTCAGAAGTCAGTGTATCACTCTCAAACTTTCATTTGTCAGAGATTTGAGGAAGCTTCATGTCAATCTGTTTCCCCCACTCTTAGTGAACAGCTTGAAGTTGTCATGGTAACTCCTACAGTGAGTGAGCCAGCTATATTCACCCAAGCATCACCCAAATCCCCGCATTAGTGCTTCCTGTTAAAGTCCATTGTAGTTGTCAAAATTTCTTGTAGTGATGATTGCTTGCAGACTATCTGTGGGACAACGTGAGGGATATCACTTGTAGAAGGGATGATAGAGGAAAATGTTTTTTACCCTCCCTTCCCTTCTTCCCTGAATTATTTTCTTTCTTCATCAGTTTATTTAATTAATTTATTAATTTTTCCTCTCTCATCCCTTCTTACAATTCTATCTCTCCTTTGTTATCCCTGAATTATTATTATTTTTATTATCTTTCTCCATCAATTAGGTTGTGCCATTCACTACTAGAAGGGCCCCCAGAAGCCTTTAATATTATTGTATTTTAATAGTCTTGAGATGCACAATGACACAAAACTAAAAAATGCAAAGGGAACATGGGAAAAGAAGTGCTACAAGAAAGGAAACTATTGTATAAGGTTCATGTGTGCTTGTTTGTGCTCGCTGTTGAAGTCCATTGTGGTTGTTAACACTTCTTGAAGTGATGATTGCTGCCTGGCTACCTGTGGGACAATGTCAGGGATAGAACTTGTAGAAGGGATGAGAGAGGGAAATATTTTTTTACTCTCCCTTCCCTTCTTCCCTGAATTATTATTACTTTCATTCTCTTTCTTCACCAGTTTATACTTATTTTTCTCTCTCACCCCTTCTTACAAGTTCTATCCCTCCTCTCTCATCCCTGAATTATTATTATTTCTTTCTCCTTCAATTAGGTTGTGTCATTTACTACTAGAAGAGCCACCAGAAGGCCAGAATATTATAGTATTTTCAAACAAACTTGGTGAATTGTGGGTACCTGGGTTGCTTTAGCATGCTAGCTTGCATCTTAAAACATGCTCAGTACAAATCAACAAAATAAAAAGTTATAATTATAATCATGCAACACTTCAGCTAATGATAATGCAATTCAATGTATTTGTAATTAAAACACTATATCTAATAAACTATTTGTATTTTGTACTTGAGTTTTTCAGAAGTATTTGTATTTAAATTCTATATATACAGAGTATTTGACCCTAACCCTGCAAGTCTTTTACTCACTAACTCCCCCCCCCCCACCCCCCACATAGGTTCCACTGGGAGTCATTGACGAGAACGAAGCATCGTATGAAGGGATGACCCGAATTTTGGAGGTGATGCAGCTTTATCTGCCATCAAAATTGGTTGATATTCAGAATACAATTCCTGAAACAAATCTACGGCAAGAAAAGGTTTTTCTCAATACCCTTGTTGGTGGGGATTTCCTGTCTGCCGTAAGAGCAAGAGGTGCTATATACATTCGAAGTAACAGTGAACTGCAAGAGCACAAGTTGAATGGATTTTGTGTGGTCAGCAAAGATTGGCATGTAATGGTCTGCTTTTTAGAGGTATGTCATCCTGTCATCTTTAACCCATGTGTAATTGACTTGCCACTATGTTTTGCAGTCCATCTGGAAAGTGTTGTACAAGACCAGTTCATCAATGGACAGAGGAACACTGTACCAGCTGAGAAATCTTATCAATCGGAGGAATGTCACTGCTCATCCAAAATGTAATGTAGATGCAACAGAAGATTTTTTTGAGTTGGTAGTGGATGCGTATGTGGTCGCCTCTGTAATGTCCTCCCTCAAGATGACAACACTGCAGGACTGCCCCGATCCATCTGTCATTTCTGAGGATACATGGTGACAGGATGACCAGGTCAGGGCCAAGGTCCTCAATGACGTGTCCAGGAGAGTGGTTGACAAACATGTGAATCTTGACACGGTCTTCAAGAAAAAGAAGGAAGAAGAAACTGCTAGCACAATACTTCATTAGTGATTAGCCTGGGACAGGCCCTGTCGTGACAGCAGGTTACAAGCTGGTTTTTGATAACCTAGATAAAACCATTAAGCCTCGGTATATGCGAAGTGATTCACAAACCATCTCGTTACACTGTGTTCAAGTGTATGGTGTCAGGGATAGAATAGACTATTCTAGTTTCTCAACAGAAAGGCCAACAGAAGTCACTCTTTTTGACATTCTTCCCTAATGTGATGACCTCAACCTTTTGAAGGAAGATTTTACTATTTTAATTACCAGGATAATACATGCCAACCTACCTTATTTTGGAGATGATTTCAAGAAATTAGTTACAAAGCACATTCCACACAAATACAGTGCCATTATGTCCAAGAAATCTGAAGTGGTGAGTGTGTTTGCTTGGCTGTTGTATTTAGATTTTAAAGATGCCGTACGTGAAGGAGATGGTGAGAGAGTATTGAGAATATGGAAGTATTTTTTTGTTAATATGGAAGGTGACTGGACACAAGAACTATGCATGTGAGGCTTTCACTCTGCTCTCACAGTATATTTTGCTTCCACCATATCTTGCAGAGCAACTTAAGTGGTCCAGGTTTGTGAACACTCATGGGTTGCCAGGTCACAACATTAGTTGCGACCTGCATATGGAACACTTAAACCGCCTTGTCAAAACAGCAATGGAAGGTTTGGGTTCAAACAAAAAGAAAAAGAAGGCGATGCTCAGAACTGGGAAGGCTGTTGGAATGCTGGCCACCTTCAGGGAAATATTTGATGAGGGGGCGGGTGTTTATAAGCCAAGTGGCAGACACGCTAAGAAGTCATGGCTTCAAGACCTGACCAAGGTTGTTCAGGAGCTTCTAAAAGGAGATGTATTCAATGAGAAGACTTTAAAAACCCACAAATCATTTACTCGAGTTAAAAGATGTATTAAGTTGGATGAACAGCAGTTAAAAGACTGGATAATTAACAGACTTATGTCATCCATTTAACAATTTAGTATACATCCATTTAATGATTCATAATAATTATTATTGCATAGTAGGCAATACAAATAAAGCTAATTTAGAATGACAGTGTCGACATTCGCATGATTTGGCACATAAGTCATAATACAAACATCCAAGTGATGGTCTTTCACAACCTGGAAATTCACGATACCAAATTGATCGGTGACATGTTGTGCATTTGCAGTACTCTATCATTTGTTCAGTAGTGTACCGCTTGTCCAAATCAGGTGGCTTCTTCAGTATCACTGCAATTGATTGCTTTCCATCTCTTCCTGCACGTCCACTCTCCTGCACGTAGACTCTGCATCCTGGGGGATACCCCAGTGAATGATTTGGCGTATGTCACGACAATTCATTCCCATGCCAAATGCAATTGTAGCTATCACAACTCTCAGAAGTGATTCAATACTGAACTGTTCCACAATTTTCTTTTTCACAGAGGCATGGGTGCAGTGTGTGAACATGTCAACCACACGATACACAGTTGTTTTTGTCTCACCCAGTACGTGGCACCGCGACCCGCCCAAAATATTTTTTTCCTCTCACCCGACTTCCTAGCAACCAAGGTAGCAACCGACTAATAATCAGAAAAAAATAGATTTTTAACACACCAAGTAGCTTATCACGTGCATTACAGTCTTATCACGGGAAAGGAGGATAGTGATTATGTAAACAGTTGAAAGAAAAATTTGGTGAGAGGCACTGAGGAGGAGCTATAGCGCTGGTTATTTTACCGGCTTTAACCGATTGTTGCGCAGCAGTTTAGCAGTGCTTTAGGAGAGGCTGGAACCAGGTATGGCTTTAATAGGTATATGTCAATTACTATACTAATTCTCCAAGCGCTACTGTTTTTTTATTTGTAGCTACATTCAAATTTTCAACAACCGCTCATTTGGTTTGTGGTAAATAAAGAAGACTTGCAGTACTACATTCAGTGCTCAATGAATTTAAAAAAATGTGCCAGGTAATCTAAGAAGAAGAGTCTTCTGGTTCAGCTGCCATAAGTTTCCTTCTTTTCTGGTAATGCTTAGGAGCTGGTCTCAGGCAAACCAAGGAGGGATCTGATGCCAACTGGTGCTCCTTCATTGTGTATTTCAGCCTATCCACTTCACTAGGAATTCCCTGGTGAGTCCGCTCCAATTTCATAAAATGCGCATGAACAGATTCTGCGCCTTGTTCTCCCATAAGACCTGCTCCAAAAAGCCAGCGTTTCACCAACGGAATAACGTGCTCTTTCATGATGTGCATTTTAGGGAGTACAGTAGCTGTGGAGTACTTTTCACGATAGAACTTCATGAAGTTTTCGATGCTGCATTCTAATTTAAAAATAAAAGGTAGAATTTATAAATATATATTAATATGATATATTGCCTTACCAAGATGGTTTATGTCAGAGTCGCTCATGTAAGATGAGGAAGTATATCCTTTATGGCATTCATGGGAGAGAGAGAAAGTGGTGGTGAATGTGGTGATTGTGTCATCTACAGTAGGCTGGAGTGTCTGAGGGAATGTGGAGCTGATTTGTTTCAAATTATGAAACAATAGCTTTATGCTTTTTGGCTATTAACATGAACATTACAGGTGTGTTACAGATTTTTTAGCATTACATAAAAATTAAATAATACCTGCAATAGCTTGTGGACATGATTACCCACAAATGTTCCCCCCTGGTATGCTTGCCGCTTGACATTGAGAGATTGGAGGCTCTTATCCAGTGAAGAAAACAGTTCTCCACTAGAAACGTCGAAGTTGTGTCTGATTGTGTCTTCCAGTTTAGATGCTTCAGTCATCTATCGTATTAGACATAGTGAGTCTATACTGTGTGACAAATAAGCTTATATTTACCTTGATCTTAATATTTTTCTCTATTTCAGCTAACTCTGCCTTCAGACTGTCCTCAAGCTCGTTAGTGCCACCAGAGTTTAGGTCAATACGCAGTAAGTGAGCATTTCTGAGAGAACAGAGCCATACTTCTTTTGAACCTCAATTTCTGCTCTCACAGAAGACAACTTTTGGATACTACTACAGTGACCACCAACAGAATGGCTAGTACCACAGACTTCCAAGAAACGCTTGAAATCCAATTCCTGGCAACTGTTTTCCAGAAGCTTCCAAATTCTGTTGAAGTTACCCAGGGAGAGGTGCAATCCAGGTATGCATACCTTAAAGATCATAATGTAAAAACTAGGTGATAAATTTTATCTTAATTTTGTAAAGATTTATCGGCTTACGTGAGTGAGGGGAATGTTTAATAGTATGTCACCAATGACATTGTTGTAGTTCTTAGCCACCTTTAAATTTCCTTTTCAAGCCGTCATAAATCTTTGGTGGTCATCTTTTAAACTTTCCAGTGTCCTTAGTGGAAAGGAGCCTCTGGAACTTGGTGACTCAACCAACTTAGAGCTGGGAATCAAACACCAAAGGCAGTTGTGACGTCCTAGTTCCAAATGTAAGTTACTGATTTATGTACAAAGCAATAAGTGACAGACATACCACTCGCACCACTCAGTCCATATATTTTGCAGAGATACTCGTAGTCACCTGACTGAAAAAGCTGCACTGTATATCTCCTGCATGAAGTTATTTTATTCAATTAAAAGCACATCTATTTACATGACAATTTACTTCAGATTCATTCCCTGTGCCTCAGTCACATGCTCCTTATACATGCCCAGGGCTGTGTGCAAGTTCAAGGTGGAGTCTCCTGCCTTAAACTCAGAAAGAACTCTTGTGTTCTTCATGGAGTTTGGAGTACTGGTGTTCACAAGCTGAAGGTTCAGCTTAAAGCTACCATGACCCTTGTCCCCACCAAGTTTCAGCCACAGCTCACTGTCCGGAATCACTCCATGGTGCCATGTCAACCCCGAATCAGATCTAGTGGTAAATTGTAGATTTATAATATATCACCAGTTTAGTAGTTGTTGTTTATTGTTTGTTTATTCGTGTGTGTTTTGTGCTAGATTTCCTAAGAAACAAGAAGAACAAACCTTTGGTGCCTGTCTACTATGTCACCAATCACTTTCATTAAATTGGGGAAGTACACGAAAGGTACTTCCTTCATTTCCTCCAACCCAGAACCAGTGGAAACAGAAAACGGGGCTTTCTCTGCTACCAAGTCACCGCCAGCTATCTCTTTGGCAAGCACTCTCTGCTCCCTTCACTAGCAATAGAGATGCTGAAGGTCTTGAACCACCTAAGATATTTACTGGGTAAGGACTAAAAATTTAAATTTTGAAATATATTCACCTCCGAAGTATCCTCAGCTTATTCCAAGGAATCCCGAGGTCTGCCTTCATTGCCAGAGCATGGTTAGTAGAGATTGTGATGGGAAGGCAGGCCTGGCCAAGAAGGGCTTCTCGTTCCCCTTGAGTCAGTGAGTTCACTTCTGCCGCAAGCTGTGATGATATCTCACCCCCACTTGTGAGATCTCTAACTGATCTCAGAACATCAGTCCTGCGGCTCACTGTTCTTTTGCTGGCACTACTACTACCAACTTGAGGAACTGAGACTTGTACCAAGATAATAGGCTGAAAATGATGTGTTATACATATTTAATTTTTAAAAATTTGTTAACACTAACCTGACCACCAACGCCTGAAGGTACTGTGATCATTTTGGCAGCCGACGCAGATGATTGTCCTTCCTCACTCATCAAGGCACGGTGCACAAGCTGGTGTGTAGGTTTCACTTCAGCCAATGTTGCTGGAGACGTGGATGGCTTACTGAGTACCTGTCGTAAAGTTACCTTGGATGGTGAGTTGTTATCTTCACTGTAAACTTTACAGTGTCCTGCTAGGTGCATGCTGTAATTTTTAACCATTACTTGATTGTTGCAGTTTTTACACAATAAATTACTACTTCTTCTAGCAGTGACAGTAGAATTGTGGATGGCCGACTGATTGTTGAGCAATCCAGTGTGTGCTGCTTGCAACAAGGACAATGCAGAGAATAGTCCGTGCAAATGGACTCACACAAACAAGTACAGCAAACGAGGTTGTCACATGCGAGTTGGATGGGTCTGTTCAACAAGCGCTGGCAGATGGAACAGGTAAGTTTGCTTGTTATTGGAGATGGGGAAAACCTTGGGTGTGGGTCTTCTGAAGGCATTGAGATGGAGTCAATGGAGTTGATGAATCCAATGACGTCCCTAGAAGATTCACCACATGGTCTGCCTCTGTTCTTGGTGGACTTCTTGTTCTTCCCACTTCCCCTAGCCAGCTTGCTGAAATGTTGGCAGACATTTATATATTAGATAAATTAATTGGAACTTAAAATTGATTTTTAAGAAAAAAAATTGTTTAGCTGATTTTATCTCTATTCAGTACAGCATGCTATGAATTTTTTTATTCTTAATATTCTTTTTTTTTTCTTACCAGTTAATTTTCACTAGCATTAATATTATTATTATTATTATTATTATTATTATTATTATTAATACTTTTTTTTTAATACTTCCTTACAGTACAGTTTTCATCTTGATGAGGTGTCCACTCCATGGGTACAAACTTAGGGAAAGGAAGTCCACTCTCCTTGGCCCTCTTTGCTCTACTCATCCTCAGAAAGCAAGAATTGCAGAAGTTCCGTGGCAAATACTCTTCCTCTGCTGCTGGATTTTGGAGCCCAACTAAGGTGACAAGGTCATCTCTATGATCTGTGCAGGCATGTACACTGGCTGTGTCTTCTTTCCCTTAGATTTATTCAACCTGTTACCACAAACCCTACAGTGCTTCTCAATCTGCTCAATGTGATGATCCATCAGAATTACTGTATTTCGGGATGTGTTTATTTTGTGTAAAAAAAAAAGTAGCAATTTTGTTGTTTGCATTTTGGAATGATTTGGTGACTAATGAACACTCTAACCTTAATGAAATTCACAGAAGCACTTCTAGTCTGACAGAATACCACACTGTTACCCACACCTGAGCTAGTTACAGAAGAAGCCCTACAAAAAGGTCACAAACTGACCTCGTGGAGATCGCGGTGTGAAAATTGGAATAGGAATTACATACTAATAGCTTTGTTCTAACTCCAATTGCTGACAGAATTGGAGTTGAACTGCTAGAGTGTGAGGAATGGAAGTTTAAAGTTAGTAAAAAAAAACTACCCCCTCATTAATATATTAATGAGGTTACCGTAAATCTGATAGCGCTCGACTATTAACCGTAAGTGCCACGCAAAAACAACTGTGGATATTTCACTTAATCGGGGGAACCTGCAGTGACTGGTACAAAAAAATGGCTAGGGGGGTTCTTAAAAAACAATTGATGACCACACCTATTGCTATTAGACTACTCAATCCATTACCATCTGCAAAAGTCAGCAGCAGGAACTAGCTAGGTGCTGATTGGGATAGTCTGGGTACCTTACATGACTAATTAGCTGAGCATACAGATGAAACCCCACCATCCCCCCACCCCAGATATATCACAGACCCGGTGGTTCCACAATGTGCTCTTTCAATAATTGTTAGAAATGTTGATGTACACTGACAACATCACTATAACTCCTGCAAAATATCAAGACCTTGTTCATCTTCTTGTTCCTAAGTAGTGCCTCACATATTGGTTGAAATGCAACCTCCACACCGCCTTTAGGCTTGTCACCCACATAATATGTTAAATTGCTCTTGGCAGGTGGCACATAAATAATATAAGGCACATCCATACTTAAGTTGTTGATGTTAAATCTTCTTGTTGATAGTGTAGCAGTGGCTATTAGTGCCATGACGTGGACAGTATCTGGAATCACGCTTCTTATTTCATTCAAATATGAGAATTCCTTCCTAAATGCAGTTCCCCTAAACAAACTAAACATTTGTTATCACTCTACATGGCAATATAGCTAACCTACCATTTCCTGATGCAATGAGCTTCATCAATTACCATGGCAACCAAATTCTCCCTATAGTATTCTGTAGAAAGCATTTCTTTCCATTGGAAGAGTTACAAATACATCCTTTCCTCTAGCAAAGTGTACAATACTTTTTACCTGCTCCATGCTTAGCTCAAATGGTAGCTCAACAGAAGTAGCCACATCTTGTATAAGTTCCTCCAACTTGCAACTCTCAGACATCACCAGCGGAGCTCAGATCTACCACGCCTTTAAGTGCAGCGCGTTTTTTCTTACCGCACTATTTTCCTCACCGCCCACGGGTATAATTGTAACTATTTTTAGATCACGTCATATTATGAAGTATACATTTTATACGTTTCCCCACCATTCATGGGGAAATACACCAAACTGGTACGTGCGGGTCACCAGCCCCTCCCGATTTTTTCCGCGGAGGGGCTGCGCGCACCGGAAAACTACCAACATGTGGTGTTCTAAATAATTGGCGAGCGAGCGTAGCGAGCGAGACACTTACAGGGGTAAAAATGAAAAAATCGGGGATGTTTGTTTATTTATATATATGGACGTATGTATGTCATTTTGTACTTTGACCCTCCGTATTTTTGTGTTCGCTCCGCATTCGACCCCGTCCCAAACTTCACTAAACAGAATCCTCCAGTTTAGCGACCGTTACCCGTATCACCTTAGAAGTTGAATTGTTTACGGCTTTGAAATGTTTTGCGGGTGCAGTTAAAACTCAAAATCTTATGGGAGCTCCATTTCTATTCGAGTTAGTGGCGGTGGTAAGTTAATGCACTATTTGTCACAGTTATAAGCCCTAATCAACAGTATTTACTTAAAAATGCATTGTCCACTAGACGAACCACGGAGGTAAGTCTTGCGTAGGTATGTTCAATTGTGTGAAAGTATTGTGCGTTACAACTATTAAGAATATCACAAAGAAAATTTTTAATAACGTGATTTGATTTAGTTGCTTCTTTTTCAATTCAAACTGTTGCGGGAGCGGTTACTATGACATTGAAACCCCTTTACCTCATACGTAATTTAAAAACTCAACTTTATTTTAATAGCTTGAGTGTTAGTTGTTAAAATCAAATTTAACAATAGTGTAGTTTAAGGCTCGCTCGCCATTTGTGCTCAAGCACACCACTAGTATATAGACAACGAAATCGAGGGATCTACAGGCCATAGAACCTCGAGGGCCACAGGCATCCCGAGCGTAGCGAGGGCGTTACTAGCGGCCCGAGGGGTTCGGCGGCGGTAGTTCCGGAGATTTCGTTGTCTATCTGTTTAGAACGTAACAACTATAGCCTTAGTTACCAAATAATATTTTCCCTCCTTTGTTCTATGTTGACACTCTACGACAAAGACGGTAGATACATTACGGAGAGGTGTCCAGTAATTGCTGCAATTCTAAGGAGCCGTGGGCATAGAATATTTTCATGTGTTGTGCGCTTGACTCCAGTGAACCGGCGAAAGTGATAGAATTAGAGTCAGGAGAATCAATACCCAGCGAACTTGGTCAAAAAGAACATTCCAGCCCACCCATCTACATTACCTATTTTTCGCATTTCAGCTCAATTGGTGAGATAAAATTTACAAAACGGCTTTGTCTCTCCTAAATCTTCTTTCAACCAGCTACTCTTCCACCTTCTTCAACTCAATCATCTCTTCTTTATTGTGCTCCTCACAGTCAGCTCTCCAGTCTAGCTCCTCGGTACTCCAGCTTTGCTCTTTACAGTCAATCTCCAGTCTAGCTTAGTTTTTGAATTAAGATTTGGTCAACCTTAACATGATGATGAAATTTTGAAAGATGTATATAGGCCATGCAAAAAGTTTGTATTTACAGTATCTGACATTGATGAACAGCTTGCGAATAAGGAAGGATTTTGATTACATAATCAAAATACAACGAAAATACCATGAATGTAGTGCTTTTACATTGCAAACAATATACTAGATGGGGTGCCTTTAATTTTCATAACTGTAGTGATATAAACATCTACACAAGAATAGTACTAAAACTTTTATAATAATTGCAACATTATATAACTGCTTTTTTTATTGTTCATTATGTTATTGGTTACTTTTCACTTTCTCATTTTGGTGATGATTGTATTAGTTAGAAAAATATTGTTAGTGTGCAAGTACGCGATAAATCCATCTTATCTTTCGCATCTGACAGGAAAACCGTGCAAACAACATTCTTGCACCATAGATAAAATACAAATTCTTTAATTAATGCTTGCACGACTCACAAACAAAAAAAAAGTAATAAAATGATGCTAGAAGGGAGGATACTATTTACCAGAAGGGAGGATACTTTCAGTAGTATCCTCCCTTCTAGCATTTAGCTAACAATATTGAAATTGAAGAACATAGCTAAGTATTATAATCACTAGAGTAGTCTTCTCATCACTGACATGGGCAGTCATCAATATATATTATATATGGTGTCAACATTAGACTTTAAAACTGATGATACAACTGATTAAACACATAAAAGAAAAATTAGTTGATATAATGAGTACAAAACCATTCAACACTAGTACTGTTGATCTGCTTTTGGCACAGATTGGCAAGTATGATGGTACCATTCATTACGCAAAGAGCATTCAATCATAGTTTCTTGAGGAGTTTCAGGCATTCTACATACACAAAATACTGAAAGTTTACCATAGCACTCCACTTTGTCAACAAACACAATTTTCTTATGTGGAAACAAGGTCAGTTTATTTTTCTCAAAACAGGAATAGAGATGTCTTCTCATCCTCATCTGGTAATATTGAAATAGTTCAGGTTGACGACCATAACATAGCAGTTGCATTTGCGATGGCAAACAATCCACAATCATGAGTTCCAGTACGGTAGGCTTAAATCATCCCAATATTGCTATTCTGGACAGTGCTTACAGCAATATTTCTTCAACTACTGGCAAGCAAATAGCTTCCATTATGTGCACTCAAGAAAAGTACATCAAACTATCATTTCTAAATGTGCAAAAACAGGTAAGCAATCTTTTTAAAACCAATTGAATGTTTATGTATTAGCTAATATTATGTTATAGGCTGACAGTCAGCCAATGTCCTGGAACAGAATGTATTATCTGCACAAATTCTCCCTGGTTAACAGTGAAATTGCACACCACACCAAGTGTAACATCTGTAAACCTTCCAGGTTAGGGAACTGATTTTGCAACAGGTGTTGTGCTGCATTCATGATATTGTCTGTAAGCCAACCAGTGGGACAAAGTAAAACTTCCTTGTCACTTTGAGAAAGTTTTAATTCTGGAAGCCACACATTCGGCTCAGTAGATAGGGGCTTAAGACACTTATAATTGTCCACATCCACCAGCTCCCTACCATTAAAAAATCAGCATGATTGGGAGCTTATAAAAATATGTAACATACATATTGCTGTCTTTTCCTTGAATGACTGTTTTCTGTCTTAATTTGAAATTCAGTTGTCTTGCCAGAGTATTTGCTGATTTGATCAATTTGACTCTATCAAATTTACTAAAAATAAATTACATAAAATACCAAGTAGCTCACTATTACTTCAAAATTACTAGTTCAATTGAAGAGATAAGATTGTATAGTTAATTAGGTGATAAGGGTATATTCTATGTGCTTACAGAGACTAGTCATGACTAAGCTGCAGACAGTTTAAGTGAACAGTTTCAAAGAGAGACAGTCTAACTATTTTACAGTTATTACTTAACAGGGTGAGAAAAGAAAGGTATGAAATCCAAAATGAGATGTACCTCAGTTTGTAAAAATATTGTTTGCCAATCTGGCTCTATACTGCTAACATTTGCACTTAGCAATGCATGCATGCCCTGCTATAAATTTATATCTCTTGATTAGTACAGCATCCACTTTGATTGGAGTGGAAACTGGTGAGGTGATAGCAACACTATAAAAAAAGAAAAGTTTTGCACAAAATATTGCTATTATCTCTAAATATATTCTTCATTAACTCAAAAGAAAATGAACATCTGATCCAAGCAATTGTAACAAAAACATGTAAAATTAACTTTATATACATTCTATCAATTCCTCAACTCAAAAGTATATAATGTATATAAAGTTAATTTAACATGTTTTTGTTACAATTGCTTGGGTCAGATGTTCATCTTCTTTCTATTATTGTGGACATAACTCTTGCTTTTAACTTAACTACTAGCCTTTTGGCATTTACCAAGATTCCAGTAGACTTGATTGAGGACTATTATCACAACAGACAGGTAGAGGCGAGAGTGGTGAAGACATTGAGCTTGAATAATTAACTGGTGGTGCCACAGCTGGAGATGAAGGAGCTCTAATCAATTATTCAAATTTTGTTTTACATAATAGTTTTAGAACAGTTTTAAATTTTTAGCTACATACCCAATAGAAAAACCCTCAGAGTCTACGTCAGACTCGGAGAGACTTTGAAATTCAAACGAACAACTGGACATAATTTCTTTTCCTTTCGAAGATTCTAATATCTGTGATCTAAATAAACACCTTATTTTATGATATTACTTTTGGCATAGTAATAATAATAATAATAATAACTTACTTGACACTAGATAAACCAAAGCTTTCATTAACATCAATACTATCTCTGAGTTTAAAAAAAAAAATTCTAATAATAGACAAAAAACTCTAATATTTTATTTACCTGGTGTCTGTGCTTTTACTATGTACTACTGTAGTATATTATTTTAAATGGGATCCAATAGCTCTTGACACCTTCCCTGAAGCCACATTTTCAATGTAGTACACTCCCTTACCTCTTGCTCGTATAATAATTTTGAATGGTCCCACATATTTTGAGTCCAGTTTTCCACCTTATCTTTTTTTTCGACGAAAATCTTTGAGTAAAACAAGCTGGTCAACATTAAACATTTTCGGATTAGCTCTTTTTATGTCATAATAATGTTGCTGTTTTTCCTAAGCTTTTAAAATATTATTCTTTGCTATTTTTAATTTTCTACTTTCTTTTCATTTTCTTGTTCAAATAGTTTTGTATCACATGAAAACAATTCCTGAGCTAATTCACTAGGAGTCATTTTTTTCATGTCTACATCTATGGGAAGACATGCCATTAGTCCAAACATAAGTTCAAATGGAGTGAACTTCGTAGACTCATGCCGAGAGGTGTTATATGCAAACACACAAGTATCCTAGTAGGATGGCCAAGATCTTTTCTCCTTTGCAACATATTTCACCAGCATATTTTGTAGGGACTGGTTCCATCTTTCGTCTAGCCCATTTGCCTAAACAGCATTGTATTATATAATTTCACAGTCATATTCCTATAGACTACTTTGTATTACCTGTGGATGATATGTGTAGTGAGTCTTCTTTTAATATTTAATAGTTTGGCAAGACCAGAATCCAAACTAAGTTATAACTTGAGGCAAACCAAATCTCATAAAAAGCTATTAAGTAATATTTACGAGTTACTTCCCATCAACCAAAAAAAAAACACAGTTTGCCTTACCTTAAACAAAATAGTTGCAACCCGACTAGCACATTTATCAGGTGTAGGTAAAGCCTCCACCAACTTAATAAAAAATCACTGATGGTCAAAATATTATATCGGCTACCATCTTCTCCAGGTGGACTCAGTGGCCCAATGAAATCAATACCTAGATGATACCAAGGACTTACTACTGGTACTGTCTGTAAATGAGGAACACCTGTTGTCAGTTTTCTATTCATTCGCTGACAAACATCACATAATTGTATCTAAACGAACAAAACATGTTGCTACTATGAATAAATAATCAACGAAGTATCCCTTCACTGTTAAAATGGGTGTTCTGGTACACCTTTAAGGGTGTTTAACAGGAGGGGCTCATTTACACCGCCTTTTATTTTTTAAAAGAATCATATGTTTTACTAACTCTGCATACAACATCAGTTGCTTGATGGCTGGTGCTTCTACATAGCCAAAATCTAATATTACTCTTGAACTGTAACCAAGGTCTAAACACAGGTGTTAAAAGAGCATCTCTTCACGGTAAGTCAGAAAATGTTGTATGAATAATTTCATAATAACCCACAGTGTATTATAATTATCAATAATTAAACTTAGTCCAAGGAAAGTAGCATCACTTGATTACCAGGTTAAATAGTACATTGTCATAGACTAATCTTAATGTTAATATTCTAATTCTTTCACCACTCTAGTTTTTATACTTGAAGTATTTATTCTTTTTAGCAATTTTCCAACTAATAAGAGGATTGACACGAAATTACTACATTTGGAATGTTCCAGATAATAGATTCCAGATATAAAAGTACTTAATTCTCTCTTGATATACCAAGGCAATAAATCCATACAGCTTTCTCTTCACACATTTTAAGACAAGTGTCGTTCAAGCCCCCCCTTTTTTAATAGCTACAACATAGAATGCACTGGATAATATACAAAACTTGTCTTTTTAACTCAGCCACTGAGTAAGTTTGAAAAGTAGAGAAGTAACATGAAATTACTGCATTTCCTCGAATAGCTCGCATGCAACTTATTTTTTTTAGGAGTGTCGCTGGGTAGCAACTTATTCGAGGGCACGAGTTAAAAATGGGAGCACCTTATTTATTTGAGTGTAGAAGCACCATCCAAAAGAAAATGGAATCTTGACCGCTTGAAACTCAAACCGTTCATTATTTAACCTTTTATGTACCAAAAAATTCTCCGAAAATTGATCAATTATGATCATCATTTCTATTGGTGAAAGGAAGAGAGTTAATCAATAATGCTTATAAAATGCTTATAAAATTGTAAAGACTACAAAAATGTAAGAAAAAAGTTCCTATAATCACAGCACTCCAAACGAGTGTAAATTCAGGCAACTCTTCTTACACAATATTTAGCGAATGATTCACTCGTGTTTACTAAAGAGCAGTCTTAACATATAACTATACTGATATAACTATACTGATATAACTCACCACCTCTACTTAATAATCACACAAAATTTCACTAATTTCACACCACTAAATTTGGCAAAGCGGACCACATCTGGCAGCCCTATTTAGTCCGCCTGGAGTGAATTCGGCAGCCAATTGTGGTCGGACAGTTTTTAGCAGCCAATTTCAGTCCCGGGACCGATTTTGGGTAGGACCCGATTAGGCGTTACAGGAGTCAACTTACAATAAAAATTCTCGAGCTGTAAAGCAATGCATTTCCGGGCACTAGCTAATTTGTTACAGAGCGGGGAGTGACTTTTAGGTAGATAACGGGCTACTATTCAGCCAGAGTGAGCTACTAAAGGCTTCCAGAGTTGCTATGTGCCAGCACCCTTAAAATTCTTCGTTAGTAGTAAAAAGTTCGTAACATAAATTTTGTTCAATCTCTCAATTATAGCTCACCTGTAGCATGAAATTGACTTAAAAGAAAATTCAAAAACCAATATTGTTTCATATTGTTATTGTATTCAAGCATAATAATATTAAAATAGCTCATGACTAACTTGCTCATAGTAGTAATACTCTATAATACTAAGCGTTAGTATCCTTTTCCAGAATTATTTTTAACTAATGATGGAATTTTCAATTATGCTTATTTCTTTCCTTCCCAGTTTTGTGGCCTTACAGCGAGACTGGCAGAGAATACAGGTGTACTTGGGAATCATCACACCTTATGTAGGAGCAAATTTGATGGTAGGAGACTCAATTACAGTGTATTGTGGCAGTTTGTCAGCAGCTAGTTGGAGCTACTACTTACCTACTGAATATTCCATTCAACCAGTTTCTGGAAGACATTATGTTGGATACAGGAGCATTAAGCTGATTAATTTACTTAATAATGACACTGGGATTTATGTTTGTCAAGGTAATTACCGTAGAAGTTACTTTTCAATTAAGTTTTCGGTTCATGTGTGGCAAAATGTACCAAATGGATTAGTAGTACCTAGCTGGGTTGAAGTTTCTGGGGGAAGTTCAGTCACTCTCACATGTGGCAGTATTACTCCAGTAATGTGGTTTAGTGCACACTACAATAATCAAAAGAAGACAGTAATAGGAAACACTCTCACACTTCATAATCTGCAAGGGAAACATAGTGGATACTACTCATGTAGAGGTACTCTCAACCAAGACGGTAGGATGACTATTTTTCATAGCTCCTCTAGAGTTATAGTGGATGGCTATTTGGACCTTGTCTTTGACATAACAGTAGACTTGTCAACAATAATGAAGTGATACAGCTGTATTTCCTGAAGAAAAACCAGTGAACACTATTGTAATACTTTGACTACATTACTATTAACTGTAAAATTACAACGAATATGTTACTATTTTATGTTAGAATATCCGCAGGTTAGCCTGAATGCAGCTATAAGTAGCAGGTTCAGTACCAATTATAGGTTAGTTTGCTAAGATACTTTAACTTGAGGGGACAGCTATAATTCTACAAAAGATGAAGGTTAGGTTGTGCTCTTTTCATTGATTTACTTGGTCCTTGTGCCATTTTATCTAAGAATATGCAGAATAATGATTTGGATATTCTAGCAGCTCTTACTGGGTTACTTAAATCTGCCAGTGAAATAAACAAGCTTAAATCAATGTCTTTGAGTGAGTGGCCTACCTATTCAGCAACAATTGAAAAATGTGAGAATGAGACCTATCAAGGGCAAAAATTGAAACGATTTTCAGTTGTTTCGGCGTATTACGAAATTAACTATAAAAATGTGAGAATGAGACCTATCAAGGGCAAAAATTGAAACGATTTTCAGTTGTTACGGCGTATTACGAAAGTAATTATACAGCCTATTGTGAGAAATTACTGTCCTGCACTAGAACCAGGTTAATGTGGTCAGATATTGAGTTTTTGAGGGATATCATTTTTGTTCTTGCTTCACAAGGATGGCAAAAGGCTTTGGATGAAAAACATGATCTCAAAGCTGTTGACAGGTTAGCAGTTCATTTTGCAGTCCCTTTAGAAGCTTCTGGTGTCACTGTGCAAGAAATCCATTCTGAATTTGAGGAAATATTGAACTATGCTGTGCAGTACATTTCACTGGCTACTCTAGAGTATCGTGTAGTGTGGTGGCGTGTTTTTCATGCACCAAATGCAAGTGAATGGCATAATGCTTTACTGCTGATTGAACTTTTGTTTTCACTACCTGCTTCTAATGGTAAGGTAGAACAGGCATTTTCACAACTGAATATTATAAAATCAGATAAAAGAACTCAACTTTCTAATGAATCTTTAAATGACTTGATGACGATTAGCACTAGTGGTCAGACCATTGAAGACTTCAATCCAGATCCATCTATTGAATTTTGGTGGAAGGACAAAGTTCGTAGGCCTAATCAGAAACCGAGAAAGCTTTATAAGCGTCGGCAGCAAGACGATTCATCAAGCTCTGATAGTGATTCTGACTCCCTCGTTCTGGATACTTGGGATAAGTGGATGGATCTTGACTCTGATTCATAGCTAGTATACCTACAGTATTCAACTGAAACACTGCTTCTAACATGACCACATCATCTTTGTACTTTCACTGATTTCTAACTGAATTGAAATAACATTTTTATAATCACATAATTTTCTCGTTTTTCTCTTATACTATATTCCTTAATACCTCTGAAAAACTAATAATTATCAAAACATGATGTGAACCCTAAAATGTCCAAGCAAGTTAATTGACAACTTTTTTCTAAACTCCATAGCTAACAATACATGGCTAACATAGTTTATCCTCAGATAGAGAGAATAGCAGGTACTTGTAATGGATTACAATGCAACTTACGTGACACTTAATTTTCATTGACATAATTAATACCTCACAAAAATAATTTAAGCCAAATGAATATATTTAACACATTCCAAAAAACTGTATGTATCATTATATACATTAAAGTTGAATGAAAATCCTTTAAACATGGCCAAGCAATTAGCTCTGATGGCTGACCAAAATCTATCTTGCGTGGCCATGACGACCTGATATTTTCATTTTCTTATTTTGCTCACTGTAACTGCAAGGCTAAAGACTGTGGTTTATGCCGATTTTGTCAGGACATGGTTAAATTTGGTGGAAAAGGAACATTGAAGCAATCGTGTGCATAAAGAAAATGTAAACAATTTAGGAAAGGTGAACAATTAACGTAATTTGTATTTGAATTTTAATAAATACATTCCATGCTTAGATGATACTGTGTTACGTGATCTAAATAGAACAAGATTAATGGCTACTATGATATTATTTTGATAATAGAATACTATAAACCAGTGTCTTGTATTAACCATTGCCAAGTACTGCCTCAGGATTTGAAAACTCTAGAAGGTAACAATTGTTGATTTTGTTAAGTATGAATTAAGATAATTATTATGATTCACTACTAGGAGATGGTACTAACTGTTTGAAACATGTTCAGTAAGTTTGCTACGCACTAATCAAGTGAATATTAGAATATGTAGCTATATTGAATATGTGATTGTACAGAGAATACCTCAATTATGCTTTGCCGGCCATTAAGTCATCCAAGTGGAAGTTTTTACATCCTAAGGTAAGGACAAAAGTATTACAGCAATTTGCTAAAGCTTTAATGCAAGGTACTGGTTTAATACAGAATATACCAGTTCAGAGAAACAGCTGGGATTGTGGTGTTTTTTGTGCATGGTAAGCACATTTCATATTTACTATTTAGATATTAATATTATTATTCTTTTTTTTTTTTTAGTATGCCCGATGCAAAGCATTCAATATGGACTTCTTTTTTTCTCAGGTATCAAAGTCGCACATTACAGCAAGCTACACACTTATCTATGGTATTTTTGTCCGTTTTCAGAATGATACTGTTGATATTAGACTGAAAATGAAATAAGAAATTACGCAAATGAAACTATTATAACACTTGTATATGATTCTTTGTTTCCTTGGACTCCAACACTCAGAAGTTAACTAGCTTAATTATGTCAATTGATGTAAAGCTAATTAATTCTTTTATGACATTGAAGTAACAATAAAAACTAATGAATCTTCGGGTAGCTAACATTAGGAAACAAAACCATTAAGCTATTTTAATTCGTATAAATAGCTAAGTCTGGAATCTAAAACAAGTAAACATGATGGTAGCTATGTACTGGTATGTATAGCTTACATGTTTGTTATATATATCATATACCACATAATATCATTTTAATTTTTTGCATCTTGTGCCTGCAATAGCTACTACTGCTGCTATCATTACTATCAAATAATGTTCATTAGGTAACTAGCTACTAAAGTACATGTGTACTGACTTTGATACTTTTTTCAGTCTCTGCTCAAAGGAAACAGATGTCGTTTGTTGTGACACTAAGTATTACAGTCTGCGCCGCTTTACCGTTCTCTATCTTCTATAGATATTGTCCCCTCTGTGCTTGAAGTAGTCAGTGACCTTGAGCTTATTGTAGTACAATTTATGCCACATTACTTTTTTTTCTCATCATAGTTGCTTCTACCACTTATTTCAAAGCGGGCAAGGTTAATAGGTATTGTAAATTTAATCAACTCACTAGCAACTAGGTAGCATTGTCTTTGCCCAATATGTTTAGACTTTGCTGGACACTGAAGAAATTCATTGGAGTCTCTACAAAGAGAGCACTTGCTCCTGTCAGTTCTCACTAAAATTTCCCATGTTGGTCCAGGGTTCTGCGGATCAACGAGTTTGAATTGAATGCATACTGTAGAAGCACTGTGTTTGAAAATTCCTGCATATCTTGCCGTCGATCTCCACTACAAAACAATTTCATAAACACAAAAACACAAACAACCAAGATATTTGTAATACAAACAACAAGTTATTCATGATCCTATATAATTGCAACTTTATGATGTATTGTATGCGGTTTCATACAGTATTTTTGTTTGGGTGGGTGGGGGGTGGGGCTCCGAGTGTACTTCGCCACACCCATTTTTTGGAACCTACACTACTTTGATGCACATCTTTGCATAAGAGTTTATACTTCACACTGATGATAAGTTTCGGTACTATGCACTAAAGGGCTCAGTTATGATAGGAAAATAATGGGATACAATATCAGACTAAAAATAAATGCTTCCTAAATGTTCATTTCTATTCAACTCCCAAAATTCTAGGGGGGAACCCAGGGCTAGCCTCCCACTGTATGAACCCCTGGTATGTATACTCCACACTGTACATGAGAGAAACAATCGTTGTATTGAGAAAGTGTAATTTGAAAATGAAAAGCAGTACAAGCACACACGGTGGAATTCAACGTACCTGGCATGTCACAGACTGAACGATCCCTCCCAGGTTAGGATCCGGAACCTCCATACAATACCAAAAAAAACACAGACAACAATGATATTTGTAACATAACAGCTGGCCTCGCTTTCGGGGCACTAATTTGTTACAGAGCTGGGAGTGACTTTTTGGTAGATAACGGGCTACTATTCAGCTGGAGTGAGCTACTAAGGCTCCCAAAGTTGCTATGTGCCAGCACCCTTAATTGGCCAGTAAAATAGAAAATGGTTTCCCATTGAAATCAGCAATGTAATTCAAGGGGCTAAGATAAAAACTAGAGCTATAGCACATCTGGTAAACTTATTTTGTCTGCCCTATCGTGACAGGATCTTCGAAAACAGCCCACTTTGAGCACTTTCACACATTTTGAGATAATGGGCAAAACACGATAGTGGGTTTTTTTTTGCTAGACAGTATCTAAGTAACCTTCCTTTAATTTTCTCCAAAGAGTTAGCTCTTAAAAGCGTTTCTTTCAAACAGAGCGTGTGGTTTAAAGTTAACTCACTTTTTTCAATTTTTAATTTACAGAAATTGTACTCGTAAGTGCAAGCGGAAAGAAGGGGATTTCCAGGGTAGGGCGTTAATTTATAGCGCTTGCCATAGTATTTATAGCCCAGCAGAGAATTCTTTTTTAATGGCTTGTAAAAGAACCACAACGGAATTTACTCTGGCTGTTAATAGCTTGCTGCACTTCAGCAATAGTTATCAGGAAGCCTTAGTTGATGTTATTCAGGACTACTTTAGCAATGAAAGGGATTGTGAAGATAGTGATGTTGATGATGTCAATGAGTTTGATCATAGCAAAGGTAAAGCTGAAAGTAAATATTATTAAACATACCATTGAACATAAATAATGCATTTTGTATAACTGTAGAAGGCTTGGAAGAAGAAATCCATACTGTCCTGGAAGGAGCAGATGAAATGGGAAAGTTTTTGATCGAGAGTTAGTGAATGTTGAAACTGAGACAGATATTGCTGAAGCTGGAGAAGAGCTTACCGAATATGATATTGCTGATACTAATGTAGACCAGAAGTCCATGAAGCATTGTCTCATGTTTCATCTGTTGAAATTGACATCGATTTGTCCGTTAGTGACATTAAGGAGAAAGATTCTGTTGCTGTATTTATGGAAACTGGATGTCAGTTCAAACTTTGGAATGGGAAAAGCTGCTCTCTTCAATTTTCTTCATCTTTTGTAGAGAATGTACCCTTAAGTTGCTTGGCACTGTCAAGATCAGAGCTTGACATGGTTGTATTGGGACAAATCATGGCTAATGCAGTACTAGTGTCACAACTGAGACTTCTAAGCACGTTGCTTTGACTAGGTAGAAGAAATACACAAAGTATTTTCACCAAGGCAAGCCAGTGTGCCCAGTAATGTTTAGCTTTTTGCACTCAATTGGTGAAACCCGGCTAAAGAATTTGGTTCATATAGTTTCAAGTAAAATGGCCTTGTACCTCGTATTCATGGAAACTCAAGAAGACTGCCACATAACGCTCTTTCTATGTCATCAGTAGAATTTGTGGTTATATTTCTTCTAAACTATGCTGATCAAAATGGTATCCTATTACCTGGTCCATACCTGGGTACAGTAGGTCCGATATCAAGCTTCTTCCCTCTAGTACATACAAACGTGCAATTTGGAGAGTATATCAAGAGTCAGCCATTTCTGCTGATAGTGTGTATTCTGTAGCGTATCCAGCATTCATTCGTCTCTGGCGATCACTTCTTCCTGCTATTGTCATAATGAAACCTATGACTGACTTATGTTGGGAGTGTCAGAGGAATAGCGTAGCCATTCTTCGTGCTGCTAATTGCCCGGATACAGAGAAGTCTGCCACTCTAAAGAAAGCTAAAATTCACCTTTTGCTGGTTCAGAAGGAGCGATCCTTTTATAAGTCAATACTGGATGAGTGTAGGCATGCAGTCCATGACTTCTTCTCTTCTATGGTGGGTCTTTTACACCACTACAACTATTGTCACAGCTTAATGCAAACTCGAATGCTATTAAGGTGCATTATTCCTTTGACTTTGCACAGACAGTACACTTTCCATCAGACCCTCTTCAACCCGGACCAATCTACTTTCTAACCCCACAGTGTTCAGTTTTTGGGGTTCAGTGTGAAGCCATACCAAGGCAAGTAAACTTCTTGACAGATGAGACCAGTGACTGCGGGAAAGGAGCCAATTCAGTCATACGTATGCTTCAATTTTTCTTTGATAATCATGGCCTTTGAGCAGGAAGTCTACTTACACACAGACAACTGTAGGGAAACATAGTGGACACTACTCATGCACAGGTACTACTCTTAGCCTATTTTCCAATACAGCTCTTCTAGAATTATAGTGGATGGCTATTTGGATGTCATCTTTGACAAAACAATAAATTTGTCAACAATAATGAATTAATATAGCTGTATTTCCTGAAAAGACATCAGTGAACTACTAGTTAACTGTAAATTTAAATGTCACTACTCTGTTCCAAGTGTAGGACAAGGTTAGCCTGAATACAACTAAATTATGCAGGCTCAGTATCCTTTGTATAGTATTGAATAGGTTGGTGAATCAATGTTAATTTAAGGATCTAGGGTAAGAGAAGAACTAGAGGTATGGATATCCTATAACATCATAGTAATCATGCCGTGTTGTCCAGCCATTATTTTTCTTCGAACACTTTTTCTGTTTCTTTACCAGTTTATCCTTCGCTGTTTCGGAAGCACTTTTAGAACACATTTTAACCCTCCTAGATCTTTCTTCTCAGTTGATCACTTCTTTGATTGCTATTGAAGAGATTGCTCTCATCACACAGCCAAGCCATAATTTTATAAATGTTGATTTGGAAACTACCCAGTTTCAGACTGGATATTCTGACTGTGGTTTGTACTGCTATTGCATTTGCCACTGAAGTGTGTTATGGAAACAATCTCGTAATTGATTACTATTATAATTGTTGAAGCCATAACTGAAATAATCTTCTTTATTTTGTATACTTTATTTATTTCATGTTATTTCACTTACTTTATTTCCTTTCCCTATCTTTATTTCTTTTCTGCCTTTAGTTTCCTCGTCGATGTCTTCGTCAGAGTTCTCGTCGTCAATTATCGTTCTTCATGACTTCGAGCTATTCATATCTCCCTTCATTACCACCTCGAACTATTCATCACGCATATCCCCTAACATATAAACAGTTGTCATAGTTTTAGTTTTCAGTTCTAGCTTGTTATTCTTATTGGCGAGCGAGCGTAGCGAGCGAGACACTTACAGGGGTAACACAATCGAAAATCGGGGATGTCAGTTTATTTATTTATTGGCGAGCGAGCGAAGCGAGCGAGACACTGTCAGGGGTAACTCAATCGATATTTCGCTATATTTATTCAGCGAAGCGAGCGAAGCGAGCGGAGCTGACTCTCTAATGAGTTCGCGATATATATATATATTTAGGTCTAGAAATTGTTTTTGTTCTTGCGTGGGCGTACGTGTGTACCCTTTCTCCTACGCGCTTGCGCGTGCCGGGTAACCTTCTTAGCAACATTTTGTTTTATTTACCCGCTGTACGAAGTAGCGATGCCCGGTAGACAAAACGTTCCCTTTATCCTACGCGCTTGCGCGGGCCGGGTAACCTTCTTAGCAACATTTTGTTTTGTTTACCCGCCCTACGAAGTAGCGATACCCAGTAGACAAAACGTTAGAAACGCTCGGTCAAGAGCTTTGAGGGCGTTAGGAACTCCAGAAGAAAAAATAGTAAGGAGAGAGATAAGAAATGAAAAGGACGGGGTAAGGAGGAGGAGAGCTAAAACGAAACAGAAACAGGTAGCAAAGTAAAGAATCTTTCTTTTTGAAAAGCCATTAAATGTTCCTAATTTATTTATTAGACTATTCCTGAGGATTACTGTACCAATCAACTTTATACAGCTGTAGACTCAACTACTCTTGAAGACACTGAAAATGCAGCCACACCATCTGAACAAGAAGCTAATATCCCCACTACTTTTTGTACTGCAAGAGGAAGGAAAAGACATCTATCAGAGGACATCCATTCTCATATACACCCAAAGCAGCAAAAAAAAGTTGCAGAAAATATAACTCAAACAATTTCGATACCGCAAAGCCTTTCAGCTTATCAGCAACGAATGCAAGAGGTAAATATAAAATAAAATATATACTTCAATAAGTTAATACGAGACATATTTTCGTTTAGGAAACCATTATGCAGAGAGCAACGTCTACAACTAATGTCACAAAAACAGCAAGTCACACATTTGTTTGAAAGTGATAGTGAAAGAGATCACAGGCTCCACTGTTTGTCCACTAACCAACTGTTGAGAACAGCAAATGAATCTTCATTACAAAATTCCTCTAGATTAGAGCAGTTGTCAACTAACCAACAGCAGAGATTGGCTGATGAAACATCACTTCAACGGGAGACTAGATTGTCTCAAGTTAGGGGGAACAGGTCAAGACAACATCCCCAGGTTCCATTGCACATATTATTCCAGCATTTGATGATCCTCAAGTTCACACAGCAATGGGTAATTTTCATGCTAAAATCTCATCGATTACTATCCCAGTCTGCATAACGTGTATGGAGAAGTTTCCAGGCACCAAAATGAAATTTAAGTCATTGGAATGTTGTCGATGTAGTCGGGATAAACATATCCCTAAGCTCTATTCAGCTCAAAATAACATGCATCCTGGAAACATTCCTCCACTTGCAGGTTAAATTTAATGTAAAACTATAAAAATTAACCTAACTCTATTATCAAACTATGTAGTCTAAGATCTACATCCATTTAACATACTCTGCTCTCCCTCTGAATATGTTATAGCTAGTACCCAAACAAACTCTTTTATTTTTTATTTTTATTAAACCACAAAGTTTACATCAGCTATAACTGTAATGATGTATGACATTTTTAATTAAATAGCAGTATATTCTGTCTAAAACACCAGCCAATAACTTTGATGGTAAAATAATTCATTATTCTTATATTATCACAAATAATATAACATTTAAACTTTATTATATAAAGCAATACTATGTAGCTGATTACGAATTACATTAATAAAATAAATAATAAAATAATTCATTACTCTTGTTTTACCACAAAAAGTATAACATTTAAACTTTATTATACATAGCCTAAATTTTATAACCTTCATCATACAGTGGTATAGAATAGAAGCACCAATGAATCTATGTGAAACAACAGACAGACATAACATTAACAACATCAAAATAAATAACTGTATCTATAGCTGCAATTACAGGGAACATGCATCGCTCGCTTCGCTATTTTGCGCTATTCGAGCGCACCACTAGTATTTAGTTAGGTCTAGAAATTGTTTTTGTTCTTGCGTGGGCGTACGTGTGTACCTATTCTCCTACGCGCTTGCGCGGGCCGGGTAACCTTCTCAGCAACATTTTGTTTTGTTTACCCGCCGTACGAAGTAGCGATGCCCGGTAGACAAAACGTTAGAAATGCTTTGTCAAGAGCTTTGAGGGTGTTAGAAACTCCTGAAGAAAAATTAGTGAGGAGAGCGATAAGAAATGAAAAAGACAGGGCAATGAGGAGGAGAGCTAAAACGAAACAGAAACAGGTAGCAAAGTAAAGAATCTGACAGTATTTTGTAGCCACGCCAAGCGTGCATGGAATAGCTGCAATTACAGGGAACATGCATCGCTCGCTTCGCTATTTTGTGTTATTAGAGCACATCACTAGTTTATTTATCTGTTTATGGGGTAAGTGAGACCTATGTTTACGCCCGAGCTTCTAATTACGTAAGTTAGGTAAAGGGTTCACAGTTCCAGTATTTTTCAATTAACGAGCGCGGAGAATCCTGCTGCAATGCCTTACGCAACTCTGTTTCAACCAAAACGTTTATAGCTACTCTCTTCTTGAAACAATTGTGAAGTCTTGTCAAGCTGCGCTTCTTTGCCACTACTTTCTAAGTTTATTCAGGTAATTCTGTTATTGTTAACTCAGCTAAGAGCTTGTTGTCAACAGTGACTGGTAAATTCAAATAGTCAGAATGACTCAAATTTTGTACTACGGAAGTTACTACGGCTCAAGAAAATGAGGTAAGAAAGTAATTTTGTATTTGTGTGCTAAATTGATTGTCTTTTGTTTATGTAGCTGAGAGCTTGTTGTCAAGAATTCGAGGTAATTCAGATGGTCAAAGCAACTTCAATTTGATATTACAGAAGTTATCAATACTCAAGAATGAGGTAAGTAGTAATTCCATATTTATTGGCTAAAATTACAAATAATAACACTGGTTTATTTTTATCGTAGCTAAGAGCTTGTTCAAGAGTCACTAGTGATTGAGATTATCAGAATGGTTGATGTTTGATACTACAAAAGTTATCATTAATCAGGTAAGAGAGTGATTTTGTATTTGTTTGCTGAAATCTAATGTCATAACTGCTATTATAGTGTTTGCATGAAGTAAGCTAAAAATAGTAACATTTTATGTTACCTAACTATCAGGCTCGCTCGCCATTTTATCTCAAGCACACTATCAGGGGTAACTCAATCGAGATTTCGCTATATTTGGCGAGCGAGCGAAGCGAGCGAGACACTATCAGGGGTAACTCAATCGAGATTTCGCTATATTTATTGGCGAGCGAGCGTAGCGAGCGAGACACTTACAGGGGTAACACAATCGAAAATCGGGGATGTTTGTTTATTTATTTATTTATATATATGGACGTACGTATGTCATCGCGTTATTGTGTTAGTTATGTGGTCGACCCCGTTCCAAATTGCACTAAACAGAATCCTCTGGTTTATCGATCAGTACCCGTATCACCAGGAAATTGAATTGTTTACCGTTTGAATTCTTTTGCGGGTGCAGTTTTTCTATTAGAGTTAGTGGCGGTGGTAAGTCAATGCGCTCTTTGTCATGGTTATAAGCCGTGCGCAACAGTATTTACTTGAAAATACATTGTCCACTAGACTACTGCGAAGGTAAGTCTGTGTAGGTGCATGTCAAGTTGTGTCAAAGCATTGTGTGTTACAACCACTACTTAGCTAAAGAATATCACAAAGAAAACTTTTAAATAACGTGTATTGTTTTGTTGTTGTTTTTTTCCTTCAATTCAAGCAGTTGCAGAGAGTTGTTACTATGGCACTGAAATCCCTTTACCCTGTATGAATTTAAAAACTGGACCTTATTTCCAGTGGCTTCAGTGTTAGAAGTCAAAATCATTCATATAAAAATAGTATAGTCTTTAGGCTCGCTCGCCATTTGTGCTCAAGCACACCACTAGTCTTAGTCATCTATTGTCTCACCCTTGTTTTACAGTCAAAGAACTCATCCAAGGTAGTCAAACAGTATTTATATCACCGATATTACTTTTATCATATTTAAACTGTCTATTTTTGGTTTCATCTTTTACTTGAAAGGACTACAGTCCTCTTTCACTTAGTGCTCTCGGTGCCTTTGGCATATATTCTTTATAATTCATAATTAAACATTTTAGTTATTTATTCAGTAAAGAACTGACTCAGAAGGTGACACCAGTGGTTGGGAGTTACGCCAGCATCAGTTCGCCCAGAAACTTGGTTGGGAAAGAGTATCTTGGTTTGGGTTTAGCCATTCCGCATCCTAACATTTTTTGGTCCTTCGAGCCGGATACTTCAACAAAGAACTGTCGTAAGTATTTTTACTACTTGTGAATTTAAACTTGTTTCTTTCTATTTTTAGATGGAACTACTCAAACGCAAGCGTGGTGGTTTTACTGGAGCCATCACAAGGGTCTTTAACAAGGGTACACTTACCCAAGAAGAAGACTATTCTTCACTCAACCTTGGACAACTGGAGCGCCAAGTTGAGTCTATCCGCTCTGCCGATGCTTCCTATAGGAAATTGCACGACGAGCTACTTGAAACTTTCGCCAATGACGTCAACTACGACGAAGAATCTGACAATTTGGAACTGCACGAAGAGTCCGTGGAGAAGCTCTTAGTGTAGTTCACCAGTTGATTGCTGTTTTCAAGGTCCATTCAAATTCAATTCAAATTTTGGCCAAACTGGATTCACTAGAACGTCAAATGAAGGATCAACCTGAGAAATCATTTCAGTCAGTGATTTCCAAACTTCAGGAACGATATGAAGCAGTGGAGGATATCCTGAGGGATTCTACTATTCCTTTAACTCATAGCATTAGACGGTTGGTTTTAGACCTTGAACCTCGGATTTTAAATATATGTTCTATAGATAAATCGACTACTACTCTGGATTTGGATGCTTCAAGTGCATCCAGTTCTACTCAATCTCATGTGAAACTACCCAAGCTGACACTTCCTACCTTTCACGGAGATCCATTGAATTGGGCAGCATTCTGGGAGAGATTTGATTCTGCTGTGCACTCAAATTCAAACTTGGATAAGGCAAGCAAACTCACCTACTTAAGAGAAGCAATAAAAGACTCTAAAGTCATACCTCTTCTTCATCGAGCAACTTCATCTGAAACTCAGTATGATGATTTGGTTCAAATGCTGGTTGAGAGATATGATCAAAAGAGATTGGTACATCAAAATTATGCACTATCTTTGATAGAATCCTCTTGTATCAAGCAAGGTACCCATGATGAATTGTGTATGTTCATAGATACTATAGATCATAATATAAGTTGCCTGAAAGATACTAAACAATATGACTTAGGGCCGTTTCTAACATCTATTCTTACAACCAAATTAAATAAGAAACTTCAGGAGTCTTGGCTTACTTACAGTAAAGATTATAAGAAGGTACCAGATGTTGCAGTTTTCTTGGCATTTCTAAAAAACAAAATGCAAACTACCCCAATGACAACCATTTCAGTTTCTAAGCTTGAGGTTAAATCTGAGTGTAACCAGGTTAAAAAACATAAAGCCTCTGTAAATGCCTCACAACCTGCCAACTCAAGGTCTCATTGCTCTGTATGCAAAGGAAATTCTCATCCTCTGTATTTATGTAACTTTTAAATCAATGAGTGTTGAAAACAGAAAGACACAAGCTCACTCCTCAAATGCCTGTTTTAACTGTTTACATTATGGACATTCCTTAAAAGAATGCAAGAATACTGGTCGTTGTAAAAAATGTTCTAAATCTCACCATACAATGAATGTTACATAGAGAACAAACAAGCAATAACAATGTTGAAACCAACACAATTGTTAATTCTACCGAAGTTCCAATTCAGCACATCAAACCTCAAGGAGAGATCCAATCTTCATTGTCCATGACTAGTCAAGTCATTCTAAAGGGCCCATCTTAGAGAACATTATATTCACCGGACGATTATTACCTAATTTATTCAGTCGCACTTATCATATAACTGATGATCCTTACCTACTCCATTCAGTTATACTTATCATTGATTCATGTAACTACTATTTTGATCGAGTTTGAATGTACATGAGCAAATGGGATTTACTCCTTATTATTTATGATAAGTACAACTCACCGAAATGCGGGAGGATCGATCGACTTCACTGTGGAGCTGGAGCGCCGACAAGGGCAAGTATTCCCATCTAAGGCGCACCACCAAACGGTCCAGAGATGCCAGCGATCCAATGCCCGATAGAAGGCTGCGCGTACGAGACCCCCGACGTCGAACCGGTAGTTGCAGCCGCGCTCATCACAACTCATGCAACCAGTCATGGAAACCCCAGTGGATCTACACAAGCAGCAAGAGTTGAGAAGGTAAAGAGACCGACTGTGTCATCGGCCGGCACCACAGAGGACTGGCAGTACTTTAAATCGAGATGGAATGACTACGTAAAGGCGACCAAATTAGAGGGAACAGACAGGATCATCCAACTATTGGAGTGCTGTGATGACCAGCTCCGCAGGGACCTCACCAGGAATGCTGGAGGCACCCTTACTGGAATGCCCGAAGACGCAGTGTTCGGGGCCATGAGGAGGTTAGCCGTAAGGGAAGAGAACACAATGGTAGCAAGAGTGACCCTACACAACATGAGGCAGGACCGAGACGAGCCGATACGCGCCTACGGAGCGAGGTTGAGAGGGCAGGCAAGCGTCTGCAAGTATACCAAGCAGTGCACAGGTTGTGATGCCAACGTGGACTATACTGAAGCCATACTCAGGGATGTGTTATGCAGAGGTTTGGATGACACTGAGATACAGATGGATCTACTAGGAGACGAGAACCAAGACATGACATGGGAGCAAGTCCTCAAGTTCGTCGAGGCAAAAGAGGCAGGAAAGAGGTCAGCATCCCGCCTGTTACTACCACAAGCAACAGATGCAGTAGCTGGCAGCTCGTACAAGAAGCAGAAAAGACCGTCGACTAGGGGCCCATCAAAGGACCAGGACACTTGTACGTATTGCGGGACCAATGGGCACGGAAGAAACCCCCCAACAAAACTCAGAAGAACTGAGTGTCCTGCCTTTGGCACCAAGTGCGACCATTGTGACAGAGACCACCACTTTTGGAAGATGTGCAGAAGCAAAGCTGACACAAAATTGGCCAGGGCCACTGAACGCGAAAGTGCCATATTCGACACACTATGTGAAATCACATCAGCAAAGGTGACCAAAAGTGCTACACTGGACCACTATATCTTTGATCAGACCACAAAGGAATGGTCAAGGAAACAGTCCAAACCCCAGCCATACATCAGACTTCAGATGAGCATCAAGCAGGAGGACTATGACCATTTTGGATTCCCCCTCCAATCACCCCAAAACCAGGCCTTCACCAGTGCCATGGCCGACACAGGCTGCCAAAGCTGCCTGGCAGGCTTCAAAATCATAAAGAAGCTTGGCCTGTCCACCAGAGACCTCATCCCTGTTGATCTCAGGATGCATGCAGCAGACAACCACAATATTGACATTCTGGGCGCTGCCATACTGAGGCTATCCGCGAAAAGCGGCAAAGGAGAAGAGAGGTCTACCAGGCAGATGGTCTATGTGACTAACAGTACCGACAAGTTCTTCCTCAGCAGAGAGGCATGTTCAGACCTGGGAATCATCTCACATAATTTCCCGGCAATGGACGAGGTCAAGGAAACCAGTCTTAACGGCTCCATTGGCGCCGCCACGAATTCCACACCCCCATCACAACATGGTTGTCAATGCCTCAAACGTACTAAACCACCACCAATCCCCACCTCCCTGCCGTACCCAGCCGCAGAAGCCAACCGGGAGAAACTCCAGCAATACCTCCTTGACTACTATAGCTCCAGTACCTTCAATGTCTGTGAACACCAAACCCTACCACTCATGGAAGGCCCACCAATGCGACTTATGATAGACCCACAAGCGTCCCCCACCGCTCATCATTCACCCATCCCAGTACCCCTTCACTGGCAAGACGATGTCAAAGATGGCCTCGACAGAGATGTGAGACTTGGAGTGTTGGAACCTGTACCTATTGGAGAACCTGTTACATGGTGCCACAGAATGGTTATCTGTCCCAAAAAAAATGGCACACCCAGAAGGACCATTGATTTCCAGCCACTCAACCTCCATGCCACCAGGGAAACGCACCACACCCAATCACCCTTCCACCAGGCGAGGTCAGTCCCTCAAGGGAAAAAGAAAACCGTGTTTGATGCATGGAATGGCTACCACAGGATGAAGAGGAAGACACTTCCACTGGAACAATGACCTACAGCAAGCCTTTGAAAAGTCGAAATTAACCATCATTGACGAAATCCACAGTGGAGTCAAAATTTTTGACAAGTCCAAGCCCACATGCCTAGCCACTGACTGGTCCAAAGACGGAATTGGTTATTGGTTGTTCCAGAAACACTGCTCCTGCCCCTCCAGTGATCTCTTCTGCTGCAAAAATGGCTGGAAGATAACCTTAGTAGGCAGTAGGTTCACACATGCAGCTGAATCACGTTATGCTCCAATCGAAGGTGAAGCACTGGCTGTAGTAGACGCCCTGGATAAAGCAAGACATTTTGTCCTGGGATGTAAGAATCTAACCATCGCTGTTGACCACAGACCACTCCTAAAGATATTTGGTGATAGATCCCTAGATCACATCTGCAACACTAGACTGAGGAACCTGAAAGAAAAAACCCTGAGATACCATTTCAAAATCGTTCACATCCCTGGTGTCAAAAACAAGGCCCCTGACACCCTCTCAAGACACCCAACTGGTGATCGCCGCCCACCCAAAATGGTCCTCCATGACAACATCCACAGCATCCAAGATGGTGTTGCTACCCCTCCCCTCCGCATCCCCACTCAACTCATAGCTGGCATCTCAACAGATAACCAACTAGACTCTATCCAAATGGAAGACCAACTACAGAGTTCACTCATCTCGTCTCTACACTCCCTACATCCCATCAATTGGGAGCAAGTCCAAATCGCCACATCATCTGATGACAACATGCTCCTCCTCTCTACAATCGAAGATGGAATCCCTGACCTCAAACACCAACTGCCACCATCCATCAGAGAATACCACCAATTCAGACAACATCTGTACAGCAGTGATGGTGTCATTGTCTACAAAGATAGAATCGTCATCCCACCCTCTCTACGACCCTCATGCCTGTCCGCCCTACACGCCGCCCACCAGGGCACATCAGCCATGACATCAAAGGCAGAAGCATCTGTCTTCTGGCCTGGCATCACTAACGACATCAGAGCCACCAGAGCCAACTGCTCCCACTGCAACAGGATGGCTCCATCACAAGCGGCACTACCACCCACACCCCCCACCTTATCTGAATACCCATTCCAGTGCATTTGTGCAGATTACTTCCACTACCATGGCTGCAATTATCTCGTCATCATCGACCAATATTCCAAATGGCCTATCGTAGAGAGAGCCAAAGACGGGGCCCAGGGACTTATCACTGTCCTGAGACGCACCTTTGCCACCTATGGGATACCAGATGAACTCTCATCGGATGGCTGTCCAGTCCAGGCAATTCTTACAGGATTGGGGAGTTCACCACCGACTTAGCTCTGTGGCATTCCCTCACAGCAATTGCAGAGCCGAGGTGGGTGTCAAAACCGTCAAGAGGTTGATCACAGGCAACACAGGGAAGGATGGTGCTATAGACATTGATGCTTTCCAGAAAGCCATCCTGCAATACAGGAACACGCCGGACCCTACAACCAAACTTTCCCCAGCCATGTGCATCTTTGGACGACCAACAAAGGACCTGATCCCAATCCTCCCTGGAAAGTACCACCCACATCAGACCTGGAGGGAATCACTAAGGCTACGAGAAGAGGCACTCAGACAGCGTCACATGTCTCACCAGGACCGATGGAGTGAGCACACCAGAGCCCTAACCCCACTGAGTACTGGTGACCGGGTGAGAATACAAAATCAGACTGGCCCTCACCCACACAAGTGGGATCGAACCAGCATCGTCATTGAAGTGCGCCAATTCCATCAGTACCTCATTCGAATAGACGGGTCAGGCAGGCAAACACTTAGGAACAGGAAATTCCTCAGGAAATACATCCCTGTACACCCACCAGCCAAAAGAAGGTCCATCATGGAGGACATTGCTTACTTACCCCCAACCTCATCTCCCGATGGCATCCCACCCTCAACCTCATCTCCTGATGACATCTCACCTACAACTTCACCTCCCACATGTCTACCACCGGACACACCTGGGCCCATTCCAACCAGGACCAATGAAGATGTCAACACCACGAACCCCCCTAACCTGCCTTCCAGGGACAGCCCACTCCCCAAACCCCCTCCGACCAGTCCCCCCCGACTCCCGGATCCTATACCAGTCACTACCCTTACCCCGCCCTTATATACTCCATCACCAAAGCCGTTGAGACGATCAGTAAGAGAAAGGAAACCCCCAGACCGATTCTTTTGACTTTACGAAACTCAGCCTTTAACCATCATGGGTCAAAGACTTGGGGGGAGATAGAGAACATTATACTCACCTGACGATTATTACCTAATTTATTCAGTCGCACTTATCATATAACTGATGATCCTTACCTACTCCATTCAGTTATACTTATCATTGATTCATGTAACTACTATTTTGATCGAGTTTGAATGTACATGAGCAAATGGGATTTTCTCCTTATTATTTACATCTGGCAAGCAAATTGTGGTTAGAGCCCTTCTAGACTCTGGAGCAGGACTTCCTCTGGTGTCTCAACGAATAGTGAAACAACTTCAACTGCCGAAATCTTATCACAGTGTCTCTATAATCAGGAGCAATGGGAGCACACGTGGGATCTATATCACATATAGTTAACTTAACTATTGTTCACAAAAAACTCTAAACAGTTTAAACTAAATTTCGAAGCTGCAGTGGTTTCTAAGGTAACATGTGATGTGCCATCAGTTGATGCAACTCACCTCAGAAACTTACCTCATTTGAAGAATCTTGACTTGGCAGATCCATTGTTCTTTCAATCTGGCAAAGTAGATTTGTTGCTAGGTTGTAATATATACCAAGATTTGGTACTTCCAGGTATAAGAAAGGGTCAACAAGACCAACCTGTTGCTAAGGATACTGTCTTTGGCTGGGCAATTATTGGTCGCTACAATCGAAATGATTCATTGCGAGACTTTACTTCCAAGCTCAGTATTTCATGTCATTCCGAGTCCAAACACAGATGCTCTTCTGCAACGCTTCTGGGAAATTGAAGAAGTCTCAGAAAACTCCCAATCACTTACCCATGAAGAAAGTATCTCTATTGACTATTACAATACTACTCATGTATTTTCTGTAGGTCGATACAAAGTGACTCTTCCCAGAAAGCCAGATGCTCCAAAACTCGGAAACTCTAGAGCTCATGCATTGCAACGGTTTTTTTCCAATGAGAAGTCTCTCATCAGGAGAGGTAACTGGGAAGCCTTTCAGCAAGTTGTTCAAGAGTATTTGGATCTTGGCCATGCTAAGTTAGTTCCTATTCCAGCTCTTCAACTCTCTTCCGAAGAATCATATTACATGCCAATGCATGGTGTTGTGAAGGAAAGTAGTTCTACCACAAAGCTCGGAGTAGTATTTGATGCCAGTGCTAAGACCACTTCTGGTTCTTCTTTCAATGACACTCTCATATTAGGTCCTACATTGTATCCCAATATATGTGATATTCTCATAAGATTTAGGACCTATCCAGTGGCTGTTTCCTCCGATATAAGCAAAATGTATCGTGCTGAGAGCTCTGTGAAGCAGATCAAAACTTTCATCGCTTTCTTCTGAGACCAGACACCGTGTCTGAAGTAAAGGATTATCAAAATGACTAGAGCGACCTTTGGTGTCGCCTCATCTCCATTCATAGCAATCCAATCACTTCAACAAACTGCTCATGATTTTGGTGATTCATTTCCACTAGCTAAACCACATGTTTTCTCTTCTATGTATGTAGATGACTGTTTGGCAGGTGCAAACACTCCTGAAGAAGCTATAGATCTATACTCGCAACTTCGTGAACTCCTTGGTAAAGGTGGATTTGATCTCCGCAAGTGGAGAAGCAGTTCTAAAGAAGTTTTTGATGCTATTGATCCATTCCTGCATGAGCCTACTCCAGTCAAAACTCTGTCAGACAATACTACAGTGCAGCATGCTAAGCCTCTAGGTTTGGCTTGGGATTCCACTGCTGACACACTGTATGTAAGTGTTGGAATAATTAATTCCCATAGCTCCACAAAGAGAGAGGGTATTAGTGACATTGCACGCACCTTTGATATTCTTGGGTGGATGGCTCCTGCGATTGTTGTCATGAAAATTCTCTTTCAGCATTTATGGGAGCTCAAACTTGGCTGGGACGAGGAAATTCCATCAAATCTCCAGGAGCATCATCAACAATGGAAAACGCAACTTCCTTTGTTGAATGACAAACCCTTTAATAGGTGCTACTTCAGAACTTTATCTGTCAAGGAGTCAGTCGAACTTCATGGTTTTTGCGATGCTTCTGAAGCTGCTTACTCTGCTGTTGTTTACGTTCGTGCAACGTATTCAAATGGACCACCCACTGTAGTATTAGTAGCTGCAAAGACTAAGGTTGCACCACTAAAGAAGCTGTCTATACCCAGGTTAGAACTTTGTGGTGCTCACTTGTTGGCTAAGCTACTTAATTCTGTCAGACTTGCTATGGGAATTAGCTTAGATTCTGTATTTGCTTGATGTGATAGCACCATAGTTTTGCACTGGTTGGATGGTAGTCCCCGTCGCTTTAAAACGTTTGTGGGAAATAGAATTTCTAACATTTTAGCTTTGTTTCCTTCTAGTGTTTGGCATCATGTTCCCACAACTTCTAATCCAGCTGATTGTGCTTCTAGAGGTCTTCTTCCACAAGAGTTATTGACCCATGATCTCTGGTGGAACGGTCCAAAATGGCTTCATTCAGATCCCATTGGTTGGCCTTCTCAACCAATGTCACCTCCTGTAGCATGTACTTCAAATCTCAATAATGTTTGCACTGTCACTTTGAATCCTGTACATTGGATTGAAGGAAGGTTTAGCAATTATAATCGGTTATTACGAGTTAATGCTTGGATTCACCGATTCATCTCCAACTTGAAGCTCAAAAGACTTCACAAACCAATCAACATACATTCAAGATTGTCAGTTTCAGAGCTGAATTCTTCAGAAGCACACTTATTTTCTTTAGCCCAAAACCGTCATTTCCATGATGAGCTTTTGCAACTCTGTCATGACAAACCGATCAAAGCAAATTCACGTCTTATATCTCTTAATCCATTCATTGACAAAGATTACCTGCTGAGAGTAGGCGGTCGTCTCTCACATTCATCTCTGTCGTTTGATCAAAAACATCCAATCATTCTTCCTAACAATGATATACTGACCGGTTTATTAGTTTCTAACTTACATGTTTCTTTGTGTCATTGTGGTCCTTCTCTCCTTCTCAGTTCTGTAGGTTCAAGAATCCACATCATAGGAGTCAGACGACTGGTACGAGACATTTGCCGGAGATGTGTCAGTTGCAGGCGTTCAACAGCCAAGGCTCAAAAACAGCAAATGGGTCAACTTCTTCAGGCCAGAGTGATTCCAAGTCCCAATAACTGGATCAGACTTTGCTGGGCCTTTCTCATTGAAGAAGGGTCACACTAGGAAACCTGTTATTATTAAAGCTTATTTGTGTATATTTGTTTGCTTTAGCACAAAGGCAACTCATCTGGAGTGTGTGTCAGATCAGTCTACGGAGGCTTTTCTTGCAGCGTTCAAACGTTTCATTGCTAGACGTGGTCCTCCACGGGAAATATTTAGTGATAATGGGTCCAATTTCAAAGGTGCTCACAATGATCTCCAGAAACTTTATCAAGAGTTGTCCTCGAAACCTACTAAAGATTCGGTTCACCAATATTTACTGAACCATCGAATCAAGTGGAACTTCTCTCCTGAAAGAGCACCACATTTTGGAGGACTATGGGAGGCTGCTGTGAAGTCAGCAAAATTGCAACCTTCGTCGCATCATAGGTCAACAAATTCTTAATTTTGAAGAATTTTCTACTGTTTTGTGTCAGATAGAAAGCTGTTTGAACAGTCGTCCTCTTCTGTCACTTTCAAGTCATGCAGAAGATGCTATTGATGTCCTGACGCCTGGACATTTCTTAATTGGGAGGCCCTTAAATGCCTTGCCTGAAGCTGATTTGACTGAAGTTCATTCTCCCCTCAAACGTTGGATGCTAGTCCAAAACATTTCTCAACACTGGTGGCGACGATGGTCGAAAGAATATCTTCAGCAATTACAGCGATTGTCAAAGTGGCAACGTCCTATGCAAAATTTGACCATTGGTGACATTGTTATCATCCTTGAAGACAATCAATTTCGTAATCATTGGCCTCTTGGTAGAATCGTTTCAGTCTATCCTGGAAAAGATGGGAAAGTTCGTGTGGCTAGTGTTCGTACTTCTACTTTTATATACAAGCGTCCAATAACTAAACTCGCACTTATTCTGTCAGAGGAGTCTGAAAAGGACAGTCGTCCTTTGGCAGGCGGCATGTTGAAGCCATAACTGAAATAATCTTCTTTAATTTGTATACTTTATTTATTTCATGTTATTTCACTTACTTTATTTCCTTTCCCTATCTTTATTTCTTTTCTGCCTTTAGTTTCCTCGTCGATGTCTTCGTCAGAGTTCTCGTCGTCAATTATCGTTCTTGATGACTTCGAGCTATTCATATCGCCCTTCATTGCCTCGAACTATTCATCACGCATATCCCCTAACATTATAAACAGTTGTCATAGTTTTAGTTTTCAGTTCTCGCTTGTTATTCTTAGTCATCTATTGTCTCACCCTTGTTTTACAGCCAAAGAACTCGTCCAAGGTAGTCAAACAGTTTTTATATCACCGATATTACTTATATCATATTTAAACTCTTTTACTTGTAAGGACTACAGTCCTCTTTCACTTATTGCTCTCGGTGCCTTTGGCATAAGTTCTTTATAATTCATAATTAAACATTTTAGTTATTTATTCAGTAAAGAAGGTGACACCAGTGGTTGGGAGTTACGCCCCAGTTAATGAGAGTAGCATCAGCTCGCCCAGCAACTTGGTTGGGAAAGAGTATCTTGGTTTGGGTATTAGCCATTCCGTATCCTAACAATAATTACTAATTGAAAGTCACTGTAATCATTACAATTACTCAATTACTTTCAATTACTTATACCAATATTGCTTCAGGTGCAAATGTTAATACAATAATTAATTTCAAGGACAGTGATAAGATATAGTTAAGATTGTAGATAAATGATACAATACTAAATTAATTAGTAATCTTCTAAGTTTCAGAACTGAATTAGTTGATGTACTGAGCTGATGTACTACTTACTAGTGAGTAACACTGTAAATTATACTTACTAGTGAGTAACAAAGTTGGAGGATTGACTAGAGGTGCAACATTTGCACTTAACCTCTTGCTTGTCATCAACTTAACTTCTCAAGTATTTTATTTTTAATTTTTATCACTTTCTATATATATATATATATTGTAGTTGCTATTCAATAACAATCAATAAAATTGCAATACTGATTTATACATTGCCTCCTCAACCATCAATTAGCTACCTTTACAATTCTACAATTACTTGAATCTGTCTACCTTTACAACTCTACAATTACTTGATTCTGTAACTAATTGCAATTAATTACAATTACCAATTACAACATAATAAGTGGTCCCCAAACCTCTAGGCCCCCCCCCTCAAAAACATATAAGGGGTCCCCAAACCGCTAGGGCCCCCTATATCTCTAGTGATTTGGGGTGCACGGTCCCTATTTCACTAGCTAATTGCAAACTCCCTCTCCCTTCCCCTAATCGCTAGTGATTTAGGGGCGGTGGTGGTGCCTATATGGGGGGGGGGGGGGTCCCCATATCGCTCCTACACCCGGCTTGAATAAACTACCAACAAGTGGTGTTCTAAATAATAGATAGACAACGAAATCGAGGGATCTACCGCCCACAGAACCTCGAGGGCTACTGGCTGTACCGTCCCGAGCTTAGTGAGGGCGTTACTAGCGGCCCAGGGGTTCGACGGGCGGTAGTTCCCGAGATTTCGTTGTCAATCTGTTTTAGAACGTAGCAACTATAGCCTTAGTTACCAAATAATATTTTCCCTCGTTTGTTCTATGTTGACACTCTACGACAAAAACGGTAGAGACATTACGGAGAAGTGTCCAGTAATTGCTGCAATTTTAAGGAGCCATGGCACATAGAATATTTTCATGTGTTGTGCCCTCGACTCCAGTGAACCAGCGAAAGTGATGGAATTAGAGTCAGGAGAATCAAACTGATGATTGGCACTGCAGAGTGAATTGCATGAATTTCCTCAAGACTGAACTAAATGCAAAATAATTACTTTGCCTCCTTTGGATAAAACACATTCTTAGCCTCCTGATAAATTCAGCAGTGGTTGTAAGAAAAATGTGATATGACTTGCGACTTAACCGAGCTTTAAAAAATTACACTAAACTTAGTAGTAAAAAGGTTGTAACATTTTTGTTCAATCTCTCAATTATAGCTCACCTATAGCATGGAATTGACTTAAAAGAAAATTCAAAACCAAAACTGTTTCATAATTGTTATTGTATTCAAGTATAATAATATTAAAATAGCTCATGACTAACTTGCTCATAGTAGTAATACTCTATAATACTAAGCGTTAGTATCGTTTTCCAGAACTATTTTTAACTAATGATGGAATTTTAAATTCTGCTTATTTCTTTCCTGCCCAGTTTTGTGGCCTTACAGGGAGACTGGCAGAGAATACAGGTGTACTTGGGAAGCATCACACCTTATGGAGCAAATTTGATGGTAGGAGACTCAATTACAGTGTATTGTGGCAGTTTGTCAGCAGCAGCTAGTTGGAGCTACTACTTACCTACTGAATATTCCATTCAACCAGTTTCTGGAAGACATTATGTTGGATACAGGAGCATTAAGCTGATTAATTTACTTAATAATGACACTGGGATTTATGTTTGTCAAGGTAATTACCGTAGAAATTACTTTTCAATTAAGTTTTCGGTTCAAGTGTGGCAAAATGTACCAAATGGATTAGTAGTACCTAGCTGGGTTGAAGTTTCTGGGGGAAGTTCAGTCACTCTCACATGTGGCAGTATTACTCCAGTAATATGGTTTAGTGCACACTACAACAATCAAAAGAAGACAGTAATAGGAAATACTCTCACATTTCATAATCTGCAAGGGAAACATAGTGGATACTACTCATGTAGAGGTACCACTCTCAACCACGACCTTAGGAGGATTATTTTTCATAGCTCCTCTAGAGTTATAGCGGATGGCTATTTGGACCTTGTCTTTGACAGAACAGTAGATTTGTCAACAATAATTAAGTGATACAGATGTATTTCCTGAAGAGACACCAGTGAACACTATTGTAATACTTTGACTACATTACTATTAACTGTAAATTACAACGAATATGTTACTATTCTATGTTAGAACATCCGCAGGTTAGCCTGAATGCAGCTATAAGTAGCAGGTTCAGTACCAATTATAGGTTAGTTTGCTAACAGACTTTAACTTGAGGGGACAGCTGTAATTCTAGGAAAGATTTGGTAGACCAATTATTTATGATTGACAAAATACAATAATAGGTCCCAATTTCAATTGCGGCTTATCTTAAGGGTGGTGGCACACTCTTTTAGCTTGAAAAACCCACCAAATAGGCCTGGTTGCTAGGGCGTGTTTAACTTACTTCTGCTTTTCCCCCAGCAAGTACTGCTAGAAGAAAGCACCTACCAACAATAAAGACTGGAAGTTAATCCATCTCAAGAAATACCCCAGTCACCATTCTGGACTTCATGGCAGTACCGCACGGCTAACGCCTAGTTTAGAAGCCGATTTTTTTGTATATCATTTTCTTACCCAAGTGTGCATGCCATAACGTTGAGTTTTTGTTGAATTTTATTTTACTTTTCTATTTACTCACCTTACCACTTGAACTGTTGTGGATTATTTCCGAGAAATTCCTTATTGACGAGCGAGCGTAGCGAGGGGTGGATAATGCAAAATTGGGTATATGTTATATATATGTATGTATAGATAGTACGTATGCCCCTTAAACACGCGCGGAGAACTTTTTCTCCAAAAAGCACGGCTTTTTAGGCTTGACCCCAGTTTATTCTGAAGCAACAGCACTAAGCAAGCCTTACTTTATACTTAAGCTCCAAAGTGTGAGAAAATACCTGCGAAAATGCTTGCTTTTCAAGAAACAAAAAGTTGATTCGACAGGTTACTATGGCATTGAAGACCCTTTTCCAGACTTAATTTCAAAACTTCGCCGTTTTATGGGGGATATGGAGTGCCGCTTATTGGTTGTCAAGAGCCGTTGGTAGTCAGAATGCCGTAGTATTAATGCTAAGGAAGCTAGCTGAGGTAAGTACGTAATTCCATATTTGTTAGCTAAATATGCAAAATTAACTCTGGCCTTTCTTTTTTGTAGCTAAGAGCTTGTCAACAGTGACTGGTAAAATCAAATAGTCAGATTGGCTCAAATTTGATACTACAAAAGTTACCACTGCTCAAGAAAATGAGGTAAGAAAGTATTATTGTATTTGTGTGCTAAAATTGATTGTCTTTTGTTTTTGTAGGTGAGAGATGGTTGTCAAGAATTCAAGGTAATTCAGATGGTCAAAGTAACTTCAATTTGTTACTACGGAAGTTATCAATACTCAAGAATGATGTAAGTAGTAATTCCATATTTTGTTGGCTAAAATTACAAATAATAACACTGGTTGATTTTTTATCGAAGCTGAGAGCTTGTTCAAGAGTTACTTGGTGATTGATATTATCAGAATGGTTTATGTTTGATACTACAAAAGTTACCATTAATCAGGTAAGAGAGTGATTTTAGTAGGGTCAAAAATGGCAATTCCGTGACCAACCTCTGGCTGATTAGTTTTTATGATTGATTTCACTTAATTGGACCGTTTATAAGAAATTTAGCCCCCAGGTCCCTCCCAAAAGTCCCAGCATTTTTCGCTAGGGAGCGGAATTTAAAATTGCCGCTGGTAATTTAACTTTTGAACCATAGCACCTAGAATCATACATCAGGACACTTTTTACTATACTACTACTAATCTACTGCAAATGAAGTGTCTATGTGTGAATATGCAGCATGAGATACCACAAACCACATCTACATCATGCATACAGCTGCCTGTAGCTAAAAGGTAAGGAGTCAAGGACAGAAAGAGGTCAAAAGTGAGTTTTTGAAGTATGTACTTTAGTCCAATGATAAAGCATAATGGATGCTGCAGACAGGTAGTGTAGATGCTTGAGAATGGACCTGCTCCCAGGGACAAGTAGAGAGTGCCTTGATCAGACTCATGATCAGTCATGTATCCTGTGTGGTGAGCCTTGCAATGAAACCATTGACTCAATTTCATCCTTGGAGAGGTGGGAAAATATCCGCAAAAAGGCCATGCTGCTATGGGATGGTCTAGACAAGTTTGGAAATGCCTATGCCACAGTTGACTGGGATAAAGGTCCTAATGGGCACTGTGTCCATGATTCTTGTAGGCTGACCTTGTATAACGCCAAGAAACTGGAGCAGGCCCAAAAATGACAGAAGAAAAGAGAGTTTGATGCATGCCAGTCATTAGCAACACCTGATGTGTGTTCTCTAGCTGCAGTTCCAGCAGCCAAGCGGTTGCAATCAAGTCTGGGCCGATACATGACAAATTGAAATGCGTCTGGTGTTGTAAGGCAGAATCTGCCAAGCACCCAGAATCAAAGCAGTATCTCATTTCGTATGATCGCACCTGGACAGCCTTCAAGAGCCACACAGTGGCTCTTGAAGATCAGAAAATGAGACAGAATTAACTGCCTGATTGATTATGCAGGTAATCAACCTTATGCACTGGAGATTAGATACCATAAGAAATGCTGGTTGAATATGTGCAGAAGTATGAGAAGATGAGTGAGGATGATAAGCTCCCACATATGCAAAAGATAACCCTCCGCGATGCTCAAACCATCTTCTTTGACCACATTAGGAAAGTTATTTTCGAGGAACACGAGCTAAGGTCACTGCAGAGCCTCCTCCGAGACTACAGCTCTATCATTGCACAATATGACTTTCCTGTATCTGGGGTCAAATCCTCTTACATCAAAGATATACTGACCCGTGAGTTTGATAGCAGGATTGGTTTCCACTCCCGCCAACAGATGAACCACAGCGATCTAGTGTACGATATGTCTGGGGGTGGTTCATATATTGAAGCAGCACTCTCCTCAATTGACATAAGTAGTGAGCAATTAGTGCAGAACGTGGCTAGGTGGCTAAGGGATGACATCACGTCAATCAAGCTTGTCCCATGGCCACCAAGGGTTGAGGAGCTAGAGGAAGAGGAAGAGCTCTCTCCTCTTCTGCTGCAGTTACTATCAGCTTTACGGGGAAAGAAGGGGGTAGATCTGTCTCCAAGCACACTTTCTCTCACTTCCCTCATCATGCAGTACATCACAAAGCGTCCCACCACGACTGCCATTAATGCCACTATCACCCTTCATGGCATGACTCGCAGCAAAGAGCTTGTCGACTCCTACCACAGGCTGGGCATGGGGATTAGTTACTCCAATGTGCTACTACTGCGTGATGTGTGGACCATGCATGATCTTGAGCGGTGTTCTGTGTGTCCTAATGAGGTTGCTGAGGGAAAACCAAGCATCAGTGTCATTGACAATGATGACTTTCACAATGATACGTTGACGGGTGGGGGTACTGCACATTACACTAACTGGATGTTTTTGCAGCATCTGAACAGTCAGAGCACGGGAATACAGGAATTTGAGGCAAATGTCCAGGGTGAGCAAGTGCGTATCAAGGATGCCAAGACAGTATCACAAGCACTGACTGAGAAAACATCCGAGATGCAAGCAGTTACACCATACAAAACTATTAAACGTGGTGAACCTCCCATCCGTCCTGAGCCCAGTACATTCTCATCAAGCACAAAGCCTCAGCAGACACGTTGCGTTATTCATGCCCTTGCTCGTGCTGATGTTCATGGTGATCGCCCTGAGCAGCTGCACAGACTATCCCTTCCTTTAATGGATTTCATGCTACCTTGAACTCAGAGCAGAGTAAGAGCAAGCCTTATTTTCACATGGCATACACTCAACCACCTGGTAAGTCAGTTGTGAATGACATCTGAATAAACTGGCTGTCATCATTGCCACTAAGCGCATGCCATTTGCTTTCTTGGTGGGAGATCATCCTGTGTATGTACTTATTACTTTGCTCAAGGCTGAGAACCCAAAGAAGTACAGTGAGATCGTGCCCTTTCTTGGTCCCTTCCATACACAGTGTGTGATGATGAGTGTTATCTACAAGCGGTACAAAGGGAGTGAGCTAGGAGATGTACTTGTGGCTGGAGGAGTTGTTGCTGAAGGCTCAGTTGATCAAGCATTGAAAGGTAAACACTACAAGAGGGGACTTCGTTGCTTGAGACTCATGTATGAGGCACTAATGAGGCAACTGGTGAAGGTTCAGATCATGCCTGACCTGGGTAGTGAGACCAAGCAAAACCTTGAGATTTTGAGAGATGCAAGTCTTTCTCGAGAATGCCGTGCTGCTGCTCATGAAGCATTGGAAGAGGATGCTGACCTCAAGAGCCTCATTTCCAAGATGTTCGCTCATGTGGAGCAAAGCGACATGGCAGACTACTGGAGGGACTTCACAGTCATTCTGCAACCAAACCGAAAGCGAGACGTTTTGTGTACGATTTTACTTTTTGACCATTCCTTACCGCCAAAACCCCGCGAAATCTCGCCTAGGTTTTGGTCAATTTCAATTCTATACAAACTAGCGAATGAGCGTACAGCACTGCTGGTTTGAGTCGTATTATTTTCTGCATATTCTAGGCTTGTACTGAGAACAGAAACGTTCGTTTATCTAAAGTATAACTCAAAATCTAGCAACTCTATTACATGCCCTGAATATTTGACATCCTCACAAAATTGGTGAAAGAAAATTTTCGGACACACCCCCACCTTACTAAAATTGCATAACATGCTTGAATGACCAGAACAAGTATTACCTTGTGCAGCCAGCTGGAAAAGTCATAAACTTTTACTCAAGTTTGTGGTTATTCGATAAAGCCAAGTAACCAGATTTCATGGTAAGACTAAAATTATCTATGGCTTCACTTAAAACAATTAATACAATACATTAAATCCATCAGGAAATATATTCAAATTGACCCTCTATCTGGTTGTTGGTGGTATATCAGGTAAGATGACATTGAAACAATAAAAAAATCATTATGAAATAACACAATAAATCAATCCTTTGCAGTGTAATGACTGAATCACGGAGTGGTAGAAGTTTCGCCACAGCGTCTTCAGATGACAGCAGTTCCCAGGTAGTTTGCTTTGCTAGTACACATGCAACTTCTATACAAGTGGTTCAACCCCAACCTTCTCTTTCAGAACTCAATATATGTGGTGAAGTGTGTGATACTAATACACCCGGCTCAAATAGAACTGGAGAAAAACCACCACCCATGTGTCTCCCACCCTCCAAAAAAAAAAAAAAGAAAGCCACGTACAGGAACCGAGCAGTATAGCCCTCAAACTTTAGATCAGCATGAACACGTTTGCATACCCTCAGGTAATACCACTGGACACATTCAAAAATGTAAAAATCTTGATAATTTTTTACCAAATTCCCAAGAAAGATTAGCACTTTCTGAGTTAAAGGAAGAAATGAACGTGTATATGCTTCAGAAGGTTGCCATTGCCAATAATTGCAATGATAAGTCTCTCCTCAACATTCAGGATTATTTTTCATGTACAAGGGCCACACACACAGAAAAATCATAAGTATATTTTTTGAATATTATGGATGCTGTTGCTGACAATAAAGATACCCTGATGTCAATGTTATTTGACCTACATGTGCAATTTATTGCATCCAGGCGGTGTGAATACTTGGTGGTTGAAGGTGATGCCAAATTATATGAAATTCTTCAATCCCTGAAAGTGGAATACGATAGCGAATTAAAATGGGTTGTGCCATACCCAGGAGATTGGCATGCACTTATGAACTATCAGAAGGCCCTAATGAAACCTTATTTTGATGCTGGTTTGAAGTCACTAGCAGAAGCATGCGGCTACCCAACAGCTTCAATTAAACATTGTAGCCAGTTAAAAAAACCTCACTTATTTATCATGGAAGCTTGGAAGGCTCTATATAGAATCATGTTGACGAAGTTCTTGGAATCAGGGTATGAAATCAATACAGCATTGCTTGATGATGTCATACAATCCCTTCAAGATGTTAAAGCAGAAACAAGGAATAAGTTTCTTTCAGAATTTAACTGTATGATTGCTGATATAACCAACAAAGTACCACAATTTAGCAGAAAATTTGATGAATTTATCCACAAAATGTCAAGTTCGGATGATGTATGGAAGCTATGGTCTCAGTTTGTGTTCAGAGATGGCATGGCCTATATAAGTTTATTTCTTGCTATACATAGTGGTGATTGGCACTTGCGAATAGCAAGTTTAAAAGAAATGGTTCCTGTGTTCACTGCATTTGACCATCCCACCTACCAAAAGCTAATTAGTCATCACATTGCTTATTGGAGATGCCAGATTCTATCATGGTAATGCTATCGACAGGGAGCATTTGTTATAAACATAATGGGTAGGGAGTGGCACTCAGTCGCAATAGACGAAGGCCATGAAATGCTAATAAACAAGCAATGCAAAAATGCTGTGGTGAAACCGTCGGAAGATTATATGAAAAGAATAGCAACATACTTGACTTACCGAACCAGAACTCTTCAGAGGTTCAATGAGCAACTGTTCCCCCAGTCCTACAAGAAGAGAGATGCAATCCCCTCAGTGTTTACATCAAAACCTATGGATAAAAAATTCGAACGTAATGTCCAATCTCAAATAAAAGCAATGATTCAAGTTTCACTCTTGCCACTGACAGATGTCAACCGTGGTCTGATAAATGTTTTTAGTGGCATTGAGGCTACAAATCAGCAACATCACGATCTCCTCAATTTCAGACATATTGGAGAAGAAGACTATAAATTACGGATAATGTATAGCATTCTCAAGGAACCAAGTGTGAAAGCACCAAATAGGAAAAAAGCATTGCAAACCTTCTCAATAAAACAAATAAAAACTGTTCGAGTGTCTCAACTTGAAAAAGATAAAAAATTACTTGTATCTGCTATGAAAAGAAAAAAATTTTTTCACAAAAATTTGGGAAACCAGTAGAGAAACCAGAGGAACAACTACTAGAATATCCTCTTTCATTAAGTGATAGTGATGGAAACCCTCTCAAGGGGCAAAAATCATATTTAACTAAAGCACTACAAAGAAGATACAAAGATGCTAATCCTCCTATCATTACATCCTGCTTGCCATTAGGCTGGGTACCTCAGTGTTGTATTATTGAGGGAATGTTTCTGATTAATACGTCACCACTACCCAATCACTTCAATTTAGCCAACTATGGTAGTTTTTTACTAAAAAGATTTGC